>Ga0114925_10001031_pt1 | contig 13366 bp, 9 predicted proteins | sample SumtaG_2_FD_87287 | JGI IMG/M metagenome (GOLD analysis project Ga0114925, IMG submission 87287) | Deep subsurface microbial communities from Indian Ocean to uncover new lineages of life (NeLLi) - Sumatra_00607 metaG | ecosystem: Environmental > Aquatic > Marine > Oceanic > Sediment | place... | reverse complement strand
TTGAAACCTAACTTATCAAGATTAACAACTATCCTTTGAAACTCATCATGATCAATTTCCATAGTGTTTGATATTACTTCATAACGTTTTCCATTTGGATGTGTTGAACCTGCACCAACAACATATTTGCCCTCTGCCTGCACATCAATATGAATACCATCATGATCGAGTTTAGTTGAATGTGGTAATTTCATTGCCCTCATGTAAATATGATAACCACCACTGCCAGTTTTAATTACCAAAGTTTTATCAAGGCAATTAGGAAAAATACTATTCAATATGTTTTCATCAGTTGTTTTATCAATATCAATAACAACCAAGTTTTCAGAAACCTCACCACAAATACAAGCATAATTTACATCACCACTAATTACACCATCATACTTTTGTTTTTGATATACTTTCCAACTATCTGCTGGAATTTTTGATCTTGGTTGTAATGGAATTACATTTACTTTTTGATGCCTAAGTTTATCTGCAAGTTGTGATGCTGTTAGCTCTTCATACATTTTTTTGTACCATGTTAAAATGAGCATGGCAATTCAAACAAACCAACTCTGTTGTACCAATTAATGAAACCAAAGGCCCACCACAATTTTGGCAAACAGGTTTTAGAGATTCGTTTTCATTTCCAATGCCCATTCGATTTAATTGATTCAAGTTGTAATAAGTATTTTGTAATAATCTACCTTTGCACCTGTAAAAATCTGATCGCTTTTGTAGCTTTGTATCATCCTTTTTTGAAAACCTTACCCTTAAGATATTTTGATATTGTTTCTAACTGCTGACTTTTTGAAAAAGGAAGCTACAAGATACAAGATTAGGCATGAGTGTATCTTACTCTGATCTACATTTAGGATCTCAGCAAAGGTACTATTACCCAAACTAAAATGTAAATTACGGTATTTTTGATCGTGATGTTAATAACAATTACAATGAATTTTAATAATACTTTGTTTGGTGAAATGTAGTTAGAATCATGCAGGCAACCCCAATGCCCTTTCCATTTGCTTGTATGATTTCTAATTCATTTTAAAATTGTAATGTTTGGCTCTACTTGTAAATACATCTGCTCTCTTTTTTGTTTTGGTATTCTGTTGTACACTGGCAAATATTTTTCATGGCCACCCATTGCATTTGAATAATTCTCACCATGTAACATGATTGCCTCTGTAAGTAGAAAGGATTTGAAAGCATGAACCTGTACATGATAGTTTTTTCCATTGGAATATTTGTCTAAATACCCTAGCTTCTTTCTTAACTTTGCCATGTAAGTATCAGCCCAAGCAGGTTTTAATTTCATATATTCATCAAGGTTTGCTTTGAGCATTTCAGCAGCCTCACTTGAAATGTAAGTTTCTCTACCAAGTGAATATTTTGTTATCTCAGGGCTTAATAATATTCTAGTTGGTGTACCCCATTCAATGTTAGATGTTGTAAAACTTGTGGCCTCTTCGATTCTCATACCACTGGATGCAAGCACCAACCATAATGTTTTGTATGGCTGCTCAGAGGCATTAACCAAATCTCTAATAATCTCTTTTGTTAAAGGCTCTCTTAATTCCTTTTTGATTCTTGGAAATCTGATCCTCATTTTCAATTCTTCTTTCTCTGTTTTAATATCATTATGCCACCACCAATTTTTTAAGAAATTCCAATAGTTGTGAATACTAGCAGGGCCAATATGTTGTGCTTTCCAAAACATAATTATTCTTTGTAACACTATATATTTTTCAATCTTATCCCTATTTTTCATTTCATCAAATAGTTTATTTTCTTGTAGCATGAAAGCCTTAAGGAAATTATCAAATGCTTTTAATGCAACACCTGCTTGCCTTTGTGTTTTTGGATTTTCATAACTATCAATCCATTCTTTTCTATCCAACTCTTTTAACCTCACTTTCTTTTTTCTTACCATGTGATTTAGTCCTAACCCTATAACCACATACAACACAAGTTAGCCTGCCAAACTTACTAGGGATCTCACACATATTACACCAATTATGTTTTGTATAATCTGGCCTTGGCATTTTATTCAATCAACCTTGCAATCATTCTTTGTGGTGAATAGTTATGTGGGCTTGTTTGTAGAATGTAGTTTATGAAACATTTGTTTTCATCATGTGGCCCTTTGGCAAATGTATCTATGTAACTCAACTCTACAAAATAATAATAATCATCATATAGAATTAGATACTCAATAGAATTATCTAAGAATAATTTGTTTTGTACTTGCTTTCTATTGAATAGTTTAATCAAATACCCCACCTCTTTGGCTCTTTCATACCCCAACAAATAAAGATATACGCATTACGAGCTGAGCTATCAGGCTTTTTACCATTATCTAAAAATGCTGGCCTGCCATCAATCTCTCTATAAAAAACATCCTCACCAAAATCAATAGGTATTCTAACATTGATTTTAAAACCCTGTGATGATAAAACATTTGCTGGCACTATCATCATGATAGTTTGTTTGCAATTAGATTCAACCCATTGCCAGTAATTTTTAAAAAGCATTTCTTGGGTATGTTCATTTGGTGGGTTGCACCACACTGTAACTCTTTTTGTTTTTTTAATTACAAACTTAGTATCTGGATCTGTTGCATCTACTTTCTTATCCAAATACCAAATACACTTTGAATTTCTATTGGTTGCACAAACATCTAGTTTTGGAAATCTTCTTACAACAGTACAAAGAAAAATAAATAATTGATCAGGTGTCCACCATTCATTTGAAAGGCTTTTTTTTGATCTCTTTCTTTGGTGTAGTAATTTAGCACCCAAATCATTATGCTAATAAAAATTAGTATATTAAAACTCTACTAATCAGTGAACAAAACAAACATGATTGCAGAGCCAACAATTACACCTGCAATACTAAATTGTACAAAAATATCAATCAATGATTAACTTACCACATCTTTTGCATTTGTTGTTTAAACATCTAATTTTCCAACTGCATTTGCATATTGCAAATTGAAGATAAACTAATGAGGCCATTATCGTTTTCTTTTTCTTGATTTAGATTTTGATTTAGATTTTCTTTTCTTTGGTTTCTTTCTTGGGCCTGCACCAATTCTTGCTTTCTCAATTCCAATTCTTTCACCAAGTGGTACTACTGCACCTCTTGCTTGCCTTGCTGCTGAAAGTTGTTTATCAATAGTTTTGAATATCTTTGCCTTACCACTTACCAACTGGCTTACACCTTTTGCTTGTATAACACCTGCTCTTAATGGATCTGCTGGATCTGCAATGAATGTTAATTGTTTTGCAAAGGTTGGTAACTTTGCTTTCTTTCTATCATCTTGTTTTGATAAAGCAAATAAGAAAGGTGGCTTTGGTACAAATGGTGGTTTTCTTACAGTTGATTTACCAAACACTAAACTAGCACCACTTGGCCCTCTTGGTACTTTTGGTACTGATGTACTTGGTGGTGATGGTGGTGATGTTGGGCTTGTTGGTGAAAATGGTGATGGCACACTTGGTACTATTGGTGGTGATGTTAGTGAACCAACTGGCTTTGATGAGGCTGATGGTGGTGATGTTATTGATGGTGATTTAACAGTTATTTTATTTAGTGCAGAAATTTGTGTACTACCAATAGATCCAAAATCTAATTCATCAGTTTTTGGTATTCCCAATGTTGATGTTGATGGCTTACTTGCTGGCAATGTACCTATTGAATCTAAACCTCTTAACAATGATGGTGAGCTTATTGATTGTGCAGCAGGCTGGCTTGTTAATTTTTGTACCAATGATTCTCTTTTACCAATTTCAGCAAGTGATGTTAATGAGTTTTCAATAGTACCAACACTCTTTGATGGTTTTGCAATAGAACCTAAACTATCTAATGCTTTTGATAATGCTTTTGATGTTGTTGCAGTTGGTTTGCTAGTAACTATTGATCCAATACTTTCAAATGTTCTTTTTGCAGTTGGGCTTGAAATTGAAATATCAATATTCTTTTTTACATTAGAACCAATAACACTTTGGCCCTTTGTTGTTGAAAGAGATCCCTTTGCAACTTGGCCCACTGCTGATGGTATTACTGCTGGGAAAGTTTCTTTTGCTACACTTGCAACTGATCTTAATGCTGCTGCACTACCAATCTCACTCTTTCCAACATTACCAAACTCAAGTATATCTGCCTGCTTACTTACAGCTTGAAAATCAATCTCTGGAAATAGTTTTTTAAATCTATTATTCAAAGAAATTAACTCATCTGCAATTTTTGTCTTACCTGCTGCTCTTGCTGTTGAGGCAAGTGTTTCTGCAATCTGGCCCTTACCTGCAATATCAACAATGTCTTTTAATCTAAAATCAGGTGGGCCAATTCTAAATCCCTTTGATGTTTTTGTTAAGTCTTTGAATCCCTCTTTAAGAAATTCAACACTACCACCTGCTGAAATACTACTTTCTGTTTTTGGGCCTTGTTCAGATAGTACGGATGAGAATTTTTTAAGTGCTTGGCCCTGTAATGTATCAACCTTTGCACCTTGTTCAAATGGTAATTTGATTTTTGTTGTACCTCTTGAAATCTTTTGGCCAAGAAATTCACCACCTCTTGCACCAATACTATCAAGTTTTTGTACATCAGTAATATCTTTCTTAGTCAAAAATTCAATTACTTTCTTTTCATTAGGCCCAAGAGATCCACCAACTGATTTTAATTTTGGGCCACCCTCTTTGAAACTAACTGTAAATTTTCTTGTTGGATCTGCTCTTGATGCTATTGTTAATTCTTGCTCAGCCTTTTGTGCAGCCTTGATTGCTTTGGCCTCACCTCTAAACAAACTTGCAAAATCAATATCAACATCTTTTCTTGCTCTCTCACCAATTACTAAAAAGCTCTGACCAAATCCACCTTTGCTTGCAGGTAACTTTGCAATGATTTTTGCAAGAGCCTCACTTTCTTTTCCAGCCTCAACAGCTTGTGTTAATTGTTCAGTGGCCTTAAGAAATTTTTGTTGTTTTGCAGGTGGTGTTTTTGCAATGGCTTTTGCAAACTCTTTTGATAATGCAGTAAGCTCAACACCAACCTCTGATGCTTTGCCTGCAAGTATTTTTGCACTTGTTACTTTTGGTGATGTTAGTACCTTAGATGCAAAACCTGCTGTACCTAATTCTGTACCTCTACCAACTGGCTCTATTTGCTCAACGAATTTCACAACTGCTTTTGTACCTCTTTTAAAAGAAGTTGGTGAACCTAAAACAAATCCCTCTGATGTTTTTGATAGTAATCCTTTTGATCTAATACCACCTTTGCCAAAAACTAATGTTCTACCAAGGCTTACAGTTTCGGGTGTTGATACTGTTTTTACACCTTTCTCACCACCACTAACTCTTTTTGCAAATATGCCAGTATCAGTTTCTTTAATTACTTTTCCAAAAATATTTTTAGTTGGGTTTAATATTGTTGAAACAATAGTTGGTTGTGTGGTTTTAATTATTTTTCCAGTTGTACCAAGAGTTTTTACAATTCTAAATGGCACAAATGGTTTTGGATTGAAAGGCAATGCTAATGCAAAGATAGATCCTAAACCTGCTGCCAAACCTCTTGATTCAATGTTAGCACTTATGGCCTCAGCAGCAGGGCCAAAAGCCTTTGATAAATTAGCAAGTGGATCACTACTTGTTGCAAATCCTCTTGCCTCTACCAAACCAACAACACCCTCACCTATTGCAACATTTGCCAAAGTGCTTGGCACTGCAATTTCTTGCTCTGCTGGCAATGGTGTTGATACACCTCTAAGAAAATCAAATTGGCCATCTTGTGTTATTGATGCTCTTCGGCCCTCTTGAGATAATTGTTGGCTAATGTTTAAAGCAAATGCAACATCACCAACAATTTGCCTGCTGGCCTCAGCACCAAATGCTGCAACATTTGCCAAACCTCTTTCAATAGGATCTGTACCTCTTTCAGCAATTTGTTTTTGTACAGTTACAATATTAAACAAAGCATCTTGTGATGTTTCTAATCCCTCTTTCACCTTGCCCTGTTCAATTCCAACAGGTACAACAGCAGCAGCACTAACAATACTCTCACCAAGTTTGCCAGCACCCACACCTATTGATGCCAAACCTTTTTCAATAATGTTATCAGAAGATTTTGCAATTACTTCTTGCCCTTTTGTAAATGATTTAACTTGATTAGAAATATTATCAAAGAAAGTGGTAACTGGCTCTGTTACATCTTTTGATGGTTGTAATCCAGTACCAAGTTGTACGATACTTGTTGCACCTTTTATTTGATCTGCTGTTGGCTGCTCACCTGCTTTTAAAACAACTTCTTTCTTTGGTGGTGGTGGTGGTGTAAGTAATGTTGGCAAACCTAATGCAGCATCAGTTGGTGTTGCAAAAACTAACCCAGCACCACTTTGTTCTTTTAATCTTTTAGTTTCAGCCTCTACTCTTGCAACTTGAGCCTCTTGTGTTAGTCTTACTTTTTCTGTTACTTGGCCAGTTGCAATATCAACCTCAAAATCTTTGCCTGCAATATCTTCTGCTGGAATTGGTTTGGCTTGTGCTGCAATGGCTGCTGTAATTTTATCAACAGGTTTAGCAACTTTAACATCAGAGAAACCAAGTGTTTCAGTAAGATTTAGATTTACATCAGTACCACCAAGTGCATTGATTTTTTCTTTTGTAATCTTATCAGTTAGTGATAATGTTTCTTTTAATTCTACACTAAGATCCCTGCCACCTCTAACATTTAATTCTGCTATTGGTGTAATTGATAAAGCCTCACTTGATTTTGGTAACACTTGTGTTTTAATTGTACCTGATGGCAAAACTATATTTGCAATACTACCTCTGCCAATAGTGCCTATTGCAATACCTTGAGAGGCTGCAACTGCTCTCTGTTCACTTTGTTTTATTGCTGCACTCTGTGCAGATAATCTTGATGAGGCAACCTTGAATTTCCTTTGAGCTTCAAATGATGCTTGGAATTTTTCATTTGCTCTTGCAAGTGTTGTGGCTCTTTGTATTGATAATGAGTTAATTGATTGTTGGATTTCAAATTTCTTTTTTATATCCCCTTGTGTTCTAAGGCTTGTTTGTAATGATCTTATTCGTTTATCAATAGGCAGTGCAAGTTTTGATACACTTCTTGGTAATACACCACGTTGCCCAAAGTTACCCTCAATTCTTGCAAAGGCATCTGTTACTCTTTTTTGTTCAGCAGCTCTTAATGAAATAGAATTATTAACAAAACTAATACTTGAATTGATTTGTGCTAATTGTTTAGGTAAATTAGATTGTAGATTTTTAAGATTTTGTACTGCTCTGTTAAGTTGTTTAGTTGAGCTACTGCCACCTCTGGATCTTGGTATTCTTGCTTGAGCTTGCCTTTGTTTAATTGCCTCTTGAGCTCCAATTATACCAAGTCTATTTGATTCAATGGCAACTGCCTTTTGTCTTTCTAACACTGCAAGTTGCCCAGCTAAACTTGCAATCTCTGATGAGCCACCAATATCTAAAACTGCTTGTGATGCTGCTCTTGATACACTCTTTGCTGTATTCTTTGCAGCAAATGCTCTTTGTGATGAGGATGTTAATTTTGCTCTCTTTGCAGCTTGGCCTGCAACTATTGCTTGCCCTTGTTGTGCAGTTTTTGCAGCTTGGCCAGAAATTAATGCAAGTATCTCTTTGCCCTTAGCTTGATCACCATTACCAAATAATAATTCTTTTTGTGTTAGTGCTGTTGCTGCTTTTGTTGCTGCTGCTTTTGCTGCTGCTTTTTGTCTAGCTCTTGCAGATTGCCCTGCACCTGCAACACCTCTACGAGATCCCTTTGATCCTCTTCTTAAACCCAAATTAGTGCAGCCTCTCTATTGCAGTATAAAGCCTCTGGATATACAAAATCAATTAGAGAGGCCCACATGAAACTAAATTAAATTGGATATTTAAAAAGGATTAGCCTCTTTCAATACTAAAACTATCACATTCTTTTCTAATATATTCAACAAGCATTACATGGGCCTTATACCCAAGATGCTCATTATCTTTGAATGTTTGAAAGAATACTTTTGGTACAAAATATAATCTCTTGTTTATTTCAATGGGTATAGTATCTTTTCTATATTTCATTATTAGTTTGATTTTTGCAATGGTTGGTTTCCAATGTTTTTGTGATGCAAGTACAGCACCACAAACTCTGCACTTACCATTTGTTGTTATTGTTCTATCTCTCATACAATAACTACAATATGATTTTATAGAATTTTGTAAGTTATGATTAGTTAAATCAATCTTTCTTTTTGTTTGTATTTCATAATCAGCGTGTTGTTGTATATCAGGTGGCTCTTTCCTATCTTTGCTTTTTTGCATTTGAGTTGCCAAATCTGATTTTGAAATTAATCCCTCATATTTAACTGAACAGGCTAACCCTCTGCCTAAGCATTTGAAATATCAATAATCCATTTGCAACACCAAGTAACAAGATGCCAATACCTTGGGCCTGTTCATTAAATCCAATTATAGTTGCATTTACAAATACACCAATTAAACCAAGTAACATAATGTTTTCTGTTTTGAACCAAATGATTGCCATGATGCCAGCCCAAAAAATAACAAAACCAAATCCTGTTGCAACACCAAAACCTATTTGAGATTCTAATGGTAAAATAATCCCACTAAAAACACTTTCAGCATCCCCAGTACCTATACCACATAAATCATCAACATCCTCAAAACATAATTCACCAAAACTCTGGCCTGCTGCACTTTGTATTGAACTTGGCATAAGCACTAATAATACTAAGATAGGAATTACAGCAAACCAAAGTTTCAAGCAATTTTCATTTGATCTGGATATTAATAAAGTATCAAGAATTTTAGAAAGGGCTGTGATGAAAATTCGTGTATATCTTATTGAATGAAATAGTTGATCCTCTATGATTAGTACACTCACAACCTAATGATGATTTACAAGGCTCATGCCCATACATCCCATTTTCTTTTGCCCATGTACACCATCTACAAAGGCTCACTAGAAACCAATACCTAGATCATTTGTATGTGGGTTGTTTTTCATTTTGTCTTTTCCATAAACATAATCATCAAACCATGTTGCTTGTTGGCCAGTGTTAGTACCTATTGGTACACTTGATCTTATTGTGTTAAACTCTCTGATGAAAGCACCACTCTCTGATGAAATTGAAATCATACCTTGAAGATCAGCAAGTGCCATTTCTATTGCGTGTTGCCTAAATGGTGGCTTGAATCTTTTTGCTCTTTCAATGGCATGAGTAATATCTGTATAAACAATTTGTATGTTAGAATTTTTTGGTACAATTAATGTTCTTGGTAAAACTAATTTCTGATTTAATTTTTGAGTAACTGGATCTCTTGCACCCTCAAGTGTTAGCTCAAATAAATCTGATCCCATTAGAATATACCAAGAATCATCTTTGGTATATAGGTTATCATATCATAGATAAAACCACCACCAAAGTTAAGCAGATCACCAAATGGATTTGCATCTGTGCCACCCTCTGCTGCTTTTCCTTTTAAGAAGTTATCAATCAGTGGCAGTTGTGAAACAATAATTGGAATACCAATTAAGAAACCAATTATAATTACAAACAAAACACTGGCTGGAATAAATGATTTGACTGGGCTTGCTGTCATATCTTTTAATCCCTTTCTGCTTAATCTAAGATCATCAACAAAGCCTGCAAGCTCAGCAGCATTTTGTGATCCTAAATCTTGAATGAAATCCTCAACATTTTCATCCAAAGGCTCTGAGATTGCAACAACATTCAAGTTTCTTAACTCATCAATCAAGCCATCATAATCTAATGTATTACTATCAATCTTATTTGAAAATTCTGTAAATTGTTTATCCTCAATGTTTTTAATTTCTTTTAGATGTTCTAATAGAATAACCGATTTTTGAGAATCACTAATATCAACATCTTTGTTATGTTCAGTTTTTAAAGTAGAAATTCTTTTACCAATACTATCTGTTACCTCTTTAACGTTTTCCTGTAATTCAGTATCTTTATCACCAACCTCTTGTTTGATTTGATCCATTGCTGCTGTTGCTTTCTTTTGAGTAAGCAGGTTTCTAAATCGTACTGAGTGTTTAACATCTTTTCTTTTAATTTCAGTTAGTTTGTTTCTCTTTTTGAATTGATTAATTTCATCAATGATTAATGGATCTATTGGATTACTTTCTTGTGATGCGTAACAATAAACAGGTGTCTTACCAATGTTATGCCTGTATTTGTTATTCACTGTATAGATGCCCTTAACACCTTTCTTATCAAATATTGTAAAATACTTTTTTCGTTTCTTAATTTTATAAAACCTAATCTCACCATTTGATAAAAACACTTGAGCAATCGGATCATTACTCATGTGTATTTCTATTTCAGGTATTGATGTACTAAACAGTTTTCCAGTCATTGAGGCTTTCTATTGTAGTGAAAATTTGTGTAGTATATTAGATTAACGAATCAAAATACCTTTTGATTAACAAACATACCAAGCATTGCAGTTACTAAAGCCAACCCCCATACTATTGGATCTAATGAAAAGAAACCAACCACACTCATTACACCTGCTGCACCTGTTATTACAACGATCCAAGTTGGTGATGTTCTTTTGTTTGCCATGCCAGCCATTAATACCAACATGAATATACCACTTGGAATACCAATCAAAGATCCAAATGATGTATCAAAGGCATCAATACCAAACAATGCTAATGATGAATTGGTATATGATGTTGTACTAAATAATAACAAGTCATTGAAACAACTGATATACACATGGCTGCCACTTGCACCTGTAAATGATGAATTGAAATAGCCAGTATCAGTTGTGTTATCCCAAGTACCAACCCAATCAACTGTTGGCTCTTCTGGCACAACACTATCTTTTGTTGCAATGGCATCATTAACATCTTGATAGATACATTCTATTTGCCAAGTTTCACCTGATGGTACAGCAATTCTATTTACTTTCAAACTAATATCATCCTCACCATTGAATCTGAAATGTGTAAAATTAACTTGGCCTTGTGATTCAACTATTGCATCTTTATGTTTTGGATTATATTCACTTGTTGCAAATCCACTTGAACCAAATGTATCAATAACATATAGTGGGCTTTGGCCTGATACTGCAACTGTGAAATTTCTAACACCACTAACAGTATCTCTTTCCCAAAATAGATAGTTAAAGTTTAATATTTCACTTGGGCCAGTGGTGAAATTAATATCAGTTATATCAATATCTGTTTGTGTACCATTTTCAAGTAATGCAATTTGAGTTAAGTTACCACCTGTAAAAGTACCACTGCCAGATACTTTGAATGTATCACCAATATTTTCAATTAATGCTGGCAATGTAAATGCAGGTGTGAATACACAATTAACAGTACCCAATGCAGTTGTTGAATTAGTACCGTTTTGTGTTGGAGTTTCAGCCCTTACTTTGTAAAACTGTTCAAAGCAAACTGGGTGTGGTGTATCAAAGAAAAACAAAGTACCATTTGGTGTTGTTGCTAGTAAATCAAATGTAATGTTATCACTTGAATTGAATAATGAATATTGTACAATACCTGCTGGGTTGCCCATTGTCCATGTTGCATTAATACCAAGTGGTACATTTGCACTTGCAGAAAGAACAGGTGTTGTTAATGGGAAAGCAAGAACCTGTGCAATAGTTGAGTTGCCATTACAACCTAATTCATTACATCCAGATACTTTGTATTCTTTTTCTTGTGGGAAAGATTGAGTATCTAAGAAATTACTTGGTAAGATTGTACTGATATATGTAATTACTAACTCAGGATCTTTTAATTCACTTCGATAAATATTACCATTTGATCTGGCCTCACTTGTAAATTTCTCACCCATTGCAAACCAACCATCACCATTATTTACACTTGTTTGAATATCAGCAGTTAGTTGTGCTGATGAAAATGTATGATCATTTACACTTGAAGTTTCACAAACACCTGCTGGGGTTGTGAAATATGTTGTACCATTGCCAGCATCTAACCAACCTTGCAATTCAGTCATTGCACTAGGTTGATGATCCATGTGTTTAAAATCACAAGTCCTTGGTGATGTTGATACTAATGCAAAGTTAATATCATAAACAAAATTTACACTTGTAATAACAGATCCAGTTGGTATGCTAGAAAGATCCCACTCTATACCATTTCTTTCACACCATAAAACATTGTTACTTGGTGATACTCGAATTTCACCATCATGTGTAGGTGGTGGTATTACAATATCATTTAATCCATTTGGGAAAGGGCAAGATGCCTGATTGATATTAGCTGTTCTATATTCGTATATTGTGGGGTTTGCATTAAATGTAACATTGGTTGTAATACCAACTGCATTAAAAGCACCACCACCAAGATCCCTTTCAAACAATTTGTAACCAATCAAAGTTAAACTTGGGTTTGCAGGTGATCCCTCACCAAGTAAAACTAGATCATCCCAATCTAATGAAATTGTATTTTCATCAATATAAGATCCAGTAAGGCCAGTTGGTGTTGCAGGGAAATCATTTGTTAATACAGAATTACTAAGTACACCTGTGCCAGTTGTTAAACCAAATCCTAATGCTAAGTTGGTTGGTGTTACTCTATACTGTTTTGAAATACCTCTTTCAACATCCTCATCTAAATATGCAGTTGTTGTTATGTTACCATTTGCTGCAAGTACACTTGGCACAAGTGTTGTAAATGTACCCTCAACAGCTAAACCTGATCCACCACCATAAATATCTGAAACCTCAGTTGAATCAATTACTCTATTGAAAAATAAGAATTGATCAAGGACTGATGGAAATTCTATTGATCCACCTGTATATGTTGAGTTATCATTTTTAATACATTGATTGTTTGCCCAACAAGTTGCAATTCTTGGGCCAATATCTGCAAAGCCTGTACTTGTACCAATAGAGCTATCAGTTTCAACTAACACACCATCCCTATACCATTTTAATTCATTACCTATATCATGTGTTATTGCATAGTGATGAAATGTTGAATCCTCATCAAGAAATGATATTGGTGATGTTTCATTAAATGGTGTAAAACTATTATCATTCATTGTAAAAACTTGGGCCTGTTGATTATCATCATCAAGAACTATTGTAAAACCATCCCTAGTGGGTGTACCACCACTTGTACCTGATCCATCACTGCCATCATTAATTGTTGTGAACAATGTTGAGAATCCAGTATTAGTTGCATCTCTAAACATCCACCAAGTGATAGACCAATCCTCATCATTTAGGAAATCCCAATCAGAAATATTTGTTACATTAACAGCAACCCCAGCATTACCATCAAGGCCAATTCTAACTGCCTTATCAGTATTAACACCTGC
>Ga0114925_10001030_pt1 | contig 13367 bp, 15 predicted proteins | sample SumtaG_2_FD_87287 | JGI IMG/M metagenome (GOLD analysis project Ga0114925, IMG submission 87287) | Deep subsurface microbial communities from Indian Ocean to uncover new lineages of life (NeLLi) - Sumatra_00607 metaG | ecosystem: Environmental > Aquatic > Marine > Oceanic > Sediment | place... | reverse complement strand
CATCACAGGCAGTAAGTAAAATATTGACAGCCGATGATCCTAACTTATTACGCGCTCCTCCAGATATAGGCGGCTCCGGTTGTATTGGGATATTTGCTAGATATGGGGCGATGGTTGAAAGAGCTTTTCCTACATCCTGTCCATTATTTTTAATACCATTAATATAGATTCCAGTACCAGTTATATTTTTCCCACCTGATATAAATAATCCTAAATTTCCCTTCATGGTATGCCCCATTGAATCTCCGCCGCCAACTAAATAGCATTCAGAAGTAAGAACACTGAGTTCCTGTTGTTCTTCAGCCCATTTAAGAGTATTAATCTCTCCAGAAGTTGTTATAGAAGTTGTTCCTTTGTTAGGTATTGTACTCTTAGCTATAATTAACTGACTATTTGATAAGGTTGTGCCGGTGTATTTACCATTAGAGTTAACAAATTTACTAATTAATTCAAATATATCTCCAATAGGACCACCTTGCATTTTCTTTCCATATGCACCGCTTTCACCGGCAGGATTTTTGATTCCAATAATTTCTATAGGGTGCGAGGAGATATTGCTTATAATTATATTCTCGAGATGAATATTCATATTTCCAGGATCAGGAAGCGTGTCATATTTCTCTTTTGTTAAAAAAGGTCCCACTGCGGGACCATTTACATTTAAAACTAAACCATACACATTCCCATCATAACCGATATTAGTATTTTTGAAATAATCAACGGGTATTTCGCTAGCCGTACCACCTGTCGGAGGGAAAACAGCATTAAACGTTTCTGTCAAATCACTATCTAATTTGTTTTTAATTTCCGCAATAGAGAGTTCTTGTCCCTGTACAGTTAGATATGCATTACTATCATTTTCCAATACAAGTTTTAAGAAGCTGCGTATAAATCTGGATTGGGAATAGGTAGACAGCACTTTGATGTCCGTTTTATTGTTTTGAATATATAATTTGGAGAGAACCCCCACCTTAGTTCCATTTAATGCGACGCCAGCAACTTCAAAGTCATCAATGAGTAAGTTATATAGCATTACATTGTTAGCTGTATTGGCGTGTATCCCGTGGTGCGATGATAATTTCAAGTGTCCATTGTATACTAAAACTCTATTAGCGGCTTTAAATTGCATAGCACCTTGAAAATTGGCAGGACCGGTATTTGTGATAAATGGCGCGTTTGCTAATTCAATGTTAGCGTAGAATCTTTGCTGAAAATTATGTTTTTCGGATTGTTGTAAAGTAAAACTGTTTAAATCAATGATAACGTCATCGCATTCAACAGTGATAGCTGCAAAAAAACCTAGATGATATGGTCCCATCATACGTTGGGGATATAACCCATTCGGTCCATCCTGGTCTGCCCGTGGAAGGAAATCATCATTCGGGTTAGGATTGAAGGTGATATTTTCCACTAGGCGATATACTCCCGGCGTTTTAATACGGACAGTTCCGTTTATAAAATCTTCATTTTTTAAATCAACAATCGCATAAGGTGTGTTATTATTATATGAAAATCTCTCCACGGTATTGACGTAAGGATATCTACTAAAGTAATTTGCTAGCGCAGCTTGCTGTGTATCTAGATTTGCGTACAAACTTAGTGGAAATACTGGCGGAGTGTATACAGGTTTGGGCGGCGGCGGTAAAGGTTCATTCGTTGCTGCTTGGGGTTTATTACGACTAAACGTAGGCGCGCCTCTAGACCAACAACTTTTTGTTCTACGATTTTTACCATTCATTGTATATTATATATATATAAAATGAAGTTATTTATTCTTTCTTGTTTGTTTTTTTCCCCGCAGCCGCCGTTTTTTAAGCGAACGTTTTCTCCGTTTGCCACCACTATGCTGCTCATTAAAAGCAAAAAGCGTCCAGGGCTGATTGGGTCTATCTAACAGATATGGGCGCAAGTAATTCCATATAGGGTGTTCGTTAAAAAAAGGTTCCGTTTCAAAAGGAATTTCGCCAGAAGAGCCCCATTTCCCCCATAATTTCATATTGGATGCCAAAGTACTGTCTACACACTTGCCATCCACGGCGCCTCTAGGTTGAAAGGGTTTGGGGCGGTCTGCTTGTGACATAAATGCACGATCATCTAATTCATAATGAGAATCAACAGTTCTAGAACACGGGTTCACTTTTTTGAGATATACATCATAATGATCGGAGAGAATTTCCTTTGCCTTTTCAATATCAATGTTACCCATATGTTCTTGCATGAGTTGTTCTAATCGGACGTGTCGCGCACCTTGGTGCCTTCTGATATCATCATAGCCTTGCGCCCGGCACTCCAAATTTCTTATTCTCGGGTCATATGAACCATTAAAACCAATAAAGTAACCCTTCGTTTTATACTCCGTGTGGTGATATTTCAAACCCAATTCAATGCGCATTATTTTATTCTCATTGACGTCCCCAAAAATCCAAGAGTTAGCATAGCCTCCTGTGTTTCCTTCTAGCAAAAATTTTTCAAAATCCTCTAGTTTTTCCGCATATTGCATTGCATGTCTGATTCTACAAAATATTGGATTCCCAAGTTTATAAGGCAAAAAGCCGCCGATTGTTGTTTCGGAACCAACAAAATTTGTATTTTTGTCATCGTTTTTGGTTACAAAGAAATCGCTACCGCTCCACACAAATCCCGGTTGGGTTTGCATTAATATTCTAGAACCATTGGTTGGTTTAATACTTAACATCATATTGCAATATTGTCCGCTAACAAAATTCTCAAAAGTATTATGAGCCAATACTATCTTGCCATCCTTGGTAACTCCGTCGCCAACAGCTAGAAATGCGCTACACCTGCCGGGTGCCCCGTCTGGTCTAATATTTCTAGCACCACCACCCGATCTTCCACTTTTTTTAAGACTACCCGCAGGTAAAACTTTATTGGCTTCTTCGTTGGGCCACCAATAATCAAAAATAACTAAATTTGCATTCCAACAAACAATTTCGCTTACACTAATATCATAGCCCTTCTCCTTACAACCTTCGGCTATCCCCTCCATTTCCTCATAGAGTTCCGGATATTTTTCTTTAACGATTGGTTCATAGATTTTTTTGGATGAATCGATGAAGAATTGCCAGTCTTTGCCATAATCGTATAGACAATAAAATTTGGTCGTTTCAATAGCCTTCTTGAGTTCTTCATGAACATGGCGACCGTGTTGTCTACCTCTTTCTCTTGGTTCGCCCTCGATATGCACGTAAATCCACCCGTTTTTTTCAAGTTTGAAGCTCATTATATTATAAATAGAGAAGTTATTTATAATATTTATTTACTTATTTCTCCGGCGCTTGCTTTTTGGACCGACAACCTTTCTGCCAGTTAATTTTGAAAATAAATGTAGACCGCTCACAGCAAATCCAAGAAGCATAATAGGCCATGCTATTAAATCACTCCATGTTACTTTTTGTTTTAAATATAATCGGTTTAATATCAGAAGTATGGTGTATTGACAAATGATTAAAAACATTGTATCCTGTGTAGGATTTAAGATTTTGTACTTATTGTTCGCATTCATAGCTATGGTCATGAAGAACCAATCCACCCATGCAAACGGTAGTGCCATTGCTAAAGCATGAAGCATTGTTTCTTTGGGATATTTAAGATGAGCATACATACCAACAATAGATATACATGTGGATAACAACCAGGGACCAAAAAATTCAAAATACTGTAATGCAGATAGATTTTTGTTCATTATATAATATAATTATATATTATAAATGAATAAGACAGAAGGGATAATTATATGGCTGATATTAAATCTATTAATAGTTGGGTTTATGGATGCAGCATTATTCTACCAAGGTACACCCAAGATGAAAAGTGCCACATTTGGACATAAGCTTTTAGTAACGGAACTATTTGCAACAGCACAATGGTTCGGTATTATTCCGGCAGCTAGAATTGGTAATAAGTTTTTAACTGCGGCTCAGTTGGGTTTAGCATCATTTGTATTTGATTTCTTGGGGCAGATTGTTACGGATATTTTCTGGTTAAAAGTACCTATTACGATAGATGATTGGATTGCGATGTTCATTATTATGGGCGCAATGTATATATCAATATACAAGGTCTTCGGTTAAAGATATAATGATTGATTTGAAATGCAAAATTTAAGAGTAATACTTGGAATTTTTCTTAGTTCACTTAATAATTTGAGGTTACCTGAAATAGTTGCTATATTCTCCAGTTCCTTGCCAATATTATTAATTTTAAGAATCGCCTTTACAAAATCACCAAGACCGATGTCATAATGCTTACATTCAGCTAACAATTTTTTACAACTTGCTTCGTCATTACACATACACCATTTGTATGTTAATTCGCATAAGTTGAAATGCATTTCGCATTGTTCGATATTTGTTATTTTGAGTTGATTTAGTATATCTGTATATTTATTATAACACTTAACGACCTTTTTTATAGCATTTTTAATGTCAATTGGAGCATCAATTGCCGCAACTGACAAGACTGATTGCTCGTCAGAGAGCCGCATATTTGTGAAACACGATAGTACACTAACGATACTCTCTACGGGTAGAGATGACAACCAATGTTCCGCCATTAATTCGGCAATTGGAAGCGAAAATACTTCTTGTAAATAAGTTGCAAATAATCCTTTCTGTGTAATTTTTTCGTCACTATCAACAAAGCCTTCATGTTTCAAAACATCAACTTGATCATCACAGGTCCGTTTTACCCAAGTTTCAATGTTATATATCTCCCTCTCTAATTTCAACTTCCTCTCTTTTAGTTTAATTTTATTGCAAAATTTTTCATACTCCTTTTTGACAAATTTTGTACTATCTATAAGATTATTATATTCTCTTTGCATTCCCTTACGTTTCTTAGGTTTCATGAACGGTATTTTTTCCTCAAGATGTCGCAATCTCTCCAAAACACTTATTTCTGTACTAAACTCCACACCTTGTACAGATAATTTTGTATCCAGATCGACTAACTCTTTTTTTGTAGCATCAACACTATTTTTGATATCCATGGTAATCATGCTACCAGATATAAAATCTGTAAAGTTGGTATTACCATTTGAGATTAATTGGAGAATGAGATTGGGGTGTATAGCAAAGTGAGATTCAACCGTCTTGGGCGCACCGGTTAACATATGACGATAATCCTTTGACATAATTTCATTTCTTGTAAATAAATTATTGAGCTTGATAACAACTCCTTTCGTGTCAATTCCTCTTCGTCCCGCCCGACCCGCCATTTGCGTATATTCAGAGGGATGGAGATATCTAAAGCCGCTCCCATCAAATTTTTCCAAAGATGTGAAAACAACTGCTTTTGTAGGCATATTAATCCCCACGGCAAACGTTTCGGTAGCTAACAGTAGTTTTACATACCCTTTATCAAATAACAATTCTATCATCTCCCTAAACTCCTTTAAGATGCCAGCATGATGAATGGCTATGCCTTTTCGCAATAGATTTATAATTGTTTTATATTCAGGTAATTCGGTATATTCTTGCCAGTTAGGTAGTTTCGCACGCAGTAGCTTTTCGCAAGCTTTATCAACCGTTGAAGGCATTTTTGAACCCTCTTCATGCAACATCAATTGAATTTTCCCAGCTAACAAATCTACCTGACGCCGCGAAAATACAAACATAATAGCTGGCAGCAAATTATCATTTTTAAGTAGGGTAACGATCTGATTGAGAACAAAGTATTTATTAACTCTAATCCTATTTTTTTCTAAGAATGAGGTTGTCTTTTTGATTTTCTCATATTGCACTTCATTAAATTTTTCTCCCGTTGTTGGACCTTTTAGTAAGAGCAATTTATCAAACATAGGCGAATATTGAGCAACGTCGCCAGAGCTCATAGTTTTTAAAACGGACGACGGGATGGTAAGATAGCCGTAGTGACTGAGTGGTACCACGCGTTTTGAGGTTGGACACATATAAACTTCAGGTCCTCCTCTATTTTCAATCAACGGTATTAAATTATTTTCAGGCTTGTTAAGGGTGGCAGAGAGGAGCAACATCTGAATATCTTTAGGTAGCATCATAATAGTTTCTTCCCAAACCATACCACGGTCTTTATCTGTAAAATAATGAGCTTCATCAATGATGACGCACCCTAGTTCAGTATCAATATCCATTTCAAATGCTAGTAAAGATTTATGGTTTTCATTGTTTTGAATTTTTTTGCGAAAGAGTGTGTTTCGTAAAATTTCAGCAGTCATGCAGAGTACTTGTGCGTCAGGATTATCAGAATTGTCGCCAGTAATCACACCAAATGAAATATCAGGATATTTAGTAGTAAATTCATTGTATTTCTGATTAATCAATGCTTTAATTGGTCCTGTATATATAAGTCGTTTGTTTTGTGCTGTGAAATATTGTATGGCAGCTTCGGCGGGGAGTGTTTTACCCGATCCCGTATGGGCGGTTATTAAGACATTTTTATTATTTAGTAAACCATAGATTGCCCATTTTTGAAAATTAGATAGTGGGAAATCCCAATGTCCAAATGCGTGTTCGAGGGCAGGTGTTATCTCTTCATTAAATGGAGTATCGCATAGCTTCATATTGCTGTATGATTATTTAGAATAATTGTTATTAAGTCCCTTTCAATTTAACAAAAAAAAGAATCTTTTATTAATATATAATGGCACGAACAAGATTTGCAGGAAAACGCGGAAAACGCAGAGGACGCGGAAGACGTTCAACTCGTCGCGCACGGCGCGGTTTGATTGGTAATGTTGCCCGACTTGGTGCGGATAGTACAGATGATGTGTTCCGGGGCACTGGCGCAGTTGTAGGTAAGGTTCCAATTGTTGGTAGATACGGCAAAGGAGCATTAACTTGGCTGGTCGTACGGGTAGCGACTTATTTGATTTAGCGGGAACTACCGGAGATAGAGCCGCTGGATTTTTAACTTCTCCATTTAAGGGACTTTTCGGACGCTCAAGGAAGAGACGTCATTCCAGACGTCATTCTAGACGTTCCAAACATAGACGCCGCACTCATCGTCGTCATCGCAGACGCCGCCGCCGCCGTCGTTAACTCTTTTTAGCTACTGAAAATTTTGCGGCAATCCAAGTAATCATGGCTATGCCTGCACTACCCCAAATTGATATGTAATGTTTCGCAAGTTCAACCTGCGTAACATTTATAAAATAACAAACGGGCGATCCCAGTGATATCATAGTCGTCATTAGCCCCATAATAGTAGGCGGTGCACAAAGACTTATGTATAGATTTACAAGTGCCCAGTGAATGAAGACAGTGGCAAATACAAGAGCAATAAATCCACCAACGGGGGTGAGAGTAATAGCTTTAATTTTATTCATTGTACTTTTTGTTATATTATTGAAATCATTGGCGGAGGTATGTATGTTTGCGTTTCTTGACATTGTACGTTGGCTTCTAGTTTGAGGCATGTATTGTATATTATCTCTTGTAAAGCCGCCAATTCAATTTTATGATTAGCAATTCAAATTTAAGTAAATGTAAATAATATTTAAAGAAGATTCGCATAAGTAGTGTATAATGAGCAGCGAAACAGGTAGCGATACACCCCCAAGTGTTCTTGACGCCAACGCCGTGCATAGCGGTCGTTGTAAGTGGTTTAACAACAAAGCCGGTTATGGTTTTTTGACAGTCGTGCGATCGTCCGATGAGACGATGGTCGGTAAAGATGTGTTTGCCCATCACACGGGTATTACTGTGAATAATGAACAATATAGGTATCTTGTTCAAGGCGAATATGTTGATTTTAGTATGAAGGAGACGAATAGCGGCGATCATAAGATCCAGGCTTCGGATATCACTGGTATTGCCGGCGGACAGCTGATGTGCGAGACGCGTTTTGAGAATCGAAAGCAGCAGGAGGAGAATGGTGATGGTGAGGATGGTGAGAGGAGACAGCAGCAACGGCGGCGCCCTAATCGGAGTGGACAGCGTGGTAGTGCGCAGGTGAGGCTTCGCGGTGAGGGTCCTCGTGAGGGGGAGGTTTGGACTCTTACGCGATCAAATGTGAAGAAGCAGTCGCGTTCTAAGCGTCCTCGTAAGGAGGAGGAAGAGGAGTAATTTATTTAACAAGTGCGATGTAAGAAAAATAAAGTAAGGCGCCAGAGAACGACCAGAATTTAAAAATCCACAATAGCATATTATCTTTTGGTTTATATATTAACCAAGCGATAGAACCCATTACAAGATAAACCGCATACATTAGAAATATTATACCCATAGTTTGATTGCTCATATTATTTATGAATGCAATCATACTCGCTGCCGCAATTCCTAAATTTGCACCACCCGCTTCGAACTCAAAGAATTTACCACCCTTTATGATGTTCCCGCCAAAGAATATATGTCTAATGCCCGCCAATAAACTAGATGGTAAAACGCCAATTGATAAAAATTGGCGCAATCCCTCATGTATATTGTTTTTAGAAATACTTTCAGATGCCATGTAAATAGAAATAAAAATAAGTACATATGTGATTGTTCTTATCATATTAGCCGCATTCATTATACATTATAATTAGTTTTTAAAATAGGGTAATAATATATAATGGTATCGTTATCAGCAAAAAATAAAAAGGCGTTAAAAATTAATAAAAAATGGTGTTCATCCAGTTCAGATTGGTGTAACTATACTAGAAGAAATAATTGCAAGCGTGGAGAATGGAAGAAAAAAAACAAACTAGGAAGAGTTTCCCGAAAATGGTGTAAAACAAGTAAAAAATGGTGCAAGATAAGTAAAAGATGGTGCAAAGTTAATGCACATGTGGGTGGTAAAAAACGTCGAATCTATAAAACAAAAAAAAGAAGGAAATCACAATACAAATTATCAAGAAAAGGATCATATCCAATGTCAAGAGGACATTTATTTTATCTAAATAAGAACTCTAATGGTAGGAGAATAACTGCCAAACTAATCAAACGATATCCAAAAGCATTTAGTGTAGAATTGCATAATAAGCATTTGAATAATTAATTTTATTCAAGAAATTGATTTAAAGCGTACTCCATTAAAGTAGATATAAATATGCCAACACACGCAGATTCTGTAGAGAACCAGAAGGTAACTACCACCGAGGAAACACTTCCGACCAAGGGGGCTTTGGATCCGGCAATCAAGGAGGAATTTTCCGGAGTATTGAATACGCTGTCGGCATTTCGGCAGCAGATTACGATGCTTCAGAATCAGGTGAGGGGTCTAGAAAAGCACGTGAATAAACAGATGCGCACCCTTCAAAAGGAAGCTAAAAAGAACAAAAACAAAGGTAATCGTAAGCCATCTGGTTTTGCAGTCCCTACAAAAATTACTGATGAGCTATGTCAATTTATGAAGCGACCGAGTGGTACAAAGGTAGCTCGCACTGAGGTTACTCAATATATTATTGGGTACATTGCTGAACATAAGCTTCAGAAGGAGGACAACAGAAAGTGTATCTCCCCCGATGCACCTTTGAACAAGTTGCTTGGTCTTAAGGAGGGCGACGAGCTAACATATTTTAATATTCAGCGGTATATGAACAAGCATTTTGTTAAAGAAGGTTCGCAAAAGCACGATGCGTAATTTGAAACATATTAAATAATACTTATTACTTCATAATAATGAGTGATATTATGAAGTTGATCGAAGGCAATAGGAAATTGGAGACTGAGATTTTTGCTTTAGAAAAAGCTATTGAGGAAAAGAAATTAGCTATAAAATGTAATAATCGTATAATTTTCAAAGAGTGTAAGCACAAATGGGAATACGATACCAGCTGTGGTCCATATGAACATATTAAATACCAATGCACTATATGTGGGCTATGGCGAAATAACTACATGTATCTATAATTTCATTTCATGACGTTCAAATTTAGTATTTGGGAAGAAAAAATGGAGTGCGGTATCCTCGGCATTTTTTAAATAGCCTTCGGGGACACGGATAAGATAACTATTTGTTTTGAGAATAAATAGAATCGTCAAAACGATTACGGCTGATAAAACAATATTTATTTTTGGATCGCCCATATTTCCAGTTTCGCTTCCAACATGTTTATTTGAAATGATATTTAGTAATTCGGTAAGTTCCCTTGCACCGTTCTTTGTTTTTTTAAGAAAAAGAAAGTTGATGACGTGAACACTGGTATACAACAGTATCCAGAACACGATTATAAAGTTATCGAATAAAGTTATACCTGTGAATCTATGTATAAGATAATTGCATAGTAACAACCACATTAACCAACCAAAAGCACATAGGAAACCAATTAATTCGCTGTTAAATAACCTAGCAGATCCTGCTTTTGTCAAAAAGTCCGCTAAAGGTTTAAATGCAGACCCTGTACAATGAATACTATAAGTATAAATATAGAGTCCTACCGCGGTTAATAAAGCTCTAATAACCCCCGTTGGAGAGAAAATGCCTATTAAAAGGACGGCTAAAAATAAGAACAAATAGTTCATTAAATTTGTATTTAGGTGTCTTGTTCTAAGCGACAATGAATCCTTTTCTTTGGACTCTTTATCCTTTTCTTCTGTCGTTGCCATTTTATAATACAGCTACTTTTTTTTCTGCTATAATGCGAGTTATCTAAAAAATTGAAGGGATTAATCAAATTAAATATAAAAATAACCCAACTCAACAAATTAAAGAACTCGCTATTAGAGATATGGCAATTTCGCTCCAACGTCCGATCGGCTCCGACGCGAGATTTCTTGATCTACTCACGACAGAGCGGACAGCAAGAGATACCTTTTCCTTCGTCTTGTGCGGGAGATTTCACATTGGGGGGCAGTGCGGGCGCGTATTCCTTCACAATTCCTTGGTAACAAAAAGTCAAAAAATCAACACCAAGAGAACCTTGGAGGCGAATGGTGAGATAGCAAGAGATCAATGGACAGTGGTTTTAAAGTTCGATCCAGAACGATGGCAAAAATTCAAGCAGGTCACGGGAGAACGGGACGTTTACCTAGAGTGTCTCTTTAAAACTCCTGGGAAAAATCCCACCTTTGCCCCAATTTGCTCATTTCCAACCATCGGCAAACAGACCCAATATTCAATCGCCGCCGGTGACCTCCAAGGAGACGCCTTCTTGGGGTTTCGGCGAGGCGCGATCAAGATCAATCACAAAAAGGATGGATCGGTTACCATGCTCGTTCGTCTTGAAGAGCGGGGACATATACCACTATACCACTATGTAGTGGTAAATCAATAATGTAACTCATATACTGCTCATAAAATATAAAACTTTTTCTTTTAAACTATAGATAATGAGTCTAAAGGGAGAGAAATATTAATACATAATGCATCTTCCTGATCCGATAAAACAGTTTATATACATAAATGGGATTTTTGATATAATATGCGGAGTTGGCATATTATCTGATATACCTATCTTACGCGACATTCACTTATCTTTTTTGAAAAAATACGATGATCGTCATAGACGTTTTATGGCATTTTGGATATTAAACTATGGGATAATTCGTCTTCTCTCAACTAATATGTCCCTCGTTCAGTTATCATATGTTTTAGAGGGGGTGGCGTATTTAATTGAAATGCAGAGTGATAACCAGAATAGTTGCGCGTGGCGCGGCACTTATACTGTTTCGGCATGTCTTTTAATAGCAGGACTTATTCACTGAATATAAATATTTTATTATTTATATTTAGGGATGAAAGATGTAAAGGATAAACTTACAGAAGCCACGACTTCCCATCTACATAGAGCTAATGGATGGGAATTAGAGCAAATTAGCTTCCGGGTAGTAGGATTAATGCTAGTCCGGTATAAAACGAAGTTGGGATGGACTAAGTGGAAAAAGCGCTGGATGGAGCTACATGAGGATGAAATCAAATTCTATTTATGGAGTAAAAAGAGGGAACATTACCATCTGCGCATATTTAATTTTGACACGGAAAATGAGAAGTACACCTTAGAAGGCGTTTCTTGTAAAGATGGGTTTTATATTTTTACTCTGACACTTGATGGAAAAAGGAAGGTAATGATGCGTACTCCACATGAAACGGCATTGACAATATTTTACCCTACACTACACAAGATTCTAGATTAAAATGTATTTTAATACTATATCCAATGAAGGAACGAGGAAGCACGTATAACCGACACCTTGCAGAAATAGCTACTAAAACACTATTGTATATTTTCGGGATCCCAGCACTATTGTTTTTAATATGTATTTAATTGGGGAGGGTCCGGGAGGGGGTACCCCTCCCGCGTAAAAGAGGGAAGTATTTTGAGAAAATTGAAGTATTTTTGGATGAAATAGAGAAAGGACCAAACCCCAGGAAGAGAAATCAACTACTTTACGAAAAAGCAAACAAAGAACAAAAAAAGTCAAAATGTCGAGCAGCATCCAATGCGTAATAACGGCAGCAGTGGAGAACGGACTGCGGGTAGCAGCACACGAGGTGTGCTCAGCATTTGCCGGGAAACTGGCAGAGAACGGAATGTTGACCTGCAAGCATGGTGAAGCGATGGCACTTCTCGCGACGCTGGAGATCACGACGAAGCGGTCGGCGGCGATGAAGAAGGTTCGTGCAGCTCAGAAAAGCCTGGATAGCGGCGAGTCCAAGAAAGCGGCAATCCGGAAGAAGCCAGATATGCTACTTCCGTTCTGCGGTGAGATAGAGGAAAGCTGGTGCCAGGCAGTGCGGTTCAACCACGGACTACACACTCAGTGCACTAACGGTCCGGCAAACGGCGGCTCATACTGCAAAACCTGCCAGAAAAGCGCCGATAACAGTGCATCCGGAAAACCCACCTACGGGACCGTCCAGGATCGCGCAGCAGTCGGAGCTCTTGAGTACCGCGATCCCAAGGGTAAGCTCACTACCTGCTACGCAAATGTCGCTAAGAAAATGGGTCTTGACCTCGGTCGGGCTCAGGAAGTCGCCACCGCCTACGGATGGACTATCCCTGCTGAGCAGCTGATTGAAACCGCTACCAAGCGGGGACGCCCGGCTAGCAAAAAGGCTGCCAAGAAAAGCTCCAAGGTCGCTAAGGTTTCGCTCAAGAAATCCAACTCCATGGATGATCAGATCGCACAGCTGGTCGCAGAAGCTGCCGCTGAGGTCCTGACTGGTGAGCCGGTTGAGGAGAGCAAGAGCGATGCGCCAATCAAGGTGAAAGCCAAGAAGCCTAAGAAAAAGGCGGTTGACCCTGCGGTTGAAGCTGCCAAGTTGGCGAAGAAGCAGGCTGCCGCTGAGCTGAAAGCCCAGAAAGCCGCTGAGAAGCTTGCTAAGCAGGAGGCTGCCGCTGAGCTGAAAGCCCAGAAAGCCGCTGAGAAGCTTGCTAAGCAGCAGGAGCGCGAGGCTAAGAAGCAGGCTGCCGCTGAGCTGAAAGCCCAGAAAGCCGCTGAGAAGCT
>Ga0114925_10001029_pt1 | contig 13370 bp, 12 predicted proteins | sample SumtaG_2_FD_87287 | JGI IMG/M metagenome (GOLD analysis project Ga0114925, IMG submission 87287) | Deep subsurface microbial communities from Indian Ocean to uncover new lineages of life (NeLLi) - Sumatra_00607 metaG | ecosystem: Environmental > Aquatic > Marine > Oceanic > Sediment | place... | reverse complement strand
GTAAAGGCTTGCCAGTTGATATAAATTGGTTCCCCGGTACCGGGAGTATACTTATTATTGATGTAGGAGATTAACAGTATAAGAGATGCTTTATCAACAAAGTTAGCAGCAATAAAAAGGGATCCTTTTGTATATTCCTGAACATATATTTGACCCACTCCCATCATAAACCACGATAATAAACCGGCAATAAATGGGTCCTTTTGCACAGGATAGGACTGAGCTTGATTTTCATAAGGGGCAAAATCATCGCTATTAAAATTTTGTGAAAAGGATATACTAAACGAAAGTACTGTTATGTATATTACGATTAATAAAAAAATCCAACTTTTTCTCATACAAAATGTCTTCATACAGGGCCTTCTTTTTTCCAGGACAGTATTTCTGGCACTGGTTATTGCGGTTTTCAAACATATTAGATAACAAAGAAGTTAGATAGCAATATATTGCCATGTTATATACTAACTGGAGTTTAAAGTGAGAAAACCGTTAAAACCCCTATTTTTCTGTATTTATAGAAATTTGTGAGAAATAGGGGTTAGAACCGCTGGTTAAATTCCAGAGTATACGTTTTATCATCCGCACTATATCCTACATCAGTATAAAAATTTTTCTCAAAAGATCGATTGTATTTACGAGTTGTATTAACGGCATCAATAACATCAACAAAATGGATAATAATAAACAATACACCGAGGATGATACCTTTTCTTTGTTCCTTCCTGCCCGGGCTTTCTTTTGACTTGATATTCAAGCCAATATCAATGCTTCCTGTTACATCCAGTTTTAACTCAGCAAATGTCAATATAGTACCAATAAGAAGCGCCTCTTCAATAACAAAGAAAGCAGCCCCTTTGAGAAAGGCTCCTGAATATATTTGACCAAGACCAGGTACATACCATGAAAGGGCACCTGCGAGTATCGGGTCTTTTCTTGAGAACGTATATTGGTCAGCTGAATAAGAAAGTGCCGGAAGTAGAAGTAAAAGTAAAACAATATAAATAAGTATACCTTTTTTCATGATTTGACCTCATTATCAATATCTGACTCAAGCAGCTTTGAAATATGCTCAACAGCCTTCTGTTCATCATCGCCTGAAGCAATTATCTTTATAGTAGAGCCTTCGGCAGCAGCTAGCATCATTACTCCCATGATGCTCTTGGCATTTATCCTGTCTTCATCTTTTTCAAGAAAGATGTCTGAACTATATTCGTTTGCCTTCTGGACAAGAATAGCAGCCGGCCGGGCATGCAGGCCTGTCTTATTCTTTATTGTAATTTCCTTTTCAACCATACCATACTAATTATAGCCTGCTACTACAGCTTTTCAAACGTTTTTAACTGCCATTTCCACCGTTATCCTTTTTCTCCTCCTCAATCCTCTTCATGAGTTTTTTATTAAACTCATTCACAGTATCGTATCCTAATTTATGAAGTCTGAAATTCATTGCAGCAGTTTCAATTAATATAGGGATGTTCCGTCCGGGTTTCACAGGAATGGTGAGAAGAGGAACTTCAACTCCTAAAATTGTATACACAGATTCCGCCAGTCCAAGCCTGTCATATTCTTTCTTTGCATCCCATTCTTCAAGACCGGTCACAAGCTCTATCTGCTTTTTGTCTCTAATTGCACCGACACCGAATATATGATTGATATTAATTATTCCAAGTCCCCTGATTTCCATGTGATGTCTTATCAACTTTGCACCGCTTCCAATGAGGAAAGTATCAGAAATTGAACGTATATCAACAACATCATCAGCCACCAATCTGTGCCCTCTTTCAATAAGCTCAAGAGCGCATTCACTTTTTCCAACACCACTTTTTCCGATAATCAGAATACCAACCCCAAATACCTCTACCAGTACACCATGTATACTCGTTTTTGGTGCAAATGCATTTTCCAGTATTTTTGTCAGTCTGGTTGATAGTGTGTTAGTGGGAAGAGTGGACACCAGAATCGGAACACATGCCTTTGCTGCCATAACTGTAAAAACATCAGGTGGTTCATTCCCGTTGGAAAAAATACAACATGTTATTGGATATTGAAAAAATTTTTTAATACTGACAAGCGTATTTTTTTTCACAATTTTCATGAGGTAATGGTATTCACCACGGCCAAATACCTGTATTCTCTCATAATCAAAGTAATCGTAATCTCCAGCTAATGCTAATCCTGGCCTATTTATATCATAGGTTGAAATTTCTTTATGCAGAGTGCTCTCTCCGGTAACAATCCGCAGAGGAAGGACATCCTCTTCATGTGTAAGTTCTAATAATTTCTCTATGGTTATGCCCTTTGCCTTTTCAGTTCTTCCCATTTTGTATCCTTACCAGTCCAATAAACTTAAAAAATAGTACCTTTCTGATCAGGTGGTTTCTTCAATACCCTGACCGGAAAATGCAGATCTTGCTGACACGCTCTCTTTGAGTGGGATAACTCTCTTTGAAGTCAATTTATCCCTGTATCTTCGCACCTTTACCTCAATTTTATCAAACAACGTATCTATAACGCTGTAGATATCCTCGGTCTTTGTAAATATATGAATGATCTTTTTCTTCACATTGATATTTACTTCTGCAAAGAAAATATGTCTTTCTCTTTTTAAAATAAGCTTAAAATCATAGATGTAATCACTATAATGATCCAGCTTTTTCATGTTTTTCTCAATGTGCTTTCTGATATCAGGAGTTATTTTCACCTTTCTGCCGATAATGTATACATTCATCGTTACCTCCTAAGATTTGATGGTAGAATTTTCAAGCCTTTTCTATATTTTGCTACAGTTCTTCTGGCAATTTTTATTCCCCTTTTTGTAAGTAAATTTGTGATATTCTGGTCACTCAGATGTTTTTTCGATCCTTCATTCTGAATTATATCTTTTACCATCTCCTTAATACTTGTCGAAGAATATTCTTTACTTCCCTGTGCAGGTATAGGGTTGGAGAAAAAATATTTTAATTGGAACACTCCGAAAGGTGTTTGGACGTATTTTGAAGAAGTAATCCTGCTTACTGTAGATTCATGAAGATCGAGGCTTAAAGATACATCTTTCAATGTTAAAGGCTTTAGATATTTTGGGCCTTTTTCAAAAAAATCCATTTGTTCTTCAAGTATTCTTTTTGTTACTCTTATAAGCGAGTTTCCCCTCTGCTCTATTGAATGAATAAAATTTTTTGCACTTTGAACCTTGTCAGCAGCAAAATTTTTTATTCTTTTATCAACACCCTTCCTCCTCGATAATTTTTTAAAATAGCTATTCACCCTCAATTTTGGGATAAAGTAATTGGTCGATATCACTTCATACTTTCCATCTCTTTCCTCAATTATCACCTCAGGCACAATATATCTTATTTCTTCCGAATAAAACTGCCTCCCGGGATAAGGTTCGAGTTTAGAGATGACTGAAAATGCCTCTTTTACTTTAGCAGGTGTAACTTTTAATTTTTTTGAAATTTCATCAAGTTTCTTCAACTTAATAGCATCCAGAAACTGGACAATAATTTTTTCAGCAAGCGGATAAGAACCTCTATTCTTCAGCTGGAGCAGAAGACACTCCTGTATGTTCCGAGCACCAACACCTGAAGGATCAAGACCTTGAATAATTTTTAGAACTTCTTCAAGTTTATAGAGTGGTATTCCCATTTCATTTGAGATATCCTGAAATGAAACCGGAAGATAGCCATGTGGATCTAAACAGCTAACCAGTGTTTCCGCAATTTTAAAATCTTTTTCCGAAATATTCATCAATCTTAATTGCCCCAACAGGTATTCCTTCAAGGTTTCCTTACGTGAAATTGTGCCTTCAATAAACTCCCTCTTTTTATCCTCCCCGGCGCTACCATCGATCCTGGAAAAAGACTTATCGCCAAAGAAATATTCGTCTTCAAAACCTTCATCATACTTGTTATCTTTTCTGTCAGTGGATATTTCAGGATAAAGCATATCTTTGTCTATATCCTTATCATATTCATCCTCTCTTTCTTCTAATTCTAGAGCTGGATTTTCCATTAATTCTTCATCTATCTTCTCATTTAACTCTATATTCGAAAGCTGCAGCATCTTAATTGCCAGCTGCAGCTGGGGAGTCATTATCAATTTTTGTGTCTGTTTTAAATGAAGTTCAGGTTTAATATCCAATGATTAACTCCACCGGAAGTCATTTTATATTGTAAAATTCATCCCAAGATAGATTCTTTTTGCCTCTTCATTATTTACCAGATCCAGACGGCTGCCTGAAACCAGTATTTCCCCTTCATTCATAATATATGCCCTATCAGTAATTCTCAAAGTCTCTCTTACATTGTGATCAGTTATCAGGATGCCAAGGCCATTTTCTTTCAATCGTTCAACGATTCTCTGAATGTCAAAAACAGCAATTGGATCAATACCTGCAAATGGCTCATCCAATAATAAAAACTTCGGTTCTAATGCAAGTGCACGTGTAATTTCCGTCCTTCTCCTTTCTCCCCCAGAGAGTGTATATGCTTTTTGCTTTCTTACGGCGTTTATTCCGAGCTCATCAATGAGAACATTCATGCGTGATAACCGTTCGGATCTTTTCATTGGCATGTTTTCAAGTATAGCAAGGATGTTTTGTTCAACGGATAACTTCCTGAAAACAGATGCTTCTTGTGCGAGATAGCCAATACCCATACGCGCCCTTTTAAACATTGGGACATGAGTTATATCTTCTTCATTCAAACTAACGCTTCCGCCATCAGCCTTAATAAACCCAACGATCATATAAAATGTGGTTGTTTTTCCAGCACCATTGGGCCCGAGTAAGCCAACCACTTCACCTTCATTTATATTAAAACTCACTCCTTTCACAACTTTTCTATCTTTAAAGATTTTCACAAGATTATTTACTCTTATAGTATTCAACGTCCTGGCCTGATTAAAGATTTTGCATCCGCTTAATGGAGTACACCCCTTAACAAACTACTGCCCGGAAATGACACCCCTGACAAAATTAAAATAAACTACTTTTTTTGTTTGAATATCATAGTTGACATTATTACAGTAAATAAAGTTTTCCCTGTCCTGAACAACAATGTCCCCGGTTGCCTCCAGTGTACCTTTATCTCTTAAGTATCGTGCAATTGATGTACGAATGGTAAGATCGCCGCTCAATATTAAAACATCCCCTAAAAACAAGAATATATCATTTTCATGAAAATATCTCAAGAGCTCAGCCTTCATAATAAGAGGATCTTTTTCTCCCTTTTTCTCCTTCTGAAAATAGAGAACATTCCCCTGGAAAATAATGTTTCCTGAATCAAGAAAATAGGTAAAGGAATCACAGTAAATAATATCTCCTGTTTCCATATTTTGTGCTTCAACATCAGTTTTAAATCTGGCAGTATCATCTGTAATATGTAATGTTGATGACCCTATTTCATAGATACCGTCTGTATATTCTACATCATCATAAAAAACCGTGTCAACTCCCCTCAATGTCTCTATTCTTTGAGCCTTAATTGTCCGATCTTCATCAATATAAACTGCATCCCCCTGGATAGTGTAAATTTCTTCATTATACATGGCTTCTGCATAGTTTCCGTGTATTCGAGATTTTTGTGCTCTGTTCTGTATAATCACATTATTAAAAAAAAGGGCCCTTTTTTCAGTTTTGGAATAATATATTTCTATCTTTTCAGCATTTACTATCCTATTCTCTTTATTAAAGAAAGCGTTCCCTTTAGCATAAATTATTTCTCTATCATAATCGATAGTATAAGAATCAGCGCCGTAATATACCCTGTCTTCGGAAAGGTAGGCATCTGCATTTAAAAGACATGCTGTACTGTATAATATTAAAACATACAGGAAAAGTTTGAAGATTGTGTTGCGGCTGCTCCTTGAGAAGTGAATAATGTTTTTAAAAAATGAGTTCAAAAGTGACACCTGAATAATGAAGTAGTACTCTACCGAAATTATTTGCAAAGACCACTCTAAAATTTTGATGTTAAAGCTTTTCCCCTGTACCGATTATATCCAACCCCAGGCATTCAACCGCCAGGCATTCAACCGCTAGGCATTCAACCGCCAGGCATTCAACCGCCAGGCATTCAACCGCCAGTCCGGCACCGTGAATTTTAGGGGCAATTCATGAATTGCCCCTACTCTTGATACATGCTTTATCCGCTTGACTATTTCTTTATAGTAAATACTTGCTTTTTTTTAAAGCTATCCTACCTGATGTGGACAAGCCACATTCTCGATATAAAAATATTTTCTTGCAAACTAAAGTTTGTGCCAAAAAAGCAAGAAAATTGGTATTAAGGTACTAACTTCTAAAGCTTCCCTTCACATCTTTTTGTATCGTAACAAAACGGAGTGCAATATCTGCAACCATTCCTATACCGGTTATAATATCTCCATTTTTACGTGTTATTGTAACATGGCTATCTGTCAGGAACTGATCTCCTTGCCCATGCCATTCTAGATATTCAGTTTCAAGCACACCGCCATTTACTTCAGAAACAATGACGACTTCATTTTCAGCGATAATCAGTGATTGATCACTGAATACCTTTGCCTTTTTTGAACGACCCCTTGATAAAAGGTTTTCATTAATATCATAATATACAAAAGTGCAATTTTCAACATATAACTCATCCTCTGCTGAGTAAAATTTACCCTTTTCAAAGGTTATCTTCAATTTTAAAATACCGTTCTCATAATGATAATGGGTTACATCTTCAAGCACATAATCCGGAAGCGATTTCTCCTGGATATCGGATATATCAACCGGTCTGTTCTTCTCTCTTCCATCACAACCGGACAGGATAAAAAAGAAAACAACAAACAAACTGGTATATACTTTGCAATAGTTCAATATTACTTTCCTTCTAAAATATGTTACTTTTCCGCCTTTTCTGAAAAATTTTTCTTATTTTTCTTGTACCCCAGGCTCCATTCGACAAAATTCCTGAAAAGCTCATGAGCTTTTACAGGTTTAGATTTAAATTCCGGGTGAAACTGTACTCCAATTCCCCAGGGATGATCTTTATATTCTACTGCTTCAACAAGATTGCCATCAGGAGATGTTGCTGAAATAATTAATCCGTTTTTCTCCATAGTCTCTCGATATTTATTGGTAAACTCATATCGGTGCCTGTGTCTTTCGTACACTATTTCAGCACTATATGATTCAAAGGTTTTTGTATTTTTTATTAAAAGGGCAGGTTGTGCACCAAGCCGCATGGTGCCGCCAAGATTTGTAATTCCATCCTGTTCTTCCATCAAACTGATGACCGGATATTCTGTCTCAATATCAAACTCAGTACTATTGGCATTTTTAAAACCAAGTACATTTCTAGCAAATTCAATAACCATACACTGCATACCCAGACATATCCCTAAAATGGGGATAGAGCATGTCCTTGCAAACTCCGCAGTAAGAATTTTTCCCTTAATACCTCTTTCCCCAAATCCACCCGGAAGCAGTATTCCATGAACATCTTTATATATTTCATTAAGATTATCCCGTGCTATACTTTCTACCCTTACCTTTATAATATTCACCTTAACGTTGCATTCGATCCCACCATGCAAAAGGGCTTCGTATATACTCTTATACGCGTCCTGCAGCTCGGTATATTTCCCTGCAATTGCTACATTTACTGTTTCTGCTGCTGATTTTAGCCTGTTCACAATACTTTCCCAGTGAGAAAGATTCTGCCTTTTTTTATCCATGCCCAACTTCTCAAGGACTATTTCATCGAGTTTGCCATTTTTCAGGATTATGGGCACTTCATAAATAGTAAACTCAATATCTTTTGCAGCAATAACTGCTCTTTCTTCAACATCACAGAATAGTGATATTTTACCTCTCATATCTTTTGTTAATTCAACGCTTGTTCTGCATAAGATAATATCCGGACTAATACCGATCTCCCGTAATTTACTTACAGAATGCTGAGTCGGTTTTGTTTTCGGCTCCTGGGATGCAGCAACAATCGGAATAAGAGTAACATGGATAAAAAGACTGTTCTCTCTTCCAACATCATGTCGAAATTGTCGAATTGCTTCAAGAAACGGAATTCCTTCAATATCACCGACTGTTCCGCCAATTTCCACAATGACAAAATCCGACTTATCATTTTCTGCTATAATTTTAATTCTCCTCTTAATTTCATTTGTAATATGGGGTATTACCTGGACAGTCTTCCCGAGATAATCACCCCTCCTTTCCTTCTCAATCACCTCACTGTATATCTGCCCTGTTGTAACACTGTTCAACCGTGATAAGCTCTGAGAAGTAAATCTCTCATAATTCCCCAGGTCAAGATCGGTTTCTGCACCATCATCTGTGACATAAACCTCACCATGTTGATACGGACTCATGGTACCGGGATCAATATTAATATAGGGATCCATTTTCATAATACTTACTTTATATGATCTGCTCTCCAGCAAACATCCAAGAGATGAGGATGCAACCCCTTTACCGAGAGAAGAACATACCCCGCCTGTTATAAAAATATACTTCGTCATCCTCATTGCCTCTTATTTTTGCGCGATCTCTTAACAAATTATTTCTCTGTATCTCTGTGCCTATGTGGCAAATAATCTGAACAGCCAGAGTCATTAATAAACTTATGCAAAATTTAGAAAAAATAGTTGTGTGATTTCTCAACAATATTATTAATGATATTATGCCATATTATGTTAGTGTAATCTTCACCGGAATCTGTTTTCCTGAGATATACAAAGTATTCAATATTACCTTTTGGACCTGTAATTTTTGAAAAAGTATACCCTTCAACCTTATAGCCTGCAGTATAAAAGAAATTATGAAGTTCCTGAAGGGTGTGCAGGTGAATATTTCTATCAGTAATTACACCCTTAAACCCCTTGTACGGTTTATCAAGCTCAAATTGTGGCTTAATAAGTGCTATTATTTTTGATTTTTCATTTACTATATGAATTAGTGATTTTAATATGTGGCGGTTTGAAATAAAAGATACATCAATTGTAACAACATCCAGGTTACTCTCAATTTCCAACCGATCTATATACCGTGCATTAAACTTTTCGATTACAATTACACGCGGATCAATCCTCAGCCTGTAATCAATTTGATTGCTCCCCACATCAAGGGCAATCACCTGCTTTGCTCCCCTTTTAAGAAGACAATCAGTAAAACCACCTGTTGAGGCGCCTATATCAAGACAGTGCGCATCTATTATATCAACCTGGAAATCTTCAAGAGCGCCCTCAAGCTTTAATCCACCCCTGCTGACGTAACCCCGGTTCGCCAGGTGAATTCTTATATCTGCATTCTGGTTGATCATTACACCGGGTTTTCTAACCGTCTCACCATCAACGGTTATATTACCGCCAATAATATAAGCTTTGGCCTTTTCCCTGGTTTTAATAATCTTCCTATCCACAATAAGCTTATCCAGTCGTTCTTTCATACTGGGTATTCTCTTAACCCCTGGTACCGGTATAGCAATAATACTATTAATAGATAAAATATAAACATAAAGATGAGCAAGGAAAAGTATGTATTAAAACAGAGGCAAGAAGGGATTTTCTCAGCTAAGCACCTGTTCATTTATCCTTTCAATCATCAGTGCTCTGCCGGTTTCTTTGTCAATCGTAATAACAACTCCATTAATACGTATATCATTTTCAGCGACTGAAAACTTTGTAGGAAGCATTGTAACAAATTTTCTGAGTGCATTTTCCTTTTTCATTCCTATGATGGAATCAAATGGACCTGTCATCCCGATATCTGTAATATATGCTGTCCCGCCAGGGAGTATTCTCTCATCTGCCGTCTGAACATGTGTGTGTGTCCCGATAACTGCACTCACCATTCCATCCATGTACCAACCCATAGCAACCTTTTCACTTGTGGCCTCACCGTGAAAATCGATGAGGATAATTTTCGTCTGTTTACGTAAAATCGATACCTCTTTGTGTGCTGTTTTAAATGGACATTCAAGAGGTTCCATAAATACTCTACCAAGAAGATTTAAAACAGCAATCTTCACTTCATTTTTCTCAATTATTATCCAGCCCTTTCCGGGTGTTTCCTTAGGGTAATTAGCCGGTCGTATTAGCTTGGGATCTTCAGAAATAAATTTAAATATTTCCTTATTTCTCCAGACGTGATTTCCCGTAGTAATACAATCAACTCCATAGGAATATAGTTTTCCCGCGATTTTTCCTGTAATGCCGAACCCTCCAGAAGCATTTTCACCATTTGCTAGAACAAGATCTACCTTTTTCTTATTAATCATCTTTGATAGAGAGAGAAAAAGTGCCTTTCTTCCGGGTTCGCCTATAACATCACCGATAAAAAAAACTGTTACATGATTTTTATCCAATGGTTAACCTGCCGGAAGAGTTTGTTTTTCTGCACTATCTTTATATGTTTTGTATTAGTTCTTATTCAGATATTAATCACAAAGACACAGAGAAATATGGGGCCTTGATGCCTGGGGCCTTGTGACTCTGTGGCTGAATAGATACTTGTATTCTATCTTTACTTTGCGTATTCTATTATTCTTGTTTCCCGTATTAATGTCACCTTAATCCTTCCAGGATACTTCAATTCCTTTTCTATTCTTTTTGCAATCTCTCTTGCCACTGCTTTCGCCTTTTCATCATCAATTTTATCATTATTTACAATTACTCGTATTTCTCTTCCTGCCTGGATCGCAAAAGATTTGTCAACACCATCAAAACCTTCAGCAATTTTTTCAAGAGATTCCAATCTTTTTATGTATGTATCCATTGATTCACGGCGGGCACCTGGCCGTGAGGCAGAAATAGCGTCGGCAGCCTGCACAATTACCGCTTCAATGGAAGCAGGCTCTTTTTCGCTGTGATGGGATTCTATAATATTAATAACTTCAGGCCCTTCTCCATGTTTCCTCGCAAGTTCAGCTCCAACCATGGCATGTCCGCCGTCTCCTTCTATAATCACAGCTTTTCCAATATCGTGCAGCAAGCCGCCTCGCCTGGCAAGCTCAATATTTGCCCCAATTTCTGCTGCAATCATTCCTGATACATTAGCCACTTCTATGCTGTGGGAAAGAATATTCTGTCCGTACGAAGTTCTGAAATGTAGACGTCCTATGTATGGTATCAGCTCAGGGGCCAGGTCTTGTATTGAGAAATCGAAAACAACCTTTTCGCCCTCTTCAAGAATTAACTGATTGACTTCATCTGTGACTTTTGAAGTAACTTCTTCAATTCTGGCAGGATGAATACGTCCGTCTGCAATTAACCTCTCCATAGAAATACGTGCAATTTCTCTCCTTACCGGGTCAAAGCTCGAAATTACCACCGCTTCAGGAGTATCATCGATAATAATGTCAACACCGGTGAGTGTTTCAAGTGCCCTGATGTTTCTTCCTTCCCTCCCGATTATCCTGCCTTTCATGTCATCAGTAGGAAGAGACACAGAGGTCACTGTAATCTCAGACGTAATATCAGAGGCCAGCTTTTGTATTGTATATACAAGTATTTCCCTTGCTTTTTTTTCTGCCGTGATTTTCGCTTCACTCTCAACAAGATTTATTGTAACCTGAGCATCACGACGCGCCTCTTCTTCCATGCTTTTTATAAGCATGCTTTTTGCTGCATCTGCTGTTAGGCCAGAAATTCTTTCAAGTTCTTTCCGAATTTCTTCTTGGGCCTTTTTTAAGTCTGCTTCTTTGGCATCTACCACCCTCTCCCGGTTGGATATCAGCTTTTCTTTTTTATCTAAGACATCAACTCTTTTATCAAGGTTTTCTTCTTTCTGGAGAAGGCGTTTCTCCAACCTCTGGAGCTCAGCCCTTCTCTCTCTTGTTTCCCTTTCAAAATTAATTCGTTCTTTAAAAAGTTGATCTTTTGTTTCAAGAACAGCTTCTCGTTTTTCCGCCTCAGCTTCTTTCTGCGCTTCTTTTAATATATTTTCCGCCGTTTCTTTCGCGGATGCTACTTTCAGGCTTGCTATATAACGGCGCAGAAAATATCCAATAACTAAACCAAAAAAGAGGGATGGCAGTGCATATTGAAGTATCATATACACCACCTTGTTTCCCCTTTCAAAGATTTTTATTAACTATTCAGATATTAGCCCCACAAGACAGAGGAATATAACTATATTACCGAGAACACGGAGAAATATTATTGTTATTTCTATCTAAGTCTCTGTGCCTGATTTCTGGGACCTTGATGTCTGGGACCTTGATGCCTGTGGCCTTGTGACTCTGTTGCTGAATAGATACAAATATAGCTTAATATCAGAGACACTCATTGTCAAGCTAATTAAACTTCAAACTAATTTTGTATTTTTTCTTTTAGCTTTTTTATTTCTTTTATCGTTTTCTTTGCATCTACTATTTCATTTTTTGTTACTCCAACTGCTATGATACCTTTTACTTCTCCCGATACAAACACAGGAGCAAAAAACAATCTTTTTATTTCTGTAATATCAGCAGGGTCAAATTTTTTCCTCATCTCGTCACTAAAAAAGACGTCTTCCTTGATATAAAGCATCTTTCCCTTCTGAAAGATATTTCTGAATATTTTCTCATTTCCATTAAAAAATAATTTGTTACTGGTATGATTATTTAAACCATGAGTCACAAATGAAGAAAAAATTCCTTCTTTGTTTTTTAAAAGGACAGCTGCTTTCGAAATACCAAGCTGCCGGATAAAATCCTCAAAGATTTTAGCAAGCCTTCTATCCTTGTATGCAGGTGTTGTTTCTTTCTCCTTCTGCTCAATCGTATAAATTAAATGTGAAAGTTCATCATTATGATACACACTCTCTTTTTCCTTAAATACCTTTTCAGGTATTGTAGGAGGCATTGCTTCATCGTATTCGGTCTTCATAACCGGCACTTCCCCTTCTTCCAGTTCAGATTCCTGAAATTCATTACCGGCCTCTACAAGCTTTTCAAGCTCTGGGAGAGAACGTCCAGAACCCTGGATCCCACTATCTGTTCTTTGCAGATCATCTTCAATCGGTTCAACTATTTCTATTTTGTCCTTACCTTCAGTTTCTTTCACTACTCCCTGTTGATCCAATTCAGGAACTACTGCTTCTGTATTAAAATCGAAGGGAATCCCTTTATGTTCTCCCCTTTTTTGCTCTATTTCTCCAACCGCAGGAATTGACTGCCTGTTCTTCACAGTTTCAATAATCTCCTTTAATTGACGATCTGTTTCAAAATCCTCATAATCGCTGCTAATCTCTTCTATACTTTCTGCCTCTTCTATAAGTTCATCACCACCACTCTCCTTTTCAGCACCTATCAGCTTTTCTTTAATAGTGGAATGTTCAGCCCCATTCTCCTCGAGAACCTCACTCTCCCTGAGAGCCCCATTCTCCTCGAGAACCTCACTCTCCT
>Ga0114925_10001028_pt1 | contig 13374 bp, 11 predicted proteins | sample SumtaG_2_FD_87287 | JGI IMG/M metagenome (GOLD analysis project Ga0114925, IMG submission 87287) | Deep subsurface microbial communities from Indian Ocean to uncover new lineages of life (NeLLi) - Sumatra_00607 metaG | ecosystem: Environmental > Aquatic > Marine > Oceanic > Sediment | place... | reverse complement strand
GGCAAGGGACCGGGTAATATTCAATATTCGATCCCTGGCGTTCGTGGCAAAAAAAACAACCGCCGTTCTCATGGCTTACCTCTTTATCTTGAGCACTCTGGAGGATTGTCTGCTCGAAATCGCATCGCAGTGACAGCCGGCGCTGGACCGCTGAATTACACTGCTGCTATAATGGGTTAGTATACGGTCGAGTCTTAGGAAAGGTCAAGGTTATAGAGTTTGAAGCATCACTGCATCAGGATCGCCGTGGTCCTTACCCTTGCTGCAACCTGTTTGACGCTGTTCTCCTGCTTTCCCGGATCCGAGGCTCCCCTGCCCTCCACTCAGGAGATTACCATTACGGAAAGTTCGGTTGGAGTCAATTTTTCTCTTCATGTGAACAACGACAGTTTTTACATTGTCTACCCCGCGTTGAATGCCCTGTCCCTCAACTTCGTTGACTTCGTTAACCTGATGGACGCGGCGGACCTGGCTACTGCTCGAAGCTCGGCAGAACCATGCAGTCTCGCCGTTCGTGACACGACCTATCTGGATCGGATCAGCTACACTCCCGAAATCGACATCAATTTCGGCAGACACCTGTTTCTTGCTGACGGCCGTACCCGCCATATTCTCTATACGGATCTGGAGAACGAGGGCAACCGGGTGTTGAAATGGCTGAGCAGGACCGATGATGACGATGCGTGGTGGATCGACTCACTCCCGGGGCTGAGATATCCGCTCATAGGAAGACTCGATGAAGAGGACGGGATACGAGCCGTGGTTGCCGAAGGAGGGGCTTTGTCCCTGTATATACTCAACAAGGATAGAGATCTTCAACGAATCTCGACAACCGTCCTTCCATCCGGGGATTTTCTGGCTCAAGGGGACGTATCCGTGGTTCAACAGGACGATTTCTGGGCTTTCACCGCCTATGACGGTTCGTCAAGACGGCTCTATTTGGTTCATACGAAAGATGACGAAATCGCCGCCCAGGCTGTTTATACCGCGGGGGAGATCCACTACAGTACGATCGCAAATGGACGTCTTCTCATTCTCATCTTTGAGCCTTTGGAATCGACGATTACTCTGCTTGAAACAGACCTGACCGGCGATCACACCCTCGACCAAAAGTCCTTCGAAGTACTTCCTGTGACCCTTTGCGAGGGAACAACCTCGGTTTTCCTAGCCTTCCATGAAGACCGACGCCTCTTCTTATTCAACGAGCGGACTACCGATCAGGAGGATAATAGGAGTTATCAGTTGTCATTGCTGTACCCCGCTACCAAGGGATCGCAGTACCGGAAGGTGCCTCTGGTAACAGGCGACGCGGAAATCGAACGTTTCAGGGCCTTGCAGGTCGGTGATTGCCTCTACGTATTGTACCTGCAGGACGAACTGCGGCTGCTTTCCCTGTCTTTGGCGGATATTCCCAAGGAAGACTAGTTCAGAATCAGGATCTGTCCGCCTAGAAATTCGTTAAGAAAAGAGAGAATCCATTCGATCGCGGCGCTCAATTCAGCGCTGCTTACAGTTGCCTGTCGGAATAGCTCGTGCAGCTTCAGCAGTTGATCTCTTGCCGTCTCCGGTATTGCTTCGGCTCTTACCAGAGTGTCGGCGAGAGACTCGATCGTATCTTCCTGCACAAAGGGTATTTTCTTATTGTTGCAGATTTTGCCTAATATTTCCGTAAGAACAACCTCTAATACGGCTTCGGCTTTTGCAATTTCATCGTTGTCGAGGTATCGGCGAGCCCGGCTCAGGAGCGAATCGTAGATATTGACGCTCAGCATGAGGTCCTTGTGAAAGAAATACCCTTTGTGCAGATTGGCCCGGGCAGCCTTCAGAATGCCGAGGAAAATTTGAGTGGAATTGTAGTAGTCGAAAAATTTGGCATTCGCGAAATTATCGAATTGAGGGCTGGAGGATCCAAATGTGGATTTAAGCAGACTGAGGCATTTTGTCTTCCATTCTTCAAAGACTTCCGGTGATATCTCTTTTTTCTGGCCCGAAAAGTACAGTTTTTTACATGTCAGCTTGAATTTTTCGCCCTCGGCAATCAGCTCGTTGAAGAGCTTTACCACCTTATCCGTCACGTTCATGGTTTGGGATGTCTTCTTCCGACTGAAAAACGTCCTTTTAGATGCAAGATTTTCGCACCGTCATCGTAATAACAAGCCTAATACAACGGAACGTCGAATGCAAGTTTGGCGTCCCTGTAAAATAGTATAGCCACATTCTGTTGTCAAATCATTAATATTTTAGTGATAATATCTAATATATACAAAAAACTGAAAAAAAAGGGGTCTGTGTAGACACAGCCCCTCATGAAAGCCTGGATTCAGGCCGCAGCGGCAGAGTCCTACCGGTTGATTCCTTGAGGCAGTTCCGATTCCCCGTCTTCTTCCATTTCTTCCACCTCTTCCACCACCGGTTCGACGCCTTCGATTCGCTCGACCCACCAGTTTGACTCTTCCGCTTGCTGGATCCGCTCGAGCCGTGCTTTTTCTACGATATCCGTGGTTTCAGGGTATCGGTTCAGCCAGGCCAAAGCGAAAGCACCGACCATAAATATCGCTCCAAGTATGGTAGTAAAACGGGTGAGGATGTTCCCCGATCTGGAACCGAAGGGCGTTGTGCTCCCCCCGCCGAACAGTCCGCCGATCCCCTCGCCCTGATCATCCTGAAGCATGATCATGAGGATCATGATCAGCGCAGCAAGCGCAAATATCACTAAGAGAATGATGCTTAACAATCCCATTTTTTAACCCCCAGCATCGTAGCGTACAATCGGCACGAAACTATCGGCGGTCAGAGAAGCACCTCCAACCAGCAGTCCGTCTATGTTCTCCATGCCCATCAGCTCGGCCGCATTGTTTGGTTTCACCGAGCCGCCGTATTGAATAACCATCGCATCGGCGGCTTTTGCACTGTACATCCGGGACATCAGATCTCGAATAAATCGGTGCGTATCATCCGCATCTTTTGGAGTGGCGGTTCTACCGGTCCCGATCGCCCATACCGGTTCGTAGGCGATTGTTACCTTTGCCAACCCTTCCTCCGCTACACCTTCCAGATCACGTCGCATCTGCTCCTCGACGGTCTTTGTGGTAACGCCGCTCTCCCGCTGCTCCAACGTCTCTCCTACGCAGAGGACCACGTCCAGTCCGTGGGAAAGGGCCAGCTCGACCTTCCGGTTGATCAGTTCGTCAGGTTCCCCATACTTGTGGCGTCGCTCGGAGTGACCCAGGATGACCACATCCACGCCGAGATCTTTGAGCATGAGAACCGATACTTCACCGGTGTGGGCGCCCTGTTCCTCGGATCCCATATTCTGGGCTCCCAAAAGGATGTGGCTGCCCTCCAGACAGGTTTTCACCGATCCAAGCGCTGTAAAGGCGGGAGCAATCATTACTTTCTTTGCCTCCCGATCCAAGGTCCGAACCAGTTCCCGGGCCAAATCTTTCGCCTCGGCTCTCGTTTTGTGCATCTTCCAATTGCCGGCTATATACGGTGTGCGCATATGTTTGTTTTCCTCGCTCTACTTATTCTGCAGGGCCACGATCCCGGGTAACTCTTTGCCCTCTAGGTACTCCAGGGACGCACCGCCTCCGGTGGACACATGGGTGATTTTGTCATCCAGGCCGAACTGTTTCACCGCGGCAACGCTGTCCCCGCCCCCGATCACCGTGATTCCCGGGCACTGGGCTACGGCTCTTGCGGTCCCCAGGGTTCCTTGGGCGAACTCGGCAAACTCAAAGACTCCGAGGGGTCCATTCCAAACCAGGATCTTGGCCGTTGCGATCACCTCATTATACCGTGCCAGAGTAAGTTTTCCTATATCCATACCGATTTTGCCTTCGGGGATATCAACCACAGCGATATACTCCGCCTTGGCCTGGTCGGAGAACTCGGAGGCAACCAGGTGATCGACGGGAAGCAGAATATCGACCCCCTGCTGTTTTGCCTTCTTGAGCAGACTGTCCGCCGTGTCGAGGCACTCCTCCTCAACCAGAGAGTTGCCGACCTGATGGCCCTGCACTTTCAGAAACGTGTAGGCCATACCGCCGCCGATGATGAAGCTGGACACTTTGGTGAGAAGCGACTCGAGTACCGCTATTTTTGTGGAAACCTTGGCTCCGCCGATGATGGCTATGAACGGCTTTTCCGGATTCTCCAGCACACCGCCGAGGAAACGTATCTCTTTAGCCATCAGAAATCCGGCCACCCCGGGAAGGTGATGTGCTACGCCTTCAGTTGAAGCATGCCCCCTATGGGCGCTTCCAAAGGCATCGTTGACGTAGACCTCTCCCAAACGGGACAGGCGAGCCGCAAATTCCGGGTCGTTGTCTTCCTCCTCTTTGTGGAAACGAACGTTCTCCAGAAGAAGTACCTGTCCTGCTTTCAAGGCACTCGCTTGTTTCTCTACCTCCGGACCCACACAATCCGCGGCCATGAGGACTTCCCGATGGAGGAGCTCGGATAATCTCTGCGCTACCGGTTGGAGGCTATGCTCCGGGACGACTTTCCCCTTGGGTCGTCCCAGATGACTCATCAGTACCAGAGAGGCGCCTTCCCGATCGAGAACGTAGTTGATCGTATCCAGGGCGGCCTGTATGCGAGTGTCATCCCCAATGCGCCCATCCTTGATGGGCACATTGAAGTCTACTCTGCACAGTACGCGCTTTCCCCGAAGGTCGACGTCTTCTGCCGTTTTCTTGCCCATCGGTATCTTCTACTTCATCCTCTCGGCAAGGTCGACGACCCGGTTGGAGTATCCCCACTCGTTGTCATACCAGGAGAACACCTTGAAGAATCCGCTGCCCAGCTTCATGGTGGCTTGGGCGTCGAAAATCGAAGAATGAGTATTGCCGATAATGTCCACCGAGACGATAGGATCCTCGCAGTACTCCAGGATTCCCTTCATCCTACCCTCGGCGGCCTTCTGCATCGCTGCATTCACTTCTTCCACGCCGGCATCCTTCTCCAGTTTGACCGTCAGGTCAACGAGGGAACCTGTGGGAACGGGAACCCGCAGAGCCACACCATTGAGTTTTCCGTCCAGCTCCGGGATAACCTTGCCTACAGCCTTGGCTGCTCCGGTGGAAGTGAGAATAATGGACAGGCAGGCAGCCCGGGCGCGGCGCAGGTCGGAGTGGGGAGCATCCTGCAGTTTCTGATCGCTGGTATACGCGTGGACCGTGGTCATCAGACCTTCGACGATCCCGAAGTTTTCGAGAAGAACCTTGGCTATCGGGGCCAAACAGTTGGTGGTGCAGGAAGCGTTGGATACGATCAGATCCTCGTCTTTGAGATCGTCGTCATTCACGCCGAGAACGACCATCTTGTCGACCTTGTCCTTGGCAGGAACCGTCAGTATAGCCCGTTTGGCCCCGGCCTCGAAGTGCCAGGCAACCTGCTCGCGAAGGCGGAAAATACCGGTGGATTCGATCACCAAATCGACTCCCATTTTGCCCCAGGGTAGCTTTTTGGGATCTCGCTCTGCCAGAACGGCGATTTTTTTCCCATCCACGATCAGCCCGCTATCTGTGGCCTCGACGCGCTTGGAGTATTTGCCGTAGTTTGAATCGTACTTCAGCAGATGCGCCAGTGTTTTGGCATCCGTGATGTCATTGATGGCGACCACCTCGATATTCTTTCTCTCCATGGCCACCTTGAACACACTGCGTCCAATTCTCCCGAATCCATTGATAGCAATCTTCATATGTCCCCCATGTCCCATTGTTGTGATTATTTATTCAGGCCTGAATATAAGGAAAAGCGCCATCAGTGTCAATGGTGGCTGCCGCTACGGGGCTAGCGGCCGATGACACTCATTAGACGCCGCAACAATCCCGGTTCACCTTCCTCGATTTGCGCAGGCGGCGGCTCCGGCACTAGGGCGATGATTTCGTCCCCTGAGTTGATCAGGTCGAAAAAACTGTGTTTTTGCACCGTACCCTCACTGATATTCTCATCCACAGCGGTCACGGTGAAGGTGCCGAGGATATCCTCCCGGTTTGTGGTCAGCCCGATCTTGCTGCTCTCCAAACGAAGCCTTCCCTTCTTGACGATGGACAGCTCCTGTCCCAACTCCAGCTCCTCGTGCTTGCCGAGGTCGATGACTCCGCGGTTAAACTGCCTGGCCAGCAGGGTTCCCTTCAGGGTCAGGGCGTCGAAAAACCGCTCCGCCAAGATATTGAAGTTGTCCTGCACTCGATCGTTCCCGGTTCGAAAAACCCGGTAGGATTGTAGCAGTTTCCCCGTCGCGGTGAGATACATGTCCAATACGGCCGTGAAGCTTCTCTCGGATTCTTCTACATGGAGCATCAGGAAGTAATCGGAACCGAGGCTGCGGGCCTCTCTGAAGGCCGATTCATAACTGTCGACATTCAAGGTGGTTTCCAGAACCTCCAGAGTGGGGTATCTCTGGAGAAGGTCGTGCAGGTACTCCGCCGTGGCCTGGCCGGCGAAGGGGTGGAGCTCCCGGGTAGCCGGCAGCAGGTGATACAGCGCAGCGGAGAAGCGTTTTTTATCCAGGCTGTACTGGTCGATGCCCCACACCGCTCCGACACTCTCGTAGCGGGTGCTGGCGATGATCTCGATGTCGTCGAGTATGGCCGGATCTGTGTAGCCCAGGTCCCGAAGCACCTCCAGCTCCTTCATGTATTTAACCGGGAATCCCATCAGTCGATACAGGTCCGCGTAGAACAGTCGGGGTTCTTTGGACTCCGGCTGCAGCAGCAGGGCTCTCCTGTACTCCATCAAAGCCTTTGCCGGAAGATTCCGTTCCTTGAACAGGTTTCCCCGCTCCAGATGGTAGGCTGCGTAGCGTCCCCGGATGGGATCGTCGATAGGAAACTTGTTCAGGGCGATGTTCTCCAGGGCGATACGGGCGATTTCGTCGTCAGGAGTCAACCTCAAGGCCTGGGCAAGACTGCGAATTCCTTGTTCAGGATCACCGCTGCGATCGTAGGCCAGGCCCAAAGAGTACCATACCAGGGGAATGGTACGGTCGGTCTCCAGGATCTTTCTGAGAATGTCGATCGCCTTGTTCGGCTCTTCCCGCAGCAGATAGACTTGAGCGAGAAGGCGTTTGGCCTCGGTGAATTCGGTATCCAGGGCGATCGCCGTGCGCAGATAGTTTTGAGCCCGATCGAGCCTTCCCTCCTCGATGGAAAAACGCCCCGCAGCATAGTGGACCCTCGGGTCGTAGCTATGATACTTCAAGGCGAGTTCCAGATAGGCCTCGGCGGCATCCCGGTCCCCCTGGGCGTCGCTGAGCAGCACCAGGGAGAGCAGAGCCTTTTGGCTTTCCGGACGGATCTTCAGGGTTTCGATGTATCGCCGGCCGGCATTCCGGGTCCGTCCCTGGGCAATGTCCAACTCGGCCAGCCCGAAACGGGCCTCTAAGTTGTTTTTCTCCTTCTCGAGCACCGATTCGAAGAGGATTCTGGCCCTGGTGGGTTGATTCAGGGCAATGGAGATCCTTCCCTCGAGAACAATCAGATCAAGGTTGCCCTGGTCGTATTTTTGAGCTTCTTTCAGATACTCGAGGGCCTCTTCATACTCTTCGAGGGCGAAAAAGGTTTCCCCAAGACCAATCAGGGGTCTATCATAGGCCGGATTTTCTCTCAAGGCCGCCCGATACAGTTCGACCGCTGCCAGCAGGTTCGAACGGGCCTGCTCCTCCCGCCCACGCTGATACAGGGTTCTCGGATCTGCCGCTTCATCGGCTCCTGCTTGAGCAAAGAGCATTCCAACCGAGCACAACGCCAAAATGACGGCAGCAAGAGTTTTCATCAGCCTTCCTTCAGGCTCCTTCCCTCTGAATGACAATTTTGATCGTATTGAGCTTGTGTCCCTCCATATTCTGAATGATCAAATCGATCCCCTTATAGCCCATCTTCTCGTATCGTACCGGAATTTTACCGAATAGATCGAATACAAAACCCCCCAGCGTATCAAAGTCGTCGCTGGGAAGCTCGATTTCAAGCTGCTCATTCAGCCACTCGAGATTTGCCCGGGCATCACAGAGATACACATCTTCACTGACCTTAATCAGTTCTTCGGTTTCATTGTCAAACTCGTCTTGGATTTCTCCCACAATCTCCTCGATGATATCCTCGAGGCAGACAATCCCGGAGGTGCCGCCGTACTCGTCAACCACAACGGAGATATGCACCCGCCGGCGTTGGAACTCTCGGAGCAGAGAATCGAGCTTCTTACTCTCCGGCACGAAATAGGCCGGTCGAGTCAACTTGTCGAGCTCGGCTTCCGGCTCCTCTTTGGCCAAATAGTGCAGTAGATCTTTGGCATAGAGGATTCCAACGATATTGTCGACGGTATCACGATACACAGGGAACCGGGAATGACCGCAGTCGGATATGATATCCACGATCTCGGGAACCGGCGTGTCCAGCGAGATCGAGACCACATCGATCCTGGGTACCATGATTTCTTTGACATTGGACTCGGACAGGGAAATGATCCCCTTCACCATTTCCAGAGCGGTCGCATCCAAGTTGTTCAAATTCTCTTCAAGGGAGACTTTCCTAAGAAGCCTGTCAAGGAAGCTTCTTTTCTTCAAAATAATTTCTCCTTTTTCAATCGTGTTAAAATACTTTCCTGCGTCCTTATCATTTCGGACTGCTCATCGGGATGATCCATACCCTCCAGGTGCAGGATGCCATGAATCAGCAAGCGCTTCAATTCTTCCTCTTCGGAGATCCTGCGCTCCCCCGCGTTTCGAGCCATGGTATCCAGAGATATCACGATATCCCCTACCGGTTGATACATGCTCCGGGCATTCAGCTGCCCCTCCGCAAGCCTTTGAGAAAATGACAGAACGTCCGTTGCCGAATCCACCTCCCGGTAGCGCCGGTTCAGCTCCCGGATGGTGGGGTCATCTGTTATGAGGATGGACAGTTCCCAGCGGTTGATCCCGCGGGCTTTCAGTACTTTTGCCGCAAAGCGCCGGCAGCGCTGCAGCCAACCTGGGTCATCGATGCCCGCTGACGCGATTTCTATCTCGTTCACCGGGCAGCCTCTTTAACTTTCGGGTATTCAATCCGGGAATGATAATACCCGGCCAGAACTTGCACGAAGCTCTTCTTTATCGTCTCCAAATCCCGAAAGGTAAGTTGGCTGTCCCCAAGCTCTTGAGATGCAAACTTCTCCATGATGATGTCCCAAACGAACTTCTCCAGCTTGGCGATTGTGGGTTTTTTCAGTGTACGGGTGACCGCTTCGACAGTATCGGCCAGCATGACCACGGCCGCTTCTTTGCTGCTGGGACGATAACCCTGATAGGAGTAGTCATCGGAGGTCACATTTGTTTTTTCGCCCGTTTCCAGTGCTCTCTGATAGAAATATTTGATAACCCCGCGGCCGTGATGCTGCGATATAATTTCCTGGACCTCCTGTGGCAAAGACAACTCTCGCGCTTTTTCGATTCCCATTTTCAGATGGGATTTAATTACCGCAGCGGAGAGACTCGGCTTCAGCTCGTCGTGCTTGTTGTAGGAAGTTTGGTTTTCGATAAAATACTCGGCCTGTTCGATCTTTCCTATATCATGATAGTAGGCGCCGACCCGAGCCAGGAGAGCATTGGCTCCGATAGCACTGCAGGCCGATTCTGCCAGATTCGCCACACTGATCGAGTGATTGTACGTTCCCGGCGCCAGCGACAGCATTCGCTTCAGGATCGGAGCGTTCAGGTCCGAAAGCTCGATCAGGCGGAATCGGCTGGCCGTGTTCAAACCATGTTCCAGGATCGGCAGAAATCCCAGGCTGATCATGCTCGAGACGAAGCCGTTCAGGATGCTCCATCCCAGGACCGGCAGCAGCCAACTTCTGCCGATGCTCTGCAGCAGGGCGAAGAAAACCAGTAGAACGATATTCAATGCGGACAGGTAGGCGCCGGCTAGGACAAGGTCGATTCTGCGTTCGGCCCGTTGAACGACGGCGGTTCCGGCCACACCGGTCAGCAGCACAAAGAGGAATGAATAGGGGTCCATATCCGCAACCGGCAGAACCAGGAGAGCCAGGACCAGCGACAGGGCGATCCCCGCCCGGGTGGAAACGATCAGGGTAACCAGGATCGATATGGCGGCGGTGGGCAGGATTACCGAAAAAGGTATTCCCTCGGCGGGAGTGAAAAAACGGGCCAGCAGGGCGGTTGCCAGTAGAAAGATCAGCACGGTGGCCGCTATTAACAGCACCTGGCTGTGTTTCAGAGATCTACCGACAACCCGTTCTTGGAACAGGAACAGGGCAAAGAAGAACAGGATCAGCAGGAACAATACATTCCCGGCGATGCTGTTCAGATTGACGGTCACCGAATACTCGCCGAGTGCCCTGATCCGGGCCGCGGTTTCAGTATCGATAATATCGCCCCGCCTGAGAATCACCTGATCTCGCACCAATTTGGCCTGAACCGGGTCAACCTCCTCCATGGCCTTCTGTCTGCTCTTTTCCGTCTCTTTGGTGTCGAAAAAACCGTTTTCAATGGCAAAGGCCCGGACCAGGTCTTTCGTAGGCGGCAGGAGCCGCACCGGGATTTCAGGAAAACGTTCTTCGATCCAGCTTTCTGAATTATTCTTGGTCAGGACATCCTCGAGGAAATATTCCTCCTTGACGAGCCTTCCCCCCATCCAGCGCCAGACCTCGATGGCGCCGGGGGACAGAAGCTCCGTATCCTGCTCGGGCAGCTTGATCAGGCCTGTTTCAAAGATCTGCCCCAGGATGGTCCCTGCCTGCTCGAATACCGTGGAGGGTACGTTGGTGTCGAGCAGGTGGGCTAGTTGCTCTTTAGACAATACCCCCGGGAACTCCACCTGGAGCTTCAAAAAGATGGTGTCCAGGGAGCTCTCCTCCCGTCTCAGGTCGAGCAGGCGTTCCCGAAACTCGGAGTAACTTTGCAGCCGTTCCTCACCGATTCGTTCGTTCACTCGGAAAATCGGCAGCACCAGCTTGCCCGCCGCTTCTCTCTTCAGGCGCGTCGCCTCTTGATCGAGATAGAGAATGTCCCGTTCCACAACGTGGTCCCGTTCCGCTACGCTGCCGATCTCGTAATCTGAAGGCCGCAGCAGAGGAAAAACACTGCCGAATTGGGTCGTTGCCAGTACGATCGCTACGGCGGCGATGAAGGTTATACCGAGAATGGCCCCGGTCAATCGATCCGTGGTCAACCGCAGCTTGAGAGCGGAGATCGGCGATGGAGAGGTATCGTTGCTAGTCTTCTTGGTTTGCTTCATACGCGCGCACTATCTTGCGGACCAGGGGATTTCGAACCACATCCTCTTCCTCTAGAAACACGAATTCGATCTCTCGGATGGGCTTGAGTATGGATATCACGTCGAGAAGGCCGGAAAGCTTGCGTTTCGGTAGATCGATCTGGGTGATATCGCCGGTGACCACGGCCTGAGTGCCCTCCCCCAACCGGGTCAGGAACATCTTCATCTGCTCCTTAGACGTGTTCTGCGCCTCGTCCAGGATGACGAAGCACTCCGATAATGTTCGCCCCCGCATGTAGGCAAGAGGAGCTATTTCGATGATACGGTTTTCCTCGAGCCGGCGCAGCGCTTCGGGGGGGATAAATGCCTCCATGGCGTCGTAGAGGGGGCGCAGGTACGGGCTGATCTTTTGTTCCAGGTCACCCGGAAGAAAGCCCAGATTCTCTCCCGCTTCGACCACCGGCCGCGTGAGAATGAGTTTTCGCCTGCTGCGGGAGAGCACACTTTTCAAGGCTTGGGCTACCGCCAAATAGGTCTTGCCCGTCCCTGCCGGGCCGATCGAGAAAACCAGGTCTGTTGTCTCGATGGCCTTCAGATACAGAGCCTGCCGATAACTGCGGGCAAACACCTTTTTCAATCCCCCCGGGATGATCACGCAGGTGTCTTTTAGCAGCTCGGCGCCTTCACCTTTGTCGGTGTTCAGCGTTCTGTACACGGCCCGAATCAAATCAGGCCCCGGTATCTGGCCGAGGGAAATATGGTCCTCGAGCTCGCCGAGGATTCGCTCGAAGAGTATTCGCTTATCCTCATCGTTCGAGTCTAGATATACCTGATTTCCTTGGAAGTAGAGGCGGACGCCCAGGAGGTCTTCGAAAACGGACAGGTTACCGTCGTTGGCCCCGAACAATTCCTGGATCCTCTCCGGGTTCTTGAGGACCACCGCCAGGTGTTTACCCATAGTATTCCTATACGCTTGAATGTACCTCCGGCATCCTGCAGGAGTCAACCCCGCAAATAGACCGTTCCCTCCTCCCCTCGGATCGTGCTTCGAACTTCGGGAATCGGAAGCCACTGCAGGATGATTGAAAAGATGTTTCCCCACTCGTATCGGGGATTGGGTAGGGCTTCTTCATTCAGGATCGGTTTGCCTGTGTAGCTGAGGGTCAGGTTCCAGTCATGCAGGTAATGCACAGCTGCTACGGTGATGCTGCGCAGGTTGAAAGCGGATTCCTCCCGAGCAGTCCGGTCGAAGAAGTTGAAGGATTTCAACAGGTCAGTGATAGGATTCAGAAGCGGCTGTCCGAGCTCAGCAGCCAGGCTCGGAAAGTACTGAAAGGTCCGGTTGTTGTAGGAGGTGGTGGTAACGGACAGCTCGAGAAATTTGTACAGAAACAGACTCAATTTGAGAGAGAAATCGAGGCTGTTGTCGGTGAATTGCTCTATATTCATCGACCAAGAGGTATTGAGGGATGTTTTGATCCGTATGCGATTTTTCCAGTAGTATCGATCTCTGCCGGCCAGATTGTATCCCAGGGTGACATAGGAGGGAAGCAATTCCGGTTCGCTGAGCGGAACGTCTTCCCAGGTTCCAGTACCGAAGTTAAACTGCTGGGGGATCAGGTAATCCATACTGAAAGAACCGTAGAGGTTCCACAGATTCACCGAAGTCAGGCTCTTGGTTAGTAAACCGCTGTCTGCAGTACTGTAGAGGTCGAAACGCAGCTCTTCGCTTAAGTTTACTCTTTCTCCCAGGCGAAGGGTTTCCCGCACCACAAGGGGCTGGAAGGACCAGTCGCTCCACTCGCCCCAATCGTTCGCGGCCACACCGTCATCCTTGAACACCGAGTTCACCGTCGTGGTAAGGAGCCAGACCGTAAACTCCAGTTTTCCGGTCAGGCTGCCCTCGCGCGGGGGGAGCTGGGCGGCGAGGGACAGGGTGTTTTCGGCATCAAACATACGCCATCTCAGAGCGGCTTGGGCACTATGTTGACCGACGGTTTCCGGGCTCCACTCGGGCGGGGGTACGAAGTACAGCGGATCGTTTACCAAAGAGGCTGGATCGCGGATATAACGAAAGAAGATCCAGCTGACATCGTAGTTCAGGCTGGTCCTGCCGAAGATGGGATCATCGGCAAAAGGATAGTAATCCAGACCGAGG
>Ga0114925_10001027_pt1 | contig 13378 bp, 16 predicted proteins | sample SumtaG_2_FD_87287 | JGI IMG/M metagenome (GOLD analysis project Ga0114925, IMG submission 87287) | Deep subsurface microbial communities from Indian Ocean to uncover new lineages of life (NeLLi) - Sumatra_00607 metaG | ecosystem: Environmental > Aquatic > Marine > Oceanic > Sediment | place... | reverse complement strand
TAGGGCGGCCCTTCTCATTGCGTGCAAGTTCTGAGGGTGTTGCTCGGGATTTCAAGGGGGGTTGCGGATTCGACACTCTGGGGGCTTTTTTCCTTTCTCAATGGGGGTTGAAAGGTTCAAGGTGTGAGGTTGGGGGAAAATCAGGGGAAAGCGGGGTCCGGCTGGCGTCAAGTTTGGGGGTGACTGGCTTTTGGCAGAAGAAGCGGCAAGGGGTGGGGGTATGGGGTAAGGCAGAATGGTACAATTCCTATATGTTTTATAGGACTTGGCGGCTTTATAGGTCTTGTGGGGTACTTGACAGGTCTTGGCTTCTGTGGTAAAATGATAATCGTTCTCGCAGGTGAGAGCCTGCCCAATCTATCACAAAAGGGAGGTGAGACACAATGCCGAAAGTTACACCGGAAGAGTCAGCCAAAAAGCTGATTCAGCGAGCCAAGGCTGCGGCTCCATTCATTGCGGCTCAGGTGGCGACGGTCACAGTATCACCAACTGAGAAGGCGGCTGAGAAAATCGACAAGATGCAAGCCAATTTTCTCAAGGCTGTCAGCGATGGTAAAGTGGAGCGTGGACTGCGGCGGGTGAGCTTGACTGACTGGCAAAAGGCCATGATCGAGAAGGGGGTGCCCCGGATCGCGCAGGGTCTTGACGCTGCCGAGGGTAAAATCATCGAGTTTAACCGCGAGTTCTATCCCTTCTTGGAGCGTGTTCAGGCCGAGCTTGACGCAATGCCAGATACGACCTTGCAGGATGGTATTGCCAAGATGGTTCACAACGTCACGCGCATCGCCGAGTTCAAGCGCTCGTAGACTGACGCCCTCCGGGGCGTCTTTTAACCTATCACCCGAGGAGGTGAAACTAAATGGAAAACTATCGTGAAGTGTCACTACTGCCAACTAAGTCTGTAGGGGCAAGTGGTACGGAGACCATTGATCTTGCGATTGATGAGCCTCTGACCTCGCTCAGCGTGTACTTTAAGTGTGTCAACGAAAGTGCTGTGGAAGACGAGGTACCACCCGAAGGTTGTATCAGCAAGATCGAGATCGTAGACGGTGGTCAGGTGTACTGGAGCACGACCGGGCCAGAAGCCCTCGCTGCATTCGTCTACGAGACCAACAAGTGGCCAACCGCGTGGTACGACGAGCGGACCAGTCAGGGGCAGAACATCCTGCTTCCGTTGCTGTTCGGTCGCTACATCGGCGACGAGGAGTTCGCATTCTCGCCGGGCCGACTGCTCAACCCGCAGCTCAAGGTGACTTGGGCGCGCAATGCGAAGCACACGACCACGGGCTACCAGCTCGGCGTTCGTGTCAAGGCAATGCAGGGGGTGTCGGCTCCGGGCAAGGCACTGATGGTCAAGAACATCAGGGCTTGGACGTCATCGGGTACTGGTATCGAGCCAACCGACCTGCCCACAGACCTCGACTACCGCAAGCTGTACGTTCACGCGTACGTCACCAAGCGGTACTTCGCAGAGCTCGTGACCCACTTCAAGCTGGACTGTGATGTGGGCAAGCTCATCGTCTTCGACGTCTCCGTGTACGACTTCCTGGATATGGTCAAGGAGATGTTCCCCGCTGTCTCGCACAGCGCCACCATCTGCATGGACGATGGGACGTGGAAGGATGCCTTTGTGGGCAACCTTGAGGGCTGTGCGGTGAACTCCGGTACTCTGGCGTACTTCGCCAATGCGTGGCACGCTTCTGCTGGTCGCTATTGGCAGCTGTCGAAGACTGATGGGGGCGTTGCCGCAACGGACGTCGCCTCAGTGATTGATCTGCGCGGCTATCTGCCGTGGACGACCTTTTGCTATCCCTTTGGGCGCCAGCAAGATCCGGCGACCTGGTTCAAGGCAAACAGGTACAAACAGGTCAGGCTGCAACTGACGCAGGGCGAGGCTTCCGTTCCCTTCGGAATCCTGTTACAGCGTCCAACTCCACTGCCCTAGAGTGGATTGAGAGCAAAGACTGGAAGCGAAACAAAATGCTTCCTTTAACAAGAGAGGTACGATTCAATGGCAAAAAGATACCCCATTGACTTGAAACTATCCGGCGTGGGTGGTGCGGCTGGTACGGTTACACTGAGGACACAGGCTTTTAAAGCTGGCGGGTTGCTGTGCGTACAGCGGGTGGCGGTCCGTTCGCTAGATCGTGATGAGGCTCTTTGCAATGTCGCCTTTGAGCGGGCGGGTGAGAAGCTTTACATCGCTTCGATCACGACTGTAGTAGAGGGGCTTGCCGAGGGTGTAGAGGGTCCAACGTATGCTCCCTCTGACTATGGCGTGGCGTTCGACTTCTCTGACCTGTCTTCGGGTGATCGGGTAGAGGCTTACGTTTTCGGGTACTGGACAGAAGCGCCTGGTTGAGGTGAGGTGTCATGCGCTTTCAGCGTGACCTACTTGTCGCCTCGGGCAAGCTTTCGAGTGATCCTGCTACCACAACGATGAAGTTGTGCGAGGGCGTGATCACTCACTCCTCCGTTCTATTCCCACCTGGTTGCGCAGGTCTCGTTTACGTTCAAGTTTGGCTTGGAGGACATCAGCTCATACCGTGGTCTCGCGGTGAGTGGATACGCGGCGATGACCACCTTGTTGAGCTTGAAATGTACTACCCTGTGGGGCCTGTTCCCCGGCTTATCACGATCAAGGGCTACAATGATGATGATACTTACCCTCACACTGTTTCGGTTGCCGTGGGGATTCACGCGGCTTACGTCGTGATCGGTGGGGAGACTCCTTCCCTGTTGCTCGAAGAGTTGGGGCTCATTTGATGACTGGGAGTGATGCGCTATGCCTGACATAACAAATCCAACAGAACCCTTTTTCAAAGATGGTCAGTGGGGCTGGGACGGTACTCAGTGGCGTAAGCTCAATCTGCTGTGGGGCTACAATGATGTCTATGGCGATTATGTGGAGGAAGCAGGTACCGGGGCTGATCCAGTAACGTTCTATGGGGCTGCGGTAGGCCTTGGTGAAGTGTGGAAGGTCTGCGGAGCGAGTGTGTATCACATATCTGGTACGTGTGATCTGTTCATTATAGGGGCTTACGTAGGGGGCACTTTGATCTACATGGCGACTGTGGATGATCCTGTGGCATACAAGCCCTATCCTATCACATTTGAGGTGTTTCTGAAATATCAGGACAAGATGTTTGTCACGTATGAGAATCTGGCAAGCGCCGAGGTTGCTCTGATGTGGTTCTGGGGCTACAAGATGAAGGTCACTGAGTGAGGTACACAAAACACTATGAGTAAGGGCTTTCCTGACTGGACAAGAGCGATAGTCCTTCTCGGCTGGGACGGTGAGAACTTCATCCCCGTCCTGCTCGACGACCTTGGCAACCTTAACATCTATATGCAAGGCGAGGTGTCAGAAGGCGTCCATCATATGATCAGGGTAGACGATGATGGTAGGATCATCATACTCCTCCGTGGGCGAGACGGCAATTTGCTCACCGTTGACGGCGAAGGTTATATGACGACTGTCATCAAGGGAAGTTATCTGGGAGCCCTTAAGACACTGGCTGTAGACTCGGACGGCAAGCTCAACGCATTCATCTATGACACTATGGATGCCTGGGGGCAAACTAGCACGGTTGGGCTTTCGGAGCTTGCGGCGCGGCTTGGTGGTCCGCTATTGTATGAGCGTTCCGGCCAGGTCTATCTTGTGGAAACGTGGGGCAAGGGCGCTCAGCGATGGGCGCTTACCAAGAGTGGCGATGATGCGTCAATCGGTCTCTCCCCGGTCTCTTGTGTGACCGATGGGTACTCACTTAAGATGGTTGGTGGCAAAACGTCTTTCTATTATGGCAGGGCGACCTTTAAGGCGGGGCCTGTACCGATCGGTAGGATGGGGTTTCAGACTGCGCTTGCGTTTCCTACCAGTTTCGATGAGATCGAGCTTAAGGCGTATCTGTACACGGCTACAACGGCTTACAGTATCTTTTGGAAGTTGGATGACGCGGACACTGACGTTGACGTGTACGAAAAGGATACGGGTTGGACTAATGTCGGTGCTCTTGTGCTGGCTCCGAGGGATGCGGCGGTTTATAACGCTGTCAAACTGGTTGTGGACTTGACAACCTCCAAGTATGTTAGTTTGCGGATTAACGCCATAGAGCACGATTTGAGCACTTGGGACGTGTACTCAGCGGCGGGTACTTATGATCCCAGGGTGGAATGGCAGATCACGTTTAGGAGTAGGGATGGGTACAACGATGTGTGCTATCTTGACAACGCAATCATCACAGTTGCAGAGCCTTAAGGAAGGGAGGTGATAAGAGTGGAGCGGTTTTGGGATTTGCTACAAGAGAGCGTGATTCTGAGCGGCCTGGTTGCGCTTGCCTTGGTGTTCACGTGCTGCTATCTGATGGCGACTGGGCAACCTGTGCCTGAGCTTTTGGCGTTTGCGCTGACTTCGGTCCTGGGATATTTCTTTGGGGCGAAGGTCGAGAAAGTCCAGCAAGCTCGGCGTGTCAAGTAAGTATGTGTATAGGGATGGGTGGGAGGGTGTTTGAGGAGGTAATCCGATGGCTAACTATCAGGTAACAGATACCAAAGAGATCAAGACTATGACTCAGGCGGGCTCAGAGAAGACCGTCTTCCGTGTCTGGATTGTGACTGAAAACGGGTCGGCGGGTAGCGTTGACGTTTCGCAGTCCAAGTGGAACAAAGACGACTTGCCGGGTATCCTGAGTGCTAAGGCAGATGAGCTTGATCTTGCTTTTGCCGTTCTAGAGTAGACAGAATGGCGTATCACCGTTGGTCTATCTCGTTCATAGCGGGTAAGCTTCTACACGGTTGGGAACAGCGCATCCGGGTAGAGGCTCACGGTTGGGCGCTTATCGGGCGGTACGTCAATGCGCGGCCTGAGCGTGGGGCTCCCCCTTCCTTTTGGCATGCCTATTCCAATGCTCAGGCGTGGGCTCGAAACAGGGATGCAAGCGGTATCCCCAATGCTGCCTTCGTGGGAATCTGGTTGTACTGCTGCAATCGTATGCTGGCGCGTTGGGTTGAGGAAGTTGGTGAGGATGCGCTTGACACTGCCAAGGATAAGATTCGCTCGTGGGTGGGCTATGCTGCGCACGGTTTCAGCACGTTTCAGGGTTGGCTTAACGACGTTTGGTATAGGGTAGGGTCGGGTTCGCTGTGGTTTGCGTCCAATCTGATCGAGGGGGTTGGTTGGGTAGCGGGCAAGCTTCCGGCTGCAATCCGTAACGGTTGGAAGGGTTGGGAAGACTTCTGGCGGGAGATCAAAGATCACGTTAAGGATTGGGCACGGCGGCGTTTCGATGAGGCCAAACAGTGGGCGTCAACGGCGCTGAATTGGGTGACGGGTGTTGGTCAGGCAATTAGTACGTGGTACAACAATGTTCGGAGTTGGGTCAGCCATTTTATGAATGATCCTTACGGAAGCATCACTCGTTGGCTTGGGGGTTCGTGGGATAAGCTGTACACTTTCGCGCGGGATTGCCTGGTCTACTGGTACAATCTGTGGGGACGTTACGCGCCTGTGCTTGCTGAATTCCTGGGGGATCCCCTTGGCTTCGTGTATGATCGGGTAGAGGATGAACTTGTCAGACGTTGGTGAGGTTCAACTATGAGTGACTTTAAGACAAAGCTTCCCCTTCCCCCAAAGCCTGGTAAGTCGGGGGGTTTGGGTGACAAGATCGAGGGCCTATGGCAAAGGATTCTCGCTATATTCTACAACACGGTCATGGTGAGAATCTTTGGGGCGACTGGCGTTGTCGTGACGAAGTACGGCGATGCGCTGAAAGGTACGCTGCAGGAAGCGACGAGGCCGATGATTGACGACATCTTGGCTATTGACGAGCTCCCCCCCTCCGTGAGAACGATGGTTACTAAGCTGACAAGCACAGAACCAATCTCACTGACGGTGATCCTGATCGGGGTTGCTTCTGCGGCAATGATGGGGATTGTGTCGGGTATCATAGCTCCGGTGTCGCGGACTGTCTCACAGTGGATTGACGCGGGTGTTGAGTCACGGCGGGCGGACGCATCACAGGCTTGGCCGATGACTTGGAGGACTCCAGAACACGCGGCTGAGCTGATGAAGCACATGAAGCAGATGGGTGGAATGAGAGCATCATAGAGGCTTGGAAGGAAGTCTTGATTCCCCGTCTCTCACCTCCCGACCTGTTCGCTATTGAACACCTCTCGGGGCTATCACCTGCGGAAGCTGACGGGGAATTGGGTGCCCGGGGATACCAGTCAGAGGTAGTGTCTCAAATGCGGACTCTCTCACAGTTCCGGCCAGGTCCGCAAGACTTGATCAGAATGGCGGTACGTGAGGCTTGGCGGGATGACATAGCCCAGCGTTGGGGTTACGATGCTGACTTTCCCCCTGAGTTTGCTGAGTGGATGGGGCGGCTTGGGGACGCTGACGGGTGGGCACAGAAGTATTGGCGGGCTCACTGGGACTTGCCAGGGCTTAACACGGTCCTGGATATGCTCTACCGTGTGCCTGAGTTCACGCTCGAAGACCTGGACAACTATCTCAGGATACAAGACGTTCCTGCTACTTGGCGTGATTATATGAAACAAGTGGCTTTCAGGGAGTATACCCGTGTGGATACTCGAAGGATGTTCAAAGCCGGGGTACTGGATGAGCAAGCGGTTCTCCGGTCCTATCTTGCTCAGGGTTACGATGCTGAACACGCGGGCAACCTGACGGCCTTTGTTATCGCTGATGCGACAGAGGAAGACAGAGAGGCAACAAAGTCTGACATCCTTTCAGGCTACAACACTGGCATACTCTCAGAGAGTGAGGCGGTAGAATGGCTACAAGAGATTGGCTACCCTGCAGACGTGGCGGGTTACTTGATCGAGAGGGAAGCGGCCAAGCGGGCGGAAAAGCTTAAGACGCGGCAAGTTAAGGCTATTCGCAATCTCTATTTGCACAACGAGCTAACAGTCTCAGAGGCACGAACTAGGTTGACCGGTCTCGGGCTTCCGGGCACTGAGATAGATACCTTGCTCGAAGAGTGGGAGCTTGAACGGGCTCAAAAGCTTAAGAGACCGACTCAGGGTAAGCTTGACCAGTTCCTTAAGGATGACGTGATAACGGAGGGCGACTATCGAGAGGGTATGGTTGCGCTTGGCTACCAGGCCAGATACATTGAGTGGTACTTAGCTCAGGTCTTGGCGGCCAAAGCAGAGGCGGCGGGCAAGGAAGAGAAAGCGGCTAGGACAGAGCAAGAGAGTATCCGGCTTCGCAAGGTGAAAAGTACCTACCAGATAGCCAAGGCTCAACTGGACGTTGACGCGGCGGAGTTGAGGACGGCGGTTGCGGAGACTCAACAGTCCCTTGTGGCCCGGCAAGAGCGGTATCGGCAAGAGATTGCGGTTGCTCGGCGGATAGTTACCAGGGAGCAGTTAGAGCAAGAGGCGGAAACAGAGGTTGACCGGCTGCGGGTTTTGATTGCACAGGGGAGAGAGGCGGAGGCTTCCCTGGTTAAACAGATCGAGGTACTACAAGACCGTGTCGCTACCACGCGGGTTGAGTTCGAGGAAGCGCGGGAGGAGATAGGGCCAGATGTAGAGGCTTTGAGGGTTGAGAGGGCAGAGGCACAGGCGGAAATCTTGACCTTGCAGGAAGGGATAGAAGCGTACCAGACGGAGATTGCTACTCTTAAGCTTGCGATTGCTACGGGCTCAGAAGAGATCACGGCGGAGGAAGCGAAGGCGGAAATACTTGCCAGGATGGTCTTGATTGAGCAAGCGCAGGATAAGCAAGCGGCTCTTAAGCTTGGAATTGAACAGACAAACGAAGCAATTCGGCTTAAGCGGGCGACGGTTGATCTTATCACTCGGCAAATCGCAGAGTATCAACTGTCCATTGAGCAACTTCAGACTGAACGGTCGGACGTGGCGATTGCTACGCAAGAGTACCGGACAGAGACGGACAGAACGTTGGTTCAACTCCGGGCTGACTTGGCGGCCTTGGACGTTGTGAGGTCGGTTGCAGAGATTGAGGAAGAGTACCTCACAGATCACGAAACGCTGACCGTGAGGCTTGCAGACTTGCGGGCAAACTTGGCTCAGGTACAAGAGAGCAAGGCTTTACTAGCGGTTGGGTTCCGGGAAGCTCAGAGGGTGGATTGAGACGATGCTGAGAGGAAGGCGTAGGTTTTGGTATAAAGTGTACTGCGTGTCTTCGGCCAGGGGTCGGAAAAAAGGCGCCTATTTCTGGCGTAGTGTCAAGGCGTGGGTCTGGGGCGTGCTGGCGGGCGCCGGCTGGAGAATCAAGGGGGTTTGGGACAATGATCGAGAGCCAGAAAAGCAGAATGGAGCGGCAAGTCAGGAAGCTCAGGGAGATTCGAGAGAGGCTTGAACGTATAAGGCGTGAGGCGGCTGACCAACTCGAAAAGCTGGAAGAGGGCCAGTCTCAGGAAGAGCAATCCCCGGACTGAGCGTTCCGGCTATCCAGTCGGCGTCAAGCTCCCAGGTCCAGCAGCGGGCTTCGGCGGTATCTGTGAGGTATCCGGCTAGGGCTTCGGGGGTTAGGTGTAAGTGGGGTGGCTTGACTTCTCCGTCAGGCTCTATGGTTCCTGCTACCGGCACGTAGCGAAGTTTCTTCCTCACCTTACTAACCTTCACTCCGTCAAGGCTCCCTTCGGCAAAGGCATAGCGCAGGGTTGAGAAATGCCACTGCTCGAAGAGCTTGGGGGACAACTTCACGGCGTCGGACTTAATGCCTTTGATGGTTCGCAGGTCTCCAAAGCGGTAATCTTTCCTTGCGTGTATCTCAACGTCTGTGGCGGTTCCTTCCACTTTGAGGTATCCCAATTTGAGCGGGTGTATCATTCCGTGCAGGCGCCTTTTTCCCTCTTCGCTCACAAGTAGGCTGTCGGTGTCCATATAGTAGACGTTCTCTCTTCCGGCCAGTTCTATGAGGCTCCACATATAGAGGCGGCCATAAGCGGAGACGTGAGCGGGGATGGCGGCAAAACTATCGTAAGACTCTCCGCCTGACTCTTGGCGGATGATAACCCCACCAAAGCACAGATCGACGCACTTCCGATCACTTTCCCCGTCTATCCAGCGCCTTGCCCAAACGTCAGACAAGGGCGCTTCCCCGATTATCTCTTGCTTGTTTCCCCGTTGTCCGAACTTACCTTGGAGGGAGTTCATCATAAGCTTTGCCATATTGGAGCGGGCGGTGTCTTCCGCTTGCTTGTACTGTTCACGCAAGGGAGCCCAGTAGCTAACGTAACGGCTGAACAGGTCGGCAGGGGTGTAAAGCGCAACCTTCCCTACCCCTTTGAGGTCTCCATTGATCCTTGCTATCTCAATCTCAGGTGTAGACAGGACAGTGAGAAAAGCGCCTGTCGGGTAGCAGTTCCTTCCGGCCAGGCGCTTGACATAGATCGGGTGGGAGGTCTCGATCAACACCTCGGCTATCGCCAGGTGGTCTTTGAGTAGGTGGTCCAGGTAAGGAAGCCTCACGTTTTGTACCACCTTAACGAGTTTGGCGGGGTAAGGATACCACTTCATCATTGCGGCATAAAGAGAGTTTACGTCAAGCTTGTAGTAGGTTCCGGGTGGAAGCTTGCCAATCTTAAAGCACTCCGTTCTCCCTCCCTTGAAAGCTTCGCGCTCCAGGTTGGCGGCGGTCTCTTGATTGTGTATCCCGATTTTAACGTCAAGCCAGCGATGGCGATAGGCGTTGAAAGCCTGTTTCGCGGCGGTGATCCCGAATGCGCCCAGATCGTGGGCGTCAAGGAAGGCAAACCAATCTTGCCAAAGCCTGACAAGTATCTCTACATCGCGGCGACAGTAGACGGTCAACTCTTCGTCTGTGGCCTTGGCAAAGTCTACTTCGAGCTTGGTGACTCCCAGGCTTTCCCCCAGGGCTTCCAAGCTGGCTCGCCAGATGTTCAGGTTGTCGAGGAAAGTTATCTCTGTCTTGTCTTGCTCCCAAGCGAAGAGGGTACAACTGCTCCCCATTATAGCGGTCTTGGGCTTGTATCCCAAGGCGGGCAAGTATGAAAAGGCTCTACTTACCCTTGCATCATAATCAGCGTTGTGCGATACGATGAGAAGCTTCTTATGCTCTTGGGTCAGGGTGTCTACCCACTTCCACAAGTCCCAGTCCAAGGGAAGGTCTCTCCATTCCCTGACTTGTAGACCGGCTTCCTCTTCATACTCACAGAAACAGCCTACACCCAACCGGTAGGAATGTTCCTGGAGGTCGGGTGTAGGCTCTTCGATTGTCGCTTCGCAGTCTACAAACAGAATAGTGGCGGGGCGACGTGAGAGCTTATTCTCGGACAGCCAGTGGCACCGTCGCTCTAACGCCAAGCTTCCCCACTTCGCTTTGAGGCTCCCACAAGGGAGACACTGAACACGTCAAACGCGGGGGACGTTCCTGAGATACCTACTCGTATCCGGGTTTCGTCCAGGGCTTCCTCAACTGTGAGCTCACGGCTCACTGTGATGTCTAGCTCTTGGCGGGTAAAGCGGCCGGTTGCCAAGTCTCTCCCATAGATGGCGACTTTGTAAGCGTAGGGCTTGTCCCAAGGTATCTCGGACTCCTCAAACCAGGAGTGAGGGACTTGCTCAGTAGCAGAGAGGGCTCCAAACTCTTCTTGTCTACCAGTGGCAAGTCCAACCTCTCCCCATTCTCTCTGTACAATGGCAGGGGATACTATTGCTTCGGCTTCCCTTGCCAGTCCCAAGACGTGGGCTATACCTTGTCCTGCGTCTTGTGCTCTCTGGATGATCGAGCGTCCGAAACTTCCGAGGGCTCCACCCAGGCCTTTCAGGCGGGTGAAAGCCATAGACTAACCCCTTCGCTCAGGACTTGGCACAGGTCGGGCTTCTGCTAACCTCCCGGCCAGGTCTCCGCTATCGTGTAACCCTCTTGTAGGGCCTTTGAGGCTGTACTCGTAGTAGTGGCGTAGCGTTCCCCTCCAGGCGTCAAGATCGAGTAACAGCAACTCCAGGGAAAAAGCCAGGTCGGGGTGTTGTGGGGCCAACGTTACCCACACTTGGGCCAGTTGGTCTATCGCTCTTTTGACGTTACCATCGGCTTGGTGTACGCGGCGGACTAGGTAGGCTCTTGTGTTTGGTGGCATTAGAAGGGCTCCTTGTTTCGGATTCGGAGACAGGTTTTGCACATACGGGCGGCTTTTCCGTGAAGGGTTTGATGCCACCAGTGCGCGGGGCGGCTTAAGCCGCAGAGGGAGGCGTGTTGCCCTGCGATGCGGAGGTGCTTTGTTCCTGTGGATATGAGTATCACTGTCAGGTATCTCATTGCTCTTCGCTCCCTTCGATTGTGATGGTGAACAGTACAACCGTGTAACAGACGGGGCAGAGTAGGCTAACCCACACTTCCCTCTCGGGGCCGACAACAGAGGCGGCGGTTACGTCCAAAGGCTTTCGCTCTTCGGGCCTGCAGATCGGGCAGTCCAGGTACAGCGTTTGGTTGAGTAGCTCTGTGCTCATTCTCGTTGACTCCTTATCGTGGTAGATTGAAGAACTGGCGGCGCTTCGCGGTTTCCTCGTCAATGACCTCCTGGCGAAGGGGCACACCAATGCTTTGGGCAAGGTCGTACATGGCCTGTGCCGCTTCGTATTGCCCTCGGGCTAGGTAGCTAGAGATGCGGGATTCAAGACTGTCGGTGCGGAGCGTGTTGTACATGCGTTTGGGCTTGGAAGGTGTAACGCTTGGTGTGTCTTGACTTGTTACGGCTTGGCGCTCACGCTTTCGCTGACGGTAGGCGCGTTGTTTGCAAGCATCTGAACAATAGATGGGTGGGCAAGTCTTGTAGTAGATGACCTGGGTAGTGTTGCATCCAGGGCAGGTGAGTTGGAAGATGTTATCTCCATCTCTGTCGGCTGCTGGAGGTCGGGATGTGCTCATTGCTCTTTACCCTACCCACCAGATACGGAGCCCCATAAGGGTTCTCTGTACCATCGTGACTCCAGGGGCCATAGTGCCGTCACGTAGCCAGTTGGGGTTAAAGTATGCCAGCACTGAGCAAACGCTGCCCCTGATCGGGTCCATAACGAGGAGATCATCCTCGACAGTCCCATCCTTGCTTGGGGGAATGTACTGAAGTGCGAGGACAAAGTGTTGATCCACTGCGCCAGTTGCGGGCTTATAGTCCACCTCCGCCACAACAGGATGTGCGACTAGCAAGGCGGCCAGTAGGTCCAGGTCGGCGGGCTTGTTGTACCAGTGGACAAGGCTTGAACAGCCGTAGGGCTCTACTATCTTTCGTGTCCAGTTCAGTCGGGTGTAGACGGGCCAAGCTCGGGATGGGTGGCGTAGTTCGGCTCCCTCGAAGGCTCCTTCCTTGTCAAGCTCTTCTGCGAAGTTCAAGAGCGTGTCTCCGTATCCGGCCCACACTGCAAGGCTGTACAGTGAGCAAACGAGACAACCTACTCGGCAGAACGTGAGTTTGGTCTGGGTGTTAAGGGGTTGGTATCCGTGAGGGCTTGCACATTGCGCGATGGTTGGCGGCCAGTGGTCCGTATCGTATGCCATTCGGCAAGCCATCTCGTAGGCGCTTACAAGCTTGCCTGTGGTCTCGTCTTGGAGGACTATCCCCTCCTCTAGTAGGTCTACCAGTTGCGTTAAGGTATACATTGGTCGGTCTCCTTATCTATTCTGTGGGAGCGGGCTTCCTGGTGCTCCCGGTTATGTCTGTAGGTCTTGGGGCTAAGTGGTAGCGGCCAGTTCGACTTGCCCAAAGCGGGCACCCTTTCATAGCGGCGATGACATTGTAGTTTGTGAGTGTACACTTTAGGCCAGGCTTGCCGGGGTATCTCTGCGCTACGTGATCGCAGTTCTCGCAGGTTCTAGCGGGGGTGTCTCGGGGCATTGCTTGGGCTCCTTCCAGGAAGCTAACGGCCTTCCTGCTACAGCGGGGCTTAGGTGACGCTTCTTCGTCTCTTCTTTCCCCGCTTCCGGCGGTGTCGGCGCTCGAAGGTGTTGAGCTCTTCGATTGCCTTGTCCACCTCGCGCTTCAGTCTCCGCACATCGTCTCTTGCGTCAACTATCTCACCCTCAACTGTCGGCACGGCGGGCAGGTCTCGGTCTTCACTCACTGCTATCACCTCCTTCTTATTAAGGCTCCCTGTCGGGGCAACGTCTATCTTCCCCCTAGAGCCAGGACAAGGGCGGCCAGGATTAGAGCGGTCAATAATCCTGCGACAATGAAAGCGCCTTCGTTCTTCATGGCATACCACCTCCGTTTTGTTAAGGCTCCCTGTCGGGGCAATGTCTATAATACCATATTTCTGGTATCTTGTCAAGTACCTCCTGCGCTCGAGCGCACAAGGGCGACTGCGGACAGGCGCATACTGTACCGCGCACGATTGCGCGCACGTCTTCGATTGCAGCGCACGACTCGAG
>Ga0114925_10001026_pt1 | contig 13379 bp, 13 predicted proteins | sample SumtaG_2_FD_87287 | JGI IMG/M metagenome (GOLD analysis project Ga0114925, IMG submission 87287) | Deep subsurface microbial communities from Indian Ocean to uncover new lineages of life (NeLLi) - Sumatra_00607 metaG | ecosystem: Environmental > Aquatic > Marine > Oceanic > Sediment | place... | reverse complement strand
CACTCCCTAATTTTCCTTTCACAAACTGGGAGATCTCAATCCGCTCCAGATCATTGATCCTGTATACCTTGTTGCTATGGAGAGCGAAGATACCGGTCTGGTGAACGATTTGGTTTTGTTCTTTGTCGAAGATCCAGCGCTCGTGGTAGGCGGCGCCAAGGAAGGAAAGGAAACAGATGATCAGTGGGATCGTATTCTCCCGCACGAAGATGCTGCCCGAACCTTCCTGTCTGGTTATGATCAGTGAAATTAGTATCAGCAGCCCGATGAGGAAAAGCAGAATCTTGTAGCCCAGCGGTATCGTGAAGATCAGCCGCCCGTCGGGAAGCTGCTTCAGCTGCAAGCGAAATCCTATCATAACGATCCATTGCCTCTGTACTCGTTGGTGAATCGCACCCGGTGCCCCTCGTTGGAGAACCCCAAAGTTGCTCCGGGTGATACACCTGTATAGCAAATCCCGTTTCTCTTGCCAAGGCTCATAAAATCAATAATAATGGGGCCCTACAATATTGTGGAGGTTTTCACGAATGGCGGAGGCTAAAAGTGCGAAGCTGATTCAATGGCAGCTACCCATGAAGCGCGTCCTATACGGTCTGATCCCCGCCGTCATCGCTTCCATATACTTCTTCGGATGGAGGAGCCTGGTTATTCTGGCCATCGTCAACGTGACCGGATTTCTCACCGAGTTCATATTCCTGAGGCGCGGCAAAGAACCGGTTACCTCAGCGGTGTTTGTCAGCAACTTCATCCTGGCGTTGTCTCTGCCGCCGACGATTCCCTACTGGATGGCCGCTCTTGGTGCGGTAGTAGGTATTTTGTTCGGCAAGATGGCCTTCGGGGGCTTCGGAAAGAATGTGTTCAATCCCGCCATGGTGGGCAGGGCCTTTCTGTACATCAGCTTCGGCGGGCAGCTGACCGCTTCCTGGGCAAATCCCTTTGTCGGTTTTCCAGGAGGGTTCGCCCGCTACGGTGCCGTGGCCGCCGACATCATCGGCCAGGCAACACCCCTGTCTCAGCTGGCGAAAGGTGTTCAGACTCCCTGGCTTCAGCTGATCCTTGGAAATATCTCCGGCAGCATGGGAGAGACCAGTGCCGTTCTCCTGATCCTCGGAGGGCTGTACATCGTCTGGAAGAAGGCCGCCGCCTGGCAGATCGTGGTGGGCGGTTTCTGCGGTTTTCTCGTAGCTCAGACCGTGTTCTGGCTGACCGGGCTGTCTTTGGCGGGCAATCCGCTGTACGCCCTGTTCGCCGGCAGTTTCATCTTCGGCGTATTTTTCGTCATCACCGAACCGGTATCCGCCTCTCAAGCCACCAATCCCGGACGCTGGATCTACGGCATCTTTTTCGGGATCGTGGTGGTGGTGATCCGCAGCTTCAGCGCCTGGCCGGCGGCGGTGATGTTCGCAACGCTTCTGGCAAATATGTTCGCACCCCTTCTTGACTACCTGATCAAGCAACGACGACAGAAGAGGAAAGCAGCATGAGCGACGGAAAAAAGGCGAACAAGCTGCGGCGAAGCCTGTTCACGATTTTTTTCATGTTCGCCGTAACCTTTGTTTTTATTTCGGTGCTCTCCCTGATTCACGTCCTGACCCGGGACACAATACGACTCAACGAATCCCTGGTGGTAAAACGCGCCGTGCTGTACGTAGCCGGTCTGGAAGTGCCCCAGAGCGGGATCGAGGCGGATACCCTGTATCAGGACAGGGTGAGGGAAGTGAAAGACGGCCAGAGAAACGTGTTGTACTACGAGATCCTGGATGGGTCGAGGGAATCGATTCAGAGTTACGTTCTTCCGGTTCTGGGAGCGGGGTTGTGGGGGGAGATCGGGTCGGTCGTGGGTGTGGAAAAAGACCTGAAGACCCTGACCGGGATCGAGTTCATAAAGCAGAACGAAACACCGGGGTTGGGCGGAAGAATTGCCGAGAGCTGGTTCAAGGAACAATTTCGGGGTAAGCGCTGGCCGCTGGAAGTAGTGCCGGAGGGAGAGCCTGCCGGGGATCAGGAATTCCAGGCCATCACAGGGGCTACCAACACCACAAACGGTGTCAAGGGGATTCTAAACGATCGTCTAGCCAAAGCCGAACGAGCCATAGAGACACCGGAGTAGGAGAGGCTATGAAGTCATACAAATTCCAACAGGTGTTCAAAGAGAATATCGGGATCAACAACCCCGTATTCGTACAGATATTGGGGATCTGCTCCGCGTTGGCGGTAACCAACGTACTGAGAAATACGGTGGTAATGTGCGCCGGGCTGGTTTTCGTAACCGGCTTGTCCAACCTGACCGTTTCACTCCTGCGCCAGTATATACCAGGTCGTATACGCATGATGGTGGAGACCCTGATCATTGCCGCCTACGTCATCATCGTGGATGTGGTACTAAAGGCCTACATTCCCGATATCTCGAGACAGCTGGGACCCTACGTCGGTTTGATCATCACCAACTGTATTATCATGGGCCGGGCGGAGGCTTTCGCCCTTTCCAATCCTCCGGCCCTGTCCCTAGTGGACGGTTTGACCTCCGGATTGGGGTACAGTTACGTACTGCTGATCATCGCCTTCCTGCGGGAGCTGCTCGGATCCGGTTCGATCTGGGGTTACCGCGTGCTCGGGGAGTGGTGGACCAACTGGAATATCATGATTATGGCCCCAGGAGCCTTCTTCATGCTGGCCCTGTTCATCTGGGTTGTGAAGGGCAACTTCATGAAGGAAAAGGCGGAGCAGGGATCGGCGTCGGCCGAAGCACCCCGGGCCGCATCTACGGGAGGGAAGTCATGACGGAAGGGTTGTTTACCTTCGGCGTTTTCTTTGCCGCCATCTTCACCAACAATATCCTGTTAACCAACTACCTGGGAATGTGTTCCTTCCTGGCCGTGTCCAGAGAGATCAAAACCTCGGTGGGCTTGGGCATGGCGGTTATTTTCGTGATGACCTGTACGAGCGTGATCAATTGGCTGATCTACTACTTTGTGCTGGTACGTTTCGACATCGTCTACCTGCGCTACATCGCCTTCATCATCGTGATCGCCGCCTTCGTGCAGCTGGTCGAGATGGTGATCGAGCGCACCTCCGATGCACTTTACGCCGCACTGGGGATTTTTCTCCCTCTGATCACTGTGAACTGTGCGATTCTCGGTGCCAGTCTCTTCATGGTGATCCGGGAGTACACCTTTCTTTCCGGGCTGGCCTATGGAGCGGGCAGTGGCATCGGTTGGGCTCTGGCGATTATTGCCATGGCGGGGATCCGAACCAAGCTGAACATCCGCTCCAAGGTCCCCTTCGGATTGACCGGCGCCGGTATTACTTTGATTATCGCGGGGATCATGGCTCTGGCCTTCATGGGCTTTGCCGGAATGATCACCATCACCTGAGCTGGAGTGGGGTTTCCATGCTGATTTCGTTCTTGATAGCAGTTGCGGCGATGTGCGGTTTGGCCACGTTTCTGGCAGTTCTCATGGTGATTGCCGACCTGACCATAGGCAACTACGGGGAGGTGAAGATCACCATCAATAACGAAACGGAGATGACCGTGGAGGGGGGCAAGCCCCTTCTGGGAACTCTGATGGGGGAGAAGCTGTTTATCCCCTCAGCCTGCGGAGGACGGGGATCCTGTGGGTTCTGTAAAGTCAAGGTGGTTTCGGATATCGGTGACTACGTGGCCACCGAGCTTCCCTGGATTACAGAAGAGGAGAAGAAGGAGAACATCCGCCTTTCCTGCCAGATCAAGGTAAAGAAGGACCTGGCCATCCAAATCCCGGAAGAGTTGTTCAACGTCAAGGAGTACCGAACACGGGTGGAACGCGTCCGCGATCTGACCTACGACATCAAAGAGGTGACCCTCAAGCTCCTCGATCCTGGGGAGATCAAATTTCGAGCCGGCCAGTACATCCAGTTCCAGACCCCCGAATACGAGCTGTCCTCCGAAAGCGTGTACCGCGCCTACTCCTGCTCCTCCCAGCCGTCGCGAAGGGATATCGTTGAGCTGGAGATCCGTCTCGTCCCCAACGGGATCTGCACGACCTACGTTTTCGAATACATGAAAGAGGGAGATGAGGTCACGATCAACGGTCCCTACGGCGAGTTTTACCTGAGGGATACGGACAGCGGGATTGTTTTCATCGCCGGGGGATCCGGCATGGCCCCGGTAAAGTCGATCCTCCTCGATATGGCCGAGAAGGGAATCGATAGAAAGGTGACCTACTTCTTCGGTGCCAGGACCACCCGGGACCTGTTCCTGGTCGAGGAGATGCGGGAGCTCGAGAAACAGCTTCCCCGTTTCAGCTTCGTTCCCGCCCTTTCCGCTCCTACGAAGGAGGATAACTGGAAAGGAGAGACCGGGCTCATCACCGAGGTGATCGAAAGGCATTTGAAAAACGCGGACAATTTGGAGGCCTATCTTTGCGGAAGCCCGGGGATGATCGATGCCAGCGTCGGAGTGCTCACCAAGAAGGGTTTGCCGGAGGCCCTGATCTACTACGACAAGTTTGCCTGATAGGGGAGAGATTTGTGCTATGAAACAAACCGTGCAGATGGACAGGATCCAGGAAAAGATGCAGCCCGGTGTATTTACCCGAGATGGTTTTTTGGGAAGCGATCGGCGTAAGCTGATCGATATCCTGATAGAGGACGACGAGGCGGTGAAGAGGATGGATCTGACCCACCAGAAAATCGCCGAGCGATTGATCGAGCTGCGAGATGCCGGGATGCGCGGTTTGGGAGAGTTCATCAATATAGAGCCCCATTACGAGGTGGGGGTGGGCAGCGTGCGGGGAAAGCTCCCCTGTCCCTTCGGCGATCCCGGGATCTTTCCAAAAACCAATATCACGGTGCGCAATACCAAGCTCGGCCGAGAAGTCATCTTTACCGATATGCACATCCACCTGATCGACTCCCACGGTTTCTACGAGGGCAAAGGGTCGCCGTTTCGCCTGGAACCGGCGGCACTGGTGGAGATTCTCGACATTCAGCCCACCCAGGAATAGTCCTTTAGCTGCGGAATCCGCATGATGTGGTCGCGGTTCGACCGATTCCTGATCAATCCTTGCTCAACCCGAAGAGGCGCATAGCTTTGATGTGCACCTTGGGTCTGGGATAGTTCTTCAGTTCCGAGGGCAGGACCCAGCGCTGTTCCACCCAGGGGTCAAGCCGCTGCTGCTCCTTGTGGTACAGGGCCAAATATGATCGAAAACGAATCTCGAAATGGGAGTACCTGTTCCTGACCTCCTGCTCCGTGTCCAGCATAATCGTGATAGAAAGCGGGACAAGCAGTTTGAACAACCCGTCGTCCCGATCGGGAAAGTTCGGCAGTTCCCACAATCCCCCCAGGAGACCTCTGTCGGCTCTTCTGACCAGCAGCAGGGGCACCCCGTGCTGTTGAAGCAGCCCTCCGAGCAGTTCAGGTTGGGCGACATGTTCGTGGGTAGATGACAAATCCTCCGAAATCTTTTCCGGAAGAGGGGCGGGAAGCAGAACAAGCAGGCTCTCTTCGCGAACAGGAAGAGTTGGGGGTGATTCCCTTGGTGGGAACTCATCGGTCCTGTCTTCCCGATAGGCCCTGCAGGTGTAGCTGAGCGGACAGTGGGAGCAGCGAGGTTTCGGTACACAGACCAGGGCGCCAAGCTCCATCCAGGCCTGGTTTATCCACCCTGGATGATAGTCGAGAAAACTAGCCTCCACGAACGATTGTACCCGTTTTTTCAGTGATTCCCGGTCGCGATCAACCGGGCTGCGATCAACCGGGCTGCGATCGGCCGGGCCACGCTCGGCCAGCAACCGGGATACCACCCGAATCACATTTCCATCCACAACCCCGAGGGGTTCGGCAAAGGCGATACTAAGTACCGCGGCGGCCGTATACTCACCGATGCCGGGAAGCTGCCGGATCTGTTCCTCTGTATCGGGAAAGCGTCCGTCCCATTTTTCGAGGATGATGCGGGCGCAGCGGTGCAGGTTGCGGGCACGGCTGTAGTAGCCCAGGCCTTCCCAGGCTTTCAGTACATCCTCCTGCTCCGACCGGGCCAGGGATTCGAGGGTCGGAAAGAGGGCGAGCCAGCGGCTGTAGTATTGAGCTACGGTTTCACTTCGGGTTTGCTGAAGCATGACCTCGCTGATCCAGATTCGGTACGGATCATGCTCCTCCCGCCAGGGAAGTTCCCGCTTGTTCCGGTAGAACCAGACGAGCAGTCGGTGGCTCAGCTCAGGGGAGATGCTAGCGAAAGCCGCGGAGTCGGTCCCTGCCGGGATTTTAGGCATCCTCTGTTATGATGCGGATATGGAGATCCTCCAGCTGGGCAGAGTCTACTTCGGCGGGACAGTCGTCCATCAGACTCTGACCGAGGGTGTTCTTTGGAAAGGCGATCACCTCCCGGATGGATTGTTCCCCGGCCAGAAGCATCACCAGACGGTCAAGCCCCGGAGCTATGCCTCCGTGGGGAGGAGGTCCATACTCGAAGGCATCGAGGAGAAAGCCGAAGCGTCGCCTTGCCTCCTGCTCCGGTAGTCCTACGATGGAGAAGATGCGGCTCTGGAGCTGCGGATCGTGTACCCTGATCGAGCCGGAGGCCAGTTCCGTACCGTTACAGACCAGGTCGTAGAGATCTCCCTTCACGATTCCCGGGTCTTTTTCCATATCTGGGATGTAGCGCTCCTGGGGTATGGTGAACATGTGATGGGCCGGGTCCCATTTCTCCTCCTCCTCGTTCCATTCGAAGAGGGGAAAGTCGACGATCCAGCAGAAGCGGAATTGCCCTTGATCGTACAGGTTCATTTCCTTTCCCAGCTGGGATCGCACCGCACCGAGAGACAGGCAGGCCTTCTTCCACTGCGCCCCGACAAAGAGGATCAGATCCCCCGATTTAGCGCCGAGAGTCTGGACGACCTCCCTCTGCAGAGTGTCGTAGAACTTGGAGATTCCCCCCTCCAGGCCGGAATCCGTCACTTTCATCCAGGCCAATCCCTTGGCCCCGTAGATCTTGGCGGTTTCCTCCAACTCGGTGATTTGTTTGCGGGAGTACTCGCCGCATCCCGGCGCAACCAGGGCTTTCACTGCACCGCCTTCTGTGAGCACTTTACGGAACACCTGAAACTCCCCGCGCTCGGCGAGATCTGCAAAATCCTGCAGCTCGAGTTCGTAGCGCAGGTCCGGTTTGTCCGAACCATAGCGATTCATCGCTTCATCGTAAACCAGCCGGGGAAAGGGAAGAGGAATTTCCATATTCAAGGTTCTGCGAAAGATGTTGTGCATCATTCCCTCTACCACGGCAAACACGTCGTCTTTACCGACGAAACTCATCTCTATGTCGATCTGGGTGTGTTCGATTTGTCGATCCCCCCGGGCATCCTCGTCGCGGAAACAGCGGGCAATCTGGAAGTACTTATCGAAACCGGAGACCATGAGCAGCTGTTTGTAGATCTGCGGAGATTGAGGTAGGGCGTAGAACTTGCCCTTGTGCAGCCGCGAGGGCACCAGAAAATCCCGGGCCCCTTCGGGGGTTGAGCGTATCAGTGTTGGGGTCTCGATTTCATAGAATCCCTGTCCGATCAGATACTCACGAGCGGCGTAGGTAGCATCGTTACGAAGCTGGATCTTTCTCTGCATCGAGAAAGAGCGCAGATCTAGAAACCTGTACTTGAAACGCAGCTCTTCCCGGGCATCACTGCGCTCATCGATCATGAAGGGCAGGGTGGCGCAGCGGGAGAGGATGCGCATTTTTTCAAGCTTTACCTCGACTTCGCCGGTGGGCATCTTGGGGTTTACCATGTCTTTAGGCCGCGGACGTACCGCCCCCTCCACCGCAATGCAGTATTCGAACTTGAGCTCTGCGGCCAATTCCTTCAACTCTGCCGGAGCATCCGCATCGACAACCACCTGGGTAAGTCCGTAGCGATCCCGAAGATCAATGAACTTGATTGTCCCGAAATCCCGATGTCTGTGCACCCAGCCGTTTAGAGTTACTCTGTTGCCGACATCACTCTTCCTAAGTTGCCCGCAGTTGGCGGTCCGTTTCATCACTTCCATGCCGATGAATCTACCATTGGAGCGGAGGGAAAGACAAGGTGAGGACGCACGGGTCGTGAGAGCCGGATTCGTTGACAGGATCTGGCCTTTTGCCTAAGCTTTGAGCGCACTTTATTATGAGGCATGTTGTATTGTTTGGCCGCCGAGCTAAAGGCATCGTCGCGGTCTGTTCAATTCTCGCCTTCGGCCCGGTCCTGCCGGCCCAGGAAAGTGCCAGCGAGTTCACCCTTGTGCCGGCGGATCGTTCCCAGGATCTTCGGATCGCCGCCGTCCAGCTGGAAATTCAGCGCTCCGACCTTCGCTCTTTCTCCGCATTTCGATCTCACATCGAAGCCCTCGTGATGCGCAGCATCGCCTTTTTTAAGCCGGATCTGATCGTGTTTCCGGAATACACCTCGGTTTTTTTGGCCCTCATCCCCTACTATTCGGTGATCCGTGAATCAAACAGTGCTTAGGAGGGGATCACCCGCATAGCCGCTCAGGACCCCCTGATCAAGGGTTTTCGTGATCTTTTTCTGTTCAACTCGGGGCTGGTGGAGCGGGCTATGGAGGAGATTTTTGCTGCTTTGGCCAGACAGTACAAAGTGGCCATACTGGCTGGGACGTATTTTGCCTGGAGCGGGAAAGGCCGGGAGGTGCGGCTGGTAAACAGAGCCGTGATTTTCAATCAGGAGGGTAAGACTGCCTATACCCAAGACAAGGTCTACCTGACCCCCTTTGAAGAGCAGCTGCTGGGGATTTCTCCGGGCCTGATCCAGGAGGCGGCTCCCGTCGTGCTGAACGGATTCAGGATCGGCATTACTATCTGCCGGGATACCTTTTTCCAACCGTGGGTGGAAGTACATTCAGGGAGCGATCTGTGGATCGATATCAAGGCTAACGGAATAGCCTTCACCGGGGAAGAGCAGGAACGATTCCTTCGAGCCCTTCCTGCTCGAATCGCCGAAAGTGACATTCCCTATGGGCTCACGGTCTGCCTGACCGGATCATTGCTGGATCTGCTATGGGAGGGGGAGTCGTCTCTGGTCAGTAAGGATCGGGACCTGGGGTTCCGATTTGTCGAGAAAGCCACCTCAGCCTCGGAGGAGGAAATCCTGTTTTTCTCGATCGGCAATTAGCCTGAGAATTCGAACACCGAAGATTGACCGCAGCGATATGGCATGATTATTTTATAGGCATGAAAGCAATTCTTATAGTTTTGGTAATATTATTTGTGTCCGGAGCGGTGCTGTTTGCCGGTGGCCGCGGTGAAGCCAAAGACCAGGGTACTGCTGCCGGGGCTGAAATTGAGCCGCTTAGCTCGGAGAGACTCGCGGAGATCATTGCCGCCAACGATCCGAATACCTACCTGGTGGACGTTCGCACCGAAGAGGAGTACAACTCCGGGGCTATTCCCTCGGCGATCAATATTCCTTTTGACGTGATCGCCGACAACCTGCCCACGGGGGATCGTACCGCCCGGATTATCGTCTACTGTAGATCCGGTAACCGTTCAGGAGTCGCCTCCGATACCCTGGAAGACCTTGGTTTCACCAACGTTCTCGATTTCGGCGGAGTGAACAACTGGAAGGGCGGGCTGGAGATCAGGGAGTAGGTTCTCCTTTACTTTTCCAACCGCAACTCCTGGCTCCAGCGCAGATGGCGTAGAGAAGCCTGAGCGATGTTGGTGATGTGATCCCCAATCTTTTCAAGGTTGTCCACAAAGCTTACGAATACCAGGCCGGCGAGGATGTGGCACTCCCGGTTCTGCAGCCGGATCACGTGATTCTCCTTCATCCCGATCTGCATGGAATTCAACTTTTCCTCTTTTTCCAGGACCCGGCGAGCCGCCCGATCGTCCTGTTCGCGCAGAGTTTGAAGAACGTCATCGAACATCGCATGAGTGTGATCGGCGATTTGTTTCAGCTCTTCCAAGGCTTTTTCCCCGATTTCGAGCTTCTGATCCTGTTTACGAATGGCTAATTCGATGATGTTTTCCGCATGATCCCCGATTCTTTCAACGTCATTCACGGAGTGAACCAGCACCGGAATCTCTTCCGCCTCGGTCTCGTCGAGATTTCTTTCCGATATTTCTATCAAGTACTGGGTAATCTCTTTCTGAAGCAGGTCGATGGCATCCTCCTGTTTTCGCACCCTATCTTCGAGGGTGGGGTCGTAGTTGAAGAAACAGCCGATCGCATTGCCAAGAGCGTCTTTTGCCATTTCGGCCATGCGAATCAACTCTTTGATCGCCTGTTGAATCGCGAGGGGAGGAGAATCGAGCAGGTGTTTTTCCAGATATATCGGCGCGAGCTCGAGAGCGTCTTTTCTGCTCCGAGTCAGCCTGACCGCCGCCTTTTCCAACACCCGCACCAGTGGCAGAAATACGCAGACCGAATTGACTACATTGAAGACGGTATGGGCCAAGGCAATATGGAACATGATGTTGCCGTGTGTCACCGGTCCGGGGATGAGCGCTTCGATCAGCTGCCCGTACCAGCCCAGATAGACAGGCACGGCCATATAGAATACTCCGAATATGTTCAACAGGGCGTGGGACCGGGCGGTTCGGCGAGCATTGAGGTTCGTGCCGAGGGCGGCCAGCTCGGCAGTGACGGTTGTACCGATATTCTCACCAAGGATGATCGGGATGGCGATATGGAAATCGATCAGCCCGGAAAAAGCGAGGATCTGCAGCAGGGCAATAGTTGCAGAGGAACTTTGAAGGACGATCGTGAGCAACATCCCAATCAGGATGCCGAGACCCGGGTAGGAGCCAAAGCGAACGATAAAATCTTTGAGAAGCGCCCGTTCCTGCAGCGGGCCAAAGGCGTCCTTGATGAAGCCCAGTCCCACGAATAGAACTCCGAATCCAAGGAGCAGCTGACCCCACCTGCGGACCTTTTGTTTCTTCCTCAGCATGGTTAGGAAAAAGCCAATTCCGATCGCGGGAAGGGCGTAGCGGGTGATTTTAAACACGGCGAGAAAAGAGACGAGCCAGGCTGTCAGGGTTGTGCCTATATTGGCTCCTAGGACTATGGAGATCGCCTGTCGCAGGGTAAGCAAACCCGCATTTACGAAGCCAACGGCCATGACCGTAGTGGCGCTGGAGCTTTGGATCAGTGCGGTAACAAAAGTCCCGACCAGCAGTCCAAAAATCGGTTTCTTTGTAATAACATCAAGGGTTTTCTTGAAGCTGTCTCCCGCGACTTTTCGAAGCGCGTCGGACATAGTCCTCATGCCGAGGAAAAACAGTCCGAGTCCGCCGACCAGAGTGAGCAATATCTCGACGGTCACGTCGCCTCCCTCCCCGCCTCCTCCTGCGGAGAATCGTCGCTGTCTGTGTTTTGGATGTGCGTATTGTATCAGAAATACCTATACGTTTCAGCCAAGAAGGGGATAAAGACGGGGAAAAGCTGAACGAAACCAGGCCGGGGTATTAGGATATCTCCGACACCTCTACCGGATCAACCGCCGTTTTTAATCTGTTCGGCGAACTTTTCGCCAAACGTCCTGGCTTTATCGAGATCTTCTTTCGTCGGGCTGCCGCTGAACTCAAGGGAATCCTCGAGCTCCCATTTTATCGGCTCAATAATCTTCTTGATATTGCGAAGGGCTCCGCCGCTCCAGCCGTAACTTCCGAACATCACCGCTTTCTTGTTGATGATTCGCTTCACTGCGGCGTGATTCAGCACGTCCATGACAGGCGGGAACAACGCCCCTTCGTAGGTGGGTGCTCCGATCATGACTCCCCGATTGACCCAGAGAGCCGGCAGGATGTAGCTGACATGGGTGCGGGCGGCATCGAATATCTGCAGGGGAACTCCCGCCTTGGTGATTCCCTGAGCGACCACGTCCATCACCCGTTCCGTGTTGCCGTACATGGAACCGTAGACCAGAGTAATTCCGGGCTCGGTCGCTCCGGTGGCGTATTCGGCCCATTTCTTGTACAGTTCGATAATTCGTCCCGGATTGTTCCGCCAGATGAGCCCGTGGGACGGGGCGATTATCTTGATTTCGATTCCCCCCAGTTTTCTGATCGCATTGAGGGTAGGCTTACTGAACTTGGCCACGATATTCACGTAGTAGCGCAGCGACTCCTGCTCGTAGAAGGGCAGGTTCTTGCACTCATCATCGAAGATCGTGCCGATCAAGGCTCCGTAGCCGCCGAAGCCGTCGCAGGAGAAGAGGATCTTCTCCGCACCATCGTAGGTCATCATGGTTTCCGGCCAGTGAACAAAGGGGGTGTGAACGAACTGCAGCGTTCGGCTGCCGATGTCGAGGCTTTCTCCATCCTGAACAACCTGGAAATTTTCTGTTACCCCGTAAAAATTGGCCAATAGTTCCTTCATCTTGGGTGTGCCAAGGATCGTTGCTTTGGGATTGATCTGCAGGAAAGTCTTCAGAACACCCGTGTGGTCGGGCTCCAGGTGATTCATCACAATATAGTCCAGATCCTGAATCGGAATCAGGTCCTGAATTTGGCTGAAGAACTCGTCGGTCTTCAATGCCTTGGACAGGTCTATCAGCACCTTCTTCTTATCGAGAATCAGGTAGGAGTTGTAGGACACTCCTTCCTCTTCGATCGGCCAGATTCCTTCGAAGAGATCCGTGGTTCTGTCGTTTACTCCGATCCAGTAGACGTTTTTCCGAATTTCAACAGCAGGCATTGAGTCCTCCTTGAATTACTTAGCTACGCGTATAAGTTTTAATATGATAAAAGGTTGTCTTTTAGACAAGGCTGCCGTTCGTCCTGTATCAAAGCACTTTAGAAATTTCCCCCGTATGATTTCAAGGTACAGATGCTGGGTGTCATTCTACAGCCCTTCAGTTCGATGAGCGAAACTGGTAGGAGAGGTATACGGCCACGCCCTTGGACCGGGCATATTCCACCACGTTTTTCTGACTCACCATATCGCAATCTTCGCGCTGGCGGTGCGCCGCCGGCGCCCCCCCCCCTGCGCGGTCCGCTCGCCACAGAAAGGAAGATTACGATGTATTCTTCCAGTTGTCATCATAATATGAGCGACAATAATCGGGAAGTTTTTCCTTTTTTCTGCGTCCAGCCTCTGAAGGCGCCCTTTCAAGAAATTGTCCACGTTGTTCTTGGACAGTTGGGATTTGCATTCTCCGACTATGAGTAGTTCCTCGAAAATCCGTAAGGTGTCCACAGATTCATTCCCATGATCAGAATATCCTTTCTCTTATTCCGGTGGTAATACTGCTATTGCCTTCGTAGTGCTCGTTTCTTCTAACGACGGGAATGCTCTCCATACTTCAACTTCACAAGACGGGACCTTGAACAAGGGGCGGAAATGCGCCTATCGTTTTCATGGAGACTTCACAGAATATCAGAACGTCAATGTCGGCTGAACAGTTG
>Ga0114925_10001025_pt1 | contig 13387 bp, 11 predicted proteins | sample SumtaG_2_FD_87287 | JGI IMG/M metagenome (GOLD analysis project Ga0114925, IMG submission 87287) | Deep subsurface microbial communities from Indian Ocean to uncover new lineages of life (NeLLi) - Sumatra_00607 metaG | ecosystem: Environmental > Aquatic > Marine > Oceanic > Sediment | place... | reverse complement strand
ATATATATCCGGGGTTCTAATCGCGTGACAAGTGAGACATTGGCTCGACAATTTGATGCCGATAGTGGGTATGAGTGCATTGGTCACGGAAAGATGGTCGAAAGCGAAAACTACTTTTTTCGATTGTTGATAAGGCCGGAGAAGCGATGAAATGTTGTGAGCCGAAACAATTGGAGTGGAATGATGAGTGATCTTAACCCTGAAATGGTAATCATAGCGCGGGAAGTTCGGGCGCTAACGCAAAGGGCGCTGGCGGAGAAAAGTGGTATTTCCCAGCCCGATCTGTCCCGATATGAGAATGGACTTAAGCCAATTCTAGAACATGTATTACACAAGCTGGCGATAGCATTAGGTTTCCCGGTATCGTTTTTCTATCAAGCTGGACGACGAGAACCACGCATGTGGTGTTACAAGAATCTGAGAGCGATGAGATAATAAACTATGAGGCGTGGCTAGAAACCGATAGCAAGAAGGAGAGTAGCAATGAATAACCCATACAGATGTCAAGAATGTGGCAGAGTAATGCGGATCGTTCTGGGGTCTTATTTATATTGTACTTGGTGCCATGTGCAAATGCAAAAAAGCCCGAAGTGGTGGCGCTTTGGTTGGGGATCGTGGCGACTGTTTATGATAGGTATGTTGCAAGGAGAGATAGAGAGATGATAATAACACTCGCAATCGTAGCGGCGGTGATGGTTCCGTGGCTCATTTTTGCGGCGATGAGCCCACCTAGACAGATATGGCAAGGCCACGTAGCTCATTGCATGGTATTTGACGGGGTTTTAGATTGTCATGAAATTGGGGCTATAATGGAATTATCTCTATTTGATCCCAACGAGTGCTCTATCAGTATACAACGCCCACAAATTATGTCGAGAGAAAAATGGCGGCGGGGTAAAGGAGTAGTTGTTCTATATCGAGATGGCAATCGTGTTACTGAAGTCACTATGGGTGAAGATTTAACGATGATAGGAATGGCCTGGAAACCCGATATAGAAACTGAAGAATAAAAACACACCCATTTTCCGATCTTGTGTGGTCAGACTGGGAGTAACATGGATATTGTAGCATTATCAGGCGGGAAAGACAGTACAGCATTGGCGTTGCTTATGCTAGAGGCAAAATTGATATTCACGGATACCGGTTATGAGTTTCCAGAACTATATGCCCAGCTTGACAAGATTGAACTCATCACTGGACGGGAAATTTTTCGCATTGTACCCGACGAAACTCTGCCAGAATATATTTTGCGCTCTAACTTCCTTCCGGGGCATGGGGCGCGGTTTTGTACTCGAATATTTAAAATTGAGGCTATGAACCGGTATCTTTCCTCTCTAGACAAACCCATATTATGTGTCGGGCTTCGTGCTGATGAACCAGAAAATGAGCGCGCAGGCAATCAAACTGCCGGGCTTTTGCTTCGCTATCCATTAAGAGAGCTTGATTTTAATATTTCCGATGTGGTTCGGCTCTGCCTAGAATATGATTTACTGCCTCGCTATCCGGCATATATGGCACGTGGCGGGTGTACTGGTTGTTTTTACAAGCGAAAATCAGAAGTCAAAGCAATGGTACAGTTATGTCCTGATATTCTCGATGGATTGCGATATATCGAAGAGACAGTGCAGGATGAGCGCGGGCGGTTTGCTTATATGTTCCCCAATACCGGACAGTCTATCGCTGATACTATAAGACAGCCAACATTATTTGATATAACCCAATTATATGCTGATACCCTCAATGTCAGTGACTACGGCAAAGCGTGTGGATTATTCTGTGGGCGTTAAAAGAACACCCGTTTTCCGGTGCTTGTGTGGCCGGACTGGGAGGGTGCCCCCCGCCCCCGGTATTGGTTTTGCCGATTACCGGACAATCGAATGTGCATAGCAATGCACACTGAAAACGCATTACCATTATACCACAAAAACAAACAACCGTTTTGCGGATCATGTATGGCCGCCTGGCAGGTCGTTCGCCGCCCCCGGTATTGGGTCTATCACCTACCGGGCAAGTTCAAGAATGCAGAACATCAAGTTCGCAATTATTGTACCACAAAAGAAAACCCGCACAAAGGCGGATATTCTTGACGGCAGTGCCTTCCAGCACTAACGGGGTATCATCCTGCAATGCAGTTACCCTCTACTTCCTCCGTCGGCGGCTTGAGGTCTTACCCCTCGTCCGGGTTGAGCTTTTCCCGGTAAGCTCTTTAATTATACCATAAGAACCTCGATCTGGCATAGTCAAAATGCTGTCGAGGTCAAGTGCTTATTCCCGTGGTGAAATTGGCATGATTGCATTATATCATAGGTGTCAGATCGTTACAATGCAATCCCTCGGTATCAATCCCCACAGCGAATGAGCGGATCAGTACCCATGAGACCCAGTTGTCAGGTTCAATGTGGTTAGGCGCGGCCAGTGCGTAGCCAATGTCGATGAATACCGTCATGCGGTAGGTTCCGTTTCTGGTTACTCGCGCCGTCCAGAAGGGGCCGGTGTTGGCCGACACCTCTTCAGGGAATAGTTGTGTCCATAGACCAACTTCATCCCCTCTATCATCTGCAATTATGGCGCGGAAGGCATAGTTGTAGACATTTATAGTATAATTATCGTCTTCGATGGCATAGGTTACCCGCCATTGGGCAAACAGACATACCGGTTCAGGGTTAGCCCGATTGATACCATTGATTTCTACGGTAGCGGTGTAACCGATTTCCCCGGCATGACCACCGATGTCGATGACCATCCCTTGCTGGCGAGCGATAACAGGCATCAACACCGCACCATGTTCCGCCCCGGTCAGGCCATCCGCGTTCACCGGGTTGTTATAGATTTCATAGTATTGAGGGACGGCCTGACTGATGTATCCCTCAAAGGCGTTCCGGCGGTTTTGCTCGATATGCGGATTATCCAGTAGGGGATTACGATTAAGCAACTCAAAGCCGGGGAATATGGGCAAAAGGCTTTCTTCTGGTACAGGAGTTTCGGTATAGGATACATCTTGCGTGGGTGTTCCTGGCCAGTAGGGAGTATGTATGGGTGTTGACACCTGTTCGCTGGCTACGGGCGTTAAATCGCCTGTTAAGGCCGTCGCAGTAGTAAACTCGGTATCAATTCTACACGCTGCTAGAAACGGCAGTAGCATTATGATCCAGATGAGATTAATCCACAGTCGCCACATCAGCCTTGCTTTTCATCCAGGCATCCACGAGTGGCTTAACCCATGACATGAAATCATGGAACTGTTTGCCAAAGAACGCGGCAATGACGGCGGCAGGCATTATCTGTACCAGCATAGTCAGATCAAGGGAAAACAGTTTAAGCGATAGATCGGTCATACCGAAGACATTTGTCCAGGGATCGACTGCCTCAGCCACTAGACGCGCCTCGGCCAATGCCACTATCAGGGCGAAGAACCGCACTATAAACGCATAGATGTGTTCTTGCGCTTTCTCAGTGAATTGTCCTTGCTCGTATCCCATCCAGACTGTGCGGACGCGATGCAAGAACGGTTTGAGTAGTATTTCCATTTGGGTTCCGACCAGGGTTCCCAGGGCGATGACAGCCCATCCCCAGTCCCAGAAATTATCTAACATCAGGTTTGTCCTTTCCTTCATCGTTCACGGTAGGTGTTTTTGTAGCTCGTTCTTGTTTGATCGTTTCCACCAAAACGGCGACACGATCAACGGTTTTTGTCAGTTCTACCAGGGCAGCAATATGGGTTTCGAGTTTATCATTATGACCTTCCCATTGCCCTACCAGGGTAGCCAGATCGGCTTGCACAGCCTGTATTTTCTCTTCGAGACTTCCTTGAAGTGTAGCCATACGTTGCCTCAACTCATCCATCGCTGTCTGTGTTTGTTCGCCTTGTGTCGTCATTTCTGCATGCAACGCTTGAAATGTTGTTTTAATCCCTGCGACAAGTGCCCTGAATCCCTCACTCATTTCATTGTCTCTTTCAAGATTTTGGGCATCTAGTCGTTGCATTTGTTGGAGAATTATCTGTTGAACTTGTGTAGTTTGTTTTAGCTGGTCGGAAATTGTGGCTATTTGGCTGATGATCTCGCGTTGAGTAGTTTCGCGTTGTTTGATTAACATACTGGTGGCTTCAGCGTCAGCCAGTTTCGCTTTGGCTTCCACCAGTTCGGTACTTTGTGATTTAACCCGTGCATAAGCCATCATGATAAGCGCCAATGCACACATCCCGGTTGCGCCCAATTCGCAGATTTTTAGAAACAGTTCTTCAATTGCCATAGATTACTCCACTGGTATAGCGCTTGTATTGTAGCCTATTGTTACACCATGCACAAGTTTAGCCTATTTCCTTTAGGTTCCACCTATCATTCCTACCCAAATATTAAGTGCTTGGACTGCTATGTCCGGCGTGACAGCATCGGTTGTTCTTATCGTAATCTCAATAGTAGCCCCCGCGCCTAAATCCAAATCCCCCGTACTGCCCAAATGTTCTTCTTCATTGGCAAACTTATTTTCTACATGGCTCTGTCCAGGCCCTTCGGCTGATCCGGAGCCAGATACTTCTATTCCCGTCTCTATATGGTCATTAGCCACATCGTCCTCAAAGCAAATACTATATCCAACCCGGTATCGTCCAGCATATGTTACTGTTAATTTCCCGTTTCCATCATGGGTCACGTAATGGAGTAAGCCATCCAACATATCAGCATCGCTGATATTATACCAGGTGTTTTGAACTGCATTCGCTTGTAACCAACCGATGTGATTACCATAGCATGAACCGGATGGCAAGCCTGCTTCACCGTGAAAAACCAGGCTACCATCATGCTCAAAAGCTGAATAATTTCCTCCATCAGGATCACCAAATTGTATTGCGTCAGCATTTTGAGTGCCGTGACCGTCCACGCGCAACTGTACTTCATCGGCATCACCATCTATATGAAACCGGGCTTGAGGTGCTTGGTTGCCTAGAGCCATATGAGAATTAGATCGTTTAATAAACCAGACGTTGCTATGAAGTCTACGTCCGGCATCATTCCATGAGTTTAAGCGTAAATCTGTTCCGGCATTAGCCCCGCCTTCTGCCCCAGTAGTATGCCATTCCCATCTTGGGCCGGATGCTCTTGACCAATAAATCCAATGGTCTTCACCTGCCGGGGTTCTTATATCTATCACTGGTTCTATATCAATATTATTGCCAAAAATAATTGCTCCATCATCCTCAATTCGCATATTGGGATTTCGGAGTTCATTTTCAATCTGCAATAAGACTACACTCGTCCCGTTTCCTGTTATGGTCAATCCCCGTATGCCTGAACCGATAGGAGTTATCCGGTTCCGGGCATCGGTAGTTGGGTTCTTTAAAATATATTGGGTATGATCGTCAGCCGGAGCACCTAAATTAATCAATTTACTGTGATCGTCGATAATATCCAACATGTGCTCGGCCATGAGAATGTCATCATTTTCAACCGAAGTCTGACCGGCATACAATCGTATCCATCCTAGTAAATACCGGCCACTGGTGCGGGTTTTACTTAGGTCGCCATTGTCAAAAGCTGACTTCAAATCCGTGAAGGGGAAGGCGCCCCCAGCGGTCTCATGAAAGGTGTCAGTAGTGGGATCAAGTTCTACCTTGATCGAGATGGCATTCGCCCCCGGTATACTATCCCCGTGATAGCTTGGTTGGTCGGTTACGATGTAGGCAGTGTTATTGAGGATGAATGACCCGCCCCGGTAGTAGACTGAAAGACTGGTCTCTGGGATGGTGGGACGGATCAGGGCGATATTCAATTGTTCTCGATTGACCGGGCGTTGTGGGGGCACGGGAATATCGCTATCGTAGTCGGCGCTTTCTGGTGCTTTCCCGACGATAATCAATTCACCCTTGCGGCGCTTCACTTCCACAGGTCGGTTAAAAATCACTTCATGTGGTTGTAGTACGGTGTTGATCGCTTGGATGGCATCACCGGTATCATCCCCTGGTTCCCTCACCCATACCCGGCCAAACTCCCCAGAGGTGACTGAAGTTGCTTGACTACCATCGGCAGCCAGACGACCAATCACCATCATCTTAGGACGGATCAAATCATCGCCCAGTACTTCACGCTTGGCTTTATAGACTTCATCCAGGAAGTCCCCGTCCAGGGGATTGTCAAAATCGTTGGTCATTAGAGCAATCCTATACTTTCAAAGTCTAAAATCGTGCCGATGCTACCCAGCACACTCCAGTTGCCGAGCCGCTTGTGCAAAGTCTTGAAATCATCTGTAGTCAAGTCGAGTAATTCATCGCCTCCAAGTACGGCTTTATCGGTGGCACCGAGGAACCGGAACCAGTCATATTTGACTGAACCATCTTCTATCCAATTAACCCCGCCATCGGTTGTGTATACCATCTCTTTCTCACCGCTCTCATTAATTACGATTGCCCGAATTTCTGAGCCTTGCAAGTTGATAGCATTGTATCGTTGTGGCGTTCTCAATTGGCCATCGTTAGGATCGAAAGGGGTTATCTCCGTCCAGGTCGATGTGGCATCATCAATGGAATAAAGCCGTCCGCCTGTTTGTTCTTTACTGTCGATTGTCCAGGTTGGTTCTGGGGCTATAGCTCCAAAGGTGAAGGCATTGCTCACGAAAAATTCTGGCCAATTTTGAGAACCTCCTGCTATGATGTCCAATGTTTCGAGATTGGTTGATCGGTTAAGCACTTCCCAATATACGACACCTGAGACAGGTGAAGCTGGGGTTGATGTGATGGTATATCCTCGATACCGTCGAGTTAATGTTGTATCCCAACCGACAGTCGTATCTAAATCTTGACCATCTGCCGTTGTGTTATAATTTAACTCACCGCTTGACCATAGGACCTCTTTGTTTTTGTTTAATAACCTTACTTCTACTGTCATATCTACGGAAACTTCACTGCCAGTTGCCGTAACCCAAATGGCTATTGTCTCCACCCGGATACCAAATACAGAAACGGTATATGAGATACCGGCAGCATTCTCATCTGTGTAATCGATGAATGCCCGCCCGTATTGGCCAGGAATGCCATTGGCACCAAACGACGATTCTGTCCACCAGGGCACACCCTCCGACCATTGTACGCCAGTCGGAGGTCTTTCACGATCAGGGATACTTACAATTCGATTTTCATCCATGTCAGTTAAATCACGTACTTCCCCGGCAGCCGTAGCATCTAGAGAACCAAAACTGACAATAATATCTGTTCCGCTACGGATGATTGCAGGGAAATTGGTCAGGGAATTGGCGTTATCCCCTGGGTGATTGGCGACGACTACGAAGGCAGCCGCTACACCGGTGGCTTTGTAAACCCTGTAACCATCATTGGTATCTTCTCGTCCAGGAACCCATTGGTTGGTGCCATCTAAAGCTACACCGAAATATTTGTCAGCTTCAACGGTATCAGCGGCGGCCACATCGCCCACAGTTACTCCAGCATCCCACGCTCCGGCGGCGGGTTTTCGGTAGACCAACATCCGGGTAGGCGTAATAATGGCCACCATCGCCACCGATGCGTTGGTGACAATCCGTGCTTTGCCCTGGAATCCTTGCCCGGACATGTCGATAGTAGCGGCTACCGACCAGTCGGTAGGATCGCTTTCGATGTCGGTATTTTCATAAACGACCAGATCAGTTTCGCTTTCATCCCAAACTAGCATGAAGGCCGCTTGAGGGGATGTCCGTGCCCCGTCAAAGCTCTGGTCAATCACATCGCCACTGATTCCGGTATTGGTAGATGAATAGGTAGGGATGTCATCTGTCCAGTCTGAACTGAAACTAGAGAGACCAAAGTTGTTGAACCCCCAGCCCAGGTTCCAATCGTCTACAGTGGGTAAGTCTATTTTGAAGTCAATATTAATGTCGGGCATGGTGATACTGAGATTATCGACCCAACCACTAGCGGGGTTGATGTAGGGGATTTTTTGCCCCAGAAATACCGGATGAAACACCCCCGGCCTACCTTTACTTTCTATCCTTACTTGAGCCGTCAATTGTTTTGTCCAGCCGCGTTCTTTATTTTGCCAAATTCGGTTGACTCGAATAGGCCGGAAGCGCATGTCTGTCGCCCAACGCACACCAAAGGTATCGGCATCGATAGCCAGATAATCGCTTTCACTCACATTGAGCACATGCCAATCTGGGTCAGCCGGGGTCAGAATATCCAGCATCTTCGCCGGAAACAAATCCATCTGAGCGAGGGGATTATTGAGGAAAGCGAACATGTGGCCGACGATCCCATACAATTCTGTCGCTCCGCCGCGAATAGTCAAGGTAATGGCGGGGAGGTCACTTTTGGTCACCCCTTGCGCTTGTGCCCGCCCTGGTGCTTTGCTGGCATATTTTCTCATGGGGATGTTGGGATTCCCACTGTAACTGACCCCGGCCAAGATTAGATAAGCAATCTCTGGCCGGATACGCGGGGAAACCACAAACCGGTCACGTTGGTCGGTATCTTCCCAGATGAATTTCTCATCACGGGCATCCCGGTCTGTGTCATCTTGCAGAGATGGATTTTGGGTCAGGGTGATCGTACCGTCTCCCCGACAGCCTACGTCACCGACCATGAGGATACCGGCCAGAGCTAGATGGGCGTTGATGTTGTCGGCGGGGAAACCAAAAACCCGGCGACGCAAATCACGAATAGCCGTCTCATGCAAAAAGTCGTGATTGTCAGTCACGGTAGTATGGAACTTGAGCACATAGTACGCGGCATAGGCAGGATCGGATAACCCCGGTGCCACTTGTTGCCATGTGTTGGGTGTGGCATCCTCTTCGATAAACTGCGTGGCCGATGGTAAAAGCTGGCAAACTTTAAGCGGTGACTTGAATGTCAACGTGGTTGACAGCACCCCCCGGTCATTGGCTTGTACCCGAATGTCGGTCAGGTATCCCACGAATATATCATTGAAGGCATTATTGGCTGTCAGGCGTGATCCATCATAATAGACAGGAACGAACCAATGGCATTTTTGGCCGGGGAACAAGGTTGCTGACGCATCGCCCAGAACAGTGAACTGTGCTTCCCAACCGTTGATGTCAGTAATATCGCTGCCAATCGCCTGGATAGCGAAGGTCTCGCCGAAGGGCAGGTTGCCGCTCAGGTCATTGGCATAAACGGTGCGCACACCTGTTGCTGTTGCCCCATTGTTCGCCGTGACCAGCAACTCGACTAGATGAATCCCGGCGGTGATAGTAAAAGTTACTGAATCAGTATTGACCGCCCCCCCGGTGACGGCGGCTCCAGCAGGTAAGGTATAAGCGAACGATTTGATCCCGCCTGTACCTTGCAACCAATCGTAACTATCAGATGCGTCAAAGGCGAATGTCGCCCGGCTAGTTCCGGTATCAACGTAGCTTTGTTGGTCGGCTCCCATAATGACGACTGGGGGAGGCCGTCGTCCTTCCCCAGCATAGACTTGGTTCCATCGTTTATATTGCACACCATTTGAAGCAACCCGACTAATCATTGCCCAAATATGACGGTTTTTATACACCCGGATGCTATCGGTGGCAGCGATAGTTAAGCCTTCATTGGTAGCGTAACCGAAATCACCATCTGATTTTACATCGGGGTAAAAAAGAGAAGCGGTAGCATCGAAACGGGTCACGCCCCAGGCGACGATTGTTCCGTCGCTCTGTTCAATGCGGAAGAGCATGTTCTCGACCACATCCCCCCAGTCGGCAGAGGTATTAGTCACAGCAATCTGGGTGATAGGGTAGGTGGGTACAGTATCTACATCAGCCGTCGCCAGTTCGTCCAATGGTTCCAGGTTCAGCACAGGGTCAACCCAGGTTCTGGTAGCGTTCCTATAGGTGGTGACATTTCCTGAACTGACTTCACTCATCGTCTAAATTCCATTCACATAAAAGCAAAAATGAATATGAACAATTATCAAAAGGCTTGACATCACGCGGAGACATTGGCCATACCTCACAAATCAGAGCGCGATTATTATATTCAGAACAGCGATTGCCCTCTAGTGCCCCACAGGGTGTTTCACAATCCTCAATCTTTCCAATCCCGATCAATTGACGCGGTTTAGTAGGTGGATACATTTCGTACCAGGCACCTTTTTCATCTGTACCGTCTAGGCCATCCCTCGCACTGATATGTATTTTCTTTCAACAACATTCCCCGCATTGGTTACATCCTCCAACACGAAGCCATTGCCGTCCTTCACCGACGGTATAATCCCATTCGAGAAAAAGATTATTTATGTTCATATCTGCGTTTTAAGCCCTTTTCTTTGGCCGTAGAGTAAGGGAAACACTAGCCGACCCCTAAAACGCCGCAAAACGGCAACCTGGAAGATTAGGGGGCATCCTGTTGAACGACGAATGGTAAGCTCCACTGTTGTGCCTCTTACCAAAAGTGTGCCTCCAACGAAGTCATAAACGGCCAATATAAGACGATTAGGGCGCATCCTGTTGGACGATGTGATTAACTACCAGTGCCCTCAAGCCGCGTTCGAAACCAGTTTCCCCGGCCACTGAGACAATATCCACTTTGGCGATAGTCCAGACCACTTCCCACCGGTCTCGTAACCCATTCCAGGTTGAGACGGTACTGTTCATTCTCGCCAGGCCGTTGAACATGGTCGCGTCATAGAGAATGAAGTCAAGCATCTGTGGGGACAGTCCTGGCAACCGCCAATCAAACCACGCTTTGCCTATGAAATTGGCACTACCTGCCAGGGTAGCTTCGATCTGGGCAGCCTGATTGTAGACATTCGATCCTTCTGGGTTGAACCACCGATGACTGCCCATGTCAGCAGTTTTGGCAAAGGCCGTGATGTTATATGTGGCGGTAAGTTGCGCCTCGTTGACGAAACCTTGCCGCCAGCGATAGGTTAGATTTTCGTAACCAACGACGGCCATTATCCCACTCCTGCGATTGAATCAGCGATAGCTTGTAAATCTTGTTGAACCAGTTGGCGAACACCACCTCGCACAGCGTCCATGACCATCTGTCCAGTGGCGATGTCGCCCACAGTAAAGTCCATTGGTATGATAATGGTTGGACTGCTTCCACCACCACCCCGCGCCTGGCCAGGGTCTCCTAGAGGAAGTATCCGCCCAGAGATTTCGGAACGGAAAAATTCCATCCGGCGATTGGCGGCATCGTTTACCCGCACCAATTGCCCGGAACGCACCGCTCCACCACCTTGACGTGAAGGTGCAAAAGGTGCACGGCTTGAACCAATTTCATTGACGCTCCGCGCCAGTCCATCGACTACCGCTTGAGCGATAATTCCAATCCCTTCCACGGCAGCACCACCTGCCTGGGCGATGGCTGTAATCACTCCACTGGTTCCTCGTTCCATCGTGGTGAAGGTCGCTTGTAATGCCTGCTGTTCGGCCTTCTTTTTATCTTCAATTTGTTTTAACTTTTCCTCATGTGCCTTGCGTTCCCGTTCATCTCGGATAGCATCATCCTCTGCTTGTCGTTGTAGACGTTTACTACGTTGTTTTTCCAGTTCTTTGAATGATTTTGCCTCCGCTGCCGCTCGTTCCTGCACGGCTTCGCGTTCCCCATCGATCCGTTCCTGTACCGTCTCGGCGTGAGCATCGATCTCTTTTTGCAAATTGGCCTCGATTTCGACCAAACGCGCTGCTTGCTCATCACGAACAGCCTGTATCCGCGCTTGAGCCTCTTGTTTACGACGATTTTCTTCTTTGTTGAACTGTTGTTTGGCGGTATCTTCCTGGGTCTCAAAGTCACGTTGGGCGCGAATGGCAGCGATAATATCGTTTTGCAGCACGGCATCAAACTCCCGTTGCCGGAAATCATCGTTGGCCTTCTGCCGCGCTTCATTGAATTTATGAACCGCCTCAATTTCTTGTTCATTGGCCTGATCTTGTAGGTCTTGCAGTTTGTCATTGGCGGTTTTTAGGGTTGTAGTTAGAGCTTCGGCGGCTTTTTCCTGGATTTCAACTGCTTTTTCGCCGCCTTCGGCTTCAATTTCTTCCAATCGCTCTTGACCTTCGGCGGCAATCTCTTCTAAACGGTCACGATGTTGGGATTCTTGTTCTTGAAAGTCCTCATTCTCACGGCTATCACGCAATAGACGGTCATCTGCCTGTTGATCTAGCCGGGTAGCACGATTGTTGATAAGATTAGCCTCTTGTGCTTCCAATTGGCTGATGGCAGAGACGGCCCGTTCCCGTTCTTTGGTTAGTTCTTCCTCTGCCTGGACTGCTTCGCGAGATAACCTCCCTATATCTACTCCAGTAGCCACTAATAATGTGCCAATTGCGCCGATAGCGGCCTTTGTTTCGTCTAAAGCAACCTCTGCAGCATTGGCAGAATCCCGCGCTAATTGGGCTTCTTTTTCATTCTGGGTTGTGCGGATTTCATCGATTATTTCGGCCCTTTCTGCCTCTTGTTTAGCCTCTGCTTCAGCTTGATTTTGCCGTTTTTGCGCCAAATCAAGCTCTTGTTCGGCGGCTTGTTCTCTTAATGACATAAATTCGTCAATTACGGAAGCGGTGTCGTCACGTTCTAAGGCGGCTGTCGCCCGTGCGGTGGCTTCACTGGCGGAATCAGCGGCGGCGGCGTTGCGTTTGGCCGCTTCTTCCGCTTCTTTACTGCCCCGATTCAATAATGACATGACTACGACCACTGCGGCTACAGCCGCAGCTACTGGCAAGGCCACGGCTGCCAATGCTCCCATACTGGCAGAGACCCCAGGGATTACGCCTGCTACCGAAGCACCCGCCCCGGCCAACTTCCCCACCGCCCCGCCGGATTTTAAGGCTGTTTCGCCCAAAGTGCCGACTCGTTGCACCAGTTTGGGCAATGCTTCCAGAGATGCAGGGATTTCTGATAAAGCGGCGACGGCTGATTCCACTTGCTGGCCACCGGCACCACCCAATGCACCGATTCCGCCACCAATAGTCCGGGCTTGCGCTTCCACATCTCCGAAAGCAGCAGTGCGTTCGGCAACTTCCCGGAAACCGCGCTCCTGAACTTCCACCCGTTCTCGCGCTTGCCGCTCTAAACGCTGTTCAGCCGTTTCAATTTTCTTGATAATCTTAGGTGTTTCGGCGATGGCTTGATTGAGCTTAACATAACGTTCGCGTAATTTGGCAACACGTGATTCTTGAGCGCGCAACTCTTTGCCTTCAAGCCCGGCTAGTGCTTCTTCAGCTTCCTTCAATTGATCGACGGTAACAGCCAGTTCCGCATCAAGTTTCTTTAACTTAGCAGTGGCAGCTACTATGGAACTGGCATCAAATTGCCCGGACTTGGCCATAGCTGCCACTTGGCGGGCGGCAGCCTGGGCAGATTTCCCTACTGTTTTCAGTGAGCGCATAGCATTAGACACGCTCTGGGTATCCACTTTTGCTTTGACGATAGTTTCAGTTATGCCCATCCTGTTTAGCCTCT
>Ga0114925_10001024_pt1 | contig 13388 bp, 10 predicted proteins | sample SumtaG_2_FD_87287 | JGI IMG/M metagenome (GOLD analysis project Ga0114925, IMG submission 87287) | Deep subsurface microbial communities from Indian Ocean to uncover new lineages of life (NeLLi) - Sumatra_00607 metaG | ecosystem: Environmental > Aquatic > Marine > Oceanic > Sediment | place... | reverse complement strand
GATCATGGTAAGTAACCCTCTTGCTGACAGTTCTGGAAAGTTGGAGCTTACCGTCCTCAATAGCTTCGGCGACAAATTGCGTATAATGTTGAACCGGAAGCCCAGCGTCGCTGTACGGCTTGTCATTCTTGAAGGTGTTGTAGCCGTGGGGTGACAAAGTCACGATTCTGTCTGTGTCAAACTTTTCAAACATGGACACATTATGCTCAGCAAGGATTTCGAACAATCCCTTTTCGCCAAGTCTGAGTATGTGGTCTCCACAACACCACTCTTCGTTGCCGAGTGTTGCGAAGTCAACGCCTAAATTATTGAATATTGAAGCCATAGACCTGGCAATTTCCTGATTTCTCGGGTCATAGGCTGGAGAGCAACCTACAAAGTATAAGACAGCAGCTTTCGTGACCGTTGGAAACGTTTTGATTTTCAAGTCCTTAGCCCAGTCCATTCTTTTGCTTGGATGCGTTTCCATAGGGTTGTGATATCTAACGACGCTTGTAAGTACATCTTTGACAGTTCTTGGAATGTTCCCCGTTTCTACCATTAGGCTATGTTCGTCAACTATCGAATTGGAGCATTCGACGTCTTTCGGACAAAACAGTGTGCAAGAGTTGCAAGAGGTGCATAGCCACACGTTTTCAGCCATCGGCTTCAACCGCTCATCTATGCCTTCATCTCTTGAATCGGAGATAAACCGATAATTAGTGGCATAAGTGGAAGGCCCAAGGAATCTTTCGTCTATTACGGCTGGGCAGGCGGAATAGCAGATCGAGCACTTTATGCATAACGTCAAGTCCCAGTACTTTTTGAGTTCCGCAGGTGCTTGAATGAATTCATCGGGCTTCCTAAGCTTATCTTCAGGCTTTATCAAAAACGTCTTGATTCTGTCGTACGTGTCAAAGAATGGCTGGACGTCGACAACTAGGTCTTTTATTACGGGCATGTTTTGTAGGGGCTCGATAACCAAGGAGTCAGATTCGAGATGAAGCACTTGCGTATAGCAAGCTAACATGGGTTTTCCGTTAACCATGATTCCGCAGCTTCCACACACTCCCATTCTGCATGAGTGTCTAAACGCAAGTGGCTCATCAAGATTGTCTTTGATATACATGAGAGCGTCTAGTAGGGTCGTTCCCTTGCGGACAGGTACCTTATACGTGGACACGTAATGCCTTTTCTGTTTAGGGTCAAAGCGGTGTATCTTGAATTCAACAATTTTCTCGACTTCAGAGATCATTCAAACATCTCCTAGTAAGCTCGTACAGCTGGAGGCCACTTGGTTATCGTAACTGGAATATACTCAAGTCTAGGTCCCTCTTTTGTGTAGTAAGCTAGAGTATGTTTTAACCAGTTTTCATCGTCACGCTTCGGATAGTCAGGCCTAGAATGAGCTCCCCTCGACTCTGTTCTGGGAAGTGCACCGGCTATCGTGACTTCAGCTAGATCCAACGTGAAGTCAAGTTGCAATGCAGCTACAAGCCCTGTGTTAAATGTTCTACCTTTGTCCTCAACTCTTATATTTTTGAATCTCTCCTTGAGATTCCTTAGTTCCTTTAAGGCACTCTCGAGTTCGTCGCCTTTTCTGAATACCCACATCTTCTCGCTCATGATTCGTCTCATCTCGTCTCTAATGACGGAGACCCTTTCGTCGCCTTCTCTGCCCAGGATTTCGTCAAAGACTCTTCTTTCCTCTGTCAAGATTTTTTCACGTGGGATCTCTCGGAAGCTGTTTGACAGGGCGTATTTGGCCGCTTCTTCGCCGGCAACCGTTCCGAAGACTAGACAATCAGTTGTAGAGTTGGTGCCGAGCCTGTTTGCTCCGTGTACATTTAAGCAAGAGCATTCGCCAGCGGCGTAGAATCCTGAAAGCGGCGTTTCCGTTTTTATGTTAGCGTGGATTCCTCCCATGGAGTAGTGGGCTGCTGGCCTGATAGGTATGGGCTCCTTGACGGGGTCTACTCCGCTCAGTTTTATTGCGACATCGCGTATGAGAGGTAGCCTTTCGTTTATCTTCTCCTCGCCTAGATGTCTGAGGTCTAAGGCTATGTAAGGCCCGTAAGGACTTTCTAGTCCAAGTCCTTCCTGAATCTCTGTTGTCTCCGCTCTGGAGACTATGTCACGTGGAGCTAACTCCATCTTTTCAGGCGCGTAGCGTTTCATAAAACGCTCACCTTTAGCGTTGATTAAGTATCCCCCTTCGCCACGGGCTCCTCCTGTTATCAGTATTCCCGACGGAACAAGGCCTGTGGGGTGAAACTGGATGAATTCCATGTCTTTTAGAGGCACGCCAGCTCGATAGGCTATGGTCATCCCGTCACCGGTCGCTGTGTGTGAAAATGTTGTAAATTCGTATATGCGTGCGTAACCGCCAGTTGCCATTATGATGGCTTTCGTGCGAAAGGCGTGCATGTCACCGGTCTTCAAATTTATGACTGTCAAGCCTTTTGCAACGTTATCTTCAACGATGAGGGAGGTGACAAACCATTCATCGTAGAATTTTATGTTATCATATGCCGTGGCTTTTCCATATAATGTGTGCATTTCATGAAAACCTGTCATGTCAGCCGCGAAACATGCCCTTGGGAAACTGTGGCCACCAAAGGGGCGTTGATTTATTTTTCCGTCGTCAGTTCTGCTCCATGGGCATCCCCAATGGTCTAACGTGACTATTTCCTCAGGGGCCTGCTTTACAAAGAATTCTACAATATCTTGGTCTGCGAGGAAATCGGACCCTTTAACGGTGTCCCAAGCGTGTAAATCGTTTGAATCTCCTTCTCTTAATACTGCAGCTGTCCCGCCTTGTGCGCAGACAGAGTGTGAACGTACTGGATAGACTTTCGAAATTACTGCTATGTCGATTTTACTGCTAAACTCGGCAGCAGCAACAGCAGCCCTCAGACCAGCTAAGCCGGCTCCAACGATAACTATGTCGTGGGTTAATGTTTCCATTCAAATCTCCCATCATTTGCTGTTTGAAGGGAATCAACTAAATTTATAAAACAGACGTTTAAAGCTTGCGTGTTGATACAAACTATTTCTTCTTTGTTTGTACACGCGTGTTGAGAGGCTTGGTAAATTAAAGGATAGAGAGTTCTACAGTTTCTGAAATTCCACGATACAAGAGTGAAATATCTTCAGGAACACTCACTTATGCATGTACATACGAATGCATTTTTATTCCGATTCCATTAAACCATAAAGAGGATGCAAAAATGAAATTGAAAAAGAGAACCGTTAAGAATGTGCACACCGCTTTTGTTGAAGAAGCGAAAGCCAATCAAAGACTTCTAATGTTCGCCGAAAAAGCGGAAGAGGAGGGTTTGCCGCAAATAGCCTACCTTTTCAGGGCTGTTGCTGCTGCCGAAGGTGTTCACTCGCGGAGACATTTTGCCCTGCTTGAGTCTGTCGCCGACACGCAGACTAACTTAGAGCGGGCGTTCCAGTCTGAAAAAGCAGTTAACGGTGTTCATTACCTGAACATGTTGCGAGAAGCGGAGGAAGATGGCGAAAAAGCCGTTGCTATTGTTTTCTCGCAATCTCGTGATGTCGAAGCCGGTCACGCTGACCTTTACAAAAAGGCGCTCAACCATCTAATAGCACAGCGCTCTACTGAATATTATGTCTGTACAGTTTGCGGCTATACAGCCGAACGTGAGCCACCGGAAAGGTGCCCTATCTGCAGTGCTCCTAGATCAAAATTCGAAAAGGTAGATTAACCTGAAAAGTCAGACATGCGGGCATCGTTTAGGATGCGTGTGCATCTAATTTAAGGGAGCGGTTATATGGCTTGTGAGAGCAGTTCCGCTATGTCCCTGACTTGAATTTTTCCTTCCAAGCCTGTTGTTTTGACAGCGTCTTCGAAGGTTAAGAGACAGAAAGGACAAGCAGTTGCCAGTATTTCTGCTCCTGCCTCAGCTGCGTCTTTGACGCGGATTTCTGCGAGGCGTTCGCCTGGAATGTCAATCCACATTCTCCCTCCACCGCCCTCACAACAGAGGCTTCGCTCCCTAGAACGGTCGAATTCCACAAGCTTCACGCCTGGAATGCCTTCTAAGACTTTCCTAGGCTCGTCATACACGCCGTTTTGTTTGCCCAAGAAGCAAGGGTCGTGATAAATGACTGTCTTGTTCAGTTCCTTTGAAAATGTGAGTTTACCCTTTTCGATAAAGTCTGCAAGCAATTGCGTGTGATGCAGAACCTCGAAGCTAGTCTGTCCATATCTGCTTTTGAAGGAGTGATATGAATGGGGACAGCTTGTAGCAACCTGCTTTATGTCGTATTTGTTGAAGATTTTCATGTTTTCCTCGACGAGAAACTCAAATAAGCCCTTTTCACCCATGCCGTAAACTTCGTTTCCACAACAATTTTCCTCGTCTCCCAAAGTTCCAAAGTTGACTCCCGCCTTCTCGAAACATTTCACCAAGCTCTTTGCCACTTCTTGAACTCGAGGGTCATAAGCAGGTGTGCAACCCACAAAATAGAGAACTTCAACGCCTTGCGACACGTGTTTAATGTTTAAGCCTTGCTCCCACTCTGACCTCTTGCTTCTTATTCTTCCCCAAGGATTGCCGTTTTTGAAAACGCTTTCTAAAGCATCTCGGAGGGTAGCGGCGATTTGCCCCTCTTCTACGACCAAGCTTCGAATGTCAATTAGAAAATCGTATGGGACCAATTCTTTTGGACAGCGAATTCCACAAGTAGCGCAAGTTGTGCAACTCCACAACTCGTTTGGAGGATGTATGCTCACCTTGCCACTTGCAGCAACTTCACGCATGTATCTTCTAACATTCAAATTAGCTTTTCTAGCCACCGGGCAACTTCCAGTGCACATTCCACACTGGATGCATTCAAGCAGTTTATGTTTTTGAACAAGTTCTTGCGCATTCATTTTTTCCGATCTCGTTTCTTGTAGAATGAAACAATGAAACACAAGATTTTTTAAGCGTTTTCCCTCTGTGTATCAATTCAAACAAATCAAGCAAAACGGAAGATTGACAAAATGGAGGAGAAACCGCCAAAAATAGGAATTTTTGTCTGCGAGTGTGGCGGAAACATAGGCGACGTTGTGAATGTAAAGGCTGTTTTAGAAGCAGTTAAAGAGTGGGAAGGAGTTGTCGTCGCAAAATACAACAAATACCTCTGTTCAAGACCAGCCCAAGAAATAATAATTAACGCTATAAAAAAGAAGGAATTAGATCGTGTCGTTGTCGCCAGCTGCTCTCCACGAATGCATCTCCCCACTTTTCAAGGCGTCCTTGAACAGGCTGGATTAAACCCGTACATGCTCGAGTTCGTAAACATCAGGGAACAAGCCTCATGGGTTCACGGTCCAAAGCCCTCCGAAGGAGCCACGAAAAAGGCTATTAGCCTAATAAAGGGCGGTTATGAGAAAAGCCTAGAACTCGAGCCCCTAGAGAGAATCAGCGAAAAGAGTTCAAGGGAAATTCTCATCGTAGGTGGAGGAATAGCGGGCATAACCGCAGCCCTAGAACTCGGCTATCTGGGTCACAAGGTTCATGTTGTCGAGAGGAAACCCAGCATAGGCGGCAACATGGCAAAGCTAACCAAGGTTTTCCCGACTCTAGACTGCGCCCAGTGTATACTCACGCCGAGAATGGCGGAGGTGGGAAGAAACCCAAACGTGCGTCTGCTTACTTACTCCGAAGTGCAAGAAGTCAGCGGACGCCCCGGCAACTACACGGTGAAGGTCTCCATGAAACCTAGAGGAGTAGACACCGAGACATGCAGAAGCTGCGGCGTCTGCACTAAAGTCTGTCCAGTCACGGTGCTAGACGAGTTCAACGAAGACCTATCCGAAAGAAAGGCAGCCTACATAGAATTCCCCCAAGCAGTACCATCCACCTATGTGATAGACTTTGACGCCTGCACAAAATGTGCAAAGTGCGAGCAGATGTGTCCATCCAAATCCATAAACCTGGAAGACAAGGGGAAAGCCGTTGAGCTGAACGTGGGCGCCATAATCATGGCTACGGGCTACGAGCTCTATGATGCTAACATGCTTAAGATCTATGGATACGGCGTTTACAAAGACGTAATCACCATGATGGATTTGGAAAGGTTAACTTCAGCCTCGGGACCCACGGGAGGGTTTATCAAGAGGGCTGACGGCAGCGATGTCAAAAAGATGGCGATTATTCTCTGTGCGGGTTCCAGAGACAAAAACTACGTTCCCTATTGCAGCCGCATCTGCTGCATGTACTCATTAAAACAGGCTTTTCTGCTTAAGAAGATGCTTGGAATAGATGTTTACATTTATTACACAGATATAAGGGCCACCGGTAAAGGCTATGAAGAACTTTACTGGCGAGATGAAGAAGCCGGAGTTGTCTTCATACGGGGCGAAGTGGCTGAGATTTGGAAGAAAAATAATGGCAAACTGATTGTGCTGGCGGAAGACACTTTAATGGGCGAAGTTAGGGAAGATGAATTCGATTTGGTTGCTTTAGCTACACCCATGGTTCCGGCTTCTGGACTCAAAGAGCTTGCTGGCAAAATGAGACTGTCCTTAGGCGAAGAAGGTTTCGTTCAAGAGAAACATCCGAAACTTGACCCGGTAGATTCCCTTGTAACTGGAATTTTCGCATGCGGATGCGCCCTAAGCCCCAAGGATGTTCGCGATACAGTTTCCGACGCTTTAGGCGCTGCCGCCAAGGCTTCTCTCTTCCTCAAAGGGGAATACATCACCACAAGTCCGGAAAAAGCCTTTGTGATCGAGGACTTATGCGACGGTTCCGGTCTCTGCGTTCCGGTTTGTCCAGTCAACGCCATAACCTTGGAGGAGGGGAAAGCCAAGATCAACCCCTTCATCTGTATTGGTTGTGGAGCGTGCATTCCCGTTTGTCCAAGGGAAGCTATAGATTTTAAGAATTCAACAAACAGGCAGATCATTGCTAACCTTAGAGGCTTACTCATGGACAAGGAGCCTGAAGAAACTAGAATTATTGCTTTTGTAGACAAGAGTGTTGGATACACGGGTATGGACTTTTTGGGACTTGCCCGTATCTCGTATCCGGAGAACATTCGAATAGTGGCGGTTCCCTCCACAGCCATCATAGGCTTGAAACATCTGCTCTACGCCTTCGCCTTCGGAGCAGACGGAGTATTAATAATTGAGGGACAGCAGGACATAGATGAACAGTTCACGAAGAAGAGAATGATTGAAATGCGCCGTTCCATCGCAGAGTTTGGAATAAAAAATATGAGGGTTCGCTACAGCTATGTGCCCCTACCAGTTTACAAGAAAGCCGCAGAATTGTTCACCATGTTTTCAGAAAGAATTAAGAAATTCGGATCCCTCACTATAGAAAAACGTAACAAAGCTAAAGAAAAGTTAGGCATTTAAGGAGAGAAAAAGCGTTATGGACATAATTTTGTGTGTGAAACACGTTCCGGAAACTGCGGAAGCAGAGATAAAGATTGACGGTACGGGAAAAGCTATAGAAAAGAATGGTTTAGTTTTCGACATCAACGAATGGGATGACTACGCCCTAGAGGAAGCAGTACTCCTGAAAGAAAAATTCGGAGGCACAGTCACCGCCATTACGGTGGGTTCTGAAGATGCGGATAGTGTCTTAAGAAAATGTTTAGCCAGAGGAGCAGACAAAGCCATAAGGCTTACAGACCCAAAGTTTGAAGGCTCCGACGGTTATGCCGTTGCCAGAATTCTCGCTAAAGTCATCAAGGATCTGCCTTTCAATATGATATTAACTGGAACCCAAGCAGGCGACGACGGCTACGCAGTAGTGGGTGTAATACTTGCGGAGCTTCTTGGAATTCCCCACGCCACCATGGTGAAAAAAATCGAATTAAACGACGAAGTTGCCAAGCTCAACCGTGAATTAGAAGGTGGCTTGGAGGAAATTGTTGAAGTGAAGTTGCCTGCTGTGCTTACGATTCAAACGGGAATCAATGAACCTCGTTACGTTTCCATCATGGGAACAAGAAAAGCCATGAAGAAGGAGATAAAGGTCCTTGGCTTAGCTGAAGTTGGCTTAGGCGAAAACGAAGTCGGTGAAGCGGGGTCGTGGATAAAAATGGAAAAGATGTATGTGCCACCTGTAGAGAAACAGGCGGAATTCTTGAAGGGAAGCCCAGAAGAGATAGCTGTGAAGATTGCTGAGATTCTCAAAGCTAAGGGGCTGGTGTAAATGAGGGAAATCTTCGTTTTGACAGAGCATAGACAAGGGCAGATCAGAGACGTAACCTTCGAGATGTTGACTAAAGGCAGGGAATTGGCTGGAAAGACAAACACTGAGCTGACAGCGGTGCTCTTCGGAAAAGACGTTAAAAACCACGCCAAAATTCTTTCAGACTACGCGAAAAATGTTCTGCTGGTTGAAGACGCCAAGTTGGAGAACTTTAACTCAGAAGCCTATCAAAAAGTGTTATCCAATCTAATTAAGGAACGCAAGCCATTGCTGACCTTGATTGGACACACCTCTTTCGGTGTGGACTTGGCTCCAAGCCTTGCTGTTTCATTGGGTGCACCCTTGGCAACGGACTGCGTAGACCTAGAATTTGAAGATGAGAAATTTACTGTGACACGTCAGATGTATGGTGGCAAAGTAAACGTCAATGCGGTGCTTCGTAAGGCAGAGAGCTACATTGCAACTGTTCGCCAAGCAACCTTTCCAGTTGAGAAGGAGGCACCTATGAACGGAGAAATCATTGAAGTGCCTTCTCCCCTTTCTGAGGAGATAACGAAAAAGCGTTTCGTCGAATATGTTTTGCCTCCTCCAGGGGGTGTTGACATAACAGCCGCAGAAGTGCTCGTAGGAATTGGACGAGGAATAAAGGATGAGAGTAATATTCCCCCCGTGGAAGAGTTGGCAAAAGTCCTCGGGGGAGCCTTGGCCTGTTCGCGTCCCATCGTGGATAAGGGATGGCTTCCTAACGATCGTCAGGTGGGATCTTCTGGAAGAACCGTTAAGCCAAAGCTTTACATCGCGCTCGGGATAAGCGGCGCCTTTCAGCATGTCCTCGGAATGAAAAACTCGGACCTAATTATTGCGGTGAACAAGGATCCAAAGGCACCCATCTTTGGCGTAGCCGACTACGGTGTTGTGGAAGACCTCTTCAAGATAGTTCCGCCTTTGAAGAGTAAAATACAAGAACTGAAAGGATAATAGACAGGAGTCTGTTCGGAAAAGGGAGAGAGCGAAAGTGAATTTTGAATTGACCAAGGAGCAGAAGTACATCAAGTCCGCCGCCAAGGAATTTGCAGAAGGTGAATTCAAGCCTGAGATAGCGAGGGAGTTTGATCAAAAACACGAGTTTCCAGAGGTCATCTACAAAAAGGCAGCTAAGTTAGGTTTTATCGGTTGTTATTTCGATGAGAAGTATGGAGGTCAAGGTTTAGGTCTTCTTGAAAACGTGTTGATGGAGGAGGAGTTCTGCAGAGTTGACTCTACGCTTGGATCAGCCTTGTTCGCTGGTCTCTTCGGTAGCGACATGATATTGGAATATGGCACGGAAGAGCAGAAAATGGAGTATCTGCCGAAGTCAGCGCAGGGTGAATGGTTGTCAGCGGGAGCCTTTACTGAACCAGCTCATGGAAGCGATGTCACAGTCATGGACACGGTTGCTGTGCGGGATGGAGAGGAATATGTGATCAATGGTGCGAAGACTATGATAACGAATGCTCCTATTGCTGAGTATGCGGTTGTTCTCTGTCAGACAGATCCCGAGGCAAGGCACAAGGGTCAAAGTCTGTTCATAGTCAAGAAGGGAACGCCGGGATTTGACTGCAACGAGCTTACTGGAAAGATGGGGATTAGGGCGTCGCTGTTAGGAGAATACTCATTTAGCGACGTGCGTGTACCCAAGAAAGCGCTTCTGGGCGAGGAGAATAGGGGGTTCTATCACTTTTTGGGGTTCATAGATGTGGGTCGAATAAATGTTGCGGCGCAGTCGGTGGGTATGGCTCAGGGAGCTTTTGAGCGTGCGTTGAAGTATGCCAAGCAGAGGGAGCAGTTTGGACGGCGTCTTGCCGATTTTCAGGTGATTCAGCACAAGTTGGCTGACATGGCTTTGGACATCGAGTCTGCGAGGCTTCTGACATATAAAGCAGCGTGGCACGTGGATCAGGGACAGATTATTCCTAAGTGGGCTTGTATGGCGAAGACTTTGGCGACAACGAATGCTATGAGGGTGGTAAGTGAGGCTATGCAGATCTTTGGCGGGTACGGTTACCTAGCTGACTATGATATTGAGCGGTACTATCGTGACATTCGGATCTCAGCTATCTATGAGGGAACCACGGAGATTCAGAAGAACGTGGTTGCCAGAATCCTCCTACGCGAATAAACCAAGCTATCATCTAGTACTGCGCGCGCAGTTAACTGTTGCTTATAAAATCCTACCAGATACCAGGAAACAGTTTATGCTTGACCTGTTTGGCGTATTCTGGGTATCCATCCAGTTCTTTATGGAGCGTTCTGTCTTCCAATGAAGCACGGATTATAAACAAAATAGCATAGATTCCTGCTGGAACGAAAGCGAAAACGGATCCAACTATAAGAGGAATCGATAAAGTATACAAAATTCCACCCAAATAGCCTGGATGTCTTACAATCTTGTAAGGTCCACTTGATATCACCTTATGACCTCTGTCCTTTTGAATCCGAACAGTTGGTTCAAAATGCGGGTTTACCACCATAGCCCAATTGATAAAAATCGTTGAAATAATGAAGAATGCAAAGCCCAACACCGCAAACTGAACCTCGAGATTTGACCATTGAAACCTGCCAATGTCCAATCCTGCTATGGCAGGTACCGCTATTAACACCATTAGATTGCTTACTCGCAGCAATATTTCATCCCATCGTTTTGACCCCTCTCTTTTTCTCTTAAGTCGTTGAACAAGAAGCTCTGGGTTGAGCTTGTACTGAACTGCTGTTCCTACCATAAATTGTGCAAAGGAAGCGCCGAAGAATATCCATGGTCGAAGCAGTCTAATGTGGCCAGCTGAAATGAAGAAAATTGTCATCTGTATAATGAGCAGTAAACAAATGAGGAATAGCTGTTTGATTCCAGCCCTTCTCAATTCCCTATCATTCCTTTCAGCCTTGTCCAATCTCACTTTTGTTCACCCACACGAATCTTCTATACCGCGCCTACTTAACATTTTTAGCGAATGAGCGCATGCGCGCGAGAAAAAACATTTAAAAACATCTGGAATGGTTCTCAAATTAAGATGGAATACAGACAGCTGGGCAAAACAGACCTAAAGGTTAGCCCAATAGGAATTGGAACCGAGCACTTAAAGAAGCTTCCAGCAGAAGAGATTAGGCAAATAATTGACTTCGCCATAAGAGCGGGAGTCAACTATTTTGACCTTGTCTGGTTCCTCCCCAACATAATGGAAGGTTTCAGGCAATCCCTTCAAGGCCAACGCAGAAAGCCAATTCTTGCTTTCCATCTGGGCTCATGCATTAGAAACGGTAAATATGAAAGAAGCCGCGATCCAGCACACTGCGAGAAACAACTGATTGATTTTTTGTCCCAATTGGATTTTGATTACGCTCCAATACTCAACATCCATTACGTAGGTAGCCTCAAGGTCTGGCAGCAAATTAACCGAAAAGGCATTCTTGCCCTCGCAGAGCGACTTAGAGATGAAGGACTCGCCAAAGTCATATCTGTAAGTACCCATGACCCAGAAGTAGTCAAGCTGGCAGCTTCAACAGGCGTAATCGATAGCATCATGCATCAAGTCAGTATTGCCAACCACATATACGAGGCACGTAATGAAGCATTAAGAAGCTGTAGTGAGCTTGGTGTAGGAGTTGTAGCTATGAAACCTTTCGCGGGCGGACTGCTGCTCAAGGCCGGAAAGGAGGTCAAGATTCCTGCTTACAAATCAGGGTGGAAAACGATGGTTTTCAAAGTACCAGAGTACGCAACTCCGACTAAACTCCTAAGCTATACTCTCAGCCAACGTGGCGTATGCACAGCTGTCACGGGAGTCTCATCGCTCGAGGAGCTTACAAGAAATCTTGCCTATTTGAGCGCGTCAGCTATGGAGAGAGATTATACTGCGCTGCTTGCAGAATAATGCATGGAACACTTATTGCGCGCGCAGAATCTACCGTAGATGCAAGTAGACAAGGCGAAAATGGCTGCAATATCGTTACTATGCCAAGTCTTACACTAGAACACCAAGTTTTTCGTAAACCTTTATTCTGTTTTCTTCAACTTTCTTTTTAACTTCTTCGAAAAGGTTGTTTCCATGCGAATCAATTGCAACTGTTAGGGGACCAAACTCTTCAACTTCAAAAATCCACAAGGCTTCGGGCATTCCCAAGTCACCCCATTCTTGGGCTTTAACGTGCTTTATGGCTTTGGCTGCGAGAACCGCTGCTCCGCCAGTGAAGGCGCCGTAAACTGCACCGTACTGTTTCATGGCGTCTGTGGTTTTCTTTCCCATTCCGCCTTTTCCAATGATAACTCGGACTTTGAAGTTTTTTATGATTTTGTCTTCAAACTGGCCCATACGCGTGCTTGTCGTTGGACCTGCTGCGACTACTATCCATTTGTCGTTTTCCTTTTTTACTATGGGTCCGCAATGGAAAACCGCTAGTCCTTCGAGGTTTATGGGCAAAGATTTTCCTTCCTCGAAATATTCTAATGCTCGTTTATGCGCTGCGTCTCGAGCCGTCACCATCGTGCCCGTAACATAGAGAACATCGTTCACCTTCAACTTTCTTATCTCTTCCTCAGAAATCGGAGTTTTCAACTTGAACACAGTCATTCCTTTTTCACCTCACTTTATGGGTTAAATATTCAACTGTTCCGTCAGCGTTGATTCGCGCCGTAGCTCTTCGGGCTGCCCAACACTGGTAAGCGACGGCAACTGGATAGGAGGCTGGATGCCGATGAGCATATTCAATGTTTACTCCTAGCACTGTGAATTTGCCGCCGAGCCCCATAGGTCCGATTCCAGTTGAATTCGCAGCTTCATAAAGTTCCTTCTCCAACTGTGCCAATTCCTGATTTGGATTAGACTGATTAAGCGGTCTTAAAAGAGCTTTTTTAGCTGTTTTCATTGCAATGTCTGCGCCTCCGCCTACACCGACTCCTAAAATGTTTGGTGGACAAGGTTTGGCGCCAGCTTTTATTACGGTGTCAATGACAAATCTTTTTAAGCCTTTAACGCCTTCGCCCGGGGTTATCATTCCTAGGGCACAAACGTTTTCTGAGCCTCCCCCCTTCGGAAGAACTGTGATCTCGATGCTGTCTCCATCTGTGACTTCCCAGTTCACGTATGGGATGAATCTTCCAGTGTTGTCCCCTGAATTTTTCTTAGTGAACGGGTCTACAGCGTTAGGGCGCAACGGCACTTCTATTGTCGCCCTCTTAGTTGCAATGCG
>Ga0114925_10001023_pt1 | contig 13394 bp, 24 predicted proteins | sample SumtaG_2_FD_87287 | JGI IMG/M metagenome (GOLD analysis project Ga0114925, IMG submission 87287) | Deep subsurface microbial communities from Indian Ocean to uncover new lineages of life (NeLLi) - Sumatra_00607 metaG | ecosystem: Environmental > Aquatic > Marine > Oceanic > Sediment | place... | reverse complement strand
GTTTCAGTTAAACTCTTGATATAAGAGTCGACTGCTGCTTGAAGAATAGACTTATCATCGAACCTTGGAATTTTAGTAATATCATTTCTGTTGTCGAGAATTGTCTTGATAGTTTTAGGATCTCCATCGAGAGGTGAAGCTTTTCTTCTTGCTTTCGAATTGTCGTAACTTGGGAATTGACCGCTCTCAGTTTTAGGACCTTCTTCTTTCTTAACTAAGAAGTCATATCCCTCTTCTACATCAGTGATGTCGATTTCATCGTCAAGCATGGCTGTAACCATTTTGTTCCAGATTTTAACTCCACCTGCATAAACACTAACTAAAAGTGAATCGTCACTTTTTCGATTAATGATGTTCATGAGATATTGTTTTTTTGCTTTAATCTCTTTTGCGATTATAATAAGATCTTTATCACCGCTTCTGAAAAGTCTTGTTCGTGCTTCACAAATAGGGCAGCTCTTACCACGACCTGTTTCAGAATCTGCGTCATATTTGAGACAATAGAACCATTCTCCGTTGATTCTGTGTCTTGCTGTTTCGTGAAAGAAAAGTCCATCAGGATCGATAGATGGTAGGATTCTTATAATGTTATCACCCCAATCAGGGCGCCACCAATTATAATTTCCGCCGTTACTTCCTTTTGAGGCGTCGAAAGCTTGTTTAAGTTTGTCCAGATTTGTTCCTGTGTTCGTCTTTTTTGTTGTTGCCATTCTTTTTTCTCCTTGCGTTTTTTAGATGATCGCTACATCTTCTTTTTGTTTGTAGGCTAATAGCCTTATTTCCATTTCTTATTTCTATATATGTAGCCAATGAATCCGAAAATGCCGATATCAAGAAAATCTTTTGTAATCTTATCCTCAGTGAGCATAAGTTCATCTCGAGCTTCTTGTCCGACTGATAAGTATTTTTTGATTTCAGATAAACGATCGCCGAGTCTGGTGAAAAGTCCAATCTCACCAGACTCGGAAATATTGTCTGTAGTAAATACTTCTTGTTTTCTTTCGAATTTTATTATCGACTTAACTAATGTTCTTATATATTCTTTCGTTATGTCGTGTTTACATTCTAACTTTTTAAATATTTCTTTTACTAGTTGATTTATAGTTTCTTCCATATAAAAAAGTATGCTTAGTCTTTAACTGTCTTTTTGCCTTTGTCTGCTTTTCCGAAACTAATGCTTTGTTCTTTCTTTCTAGAAATATCTATGTCACCTTCTTTGCTTCGATTCATTAAATCGCCTTTTGCTTTTCCTCTCATTTCTGCGCTAGCGCTTCCTTTTGCGGCATGCTTTTGAGATAATTGGGAGTATTTACCAGCATGATGATCACCTTGTGGTTTATGCTCCTGATATTCTAAATTAGGATCGCCTTTTCTTAACGTCATAAATTCTTTCATTCCGCTTCCGATCATATTGAGCCATTGTTGACCGTACTTCCAGCTCTGTACTTGCTTTGCATTCTTATTTATAAACTTAGCTGCGTAACCAAGCATGTTAACTACTTGCTCTCGTGTATAATCGTTAGGTGTACTTCTATTAGAAGATCCTGGTCCAGATGCGGCTGCTTTCCCAAAAGGTCCGCCATCTGGTAATCCAACTTTACCCTTCATGTCTTGTTTTGGATATGTTGCTTCGTCTAAATTTACTTCGTCTACTAAATTCATTAACTCAATCATTTCTTGAGCTTGTTTAGATTGCTTCATTACTCTATACCTCACTTAAGTAGGGATAATCTATGTTTATAATTAACTTTGAGTTATTGTTGATTTTTTTAAGTCTTCTTCGGACTTCTGTGGTGAATCTCATCTTTCCAATAATAATTTGGTTTGAATACTTTTTTTATTACAAAATATGCCATCCGTCGCAATTTTTTATCGTTTGGCCATATCTCTAACAATTTCTGTAAACCTTTAAATGTTATTGTGTACCAATTTGCTAATCTTTCGGATCCGTGAGGTCGTCTGCCTATTCCCAATGTTACTCTGTAAGAAGTACCATCCACATACTGCACAAAACCTTCATTTCTCATATGTAATAAATGATCTTTGGCGGTTTTTCCGTAACGGTTAGTATCAACCCAACGCCAACCTTCATCTTTAGCTATTTTTAGGAGAGTATAATATCTAGCATATATCATACATTTATCTTATGTGGTCGGCAATCAGTCCTATGATTTTGTCTATTTTTGCAATGGCAGCATTAGAATCGGGGAAAGACATATTAATAATTCCTTCATGCCCACGGGGATCATCGACTTCTTCTTTAATAATTCTATATACTGGCTTAACTTCTCCTTCATAGAAAACATTTCTTGTAATTTGAATATTTACACCCGAAGAGAAATCAAATATGACAATGATGTATGGACTTTTATTGACGAGATATCCAAAAAGATTGAAGTCATAACCCTTCCAGTCTTTGAAAGAGAAATTTTTTGTAAACAAGACAGGCACATCGGATAAATATTTAATATATTTATCGCCAGCTTTCATCATCTTCTCCATGAGTTTCTGCTTAGCTTCCATGAAGTAATCATATTTTGTAGTCTTCGGCCCTCTATCGTTTTCGATATATTGAAGAAGTCTCTCCACATCTAGAGCTTCAGTAGCAAAAAGTTTTTCAGCTAATCCACTCTTTCTATTCTTACGCAAAAGCTGGTTGAGAACTACGAATTGACTCAATCTTCCTTTAGATGGGTCTGGTAAAATTAAATCTTCTTGTGTGAAAGATGATGACCAGATATATGAAGCCGAGTCTACTATGTCGATGCATTGAACATCTTCTTCTGGTATTAGTCCGGGTTCTATAATTTCTTTATCAAGCATCAATCTGACACAAGAAGGTGATTCTTCTACAATATGAATTTCAGCCCCATTATCACCTTGTCTAAGGTGGTGATCAATCCAGAGAGTAGTTTTCTTACCACCGGGATTATCAGCAAAATCGAAAACGAAAAATTTATCGAATTGATCTTGCAATGTAGAATGATCTTGGCCATAATCAATCGCCCTTACTTCATCTATATTGATTTCATCTTTGACTGAGTGATAAAATAAAAGACCTGAATATAAACCATCTAGATCGCCGTGGAAAAGTATTATATTGCTCACATGTTGCTCCTTTAAAAATAAGTATGCGCACAAAAAAGGCCGGCTTTCGCCGACCCTTTAAATTGTTATTATTTACCAGCTGATTGAACTGATGACGACATTCCTTTAGCATCAATTATGATTGGTAACCCCGTCCCCTGAGTAGAAGTTGGCACGATAATAAATGTAGTATTGTTGCTTCCCGCTAATTCTCTATAAGCTTGAATAGCTTCATACTGAACATAAAGAGGAGTCAATTTTTGCTGAATAATATCTTGAGCTTGAGCAACTCCTTCTGCTCTTGCAATTTCGATTTCTGCATCTTTCTTTGCCTGAGCGAGATCAAATTCTTTCTGTTGTAATTGTTGTTCAGATTTTAGCTTATTTTGAATTGCAACATCTACCTGTTCTGGAGGAGAAATATTTCTGATCAAGACTCGATCGATTACAACTCCCTTACCAGTAACAGATATTATCATCGCTTCATAAACTTTAACACCATAATCTTCTCTTTGTTTCATGAGCTGTTCCATTGTGTACTTAGCAGCAACGTCTCTCATAGCAGTCCGGATAGATGGACGAATAATCATCTCTTGAAGCCCTTGTTCATTAATCGAGACTTTTTTGTAAACATCCATTGCCTTTAAGGGATCGACTGCCCACCAAACTGTCCCATCAACTTCAAGTTTGGAATTATCCTTAGATCGAACTTCTACTTGGTCAGGTTGAGATTTATCCCCTTCACCCCGCGAGACTGACATTGTATACTCTTTCATTCTGATCCCATAAATATACACTTTTACAAATGGCGATTTCGAGTTGAATCCTTCAGTAAGACTATAATCAAGTACTCTACCGAATTTAACCTGTACACCAACTTCACCTGCATCAATTATTTTGAAACAATTGAAAATGAAACCAAATAAACAGATGATAGTTATTGTTAAGGAAATCCACTTAAAAACGGGCCAAACATTCGCATCATAACTGCCATGCTGTTTTCGATTCCACTTAGCACCCATAATGATACTAATGATAAACATTACTAGCCCTACTACAATACAAAAAATCAAAAATATACTACCCATATTAAACCTCCTAAAAATATTATATTATACACAACTTACTTCTAATACTTAAGAGTAAGTATGCGTTATCTCTTTAAAGAAGTTCTAGGTTCATAAGCTACGCAAGTATTTTTTTCTAACGGAAATGGCTCTCTTACAAAAGAGCCGCAATAATGACCATCATTCTTAAGAATTTGATATACACATAAATTACATCTGAGGCCCCTAAGTGATCTTATCGTATGACTTTTGAGAGATCTTATCGTTCTTTGTTTTTCTAATTCTTCAGAATCTATTTTCATCTTCGTTTCATCCTTATATCTCTGCTTTTCTTTTTAGGTTTTTTCCACCAACCTTTAATTTTATGTGGTGGAATACAATGAAATATGCAACAACCATCATGACATGTCATTACAGAAGACCACATAGAACGGCCACACACTGGACAGCGAATACGCTTTGACTTTACGGCAAAAAGTGCTTCTGTAGGAGTAGTGCCCCAAACTTTAGGCCGAGGAGTTTTTTGACCAATATTACTGTAAGAACACATTAGCTCTGGTCTGGCCATTTTATTTAAAAGCTTCCTTATAGACAAGCTTGATATTCTTAAGTTGTCTGTTTATTTTTTCTATAAGTTCTAGTCGTTCTGGAGTTTCATCCTCTTTATAGCAATCGACTTCATTCTTTACTTTTCTATACTTACCACCAAAGCCAAGCTTGTGACCAAAACGCCATTCATAAACTATACATCCCTCATCCATATTATAATCAATGAATGGTTCTCGCATATTCTCAGTTGCGCCACCTATTTCTATTAGAACTGTATAAATACAATCATAAAATTCTTTCAGGAATTTTTTCTTTAAGGTCTTCTTCATTTTATTTCTCCTTAATTTTATATTATCATTTCCTCAAAGCTTTTCTTTTTAAGTTAACTACTCTTCCTTATTTCACCACTATATATGGCATACCTCCAGGAAGTGCGTCCCACATTTCACGTGGGAGACATAGCTCTGCCTGTTCAGTTGCGAAACCAAGAACAAAAAGTCCATCCATAGTCTTATGGAGTCCAGTCCACTGATTGCCATCTTTATCATTACAGGCATGTAAGAACGACATACCACCACCTGAATCTTTCTGAAAAGAATCTGGAAGTTGCTTTAACATGCTATGAATGTTTTCTTTGTGGTTATTCAGACGGTCAGGATGAAATCCAAACTTATGAGTTATTCCTTCAACAATAACTGCTTGATCTTTTACTTCTCCATCTTTGAAAAGACAATATACTATTACTTCTTCTACGTTCTCAGCTGTTAGTTTCATTTTTCTTATCCTTTTATTTTTATTTATTTTAACACCTTTCTCAACTCAAACCACAAGTATCCTGTGACCCAAGCTAATGGTCCTATAAGTCCAGCATATAAAGAAAGACCTATATCTCTTATTGTATAAACATAGACTTTAGTCCACCAATAAATAAATCCTACAATCCCTATAAGATACCAAACAACTAATGCCAGAATTATTAATAATACATTCATTTATTTCTCCTTCTTATTTCATCTCTTAGTTGCATCAAAAGCTTACCCAGCCTGTTTTCTCCGATACCAGTTTTAAGATCTACACCCCAATAACGATCTCCCCAAACATTCCCTTCTTCAAGGATATCATTATTAGTAGCAAGAAGTTTCTTTTTCATATTATCACAAGAGAATTTTGCTCTAATACCCTTCATCATAACTTCATCTTTTATTTCATCCCAATTTTCTTTCAATCTGCAATATCGACCTAAACGTTTTGCTGCTCCTGGATGCATTGCAATACGAATTCTCTCAGATTCAATCTTATCAAGAGTTTTCTGAGATTGAAAGTAATTTTCTACAGTTAAATAACACTTTTCATCTACTATCATTGGGCTAGATACAAAATTGCTGAGAAACCTATATTTTCCTTCAAATTGTAATATTTTCATAAGTCATGCCCCTTGCCATAAGATTCTTTCTATTTCATGCCCCGTTCCCTCTTTGAGTTTTGCTTTTAACAACCACCTTTGTAAGTTGGGAAAATCATCTGCAAAGAAAGTCATATAATAATGAGAATATGTTTCTTGTTTTCCATCTTTTGGTCTAGACCATGTTCCACCAGAACCAGTATGAATACCAAGCAGTGAGTACATTTTTTCATTTGGATAATAATGCCCTCTTAAAAAGCCGCTAAAAAAATCTATTTTCTTGTAAGTTTTATCACTCATACCGATTATCCAATGAGCTGTCCATCCCGGGTATCCAATTGGCTTATCTTCTTTAACTTCCCAATTTGTGACTCCGTTGATTGGACAACAATGAGTGTTAGAAGTTTTATCGCTATATCTGAGATTTTCTTGTATTATTTCAAAGTCGATATTATTCCATTTTTTCATCCATTTTATTGTTCTGATATGGATTTCTTCCGGCGATCTCACAGATTCTAAAAATTCATATTGAGCTTGTTTACGAGATTCAAATCTTCTATGTTCATCTTGTCTCTTTCTAATACATGCACGTTCATGGTTCTTCGTCCCGCCTTTTGAGCGGCTTTGTCTACCACAAACTTCACAAATGTAATAAGTTACTTCTTGCATTTTACTATCCTTTAATGTTTACTCTTAAATGAGATAGTCAATCAATAATGTATATAAATCTTTTGTTGCATTCTTTTTCTTATTAGGGTTCTCAATTTTCTCCCACAATAATTTATATATTTTTTCAATTAAATCTATTAACTCCCAATGATTAAAAAACTCATAAGCAGAAGCGGTTATATTACTTATTTCTTTTTCTGTAAAATCTTCAAGATCATGACTGATAGTATATGTCATGTCTTCTTTACCATCCATTTCGATTATTTCTTGTGCTATTGTTTTTGGATCAGTTAGTTCTTCATAAGCAATCACATCTGCATATCTAGAACCATCTTCAAAAACTATTAATAAAGGTTTCATATTACTTTACGCACCTTCCATTTTAAAAATTTACTCTGTGCTTGATCTAGAGAAGAGCTCCAAAAAAATCTTCTTACATTTTTCTTCTTGGCCGTATAAACCCTTTTTCCATCAATTATAGCTCTAATTATTTGGTATAAAGTAAGACGTAATACTTTCATTAGTTTACTCCTTTAAAGTTATATATGGGCTTCATATGTACCTCAATATCTACAGTGTCTTTAAGATATTTAATAATATGTTCTGTTTTCTTGTAAGCTTGAGGAGCTTCATCAAGAGTATATTTATTAACAGTAGACGACCATACTCCTTTTCTTTTCATAGTAGCCCTAAACTGCTTAAGAGAAATTGATTCCTTAGCTTTAGTCCGAGACATTTTTCTTCCAGCACCGTGAGGAGCAGAATAATTCCAATCTTCATTTCCTTTACCATAACCAACAATAACACCATCAGCCATGTTGAGAGGAATAATTACTCTTTCATCTTTATGTGCAGAGATAGCACCCTTACGAACTATATTATCTTCAAAATTTATATAATTATGAACCGATTCGATAATTTCAACATCTTTATATACCATTTTATAAAATCCAGTGAGAATAATATAACTCATAATTCTGTGATTTAATTTAGCATAAGCTTGGGCTGTGTTCATGTCTTTAAAATAAGCTTGGGCATTTTCTCCACTAAGACTTTCAAGTCCTGTGACTTTACCTCGTTTAGAAATCTCTTTTCGAAATTTTTTAATAGCTACTTCAATTCCCTTTCCTTTTTTAGTAGATTTAATATGTTCAATTCTTTTAGCATATTCATCTTCATCAATCCCAAGAATTGAATCTTCTGCAATACTTTGATGGTATTTTGCAATCTTGAGACCAAAATTTCTAGAACCAGAATGAATAACTAACCATAATTCATCATTATCGTCTTTATCTATTTCTATAAAATGATTACCACCACCCAAAGTTCCAAGAGAACGAAGAACATAGTCTGGATCTTGGTTAGTTCTTTTTGAAACTTCTATAATATTTTCTTTTGACTTTAAAGGAAAAGAAAAAGCTAATGTAGAGTTTTTAGTATAGTCAAATATTCTATCATGAATATTTCTACTTGAAGGAATATTTTTTCGGATAAATTCATCTAGCTTATCAAACTTTTCGCCGACTATTGATCTTTTCCCAAGTCTCCAAGCAGTAACACTACATCCTATATCAACTCCTATAAGGTTAGGAACAATTTCATCAGTACGATAAGCTGTATATCCAATTACGCAGCCAGCTCCTGCATGCACATCTGGCATAACTCGGACATGAGCATCTTTAGACATTGGTTGATTAAGTAATTGAATGATCTGGGAGATTGCACTACTTTCAATCTCATCAGTGAAAACAGTAGCTGTTCCATATTTTCCTTTAAGTTCCATAATATTATTATACTCCTATTTCGAAGCTTTTAAGAGTGCTAAAGTAAGTTGCTTTTTATACTTTAGGTTTCTGCTCACTATCTCTATAGCGGTCTCGTAAAACCGACCCCCATATTTGTATTTTATATAATTAAGAGCAATCCAACATCTTTCATCATCGTTTTTACCATCACCAACATTGAACATTTGATTCTGACCATTTATAACAATATTTAAAGAATCACCACTTTCGCAGTGAAATTCTCTTTTATAAAAACTGTCTTTAAGTTCTGGAATAGGATCCAAATTACCAGCAACTTTTATAATATAAGCTCGTATCTCGGCAGGATAAATTGCGAAATTATAATCTTCTTCGCAACCCGATCCGACTTCTGACAAATATGGAGCATAAGACTCTTTGTTCGGACCCCGTATAGACACATGAGTACTGCCGACTTTCCATCGCCATATTTCACCGTTTATATTGATATTTCTATAAGACTTCTGTTTTCCCCAACTCATTTTTTCAAAGTCTCCTGTTTTCTTCTTTCTCTATAAACTCAGCAATCCAGGGTTCAGGAACTCTCTTCTCAATACAAAGCTTTTTCATACCTTCACGAGATAAACATATTGCTGATGCCATTTCATAAATTCCACGTGCTTCTTCTTTATTCATTGTTAGTTCTTCTTCTGCATGATTATCACTTTGTCTATACTTGTTTATAAGAGCTTGAACAACATTGATGGGTAATAGACGTGCTCCTGTATGCAAACTGCATGCAGATTCATAGAATTTCCAGAAGATACCCCAATCATCTTTATGGTCAAGATTAACGTCGTTTTCTTTAGCAATCAAAACAAATCGTTTTATCATTAAGTTCTGAGTAATCATGTTTTTCTCCTTTAAGTTTTTTATTCTCCATTCATATTGTTTTTATTAAAATTCAATGTTTCAATTTCAATTTCAACTTCAAAATCTTCAACATCATGTCCTAAAAAATGAATATTTTTAATTTCTTTGTGTATATTTTTTTTTACATAATCCTTTAAAATAGATTCAATATCATCTATAGTAAAGTTAAAAATTTTTCGTATTGTCATTTTTTCCTCCACTCTCCAAGTATTTCGGCTTTTAATCTTACAATTTTCCCTCTACCACGATCAGTTTCAGCTTTAGCTCCATAGGGGAAGCACATATCAACAAGGTCTTTATGATAATGAATAAACATTATATCATCTTCTTCTACATCATACCATCCCCAAAATGTTCCTTCATCATCAATAGTTAATTTTACTTTAAATGTTATTTCATGCCCACATATTACTTTAATCACTTCAGGATGATTATAGAAATCACATAAAACACCATTATCAAGTTTTCCTGCATACATTATATATTCTTTATTCATTATTTTATCCTTTATTTTTTCACCTAGAGAAGTTATTCCTGTGAATAATATCTACTCACAGGAATAACTTTTGATTAATTATAAGTTATTAGTTAGGATATAAGGTATTTTAAAAGCGACCTCATAAGCTCATACCTCCTCGTTTTTAATTGGAATTAAAAACTACCGCTTTTTATTGTTTTCTCATACCATTCTCTATTTCTCACCCATTCATTATTTATATATTTGTATTTAAGTGGATGTCCAAGACCATCATATATTGCAGAACCATTTGAACCTCCTTCATAATACTTATAACTAAAATGAGGATTAAAAACAATAGTTCCACTTTTTCGTATTGTACTACCCCATGAACATATTTTAGCAGATACAATCATTTTTGAGAATATTCCAAAAAACGATTCAGGAAGTGGATCAGAAATTATTTCAAAAAATCTTTTTCCACCAGCATCCATATTAAGTATACAAGAAAGTTTGATTATCCGTCCTATATCTTTTGAAATAAGTTGACTTAATTGATTCATACTTTTCCATATTTCTTCATATTTTTCTTCTGTTAAAATATTCTCCATTTTGCTACCCTCATTTTTATTTTCTTTTTAATTAAAACTACTATCTTCATCAACTTCCCAAACTTCTTGACGTATAAGTATTTCTGAATTTATTTTTATTAATAAATTATTTGCAAATTCTTGATTTACTTTTGGATTTCGAAGTGCTGATAGTGTAATTAATCCTGCTTGTATAATTCTTAATTCTTTTGTTGTTAGTTCCATTTTATTATCCCTATATCAATATAATTATAACTCCAAGACAAATTCTTCTAAACCCAGATAACGCTTGTATTAATGTCGCTTTCATTAGAGAATTCTACTTGTGTTTGTCGGAGTAACTTTTTAGTCTCTTCTTTAATCACTGATAATTTCTTCTACGACTGAATTGAGTTTTTCGGGTCATTTTATATTATCATCGTCAAAGAAATGCTCGCCAATTTTAATCCAGTAATAACGTTTTGACATTAGTACCTCTATGTTTTCATGCCCTCTTTTTATTATTTATCATATTTCCTTCCATCTTTCTATTTGAAGAATATTCCGGATCGTTTTTTGAAGCATATAATGGATTACCCTTTTTATCTTTTGCTGAACATTTTCTAACGTTAAAACAAATACGAGCATAACAAATATTCTGACAATTATATTTACATTTATACATTCAAACCTCCAATAAAAAAGGCGTATCCACCGAGGCTGGCAAATTTTCCAGAAGAGCTCCGGAAGTCTCTTCTTTAGTCACTGATAATTTTTTCTACGACTGAATTGAGTTCTTCGAGTCTTTTACTATGAGCTCTCTGTACGCTCTTTAACCAAACGCCAATTTCAGCTTTGCTTTCAAATATTATGAAATCAGACATGCCCGTCCTGCGGGGATACCACTTTGGTCTAAATTCGTCAGTCAATTCAAAATACATCCTTTTGAGGTTAATTCCTTCAACTTTAAAATGAAATACATCATTAAATATAGTAGATGGATTATTTGGGTCGTAAGTAAGATTTCTGCGTAATGCCCAGAATCGATCACCAACTTTATACTTTTTTGCAAATGCTTTGATTCTATCGCTAACTATGATTTGTTGCTTTTTCGAATCATAGATTATTACAAAACCACATAAAGTCATAACAACTGATATGATGAGAGCTATTCGAAGACATTTCATTTTGTTAACAGACGTATCCCAATTTCTGTTTTCTTCTGGAATAGCTAACCAAAACAATGCTACAAGAAATAGAAATATTGCGATAATCATTATTGTTAAATAAATCGCAATAACTTTACCTTTTTCTTTCATTACTCTATTAAACATAATATTATCTCCTTTATATTAAAGTCTTTTTTTGTGAGATTAAACGTCTAAAAAATTATACCATTTTTTTACTTTGCTTTTCATCAATAAGCCCTCTCCGTTTAACCAATACCTTAAGTTTCTAATGTGGTTGGGAAAGTTTGCAATATGAACCGGAATGCAAATTATGAATAATGCTGCAGCCCCAAGTGCTACTGGAATCACTATCCAGAAAAGAGCAATTGCTAAATGCATTGCAACATAAAAGAGTAGAAGAAGTACAAATACTCCTATCCAAGCAAGAATAGCATAAAATGCTAAGTGAATAATAACATTTAATAACCCCAAAATCTTTAATCTTTTATTAGCCATTTATTTATTTATACCTCAAATATATTCTACTATATAATCGAAACTATCTTGGAGACAAAATACTATCCTTTATCAATTTAAACTCAGTAGTCCATATAGAATTAGTTATAATATCAAAAGCTTCTTTATTTTTCATCTTTCTAAAATGATAAAGCTTCATTAGCCAGAACCATTCTTTAACATAATCGGTTATTAAAAATACTTCTTTCTCTAGTATTGACTTATCTGTTGTAAAACGCTGCTCGACCCTCTCTTTCTTTGTAAAGTCTTCTATTATTTTGTTATCCCATATTGTTGGTTGTATTGAAGCTTTCTTGTAATTTAAGTCCCATTGTTCTAGAAGTCTCTCAACGAACCTGAGCTTGTCTCGTTTCTTATGATAATAAGCAATGGCCGAAACCCAATAGATATTTCCATATTTTAGTTTCTTCTTAATCGCCCAGTATTTTAAGTAAGTGCTGTGAATAAAAATATCACTCGGGAAAATATTAATCATATCGTTATTGCGCATAACGACCATCATGCTCAATTTGTTATCATGTTCTACGAAAGGTTGCATGATAATTGTGCAAGGTTGTCTGCTTTTTGAATAATAATCTTCTCTTTCCCAAACATGCATAATTTTATCTCTGCTGTGTAGTTTATTACTAAGAAGTTTCTTCATCTGACCGTTAAGTCTATCTGAGTAGTGATAAGAATAAAGTCCAGAATCTTCAATTCGATTCTTCCAATTCTTACTATAATTGAATGATAGACCAGGATTCTTAATTCCCATCAATCTGTCTGAGCATTCTCTCAAAATCCATGGCCAATTTCTTTGTGAGAAGGGAAAAAACAGAACATTCTTGTCAAGATTTGTCAGAGTAAAAGTCATAAACGGAATTTCTTTTCTTTTCCCTTTCAATTTTCCATTCATATAAATCTCTGTTAATATATCTCTATAGAGGTCATTTACGTCGTCATATTCGTTTTTGATTAACACCAGAAATTCCTTGTCTTCAGTTTAAATTTTTTGCAAGGCATAATAGATTCAGAAAGATCTTTTATATGCTTCTTACAACGTATAAAATTGGGAAATTTATCAGATTCTACAGAGTAACGAATATCGCTATGCACACATTCATAACAAGTAATATTGTCTTTCAACAATTTTATTGTTATTTCTTTAGATGTCATTTGAATGAATTATGCGGCTTAGGAGGGGATAAATATTTGCGGGGGACGGGCTTGAACC
>Ga0114925_10001022_pt1 | contig 13397 bp, 12 predicted proteins | sample SumtaG_2_FD_87287 | JGI IMG/M metagenome (GOLD analysis project Ga0114925, IMG submission 87287) | Deep subsurface microbial communities from Indian Ocean to uncover new lineages of life (NeLLi) - Sumatra_00607 metaG | ecosystem: Environmental > Aquatic > Marine > Oceanic > Sediment | place... | reverse complement strand
CATCTAAAAGTTTCTTTATTTTCTTTTCATCATCTGTTGCTATTCGTCCTGCACGAAGTGCTTGATTGAAAAAACATGGAATACAGTCAAGATATGTTTTCATTTAACCCTTTTTTGTCGAATCTTTCATCTGCTATTTTGCCTAAACATTTTGCGGCTAAGATAAGTTCGACGAGAGGTGAATTTGAGCGAATCGAAATGAAGTTTTTTATCACATATTATATAAAGTTGCACCTCTCATCCTTTCAGACTCGGGAGGGCAATAAGGCTAAAGCCAGTCTGAGTCGATTTTTTAGACATGTTTTCTAATTTACCCACAAATGGGCACATATAAGCTCATGTGGTAACCGAGCTTTCTGATTTGCTCTTTCCGATTCACCTAGTGAAACAATAGGGAATGGGAAATACCACAATGAAAATATCTAATACCTATTTAACTAACATTTTTATTCCAACAAAAAGAAAAAAGACTCCTCCTATACGATAGAGGTCTATCGGGTTTTTAGGAACTCCAAGAAAACCAATTTGATCAATGATTAATGCAGCAACCATTTGGCCGGTAATGACTGAACTGATCGTAACAGCAGCGCCAACTTTGGTAACAACATACAGCATAATAGTTACAAGAACCGCCCCTAAAAATCCTCCGGTCCATAAGTATGGTGCGGCTTCGGTAAATTTTAAAATGCTTCCCTTCCCTATAACCATTGCTACGATAAAGAGTGATAAAGCACCAACTAGAAATGAAATAAAAGAACTTTCAACAACTCCAGTATATCTACTGAGAGCTGCATTTATCGGCGCTTGAAAGCCATTACTCATTCCGGCTATAATTGCAAGCAAAACAAAGGTTGCTTTCTCCATAAACTATACCTCCTGTTCTCCCTCTTATATCAATCCAAACAGACTATCATTTGGCCCCTTATAAAAATGCTTCTTCCACCCCAGATTGCAAAACTCCATGAACCCTATCTATAAATGAAATATCCTTATCCATCAATCTTTTTCATTTCTCCTTCTATATCTTATACGCAGATACAAACTTATGGTTGTTACCTGTACTTGACATAAATCCTGTTTTTTACTTAGTATCGTTATATCGAAAAGCTAGTTGTATTCATCCACTACTTGCTGGGATCAAGATGGTCCCTTATATAAGTTTCAGATTCAGCCCTATCAAAGGTACCCTTAAAGGAGAAAGACAAAATTAACGAGAAAGCATATGCTTGTGCATATCCTTAAAAAATGGTAGTTCAAATTAAATGAAAGGAGGGAGGGGAATGGAAATACCGGAAAAAATGAAGGCCGTTGTGTTGATGGGGCCAAATAAATTGGAAATCAAGGAGGTAAAAACACCTTCGCCTGGGCCACAAGAAGTCTTGATCAATGTGGGGGCCTGCGCCGTCTGCAGCAGCGATGTGAGCCTCATTGCAAAACCATGGGAGGCACAACCCCCATATGGATCCTTCATTATCGGTCATGAATATGCCGGGACCGTGGCAGCTCTGGGTGAAACAGTGGACGAGTTTAAGGTAGGAGACCGGGTGGCTGTGGAGGCAAGCCTGGGGTGCATGCGGTGCAGAAACTGCAGGCTAGGAAACTATACATCATGCCTTAATTACGGAAATCTCCAAAGAGGCCATCGTGCCAATGGATTCACCACTAACGGGGGATTTGCCCAGTATGTTGTCAACCATCTGAATACCGTGTATAAGATTCCCGATTCCGTTGGGTTCGATGAGGCCTCTTTAATCACAAATCTCGGTTGTATCCTTTACGGCTTTCAAACCATTGGAGGGTATGTGGTGGGAGATCAGGTGGTAGTCATAGGGCCCGGACCATTGGGCCTTATATCGGTAGGTGTGGCCAAGGCGCTTTGTGCGGAAAAGGTCTTCTTAATCGGCACTAGGGACAGCCGTCTTGAGATGGGCAGGATCATGGGTGCTGATCGGATCATCAATGTAAATAAAGAAGAGCCCATTAAAATAGTAAGGGAAGAAACCAATGGCATCGGGGCGGACCTGGTCGTGGAGTCATCGGGTGTTGCACAGGGGCCTCAAATGGCCGCTGACATGTCCAAAAGGATGGGTAAAATATTGTTGCTGGGGTATCCTGAAGAACCTGCCACTGTAAATTTCTCACTTTTAGGCATGCGTAATATACACATTTACACAGTGCGGGGAGAGGGATGGGCCAACTGCGCGAGGGCCGTTTCCATGCTGTCAAGAGGGAGGATATCCTTAAAATCTTTGGCCACCCATTCATTTCCTTTGGCCCAAGTCGAAGAGGCCTTTAAGATATTCACGGAACGGATCGGCGGGGCCATAAAGGTCGTTGTCCATCCTAATGAAATCTAAAAGAGAGATAGGAAGATGAAGCACATCCTAAAGCTGCAAGACGGAAGGATTGAACCCATTAAAGACCTCATGAAATCCGAAAAAGAGTTTACTTTACGACGTGTTCTCGTCGATGGGGAGAGGGGCGGAGCGAAAAATCTCACTTTTGGTTATGCAAAGTTTGACGCGAGAACCTCTTACCATAAAAAGCACATTCACCCACATGCCGAAGAAATCTTCTACATTCTTTCAGGCAAGGGTATTGGAGGTGTCGGAGAGGGTGCTGAAGAGGTTGAAATAGTCAAGGGAGATACCGCGTCTGGGTTCCCAGAGGGGCAGTCCATTGGTTGTACAATCCCTTTGATTCTCCGTGCGAGATTCTCTTCGTTTATGCTTCTCCGTCCCTGGAATCCGCGGGTTACGAGATCGTTGAGTGATTCAGGGAAAAGATTACAAGTGCTCATTATTTAAGGAACCTATGTTAAATGCCTTGGGAGGATTAAAGTCATCAGCTTCACTCCCTCGTTTTATTACAATCATCTAAAGATACCAATAGTGCATTGCATTTGTTAATCGTCGTCGATCAGGAACATCGTTTTTTTCAACAACAGGGTTAATAGGAGATTAGTATCTTTTTGTTTCAGTAGAACGGACGGTAGCGTGTAATCATTCTTGAATTCGATAAAAAATAGAGACACAAGATGAAGATATTTAGAATTGAAGAGTATATCAATATGGAAAATCCAAATCCTTGCCAGCCTTATAGGCCAGAAATTCTGACCACTGAGCATAAGGCTAAAGATCTCGGTGGAATGTTGGGCCTGCTGCCTCCAGGCAGCCAGGTGCCCTACCACTATCACAAAAACCGTGAATCCATTATAATCGTGATAAGCGGAGAGGCAACAGAAATCATTGAGGGCGAGGAGATCCCCATCAAAGCTGGCGACGTGATCTATATACCCGCAGGAGAAAAACATAGGACACTGAACAGATCGGATAAGGATTTTCGCTACCTCGAATTCTTCACCTGTCCACCACTTACAGCAGACTTTATAGAGGTGAAGTAGAAGACAGGATGATCTCTCTCTCTGAGCTTAGTCAGTCACTCGAAAAAGCTCAGATGTATCCATAGATTTCTTTGATTGGAATATTGAAAGGCTTTGTTTTCAAACGGTATCTTTTCTGAAAAAAAAGGAAGTGGATGGGTATGTCAATTAGTATAAAGAACATTGCGGTCATAGGTCTTGGTGCGACGGGGACTCCTATAGCCACCATCCTCTTAAAGGCAGGTTACCATGTAACATGGCTTTGACATTATTGAGATCTGGATGTCCAATTTAGTCCCGCTTGGTCTGAAGCCTGTGAAGTCTCCCAAAGAAGCTTAGTGTTGTGCTACCTATGGCAGGGCTTTACCAGCAGCTTCTGCTCAATGCTCTATATTCCGGCCGATGTTGAAGACGTGACAGCGACGATCTTTCAATTTGAGTCGGGCATTTTGGGCTATTTGGGTTCCAACTATGCTTCACCAAAGGCCCTCTGGATGTATATCTATGGCACAGAAGCCAATATCTTGTGCACAGTCACTCTGCCTGAAGTGCCCTTTGATGAGTACCTTCTTAGGTTGCCGATGGTAAATCTGGATACTTGGGTGCAGATATTCGAAAAAGGGGAGACTGGATCGAAAGATGTCCCTATCATAACCGAAGGAGACCCCATCTTAGAAGAAATTGATGAGTTTGCCTATTGCATTAAGACAGGGGACAGACCGGAGACCGATGGGCAAGGAGCTTTGGTTGCCCTTGCTTTAATTCGGGCGGCCATCGAATCGGCTCGAACATGGAAACAGGTGGAGATAGAGGTGTAACCAGGAACGCTACATCTTCTTACATATAGTCTCAGGCGTTCACAATTTTCTATAATCTTATATAATTTTAGAGAGGAGGGTGAATCATGGTTAAAGATATTTCTTTTATTGGTAAACCTCACGAATATAGTGCTCGCAGGGTATTCTCTCAAAGCGGCGCGGACTGGCAGGAAAGGGTAAATTTTGACCAGTTGCGTAAAGATCGACTTGCTCGAGCCAAGGAGCAGATGGATACCCACGATTTAGGTGCACTGGTGGTCTATGATGGAGCCAACGTTCGTTATTTGACCTCATCTTTCCAGGGAAACTGGAAGTATAACATCTTCATCCGCTACGCGGTCCTTCCCAGGGGAGGAGAACCAGTTCTCTTTGAGACCGCCGGCTCTGATCTACATTGTGCCAAAATTGATCTTCCCTGGATGGAAGGGAGAATCCGTCCGGCGATCACCTGGAAGTGGTCTGAGGGTGCCCAGGATTGGATGGTGAATCGTATGGTCGACAGCATCCTGGAGGTTCTCCGAGAACATAAAGTTGAGAAGGAACGGATTGCAATCGATTCTATGGACATGGCTTCACTAACTACATTTCAGAGCAAAGGGCTTACTATGGTTAACGCATGGCCTGCTATGTCAGCTGCCCGCGTAGTGAAAACCCCGGATGAAATCGAACTTTTGAAGCAGACCGCTGCTATTGGTGATGCCTCTATGTATAAGGCCCGCTATGAATGGGCAAAACCGGGAATCACCGAGCGGGAACTGTCCGGAAAGATATCCGAGTATATGTATTCTAAAGGATGCGAAATCGTATACGAAGTCATTGTCGCTACCGGCGGGAACACCAATCCCTACCGACGTTGGCCTACTGACAAAATTATTCGCCAGGGAGATATGGTGATCATCGATAACAATACAGTAGGACCCTCCGGCTATTTTGTAGACTTCGTGCGTTGTTTTAAGGTGGAGGCTAAGCCTACACAGAAAGAGAAGGATCTATATAAAGAGTGCTATGATTCCCTTCAAGCCGCGATCGAGATGATGAAGCCTGGCAACACAACTCGGGATGTGGCAGAAAAATTCAACGTTTACGACGATGACAAGTACGGAACCGTTACTCTTCAGCAGTTCGCCCATTCCATTGGTCTGACCCTCTATGAGGGAATGTGGATTTCCAGGGCATACTCCCTTGAGTACCCAGCAGAGATCAAACCCAATATGTATTTCGCTGTCGAAACCTTTGCGGGACACCCCTTGCTTGAACAAACCGCCAGGCTGGAGTCGGACCTAGTGATAACCGATACGGGCCACGAGTTATTCACAATTATGCCCTACGAGGAAGATTTCCTAACCTGATCATTCTTATAGACGAGAATTTTTCGAGAGTATTGGTCTTGTTCAAATCCCGTGGTTGAGGGAAAAACCCCGATTGGGTCGCTAGGTGCGCAATAATTTGGCGCGTGCAATTTTACAAAGAGCAGGCTAGTTTGTTATGGAGCGGCTGAAAAGAAGTAGCATTTATTTACCTGTTGTCATTTTTATCTCGCTTTATTAGTGGTTTCTTGATTTCGTTGAGTTAAATGCCTATGAACTCAATAGACTCAAGAAAACTAGACAGAATTAGCAGCTTTAGTAGAGAATATTCTAACAAAAATAACTAACCAAAACAGCCCAAACTAACGGTAATGTCAAAGTCCAGGGTATGGGTTTTTTGCCATGATCAAAAATCCTCTTATGTCGGTAAAGGGAATGAAGCACAGTATCTGAAACTTTTTGTCAATGTGATGGTTGGGATTACATCAGCCATGACAGCTAAGATAGGCTTTTGCCCATAATAAATTGATACTTATTTTAAGGAGGTTAAAAAATGGATCAAAAAAAATCACGTATACCTTTTGAGAATACAGCCATAGGCAAACTGAAGGAAAGGACCTATAATATGTCTGACGCTGAGATCGAAAGTCTGCTTAAGGAATATGAGATTCCCTCTCCTGGAGAAATCGAGAAACCAGGGTCATATATACAAAACACTATAAGAAAAGAAGTAGTCGAAAACCGCCAGAAAAATGATATTGTTACCGTTCCAGTTGGGTGTACGGAGAATCATGGTATGCATACAGTCAGCGCTTTTGACACCCTGCTGGTTACTCGTATTGCTGAAGCTGTCCGCCGCAAGCAGAAAAAATCAGGCAAAGCTCCAGTTAATTTGGCCTACCCTATTAATTACGGCGTGCATCCCCCTTGGCACCAGGGAATGTACGGGAGCGTTATGGTTAGCGATGAAGCCTTCGAACAAACTATTATGAATATCATGTACGGCCTTTGGAATGATGGATTCCGAAAGCAAATATTGCTAAATAACCATGCACAGCAAAATGAAATAGAGAAGGCTGTTAAAAGGTTTATGAACACATTTCAACTTCCAGGGTGTTATATTGCCCTTGAGTGGCATAGGGCTGTAAGGGAGTTTTTTGAAACAAAGGAATATGGTGGAAAACTCGAAGACCGGTTTATCCACGCCGATGAAGCTGAAACCTCCTTAGGGCTTGAACTCTTTCCTGAAATGGTAGAGATGAAAAATGCCCAGGAAACTGGTCCTATGCCGGGTTTCAAATACCTGCCTGACGGACATTTTGACAAATCTGTGGAAGATCTCTTGAGGCCAAACACATATAGGGCTGCGGCAGGTCATATTCCGCTTGAGCTTGTAGCTCAACCTGAAGCAGTTGTCGGCAAAGCTAATCTTGGTAAGGCTGGGAAAACTGTGCGCTCATTAGCTGCAATTTGTGAATATCTTAATTTGTTATGCAATGATATAATTGAAACATGGCCACCTGGAACAGTGCCTGATCCGGAAAGTACGACATTCCGGACGAATAAAGAGATGGAATCATATCTCAAGGAGCCTGGCACTGAAGGGTGGAAGTCAGTCTATGCTCTGCCAAAAATCGGCCCCTATTCTTATTAAGAATTAAAATGTTAGGCTCCCTACCTTTCAGGTGTGGTGCTTAAAAAAGAAATTTTTTGTTGTATTCGGGCAAGTACAACTCAATATACAGGATGGTTTATTTGGTAACATTAAAATTAGTAGCAAAAGGTTATGGTTATTTCACAAAGAAAGTTCTTAGATCAGATGGGAGAAATTGATCGTCTGGAGTTGCTTGCTACAAAGATCCGCAATAATGCTATGGAAAACATCACAAAGTCACGGGTGGGGCATCCAGGGGGATCCCTTTCAGTTACAGACATCCTCACAGTTCTCTATTTTGGAAAAACCTATGACCCAGAGACTGATCTCTGGGAAAATATCATGAGGTATGATCCGGCAGATCCCTTATGGGCAAATCGGGATCGTTTAATTTTGAGTAAAGGCCATGCAGCACCAGCTCTTTATGCCACTCTAGCTCATGCAGGCTTCTTCAGTGAAAATCTACTAAAGATCTACCGCAAAATAGATTCTCCACTTGAAGGACACCCTGCAATGTACAGGGTTTATTCAGAAAATGCCAAGATAGTGGAATGTGGAACCAAAGGGGTCGATTTCAGTACTGGCTCTCTAGGCCATGGTCTTTCTGCAGGAGCTGGCATGGCCCTCCATGCTAAAGTGTATGGGTATGACTATAATGTCTACGTCATTTTGGGTGATGGAGATTTTCAGGAAGGAATGACCTGGGAAGCGTGTCTGGCTATCCCAAACAAAAAGATGAACAATATATGTGGATTCATTGATTACAACCGCCTTCAGGTAGATGGGTGCACCGATAATATTAACCGGTTAGACCCTTTAGATGAAAAACTGAAGGCCTTTAACTGGGACGTTCGAGTCATTAATGGCCACGATTTCTACTCTATAGTCGATACCTTAGATTATTTCAAAAAGACGCGACACCAGAATGAAAAACCATTAATGATAATAGGCAATACCATCAAAGGAAAGGGGGCTTCAGAAATCGAAAATGATTATAAGTATCATGCTGTGCCCCTGACCATGGAGGAATATGAACGGGCCAAGAGAGACTTCCTAGCTAAGATTAGCATTCTGGAAAAAAAGATCGCTACACAAAGATCTGTAGAGATAAAAGTTAAGCCATTGATTAAAACCCAACCAGAGGAGAAGCAGCAGGCCCTTCAAGAGATTATCCGCAATAATCCTCCTCAACCCTATACCGAACCTACTGCTACCAGAATCGGTTATGGGAATGCTCTGGCCCGGTTAAGCCAATACGAGAAAATCTTTGTCCTTAACGCAGATTTGGCTTCTGCATGTGGAACCTCTAAATTTGTCGAGCTATATCCAGAAGATGCTCCCCAGCCCTCTGATAGGCGGTCAATCAACGTAGGTGTCCAAGAGGCAAACATGATGACCATAGGAGCTGCCATAGCCAGTTGCGGCAAGATTCCGATAGTTAACAGCTTCGGTATTTTTTCTACAGGACGTGCATGGGAAATGGTTCGTCAAGACATCTCATATCCCAAGCTTAATGTAAAAATTATCGGGAGCCATACAGGTGTTGCATCGGGAGAGTATGGTGTTAGCCATCAATCTATAGAAGATGTGGGAGTTATGCGTGCTTTACCGCACATTACCATTGTAGAACCTTCAGATGCTATACAGGCAGATCTCCTCTTTGAGAGGGCCATTCAGCATGATGGACCAGTCTACTTTCGAGTTGGGAGAAACCCTACTCCCTTAATTTACTCTGATAAGAACCCATATGGGATTGCTTCGATTCCAGATTTCGAAATCGGCAAAGGATATAAGATAAAACATGGAAACGATGTCACCCTTATCTGCTCTGGACCAATTCTGTATCAGGCCATAATAGTAGCTCAAATGGTAAAGGAAAGCGTTCGGGTCATTGACATGCCGACAATCCGGCCGACGGATGAAAAAATTATTGAGGAGGCTGCAATGGAGACAGGGCGCATTTGTACGATTCAAGATCATTTCAAAAATGGCGGCCTGAAAGAGGAGGTTCTCTCTGTAATAGCATCGAGAAGGCTCAATGTCCAATTTGATTTTATTGCCCTAGCCGGTTTCGCTGAATCTGGGAGCAGCGACGATTTGTATGAGAAATATGGGCTATCAGCCAAGCGGATTGTCGAAAGACTGGAGCTTACCATTCTGTAAACAGCACAACCAGATTCCCTGTGGTGACAAAGTCTTCTTTTTATTAGGGAAATTAAAAGATAGCATTTAATCAAGGTTTCTGTTTACCTTTCGAGTGCGCGCTAGAGCGGACATATTTACAAAGCTTAAACACTCTATAAATCCCCCACAATGAAGGGCTTAAGTTCGAGGATCTCTAGTTAATTTTCTCCTTGACAGAAAGTGCATTTACATATATGAAATAAACACAGATGTGCATTAACTGCACAAATGAGCATAACTATTGGCATGAAGCCCAAAGCTTGAAAATTTTATTGCAAAGGTAGAAAATATTTCTTGTTTTCCGTTAAGTTTTTAGGTTCTCTAAAGAAATAGTTTAGATTAAACATTTCCAACCTGAAAGGAGGAAAAAATGACTGCACCATTTAAAAAAGAATCAGAGGTAGAATGGGAAGCCCATTTCATGACAGATCATGGCAAGATTAAATGGATTTATACGCCAGAGAAGGATGATTCACCTATTACAGTTATGTTAATATCATTTGAGAAAGGAGTGACTTTACCGGATCATGTACATAAATACCAACCGGACTTGCTTCATGTAATTAAAGGAAAAGCTACCTTTTTTATGGATGGTGTAGGTGAGTTCCCGATGGAACCAGAGATGGTTATCCTTGTTCCTCCTAATACGCTCCATGCAATACGGAGGGTGGAAGAAGAAGGTCTCCTTATATATAATGTTCTCGCACCTGGGACTAAATATACCAAGCGAGAAGAGGGGAAATGACAAAGGTCGAATTTTCAAGGTTTTCAATTAATTAAAAACACTGGTCTTAATTGAAGTCTCAGTAAAGACAGTTAAGGCCATGAAAGCAAATTACTATAAATTATATTTACTGAAATGGCTAATATGATGTCGATTCCGGCTACACTTCATCTTGACCACTATCTGGTCTCCAGAGCTATTCACAGTAGATGATTTGGAAAAAATAGTTTGTATCATAAGGAGGAGCAGCAATGGCATTGAAAAGTGTTGTGGAAAAATTGTGGGAAGTAAATCCAAAAGCTGAAATCTGGTGGGATTCTTCGCCTCTCATCTATGAGAACTGGCGGTCGAAAATGATCAAGAAAGCTCATGACAAGGAAGAGATGGTCTCTTGGTTGGATCGTTTGTACAACAAAAACAACAGACCAGAGGAAAATATCTTTAAAGGTGTTACTACCAATCCACCCCTGTCTTATACGGCAATCATGGACAATCCTGACTATTGGACCAGGTGGGTTGACGAACTGATCGATAGAGAAGGTTATACAGATCCTGAGGTGGTTTTTTGGAGGACATACAAAGAGATTGTCAAGAGAGGTGCTGAGTTCTACATGCCCATCTTTGAGGCAACCAATTATACATGTGGGTATCTTTCAGGGCAGGTAGATCCCCGGGTACGTGATGACGTTGAAAAGATGTTTGCCCAAGCGCTTGAAATTCACTCTCTTTCTCCCAATGTGATGATCAAATCGCCTGGTACAGCTGAGGGCTATGAGGTAATCAAGAGATTAACAGCCAAGGGAATCCCAACAAATAATACGCTGGCGTTTATCATCCCTCAGTTTATCGCTGCCATGAATGCAGTGGCAGATGGTTTAAAGGAAGCCAAGGCCAACGGTGTAGATCTGACCAAATGGCGCTCGGTAATTACATGCATGAGTGCTCGGTATGGCACCCTGGGAGATCTACAAAAGGAGGCGGAGGAACGTAACATCATCTTAAGTGAGGCGGATGTACGTTGGGCCGAGATCGCCATTTTCAAAAAGGCCTGCCGCCTAGTTGATGAGAACAATGAATATCCAGGGAAAATGCTCCTCTGCTCAATGCGGATGAGTCCTCCCCAGGTGGACGGCCAGGTGCGCTCCTGGCACATAGAGAAGATAGCCGGTGCCAACGTGGTATACACATGTCCACCGTCCTATTTGGAGGCTCTATTAGAAAAGGGTGGGCACCTGGATCTTCAAGATCAAATCAACGATCCAGTGCCCAAGGAAGTGATGGACAAGCTTATGAGAATCCCCTATTTCGAACGTGGCTATGCCGAGGATGGATATGCCCACAAGGAGTTCAACAACCATGCGGCCTTGCTTGCCACGGCCAAGGAGTTCAGTGGGGCAACGCAGAACATGGTGGACTTCGTAGCCAAAAGAGTGGCTAAAAAAAGCAGCTAAGGATAAAAAGATGAAGGCCAGAAGAAATACTTGCAGGCTGGTCAGGGGGCCAGAAGATGCCAGCCATGGTCTTCAGTCTCTTTGTGTAGGTTTATATATTATAATGAAAGGAGTGAACTTTGACATCTTTTAAACGTGTATTACTCCCTGAGCCTATTCAGCCAGAAGCAGTTGAAATACTGGAGAAAGCTGACTGTGAAATTGTGCATTCTCCTGATAAAAGCTATGAAACCGTAATTCCTCTGATGAAAGGGGTTCATGGGATCGTTTTAAGAACAGGAATAAAAATGACTCGGGAGTTGCTCTCCCACGCCGATGAATTAGGCATCATTTCCCGAACAGGTGCCGGATTTGATAGCGTAGACGTGGAGGCGGCTTCAGAAAAGCAAATCATTGTTGCATCTACTGTTGGTGTAAACACTAGAAGTGTGGTAGAGCATATTCTTTGCCTGATGCTCGCCCTCTTTAAACAGATTTTTTTCTTAGACAGCGAAGTGCGCAAGGGTAATTTTGCAATCCGCCGTAAGAACCTGCCCAGAGACATGAATGGAAAAATCATGGGGATAATGGGATTCGGAGGGATCGGCCTTGAATGTGCTCGCATTTGCCATCAGGTGTTTCAAATGAAGGTTCTTGCCACCACAGGCTCCTCAGCCCGTTCTATGAGACTTAGAGAGGAAAACAAAGATTGGGTGGAATTTGTCGATACCAAGGAATTGTTCTCAAAATCGGATGTGGTATCCATTAATATCCCATTAAGGGCCAATACCCGTCATGCAGTGGGTGAGCTCGAGATTTCCTGGATGAAACCGGATGCATTTTTGATCAATACCTCGCGTGGTCCGGTGGTCGATGAATCGGCATTGGTCAAGGCCTTGCAAGAAAGGAAAATAGCGGGAGCAGGTCTGGATGTTTTTAGTGAAGAGCCCCCTCCAGATGATAGCCTACTCCTGAGCTTGGACAATGTCATTCTTACTCCGCACTCGGCCGCACTGACAAAGGAATGTGTGGTCGAAATTGCCATTGCGGCAGCCCAAGCTGTGGTCGATCTCTTCAATGGGATAGAACCCGTGACCATAGCAAATCCTCAGGTGTTGGCCTCTGACAGATGGGAGCATCTCAGTACACGGGAAAATGATTAGTTCAGTAAAAATAATGTACTACGATAATAAAGGAGCTGACCATGACATCTGAGAATAAAATGAGGTCAAGTCAATTTTCAGGTTCATTTGAAAGTAAGTGCATCAATACGATTCGTTTTTTGGCAGTAGACGCAGTGCAGAAGGCCAATTCAGGACACCCCGGTATGCCTATGGAGGCCTCTGACTTAGCTTATGTTCTTTGGACTAAAGTCATGAAGTACAATCCTAAGAATCCACAATGGCTAAATCGCGATCGTTTTGTTTTATCAGCCGGACATGGCTCCATGCTGTTGTATGCTATGCTCTATCTGACGGGGTATAATCTTACACTAGATGATATAAAAGCTTTTAGACAATGGAACAGTCATACCCCTGGACACCCAGAGTATGGTTGTGCACCTGGTGTAGAAACTACTACGGGACCATTGGGTCAGGGTTTTGCAACCGGCGTTGGCATGGCCATGTCTGAGAGGTTTCTGGCCAACCGTTTCAATAGGCCTGACTTTCCACTGGTTGATTACTTCATTTACTCATTGGTCAGTGATGGGGATATTATGGAGGGAGTTTCTTCCGAGGCTGCTTCTCTAGCAGGACACATTGGCCTGGGAAAGCTTATCTATATCTATCTGGATAATCGGATAACCATCGAGGGGTCCACTGAGTTTGCCTTGAGTGAGGATGTGGGGCGCCGCTTTGAGGCATACAACTGGCACGTCCAGCGTGTAAACGGCTATG
>Ga0114925_10001020_pt1 | contig 13413 bp, 12 predicted proteins | sample SumtaG_2_FD_87287 | JGI IMG/M metagenome (GOLD analysis project Ga0114925, IMG submission 87287) | Deep subsurface microbial communities from Indian Ocean to uncover new lineages of life (NeLLi) - Sumatra_00607 metaG | ecosystem: Environmental > Aquatic > Marine > Oceanic > Sediment | place... | reverse complement strand
GCTGAACGAGGACGACGTACCCACACAACTCGGGTTGGCGGCGATCGCCTTCAAGCGCGGCCAGACCGAGGAAGCGCTCAACACCTGGTTGAAGGTAATCGATCTCGATCCAGGCAACAAGAAGGCTCTGAAAGCGCTCAACGCCCTGCGAAAGAGTACCAATTGGGACGGATCCGTGGTAAGCTCCACGGCGATCAATCTGCGGAATGTGCTCCCAACACTACCCGTAAATCCGTGGGCCTGGATTGCCCCTACGCTGCTTGTCTGCGTGTTGGCCGCGTTGATCCTGATGTTTTTCCTGCTGTTGCCCAGGATCGACCGGCGGAGAGAGCCCAGACCCGGAGTGGAGGAGATCCTGCTGTCCAGCGGTCAGCCCCTGATCGCTGTGGAAAGCCAAGCCCCGGCGGAAAGCTCTTACTCCCTTAGTGAGAAGGAGATATCCGAAACATTCGAAACGATCAAGCGCTATTTATTGGAGTATCGGGATAATCTGGCTATCCGCGAAATCAACAGACTGTTGTTGTCCAACGCTTCGACCTACGTGAAAGAAAAAGCCAGATTGATGAAGACCTTCGTTCAAGAACCGGACTTCTCAACGATCCGGGATCCCTTCCCTTATATCGATGTGCAGAGAAATCCTGCCCTATATGTGGACAGCTTTGTCGTATGGCAGGGAAAGGCGGCCAACGTTCGCATCGGAGATCAACAGATCACCTTTGATCTGCTGGTCGGTTATCAGGATGAAAGAGAACTTCTGGGGTTGGTTCCCGTAGCTTTGAGCTTTGCAGCGGCGATCGAAAACGGGGACGGAATCGAAATTCTGGGCAAGGTGGAGGTTCTGCCGCCTCCCAGCGGTCATATCCGTTTGCAGGGACTCTCCATCCACAGGATATACCGATCACGATGAGGGCTGTGGTTCAGCGGGTTGCCGAGTGTTCGGTCACCACCGAGGGAAAAGTCTGCGGGAAGATCGACCGCGGACTGTTGGTCTATCTCGGCGTCGGAACCGGGGACGGCGAGCAGGATCTGAGATATCTTGCAGACAAAGTCGTGAATCTGAGGATTTTCACGGACAGCAACGGTAAAATGAACCTGTCTGTGCTCGATACCGGAGGCGGGGTGCTGGTGGTATCCCAATTCACCCTCTACGGTGACGCCCGTCAGGGTAGGCGCCCTTCTTACACGGGTGCTGCGGAGCCGCAGAAGGCCAGGTTGTACTACGGGCGCTTCACCGAGGCCATACGAGAACAGGGACTGCAGGTGGAAACGGGAGAGTTTGCCGCCAGGATGGAGGTCCGCTACACCAATGTCGGGCCCGTTACGATTTTACTCGATTCGACCAAAACGTTCTGACTCAGTCCCAACCTCGGAGCCGCCGGCCGCCCGAGATCAATCCTTCACCAGGAGGGAACGGGAGACCGATCGTGCTTTCTCCCCCACCTCAAGATGACGGGTGCGTTCCAATATCAACAGCACCAGATTGGCGAACTCCGGATCTGCGATCGTACCCACCGTTTCCAGGAAGGTAAGGGTCAAAGCGGCCTGCTCCCCGTTCAATCGCCCCTCTTGTTCCCTCAATATCTCGGTTATCCGACGTCCCTCCGCCATGAGGGTACCCAGGTACTCCGGAGGGTGCAGGAAGGACAGAACGCGTGTGACCTCCCGTTTCAGGGAAAGCCCAAACTGGTGTAGGTTGGCAACGAGAAAGTCGATTCCATCCCGGTTTGCCCGGAGTCGGCGCTCCAATTCAGAGCTCTCCAAGGTGGGAGCGAAAACAGACGCCAACATCACTCGGAGGATCAGCTCCCGTTCCCAGCTTGATCGGTGGGTTATCTGTTCGCCCACGGCGAGAATGATCTCCTGAATCTGAACATCTTCCCTCAGACCTAGAGCCTCGGCAACGTCCAGGCCAGTGGCCAGATCTCCCTGTTCGATCATTTCCACGATCAGGTCGTTGTCTCCGCTGTCGGAGTAGCGGATCCAGGAGGTGTAATCCTGAGCCGCGGTGTGTAGTGGAAGGAAACACAGCAGCATGAAAGCCAGCCCTACGGAAATCGCCCTGCTTTTCATGTCGTCACTTGTTTATCGGTAGCCCCCCGATCCGCCTTGACCTTGGGAAATTGGAGGGTCTATACTATTATGCTTGAGAGTGAAGCGGGAGGACGAAAACGCCCGTTAGATGTCGTGAAAAGGCTCGCAGCCTCAAGAAAAAATCTAGCAGAAGAGGAAAACCTGCCCATGAGTAGTCCCGTTGAACCCAGTAACGACAAGATGAAAGCCCTCGAAGCGGCCCGGATGCAGATCGAGAAGCAGTTTGGCAAGGGCGCGATCATGAAGCTCGGAGAGGAAGCGGGGAAGAATCAAATCCCTACGATTCCCACAGGGTCCATTCTTCTCGATGCAGCTCTCGGCGTTGGCGGGTATCCCCGAGGACGCGTCGTCGAGATCTACGGCCCCGAGGCGTCGGGAAAAACGACCCTCGCCCTGCATGCCATCGCCGAAGCCCAAAAGCAGGGGGGGATCGCCGCATTCATCGATGCGGAGCACGCCTTGGATCCTCAGTATGCCGGGGCACTCGGAGTGAACACCGACGAGCTGTGGGTCAGCCAGCCGGACAACGGAGAGCAGGCTCTGGAGATCGTTGAATCCCTGATCCGTTCCGGCGCGGTAGACATCATCGTTGTCGACTCGGTGGCCGCCCTTACCCCGAGGGCGGAAATAGAAGGAGATATGGGGGACTCCCACATGGGCCTGCAGGCGCGTCTGATGAGCCAGGCCCTGCGCAAGCTGACAGCGATCATATCCAAATCAAAAACCTGTCTGGTTTTCATCAACCAGATTCGTATGAAAATCGGTGTCATGTTCGGAAATCCTGAGACCACCACGGGGGGTAATGCTCTGAAGTTCTACTCCACGATCCGTCTGGAGGTTCGAAAAATCGAAACGATCTCCGAAGGAACCGATAAGGCCATTGGAAACAAGGTGCGGGTCAAGGTGGTCAAGAACAAGGTCGCACCTCCCTTCAAACGAGTCGAGATGGAGATCATCTTCGGGCGGGGTATATCCGCCTCAGGAAGCCTGCTCGATGCGGCTGTAGCCCAAGACATCATAGCGAAGAGCGGCAGCTGGTACTCCTACGGGGAGGAACGAATCGGACAGGGGCGGGAAAACGCGAAAAGTTTCCTAGAGAGCAATCCCGACATATACAAGCAGGTAGAGGAGAGCGTGCGCAGCCTGCTGTTCCCGAGCCAAGACCAAAAAGCCAGCAAAGAAGAACAGAAGGCGGCGCCGGAGAAATAGGCGTTGAACGGCGAATCAGCATTCCTCTCCTTGGGCAGCAATCTGGGCAAACGGGAGCAGAACCTGGGTAGGGCGGTGGAGGCTCTTGAGAGTGTACTCCAGAAGCTTCGCTGTTCTTCGATATACGAAACCAGGCCGTTGTATGTCCTCGAACAGCCGAGTTTTCTCAATATGGTGGTCATGGGTCAATGCCTGCTCCCGCCCATGGAGCTCCTGCAGCGTGCCTTGAGCATCGAGATCCAGATGGGGCGGGATCGAGCCAACTACGTACCCAAGGGTCCGCGAGTCATCGATATCGATATCCTGCTCTTCGGAGGAAGGATCATCAGCGAAAAAGAGCTTTCGATTCCTCATCCCCACATGAAGGAGCGGCAGTTTGTCCTGATACCGCTGCTGGAGCTGGAGCCGAATTTAAAAGATCCGGAAAACGGACGACCGTTTTCAGAGAGCCTGCACGTCCTGGACGAGCAGGGCGTTTACATTTTCTCCTCTTGAGCATATACTTTGGGCAATATCAAATCCATGGCAGCCAAGTCTCAATCCGATAAACAAAAGTTCAAACTGGAAAGCTTCGAGGGTCCGCTGGACCTTCTGCTGTTCCTGATCAGAAAATCAGAAATCAATATTTACGACATACCGATTGCCACGATCATCGAGCAGTATATCGAGTATCTCAATTACTCGACAAAGATTGATTTGGAGAATATCACCGACTTCTACCTGATGGCCGCCACGCTGCTGTATATTAAATCCCGGATGCTCCTGCCGGTGGAGGTTGATCTGGCCGAAGAGCTGGAAGATCCCCGGACCGAGCTGGTAGAAAAACTGATCGAATACCAGAAATTTAAAAAATTGAGCGAGCTGATCGAAGAAAAAGGGCAGGAGGCGGAATGGTCGATTGAACGCAAGAGCGCCCAGCCCGTTCTGCCGTTTCAAGATGAAGGGTTGTGGGAGCAGGTCACGGTCTGGGATTTGCTGAAAACCTTCTCCTCGATCCTGTCCTCGTTTTCCTCCGAGCGCATCATTGACATGTATGAGGAGGTAACGGTAAACGAAAAGATCACGCTGATCTACGAGCTGCTCGACTCCACGGGAGAGTTCATGTTTACCGACCTGGTGATCAAGAAGAGCTCGATCATGGAGGTGATCTGCAGTTTTCTAGCCGTGTTGGAGCTGGTAAAATCCGCCGTGATTCTCGTGTACCAGAACAAGATCTTTGGAGATATTCTGATCAAGGAAAGGGAAGTGAAAGCACGTGATGAAGCCTGAACATTCTTCCGCCCTGGTGGAAGCCGTGTTGTTTCTGGAAAATGAACCCGTTGATCCCGCGGTGATAGCGCGGATCACCGGATTGAACCGCCGAGAGGTTCTCGAGGCGGTGGAAAAACTCCGCCAGCTGTACGCCAGGGAAGCTCACGGCCTTGAAATCATAGAATTGGGGGGAGGATACGTCTTTTCAGCAAAACCTCGACTGTGGGACATGTTGAAGCCTCATTACGGTAAACGAAGTGAAGAAAAACTCTCCAGGGCCGCTCTGGAAACCCTTTCCATCGCTGCCTACTCTCAACCGGTAACCAGGCAGGAAATCGAGAGTATCCGCGGTGTATCGGCGGACGGAATGATCAAGCTCCTGTTGAGTAGGAGCTTGATCAAAGAAGTGGGCAAGAAGAACGCACCGGGCAAACCGGTTCAGTACGGGACCACAAAGGATTTTCTAAAGACCTTCCGCCTGGCCAGTATTGCGGATCTACCGAAAATGGATGAATTGGACAAGGAGAAGTTCGAGGGCGATGAGTGAACAGATCCGGCTTCAGGTCTATATGGCTCGGTGCGGTATCGGCTCGAGAAGGCACTGCGAGACCTACATACGTGAGGGAAGAGTTACGGTTAACGGGATCACAGCCAGGTTGGGGACCAAGGTTACGACCTCCGATCGAGTCTATTTCAAAAAGCGGCGCCTGCGTCCCGAAACCGAGACGGTGTATCTGGCTGTCAACAAATTGCCGGGGTACCTGTGCGCCAACAGCGACAGCCGGGGCAGACCTCTGGTTCTCGATCTGCTTCAGGAAGTTTCTGTGCGGATCTTTCACGTTGGCAGGCTCGACTTTCGTTCGAGCGGCCTAATCTTCTTTACCAACGATGGAACCTTCGCCAAAATCGTGTCTCATCCTTCTTCGAGAATCGAAAAGGAGTACATCATCGAGGCAAAAGATCCAATCAGCGAAGAGGTGCTGGCAAAGTACAAGCGGGGGCTGGCTATCGCCGGGGAACACTATCGATTGAGGAAGTACCAGTATAAGACGCCGAGAAAGGTCACTCTGACCCTCATCGAAGGGAAAAACCGGGAAATTCGACGGGTTTTTCAGCATTTCAGGGTGAATTTGAAGCGCATTCACAGGGTTCGCATCGGTTGCGTTGAAATTCGGGGCCTCCCGGCGGGAGGATACCGCATGCTCAGCCGGAAGGAGATATCCTGGTTTGTCAGCCACGGGCAAAGGGAAGACGATGGTCGTGGCGATTGACGGTCCCGCGGGCTCGGGAAAGAGCACGATTGCAGAGAGGGTAGCGAAGACGACGGGTTTCGGTTATTTGGACTCCGGCCTGTTGTATCGAGGCATCGCCAAAGCGGTGCTCGAGTCGGGAAAAGACCCCGAGGATCCTGTTGTGGTGGTAGAAATCGCTTCCCGGTGCCGGTATGAAATGCCCGCCGATGAGCTTCTGTTGAACGGGCGACCGTTGACGGAGATCCACACGGATCGAATCGATCGCTGGTCGGCAATTCATTCAAGAATCATCGAAGTTCGACAAAGGGTGAACGCTCAGATCCGAAGCATAGCCGGGGGCAACGATATCATCGTCATGGGCAGGGATATCGGTACGATCGTGTTTCCCGATGCAGAACTGAAAATCTTCCTCGATGCTTCGATCGAAGCCAGGGCTGCCCGCAGGTATCGTCAGGGAAGCAGTAAGCTGAACGAACAAGAGATTCGTCAAGAGATCGAGCAGCGGGATTCGATCGACAGAGAGAAACCGTTCGGCAGGCTGGTCCAAGCTCCGGATGCCCTCTATATAGATGCATCGGACTTGACCATAGATGCAGTTTGTGACAGAGTAGTACGGGCAATCCTCAAAGCTATACGAGAAATCAATCGGGAGTTGAATACGGGCAATGATCTCTGAAAAAATGAACAACGCTGATGAATTCATTGAGCAGCGTCTGCGCGAAGAATACATGCAAACCCTTGCCCAAGTTGCAGAAGGCCAGATGTTGCCCGGGCAAATCGTGGAGGTCGACAGCGAGTTTGTATATGTTGACGTAGGTCTTAAATCGGAAGGCAAGATCCCGATCGATGAGTTCGAGGAGCCCCCAGCCATCGGGGATACGGTATACGTAATCCTGCTCAGTCGGGAGAGCCGTCGCGGAGAAGTAATAGTATCCAAGAAGAAGGCGGATGAGAAGCTGTTCTGGAAAAACCTTCGAATCGCCTTTGACCGGCATGAACCGGTCCCGGGCTCGATTGCCAGACGGATTAAGGGAGGTTTTGAGGCGGATCTGGGAAATGATATAACGGCCTTTTTACCGCTGTCCAAGACCGATATTCCACGGGTAACGGATCCTGACGGGTATGTCGGCCTAACGACCGCATTTTACATTGAACGGCTCTATCATCACGGCAAGGTCAATATCGTTGTGAACAGAAGGGATTGGCTGGAGAACGAGAACAACAGAAAGAGAGAAGAGTTCTTCCAGAATACTGCGATCGGTGACGAGGTGGAGGGTATCGTCAAGACATTTACCTCCTTCGGGGCTTTTATCGATCTGGGAGGATTTGACGGTCTCCTCCATATCAACGACATGAGCTGGGGACATGTAAACTCCCCCAAGGGAATCGTGGCGATCGGCGATACCATAAAGGTGAAGGTTATCCGTCTCGATCCGGAAGAGAGGAAGATCAACTTAAGCCTGAAGCATTTCTCGGAAGATCCCTGGACTCATTTTGAAGACCACTACCAAAATGGTGACGTGGTCAAAGGGAAGGTCACGAAACTGACCGATTTTGGTGCTTTTATCGAGATCGAAGAGGGAATCGAAGGCCTGGCTCATATTTCAGAGATGTCATGGGTAAAAAAAATCAGACATCCTAAAGAATTACTTCAAGTAAATGATATCGTGGAAACCAAAATTCTATCCTATGACATCCAGCAGGGCAAGCTTTCTCTGGGTCTGAAGCAGGTATTGCCCAATCCCTGGGATGACATCGACAACCGATACCCGGTGGGCATGCGCCTGAAACGGAAGATCAAGAACATCACGAATTTTGGAGCCTTTCTTGAGGTAGAAGAAGGAATCGACGGCCTGCTGCACCTCGACGACATGTCCTGGGCCAAGAGACCCAAACACCCCTCAGCTCTTTACAACCAGGGAGACGAGATCGAGGCCATGATCATCGATCTGGACAAAGAAAATCAACGGATCAAGCTCGGAGTCAAACAACTCACAGAAGATCCCTGGCGATCTTTAGCCAAAGCCTTTCGGCGGGGAAGTGTCATCGAAGGGGAAATCACCAGTATTACGGATTTCGGATTTTTTGTGAAAGTTCAGGGAGACATCGAAGGACTGGTGAACAAGTCGAATCTTTTCGAACCAAGCACCGAGTCAATCGATGACATTTCCGAACGCTACAAGGTCGGGGATACGGTAAAGGCCGTTGTTATGGATATCAACGTCGATAGACAAAAACTGGGCCTGTCCATTCGGGAATACACAAGACGGATGCAGCAGGAAACCATGGTACAGTACATCCACGACGATTCCGTAGAGGAGAAAGCAACCCTCGCTGATTTCATAAAAGACAAGAGCAAGGACTGATCGGGGCCTCCCCAGCCCATGTTGAAATCTGCAATCGATCGCAACAAATTTGAAACCCTCATAGAACTAAACGCACTGATCAATTCTGAGCATTCCGGCGGCAAAGAGCTGCTCAAGACTATCATCGAATCAGCCACCCGCCTGATGGAGGCGGATGCTTCGTCTCTGCTGCTCGTAAATCCGGAGAACAATAAACTGTACTTTGAAATCGCCTTAGGGACAAAAGGTCCTGAGGTGCAGCGTTTCTCTCTAAGTATGGGCGAAGGAATCGCCGGGTGGGTGGCGGCCAACAACAGATCCCTGATCGTGAACGACGTCGAGTCGGATACACGTTTTTTCTCCGACATCAGCAAAAAGATCAATTTCCCGACAAAATCGATCCTCGCCGTTCCCATGCGGGTGAAAGAGCGATGCGTTGGAGTGATTGAAATCATCAACAAATTCGACGGCGGGAGCTTTACCGAAGAGGATCTGGAATGGCTGGAGATCTTTGCCACCCAGGCCGCAATCGCGATTCAGAACTCCCGTTCTATGCAGAAGGTACAGGAGGAGGTTACACTCCTACAGGACGAGATCCAGACGGACAAGGGATATCACACCTTTATTGGTGAAAGCAAGGCGATCAAGGAAAAGTTGGATATCGCGCTGCGGGCCGCCAAGGCCGATTCTTCGGTGTTGCTGTTGGGAGAAAGTGGGGTAGGGAAGGAGCTTTTTGCCGAACAGATCCATCTACATAGCCCGCGTTGCAACAACCCATTGATTCGGGTGAACTGTGCTGCCCTTCCGGAGGGCCTTCTGGAAAGCGAGCTCTTCGGGCACGTGAAGGGAGCGTTCACCGGCGCCGGCAACGACCGCCGTGGCAGGTTCGAACTTGCAGACAGCGGCACCATATTTCTCGATGAAATTGTTGATCTCCCGCTGAACCTGCAGGTCAAGTTGCTCAGGGTGATCCAGCACCGGATGTTTGAACGCGTGGGAGGGTCAGAGCCTCTCAAGGTCGATGTCCGGATCATCGCCGCTACCAACAGAGATATTGAAAAAGAGGTGGAGAGCGGAAGATTCCGGGCGGATCTCTATTACCGGCTGAACGTGCTCCCGATCTATATACCGCCCCTGCGGGAACGGAGAGAGGATATACCGCTGTTGGCGGAGTTTTTTTTGAAGCGCTTCAACAGGGAGATCAAGAAGCAGATCAAAGGCTTCGCACCGGAAGCACTGGAGGTTCTTCTCTCCTATTCCTGGCCGGGAAATGTGCGGGAATTGGAGAACGCGGTAGAACGGGCCGTAGTAATCACTCAGGCCGATGCAATTACCCCGGATGTATTTATTCTGGACAAAATATCGGAAAGTGCCGAAGACGAGTATAGCGGCAGATCTATGAAAGAGGCCGTCAATATATTTAAAAAACACTACATTCGACAAATTCTCGAAATGAATCGTTGGAATCAGACCAAAACATCGAAGCTGCTGGGAATCCAGCGCACCTACCTATCTCGATTGATCAAGGAGCTGAAAATCAATCGCTGAGGGGAAGGGACACACCGGTGTTTTGATCGTGTGAAGTCTTTCGACGATCGCCAATCGATAGAGGGAGAACGCCTATGTTGAGCTCGGAGAGTGAAAGTAAAACAAGAAGTATTGAAGCCAAGTCTCGGTTTGTTGAGCGGCTGGCTGTTTTTCTTCAAAAATACCGTATCGTATTATTGGTCATATTGATTGCTCTGGTCCTGTTTGTAGTCGTGTACTTTGGCTGGTCGGAGTGGAACAAACGAACCCAGGAACGATCCGCTCTGATAGCTGAACGCGCCGGAAGTATGTACGAACAATGGCTGGGTGAAAGCGACGAATCGGTGAAGAGCTCGATCCAACAGGAACTGGGTGAGCTGATCGATCAGATACTGAAACGATATCCCAGGCAGTATGCAGCCCAAAGAGCCCACTTTATACGGGCGAATTTGGCCTTCGAAAACGAGCAATGGCAGGAGGCCGCGGAGAGCTACTCAAGCGTAGCAGGATCCTTTCCGAAATCCTACCTGGCACCTCTGAGCCTGTTCAACGCCGGTGTTGCCTACGACCAGATGGATGATCTGGATCAGGCTATTGCGGCCTATCAGATTTTGGTAGAAAAGCATGAGGAGAGCTTCTTGGTACCCCACGCTCTGTTCTCTTTGGGGCGCTTCTACGAGGCTCAGGAGGACTATGAAAGCGCATTTCAGCTGTACGACCGCCTGGAGGACGGGTATCCGTTGAGCAATTGGACAAAGATGGGTCGAAATCGTATAATCGAGCTCAAAGTCCAGGGTAAGATAGCCCAGTAGGGAGGAGGTCTTCCATGGCGAAGAAAAGCTCCAGATTCTTTGAAACCAAGTATTTCGGCCTGATCATAGGTGCACTCGTATTCGCTCTGCTTCTTATCCTATCCACTCAGACCGTCCTGATCTCGAACCTGGAGCTAAATGTACTGGATTTCAACTTCCGCTTGAAAAACTTCACCCGCCGCACGCGGATCCAGGAGGGAGTGACTGTCGAACAGCGGAATCCAAAGATATCCCCCGACATCCTGATCATAGGCATCGACGACAAGAGCCTGGGCATATTCGGACGCTGGCCTTTTCCGCGCTATACAGAAGCGAATCTGATCAACACGTTCGCCAAGATCAGAAACCAGAATGAACGGGAGCGGGCCTTGTTCCTCGATATTTTCTTCATCGAGCCTTCGGTACCGGAACATGACGTGATCATGGTACAGAGCATTGCTTTCAACCAGCGGGTATTCCTCGAGTCGGTTTTAACCCGAGTGCCGAATCCGGCGGGGACGGAGCGGGAGTACTTCGAGCGGCAGGATATTCTGTACGAACGTTTCGGAAAGATCACCAAACTTGAAGGTGATTGGACCCAAGTGGAAACCCTGTACGGTATTTACCCGTCATTGAAGCCGTATGCCCGGGCGGCTCATGGGTATGGACACCCCAATTTCGTCGAGGACGACGATCAGGTTTACCGAAAACAGCCTATGGTCTTAAAATCCGCCGTTCTCCTGGAAGAAATTCCCTTGGACGATCTTACCCCCGGAAGCCTCACCGAGGAGGAGCGCAAGAACTTTACCCGGCTGGTCTGGATCGACACCGAAGAGGTCTACCACGATGTTCCCTATCCGCTGACCGAACAGGGTATCGAGAATCTGCGCAGGACCATGGAAAAGAAAGCACCACTGAAGGCGGAGGACACGGACAACGATAAGCAGCCGGACCGCTACTACCACGTGGTACGAAAGTACCGGGACAGCTTTCTTCCGGCGATCACCCTGGCCCTGGCCCTCGAGTATTTCAACAAGGATCTGTCGGATATCGAGGTTGTCCTAGGCAAGCACGTCCGGATTCCCTCTCCCCAACAGTTCAACATCGAGACCCAGAGCTGGGAGCCATACCAGCTGCTTGTAAAGCCCGCGGTTCTGGACGAGGAGGGCAACGTTGTACGACCGGCGGTTACAAAGCCTATGGATGAGATCAGGATCCCGATCAACGACAGGGCTCAGCTGTTGATCAACTACATGGGAATCGCCTCCAGTGCCTCTCCTCGGGGACACCAGACCTTTCCCGTGCGATCCTTCGCCGGCTATGCCGCTAGAGTGCCAAACCCGGATCCGGCTCGCTGGCCTCGGACCATGGCGGTGGGCAACAAGATCCTCATGGTAGGACCGTTCTCCAAGGGTATAGCGGAAGACGAGAAAACGACCCCCTACGGACTGATGTTCGGTGTAGAGATCCATGCCAACGCATTGAACACCATTCTGATGAACAACTTTCTCTACCACATTTCCGAGTGGGCAAACGCTCTCATCTTGTTGGCAATGGCTCTATTGACCGCCTTCATGGCTTCGCGACTTCCCACGGTATGGTCGCTGGTGCTCTCCGTAGTACTTGCGGTAGTTTTCTTCTTCGCGGTCATGTTGATCTTTGACCTGTACAACCAGATTATCACCCTGTCCACGCCGATTCTAGGGGTGCTCTTGTCCTTCCTGGCAGTCATCGTGTACAGAATTATGACCGAAGAGAAGGACAAGCGTCGTATCCGGGACATGTTCAGCACGTACGTCAGCCGCCGGGTTGTCGATCAGATCATCAACAATCCGCCCGAGCTCGGCGGTCAGAACAAGGATCTGACAGTCCTGTTCTCCGACATTCGCGGTTTCACAACGCTGTCGGAGACCATGAGCCCCCAGGCCCTGGTCAACCATCTGAACGAATACCTGACCGCCATGACCGGTATTATCTTGGAGTACGAGGGAACACTGGACAAATACGTTGGGGATGAAATCATGTGCTTCTGGGGCGCACCTCTACCGCAGGAGGATCACGCCATGTTGGCCTGCCAGAGCGCGCTCCGGCAGATGGAAGTGCTGAGACAGCTCAACGAAAGTTGGCCTCCCGAACGGAAGCTCAATATAGGAATCGGAATCAATTCAGGTATCATGCTCGTGGGTAACATGGGATCGCTGCAGCGAATGGACTACACCCTCACCGGGGATAATGTAAACCTCGGCGCCCGTCTCGAGGGAACCAATAAGTCATACTTCACCAACATCATCATGAGTGAGTATACCTACGGCTTGGTCCGGGACAAGGTCATCGCCCGCGAGTTGGACAATATCCGAGTAAAAGGCAAGAACCAGCCGGTCCTGATCTACGAGCTCATCGACGCGATCGATGGTCTGGAGCCGCCCGTACGTTTGGATGACAGGAAAACAAGGCGAGGGTAGGGGTAGGGCAGCCCTGTTGTATAGACCGTACAGATTTGTTGGCTATTTCTTGATATCCCTCGCTACTCTCTGTTTTCTCCCACAGTGTGGGTTGGAATATATACCGTACCTCAGCCAACCTGTAAGTTTGGGTGCAAACGATGTCGACAATACATTTCGATTCATTCGTACTGGAGATAACATAGAGGCCGAATTTCTAGGTTTTGAAATCTATTATAAATTCTATACTGAGAGCGTGGAACCGGATGATGCCATTGTTACCTATAGTGCATTTTCCCCGAATGGTTTCACGCGTCTTTCCTCATCCGATGATCGCAAAAACCTCATATCCAAACCGTTGATCAAAATCCCATCTGGGAATACGAACACAATAACCTTCACCCTCGACTTCGACCAGGTCCCAGAAAAGGATCCTGGGACCAGCTCAACCGATCTAACGGTCGCCGACGTATCATTGCGAAGAGCCGTGTATTACGAGCCGGGT
>Ga0114925_10001019_pt1 | contig 13413 bp, 10 predicted proteins | sample SumtaG_2_FD_87287 | JGI IMG/M metagenome (GOLD analysis project Ga0114925, IMG submission 87287) | Deep subsurface microbial communities from Indian Ocean to uncover new lineages of life (NeLLi) - Sumatra_00607 metaG | ecosystem: Environmental > Aquatic > Marine > Oceanic > Sediment | place... | reverse complement strand
TCCAAAATCTTCAGCATTTCCGAGTTGATTCTTCTTTTTCAGATAGGATAAAAGAATATATTTTAAAGCTACTGAAATATAATGATTTGAAACCTCAACAATATTCTCTAATTCCTTTTCTTGCTCGTAATAAACATCTTGAATACTGGAACCTGGAAGTATATCGTGAAATTGATTAAATAATAAGTCTTTCCATAGTTTTTTCATCTTTGATTCAGGATACTCAAAATACTTGAAAAATAATGTAAAGAGCGTGAGGATGATTTCGCAGTTTCTTAAATTAATCTCACCAGCACGATTTAATCTTTTAGTATTGGCTTGGGTGGTATACACGCCCCTATGTAATTCTAAATATAATTCATCATCCCAAATAGGAAGTATATCTCCACATTCTTTCCTCAAAATATCAAAATATTGCTTGGTTGTACAGAATTTTAATAAGCCTCGTCTGCCAATATTAGTCATTATATCAATCTCTTCCTTCAGAGGACCCATTCCCCCATCTCCAAATCCGTAAAAGATACCAAGAGTCTTTAATCTCTCATTTGATAGATTTGAGTTAATATCATCAAGATTCATTGATGAATTGAAAATTAATTCTTTTTCTTTAATCTTTCGACCTGTGCGTGTGTATAAAGATAAATCCAATAAAACTAACCAGTTAAATAGGAACATATGAGTAAATATTTCAGAACCATCAATTCCTCTCCAAATAAAATTCGCAAAAGGAAATTCTGTATAGTCATTCCATGTAATTTTTGTTGTCCAAAATGCCTCAGCTCCTGATTTTGTTAAAATTTGTGGAAGTTGGGCATTAAAACCAAATGTATCTTCTAAACATTCAATAGTAGCAATTTTTCCAAAATTCTCAAGGAAAAATAACTGACCATATAGGCGTTGTCTAACTAAAGACTCTCCATTGGGCACGTTCACATCAGGTTCAACCCACATACCACCAACTAATTCCCATTTTCCCTTTTTTTCATATTCCTGAACTTCTTTAAAAAGGTCAGGCCTTAACCTTTTAATCCATTCGTAATATTGGGGTGTTGTTTGAGAGTATGTGAAAAAAGGATATTTCTCAAAGTGTCTTATTGCTTGTTGCGCAGTAATTATACATCTTCTCATAGTTGATAATTTTGTCCATAGCCAACATGCATCAATATGGGACTGTCCTATAGCGTATAAATTAAAGTCCGCTAGTTTAGGACTTTCTTTACCAAAAATCTTTCCGATTTTTTTGATAAGCCTTCCAAGACCATAGTGTAAATAATAATTAATATTATATTTCTGGCAAAAATTCCAAAATCTTGTCCAGTTTTTCCCGTCTAATAGCGCATGCATAGGACGGTCTAATTTTACACGCAGCTTTAATCTAGCAGCCTCTTTCTGATCAGACAAACTAAAATTCCTCTTTATGGAATGTAGATATTAAATTAATGAATTATTAAATTAATTAGTATTTTCCCCATTTAATATTATTAAACAAGAAAATCTTTTTAATATCAACTTTAAAAAATAAATATATATAGTCAAAGAGGAATTAGAATGCTTAATATAATTCAGCAATTTCAAGGAGAAGTTAGAGATTTATTCTTAATTTTAGACGGAATTCAAATTTTTATTTGTTTAGAGATCGCAATGTTATTTATTTATCGAGGGTTGAATAATAAAAGCTCGATGCGTGTGAATTTAGGTTGGGGTTTAATGTTTCTTATGTTCGGGCTTGCTGTATACATGAATATGATTAGAATATATTATCTTCCTGAAGAAGAATGGCTTGAAAATATTAAAATATATTCTTTAATTGGAATAACACCAGGATTAGTTATTATAGGGATAATGGAAAAGTTTTACCAAAAATATAGGGAAACCAAATATTTCTTTACTATTGAAGCAACTATAATAGGAATTATTACTTTTTTTACAAATGATCTATTAACAAGTATATTAGCAAACATATCGTTAACTCTTTTAGCAATATTTATAGTCTTATTTTTCAAAACTATAATTTCTCAATCCACCGGGGTTGTTCGTAAAAATATTGTAATATTTACTATTATGTTCTTCTTATATGTGTTTGGGGCTCTATTAATAAATCCAAGGGTTATTGCTAATCAAGAAAGAATCGGTATTGATGTTATTGCGACGGGGATTTTAGGAAATATTGCTCAGATGGTCGCTTTATTTATTATTGCTACTGTGTTATTTAAAATGCATATCTTTTTTGAGCTTGAATGGCGTTCAAAATTAATACAGTTATATGTGATTTATAAAATCAGCGGGGTGCCTATTTTCCATATCAGGTTTCAGGAAACCCCGACTAGCGAGGGAACTCGAGCAGTAATATCGGAAACTTTAGCAGCAGGGGGGATAAAAGGCGTTTCTATTATGTTAAAACAAATATCACAGAGCTCGGAAGAATTAAAAGTTATCGACCATGGAGATCAACAGATTTTACTTGAGCATGGCGAATATATTTTTATTGCTTTATATGTTTTTGAAGAAATGAGAATCTTTAGGGATAAAATAAAACAACTCAGAGAGAATATAGAAACATATTTCGAAGCCATCTTAAAAAATTGGGATGGTACTCATGCTTATTTTGAACCTTTAAAATCTATAATTCAAAGAGATTTTCAGTGAATCTTTAAAATTAAATTAATTAGTATTTTGCCCAATTAATGTTTATTGACCTTTTATCAAATTATTCTCATTAGCTAATCTAAACCAGTAAGAAAGAGAAAGCGCTCTAAGTAAAATAACCATACTTGTCCATAATTTCCACTAAATAATACATCATTTGCGTGTCCAGCTAGGGGAAATAAAAGTCGGCAGCATTTCACATCCTCTTTATCAAACGCATCTTCTAATAATATAGATTGATCCATTGGCGCCAGACCATCACTAGTTCCTTGAAAAATTAAGGCAGGAGGATCATCTGTATCGACGAGATTTGATGGATTATATGCCTCAAACAATTCTGGATGAGTGTCTGGATCTCCATCCAATAAATCAGGGGCTAAATCATCAAAATAATACTCAGAATCAACTGCGGGGTAAATTGGGACAATGCCTTTAATTATTAAACTCTCACTATAGGTTTCATTCCAAAAATCTGCATGATCAGTATGTCTTGAATTATATCCTAACCCGAATACTGAGGTCAGATGGCCTCCAGCGCTATCACCCATAATATAAACATTATCCAAGCGCGCATCATATTTATCAGCATATTTATTTTCTAATTTCTTTGTAAAAATACCTATATGTCTAATTTGATCTTCAACAGTAAAATCACCCAATACGTTTTTTGGAGTGAAAATATCCCCTGGGTACTTAAATTTTATTATTTCATTTACATTAATGTTCTGTTGAAGGCCATATTGAATATCAAAGATAATATATCCTTGAGCTGCAAGATATTTATTAACGACCATCCCTTCCCATCCTTTATCACCTAGCATCCAACCACCGCCATGAATTCGAATAATAATGCTTCTTTTTCCTGGTAAATCATCATCATCTTCTAACGGCATATAAACATCAAAATAGAGAGTAACTCCTTCGCCTTCATAATACTTTACAGTTTCTATTTTACAATCTCTATGAGGGATTCCTAAAAAATACTGCGGTAGATTAAAGGGTGTCTTAAGAAAGTATTGTTTAACATCATCTGGAATATCTTCTCGCCAATCTTCTCCAAAAGCAGCAGCGAACTCTGCGTCAGCTTGATATATAGCTATAGGAGTTAACAGAAGTGGTAAAGTAAAAACACCCGCAATAAATAAACCAGTTATTAAAATTGCATAATATGCTCTAGGATTCTTTTCTTTTCCCTTTAACTTTAATAAAAGTGAAGTTGCAGCAATATAAATAAATATAAGAAAGCCAGTACTTTGACCTACTGCCATACCTATTGCTCCTGAAATTAAATCATTTGCTCCAAAAAATAAGAGAAAGACCCAATATAATCCATGTAGAAATGTGAGATAACAGAGAATAACTAGGATCTTCTTTGTTAAATCTTTAATTTTCAAATTTCCACGCACCCCTTTCATCTAAATTTTTAATATCAAGGTAGGCTAAAGTAATTCCGAAAAATGAAATACCAAAAAAGCCAATAAAAACTAAGGTATATGGCAAAATAAAGGCGGATTTGTTTGTTTCAATTGTAATTGTCAATATCCCAACATTACCAACTAAAAGCAGCATTGCCACAATATAAAAAACAGTGAAAAGATAGCATATATGATTAATCTTTCGACCTTTTTAATCTGATTTGATAAGAAGTTGATCATTAATATATAGCAAACCGAAATTCACAAGCCAAGTTATTATCATTATAACTCCGAAGATGTCCCAAATTACTGAATATATAGGAACGGCAAAATAAATAATACCTAAAATTGCGTTAATAATATTAAGGATTATAGTCAAAAAACTATACTTCTTTACTTGATCTTGATTAAGTTTCATAATTAATCTTTTTTTATAAAATGAGTTCTAATTAATTATAAAACTTGTCTTTAGATAATTTAAAATTATTGTAAAGAAAAAAAGAGATGTTTTATAACTGCTCTAAATACAAAAATCTTTCAAGATAATAAAGAAAGACTTGAGCAAAATTATTATTTATCATAAAATCATTAGCATGGGCTGCTAATGGGAAAGTTAAAAGGAGTGCATTCACGCCTTCCGCCTCTAAAGCTTCTTCGATATCTTTACTATTTTTTAAAGGAACCAATCCATCTTGTAGACCTTGAAATATCAAGGCCGAAGGATCATCTTTATCCGCTAATTTACTAGGTGTAAACTTCTTATATGCCAGAGGGTTTGAGTCTGGATCACCGGGAATTAAATCATCGAGATCGCCAGTAAAATAGAATTCAGCATCGTTCGCAGGATAATATGGCACTATTCCTTTGATAGTTAATGCTTCACTGAAATTACCCTTAAAATAATCGTCATTATAACCAAGTCCAAAAACACCCGTTAAATGACCCCCAGCACTACCTCCCATTACAAAGACAGAATCTAATCTACATTGATATCTATCTACAAGTTTATGTTCTAATTGTTTTGTGAAATATCCTATGTGGAAAATCATATCATGAAGCGTAAAATCTCCTTTAACTTCGTCAGGTGTCGGTAAATATTTCGTTCCTTCCTGATCTAATAAACCGTATTGTATATCAAATACGATATATCCTTGGGCTGCTAAGTATTTATTAATTGTTAACATATTTCCAATACTTTTATCCCCTTGAACCCAACCTCCACCATGTATTTTAATTATAGTACTATTATGTCCTGGTAATTCGCGTTTTGTAGCTTTAGGATAATACACATCAAATCGTAAACTTAAATAATCATCATCACCTTCCTTTCCTTCTGAATAATACTCAATATCAGTGTCAATATTACACTCTCGCGAGGGAACTCCTAAGAAATAATGAATTAAGTTAAACTGAGATGGCAAGAAAAAAGATTTAATATGGTCTGGTATATCATCCCTCCAATTTTCACCATAAGCATCCTCAAATTCGGCTTCAGCATTTTGAATTGATAAAGGTGTCAATAAAAGGGGTAAAGAATTAACGATTACTAAACTGAGACCAATAACTATGATAACATTTCGGGTCATGTTTTTCTGCCGAATTCCAGGTCCTATAAAATTTACATCATCAGTCCTTTTCAATTTATATTGAATTTTTTTCTTAGGTGTTAATTTCAAGAAAAGTATAGTTGTCAGTAAATATAAGAATAATAAAAATCCTGAGACTTGAGCAATACCCATTGCTATAGTGTCAAAAATACCCCCTAATGGATATATCATCACAATAGTAAAAAGAATTCCTATTGCTAAAGTAATTATACAGGTTATTTTTAGATATATCTTCAAGAAGTTCAGTGCTTTCTGCTTGGTTTGCTTATTCAAAGTCCCACACACCTCGTTTCTCTAAATTTAATAATGTTTCTATACCAAGTAAGATTCCTACACCTGATATGAGACTAAATCCGAATAATATCCAAAGATTTGCTATAAAAAGTAATATTTCCTCTTCTACGATTAGATTTATGAATAAAAGATTAAATACCATTACCAAAAGCGCTATGATAAAGATAATAATGTAATAAAATGATAAGTGATTAATTCTTTTTCCTATAACTGAGGTCTTTTTTAGATAAAGATCATCTAAATAGATTATTATAATATTTAGCATCCAAGATAATATCAAGATTAAGCCAAAAAAATCTAATATAAAAGTGTGAACGGGAATTATCATATACCCCACTCCAAAACATAAGGTAAGTATATTTAAAAGAATGCTCAATTTACATACGATATTCAGTGATTTTTTAGGTGTATTCTTTTCAAAGGACATAATAATTCAGTTTTTTTATTTCTAACAATTATGTTATATAATAATATTAAATTCAATATTATTTTAAATTTCGAATTTCTTCAGTAATAGAGAGAAGTTGAATTAGTAATAATGCTTTTATATAGAGATAGAGTAGAAAAAAAATTAAAAAAATTAAAGTAAATTATAATATGTAATTTATATATTAGATTTTTAAAGTTTTAAATAGAAAAAGATAAAGGAGATTATTCAAAAAATGGTAAAAATGGTAAAAATTATTCAGAGTTTAATAAATTTTAGGGAGGTCATTCAGAATGTCTAAAAACATTCGTGATATCGCATGGTATGAAGATCCAAAGTTAAAAGGATTATTTATAAAAGCCGCTTCGAATGCAATGCGGAGTTACCATGCACCGATTGTTACACCAAAAACCACCTTTACTGGATCAAATAGCTTAACTGATTTCATTAATCACATCGGCTCATATTTAACACCAGAAGAAAAGCGAGTTATTTTAGTTGTCGATAAAGATTTGAGAAAAATGGGCGAAAAGGTGGCAAAAAGACTAATGACATTAAAACAGATTGATTCAAAGATTTTTGATAATGTCCTTCCAGAAGTTCCTAAATATACTGTTATGGAAGGCGTGAAAGCCTGTGAAGAATATGATCCAAAAATAATGATTGCCATAGGAGGAGGTTCAGCAATGGACACAGCCAAATTAATAATGCTATTCTATGAGAAACCCGACATTAATTTGAATAATTTAATGGCACCTTCCTATGTTGGGTTAAGGAAAAAGATCTTTTATTTAGTGGCAATTCCAACAACTAGCGGGACGGGATCTGAAACGACTTTTGTTGCGGTTGTCACTGATACAGACCGAGAGCCACCAAAGAAAACGGAAGTAATATTATACGAACTATGCCCCGATTTCGCAGTCTTACATACTGATTTTGTAAAAACGATGCCTCCATATCTTACAATGGGTACAGGCATGGATGCCCTTGCCCATTCTGTAGGAGCATATGTATTAACAATGAGTAATGTTTATACTGACATCCATAATATTAAAGCCATTGAAATGATTATAAAATATTTGCCTAGAGCTGTAAAAAGAGGGAATGATATTGAAGCACGATATCAAATGCAACTTGCTGCATTTATTGCGGGCATTGGTTTTGGAAATGTTTCGGGGGGAATTGAACATGCTTTAGGTCATTCTTTTGGTGCCATATTTCACACACATCATGGAGTCTGTGTAGGGATATATCTTTGTGCTTCAGTTGCTTATCAAGCAAAGGTTACGAATAGATTCTTAGATATTGCTAAAATTTTTAAAATTAAAAGAAAAGGGAAACAGAAGGACCAAATATTAAGAGAACTTTTAGAAAAAATAAAAGAGTTTATGAAACTTGTTGGATGTCCTTTATCTGTCAAGGAGCTTGAAAAACCAAAAGTCTCTCGTGAAGAATATAACGCTAAGATGGATCAGATGGTAGATTACGCTTTTAACGATTACACAACGTTATCATCCACGCGAAAGCTCGATCCATTACAAACTCGTAAGATTTTAGAAGTTGTATATGAAAATAAAATAGACGATTTAATGGAATTATACTATATGTAGGAGGGAAAAAAATGTTTGGATATAATGGTAAAATTGCTTATATTGATTTAAGTACATCAAGCGTGGACATTAAAGATTTAGATCTAAAAATTGCTGAAGAATACATTGGTGGCGTCGGGTTATCTGCAAAATTAATGTATGATCTACTTTCTGATGAGGACTATAAAGCCTTGAAGGAAGACCCATTCTCAAATGTAAATCCTATTATTTTCGCAACAGGACCTCTAACGGGAACAGCAACTCCTTCTAGTAGTAGATACTCCGTTGCGGGAATTTCTCCTTTAACAGGTATCTGGGGTGAATCAACTTCCGGAGGTTATTTCCCAATAGCCTTAAGACGGAGTGGATATGACGCGATTGTAATAAAAGGCAAAGCTGAGAGTCCAAAATTTATTTCTATTATTGATACTAACATAGAAATTAAAGACGCAACTTCCATTTGGGGAAAAAATACGCGAGAAACGATCGAAGTTATTAGAAAAGAACTTGATGACGATAAAATCCGCATTGCTTGCATTGGGAGAGGTGGAGAAAATTTAATTAAATATGCTGGAGTAATAAACGATGAAGGAAGGGCGGCTGGTCGATGTGGGTTAGGAGCGCTTATGGGTAGTAAAAAATTAAAAGCCATAGCAGTTCGAGGGAAGGAAGTAATAGAATATGCGAATAAGGGTGATTTAATAAAAGCCGCAAAACAAGTAATGGGAAATGTAGAAAATGCGTTTTCCACAAAATTTTTCAGCAATCATGGTACTCTCTGCTACACTGATATGGGAATGGTTTTGGCTGATATCCCCGCAAATTACTTTACAAATACGGAGTTCATAGCAGAAGATTTAACTGGTAAACGATTAAAAGAACTTTACCCTGTTATGAAGTACGCATGTGCTGGTTGTACTATAGGGTGCGGAAGAACTACTATCGCAGAAATTGATGGGAAAGAAATAGAAATTGATGGTCCTGAGTATGAAACAGTAGCTGCTTACGGTCCAATGTGCGGTATTTTTCACTTTGAACCTATTTTAAAGGCAAACCATGTTTGTAATCTCGAAGGTTTAGACACAATCTCTAGCGGGGTCTCGATTTCGTTTTTGATATATCTTGTTGAAAACAAAATTGTTATAGATTCCATACAAAAATATTTGATGGGTATGAGCTTAGAAGATATTAAATGGGGGAATGATGCTATTGTGTTAAAATTGCTTGATCAAATCATTAATCGTGAAGGAATTGGAGACATATTAGCTGAAGGCGTGAAAATTATGGCTGAAAAATTAGGAGTTAACCCGGATTTGGCTGCGCATGTTAAGGGGTTAGAAATACCTATGCACGACCCTCGAGCTTATATTGGGCAAGCACTCTCCTATATGACTTGTTGTATTGGAGCAAGCCACGAAAAAGGAGATTTCTTTAATATAGACGGAGATGCGGCTTCATTTATAAGGGTTAAAAAGGATGACCGCTTCAACATTGATGGCCGAGAAGGTTCAGTAATGTTGATGCAAGACATTGCAAATGTTTTCGATTCCGCTGTAATTTGTAATTTTCCTCACGTTAATATGGCAGCAGTGATAAGATTACTTAAAGGATCAACTGGATTCAAGTCCTTTGGAAATAGAAAAAAATTGTTAGCGGCTTCTGAGAGAAGTACAAACGTAAAAAGATTGATTTCTTGTAAGCTTGGTTGTAAAAGAGAAGATGATACTCTACCAAAAATCGTTTCCATTGCTTTGAAAAGTGGAGGATCGGTAGGCGTAAAAATTGAGCTAGAAGAAAATTTAAAAGCTTATTATAAGGCAAGAGGCTGGGATTGGGAAACGGGGGCGCCAACTAAAGAAAAATTGGAAGAACTTGAAATTTTATAACTTTTTATCTTTTTTTTATTTTTTACTCCGACATAATTCCCACCTTAACAATTAATACTAAAGTGAAATCTTAATTTTATTGTAGTAAACCGTTGTCAAATTAAACTTTAAATAAATTCCATCAATATCATAATTGAGAATTCATATGATTAATTTCTTAAAATTCAAAAAAATTGTTAAAATTTTTGTACTCTTGATAATCTCATTCAATATTTTCTATGCTTCTTTATTTATTGTACAATATTTTACTATTAGTTATGAAAAATCAAGTGAGGATAATACAACTGTTAATCATGTTTCTGTGTCCTCAGATGGTAAAAGGTTTGTAGCTGCAACTGAAATGAATATTTATTATTACGAAAGTGGAAATCGAAAAGGTGAATTGATTTATGAGGAAGAAGGTATATGTTGCCAGTTTGATGAAGTTGAGCTTTCTTCAAATGGAAAATACATTGCTGTAATTAATAATAATGAGCTCCGTATTTTTAAAACTTCTGATGGAGAATTATTATGGAACAAAACTATAGATGGTGGTTCTGACTATTATGGTTGGATGCCCTTAGAAATCTCTTCAGAAGGAGAATATATTGCGTTAGGAGCGAATGGAGGTAAAGTGTACTTGTTTCATAGAGATAGTTCAACTCCATTATGGGATTATGACATTGGAGAGGGAGAGATAGAATTAGCCATGTCTTCTTCGGGAGATACTATCGTAGCAGGAAATATAAATAATGATGAGGGTGATGGTAAGGTATTTTTATTTTCGAAAGAGACCTCAACCCCCTTATGGAATTATCCTTATGATGGAGATTGGGTACATATTGCGATTTCCGAAAATGGAAAACATATAGCTGTAGGCTCAAGCTCTAACCGAATCTATTATTTTGATAAGAGCTCTAACAAACCTAAAATGAATTATAAAATATCTGGAGACCATTACGTAAGATCTATAGATATTTCAGAAGACGGGAATGAGGTGGTTGTGGGTAGTAGTGATGGAAAAGTCTATTTATTTGACACTTCTGATTCTGAGCTTCTATCATCTTATAACATAGGTGGGGGTAATGTTCGTCAAGTTAAACTATTTAAAGATGGAAGTTTTATTGCGGTTTCAAAAATATTCGCCTCTACTTTCTTTAATTTTTATAATATTTATTATTTTGAGCACGGGAGTAATACTCCTAAATGGGCACTCTTCGATCTTTTAAGTATCTGGGAGGTTGACTTTTCAGCAGATGGAAGTAAATTTGTTTCAGGAGGCGGATCTGGATTAATTCTGTATCAAGTTGATTCTTGTTATACCTACCCTAACAATTTGGTATACGTCTGGTCAATTTTTATAATAGATATATTATTTCTAATCGTCGCAATAGGCTATCGAAAAAAGAAACATCATTATCAAGCTGATGTCAAGTATGATAAATATAAGGATGAGTTGAAAAGTGATATAAATCTTGCAAAGAAATATAGGACTGAAGGTAAAATAAGTGACTCTCAGATGCAGCTAAAAAATACGTTAGAAAAAGTAAAAACTGCTGAAATAGAAGCAGAAGCAGGTACTTCTTCTTTAAAAGAGAAGCGATTAAAAGAATTAAATCAAGTTGAAACGGAGTGCAAAAGAATAGATCATGAAATAGTACAAGCGCAAGTGAGAGAAAAGATCCTTGAAATAAGTAATAAATATCCAAGAATGCAAATTGAAGAGATAGGAGAAGAATGTGGAATACAAAATCAGCTACTCATCATAAACCTTATCAAAGATATGATAAAAAATAAAAAAATCATCGCAAAATATTATTCCAGTACGAATTCTATTGTTTTTGATAGAGAACAAATCTCTGAAGATATTGATGAGTTAATCAGGCAATTTGAAGAATGGGAACAAAAAGGTAAACAGCAGAAAAAGATTTAAAGTTAATCATCAAAAGATTATAAAACACTCTATAGAAAAACTTTAGCTCTATACCTATGAATTATCATTTTTTTTTTCCAAATGGGTTAAGATTTCATCCCTTAGTTCAAACACTCTAGAAGCGTGGGAATACTGCTTTATGCTTGTATTCATACATTTTAAAGCATCTTCTATTTTTCCAGTTCTGAAATATGCAAGACATTGCAAATGTTTTCGATTCCGCTGTAATTTGTAATTTTCCTCACGTTAATATGGCAGCAGTGATAAGATTACTTAAAGGATCAACTGGATTCAAGTCCTTTGGAAATAGAAGAAAATTGTTAGCGGCTTCTGAGAGAAGTACAAACGTAAAAAGATTGATTTCTTGTAAGCTTGGTTGTAAAAGAGAAGATGATACTCTCCCAAAAATCGTTTCCACTGCTTTGAAAAGTGGAGGATCGGCAGGCGTAAAAATTGAGCTAGAAGAAAATTTAAGAGCTTACTATAAGGCAAGAGGATGGGATTGGGAAACGGGTTTTCCAACTAAAGAAAAATTAGCTGAACTCGGAATCTAAAATCTAGCAAAAAGCTTTAATTTAATGAGAATGTTTATAAAAAAATAGCTAATCAATTACTTATAAGCTTTTTTTAGGATGATGAGAAAGGATGGGAGTCATTGGTATTTAGCAATAGTTGTCGGTTTTAACGGATATATATTAACTGCATATCCCATTAAAAATAAAGATGGTGATTCTTTATATAATAATTATGGTTTATATTTAACATTATTAGGTTAATTCTATGGAAGTATATATAAAATCAGTTAGGATTGGAGCAGAATATGAAGGTTATATTCCCTATTATTATATAGCTGGTAAGCTTAAATCTGGAAAGGTTATTTCAATTTTTGATGATGAATTTGATCTTCGTTCTAATAAAGAATAAACTATTGAATGTTTAATTTCGGCTTCCTTTGTTGAATATATTGATTTAGAACTAAATCATGAAGTAGACTCGTCTTATTCAACTATACTAAAGGGTCAATATTTAGAGAAATACAAGATTCCTTCAGATTTTAAAAAATTTGTGAATCAGATAAGCTATGCTATTCAAAATAGCGATGGTATTATTTTATTGGATAAATATGATTTGAAAAATTACCAAATTAAAAATGGAGATATTATTGCTGTGGATGTGAGTAGGTATGATTTACTAGATTGGCACTTAAAAAAGTAGTCGTCTAGTTAATTATTTTTTAGATTCCCAGCAACTACCTGTTCGTAACAATTTCGTTTAAAGTTTGGGGTTATAAACATTCAATAATTAATTTATAGCGAGAAAAAGGTAAATCCAACCTAAAATATTTGTAAAATGAGTTGATCTTTATCAAATTTTTTTATAATACCCACTTTTTCAAGAATGTCTTTCATTCCAAGAAGGTAAGGACCTCTGTCAAATGAATGGAATGCAAACCATCCCTCTAATTCAGCAGATTCCTTGTTGTTATCATCAATCAATTTGAAGGGTATTTTTGCAATTTTTACTTGTATTTTGCACTCTTCTTGAGGTGCAGCCCCACGAATAAAACCTGTAAATTTTGGTTTGATTTTAAGGAAATCTAAAATCAAATCAGGTGCATACGAAATAAAGGCGCCCGT
>Ga0114925_10001018_pt1 | contig 13414 bp, 13 predicted proteins | sample SumtaG_2_FD_87287 | JGI IMG/M metagenome (GOLD analysis project Ga0114925, IMG submission 87287) | Deep subsurface microbial communities from Indian Ocean to uncover new lineages of life (NeLLi) - Sumatra_00607 metaG | ecosystem: Environmental > Aquatic > Marine > Oceanic > Sediment | place... | reverse complement strand
ACCTTAATGGCAGTAATATGTATTGCGGTATTTAGCGATATGTTCGCCGTATTAATAGGACGAAAATGGGGGAAGCATAAATGGAAAATCGTTCCTGGAAAATCCTATGAAGGGTCTATAGCTGGTTTCTTAGTTGGATTTTTCACAGCAATGATTTTTGTAGGGCCATTCCTTGCATTTATTGGTGCCTCGATTTTTGTTTTTACAGATATTGCTCTAGATAAAGTAAAAATCTGTGATAATGCATTAAATCCTATCTTAATAGCAATTACCTTTGAAATATTCATATTAGTAAATCCAAATTTCGTAAGCCCTATGATAGAAATGCTGCCAATTATAAAAATATGGTAAGATTTCTCTTTTTATTTAATTTATTCTGTCTTACTATTCTCTCTATTAAAGGTGATCTCTTGGTTCGTTGAGTCATATACTTTTATTGGGCTATTAGGTTGTTCTAATATTGTAATTATAAAATCCATTAAATCTTCTTGATTCATTGCCATTTTATCTGTTAAATTTGAAACAAAGAGTTTATCATATTGCTTAGCCAATTCAAATAATCTTCTGGTTACCAATTTTTGATAAATTGATTGGATTATAACTTCTAAATTAGGAAAATTTTCGAATTCTAAATCTTTCATAAATTGAAATATATTTTCTGCTACATCGAAGTAGTTCACAATCTCATAGGAACTTAGTACTATATATAACCTCTTAATAAATCCGAAATAACGATTAATACTGCTTTGGACATCGTATAAATTATATTTATCTACGATTTGATCGGCATCACTTTTCAGTATTACCATTAATTTCATTAAATTCTCGAGATTAGACTCGTCAGCATTTTCTTTTAAAAGATTATTAAGTCGTCTTACATAAATATTTCGATGATTATTTAGCTCAGAAGTGATCTCTTGATTTAATTCGCTAAACTCTTTTAATTCCTTTTCTAAATCAAAATTTTCTTGATAATCTTTTATGAGAGTTATTGCTGACCTTGCTTTTTCTAAGGATGAGTTTAAATCATCAATTTCTAATTTTTTTAAAACGAATTCTTTATAAAATTTTAATTTTTTGCTAAGATCTTTTTTGTTCTTATAGCGATCGATTGAATCCTTAAATATTTTCATACTTTAACTTATAAAATACGCCATTGATTATGCCTATTAAGAAATTATAGATTATTTAAGTATTAAAGATTATTAGTTATTATGAAAAAAATTACTTTAATTAACGGTTCACCAAGAAAGAATAGAAGCTGTAATTTTTTAATTAATCAAGCAATTGAGGGTATAAAATCTGTTTCTGAAGAATTTGAAATCAATAAAATTCAAATAGGAGATTTCAAGCTTTCACCTTGTAATGGTTGCGATCAATGTTTAAGACCACCTAATGATTGCCCTTTAGCAGAAGAAGATGATACTAAAAAATTGGAAGATTTAATTTTAGGGTCAAACGCAATTTTAATAGCCGCCCCAAACTATTTCGGTTCTGTGAGTTCTCAGATTAAGGTACTAATAGATCGTTCTAGACCTTGGAAAATGAAAAAATATCTATTAAAAGATGTGATATTTGCACCTATGGCTGCAACTGGTCTTAGAAATGGTGGAAGTGGTGTTATATCCGATTTAATAAACTTTGCTTTAATCCAAGGAATGATAATTGTAGGTAATGCTTTAGGTAGTCCTGTCCTTGAAGGAAATATCCCCATTACTAGTTTACAAAAATTTAATATGAAGGAATTTGTTGGCAAAGGAGAAACTGATGAATTAGCGGGATTAATTGCTAAAGACTTAGGAAAAAGAGTTGCGGAATTAGTCTTAAAAATTGAAAAATAAAAAAATTAAAATAAAAATAGTTATTTTTTAGCTACAGAATCTTCTTTTCTTTCGGATTTTATTGTAGTCTTGGCTAAAGGTTTATCACCTGGCCAAACCGAATTAACAATTGCCCCTGCCACGATTAATAGTATAAAAATCATAAAATATATTGGAAGAGTCTCCATCCCTTCAGGAAAACCCTCTAGAACAACTTGAATCCAAGAGATCATCCATTCTCCTATTGGCTGAACAATTGGTCGGAGGAATCCGAGTAATAAGCTAACAATATCTGCTAGGACTTTTAAAAACCCCATATCGCCCTGAAATATCATTTTTATTCACCTCTCCTCCGTTTTTCTCTAATTTTGTTTCTATTGACAATGAAATCAACGAGATCATATGTTTTTAGGATTATCGTAAGAAAATATATTCCCAGAATGACCATTATCATTTGTGAGAGATCTATCGACATTGTACCCAAATCTACCAATATAAATTCAATTTCTGTTGCCCCAGAGAATTTATAACTCCAAATATAGAGACAATTTAAAAAAATCTGAATTAAACAAAACACACCTCTTCGAATCGATTGAGAAGGAGAACTGTAGGCGAAAAAAGCAGTACCGCTAATAAGAAATCCAAAGGCCAATATCCAGAAATAGATATTGGTAATCTTTTCCTTTTCCATTGTTAAATTCATTTCTTGGACAGTTAATTGTGAAATCCAACTAAAGGTCATATAAGGAATTACAATTGTTATAAGAACATATATTCCTGCGAATATTGTCCCTCTTACCATATTTTTATTTGCACCCATTTTAATATCCCTCCTTTAAAAGGACAACTCCTGCATTTTATAATCTATAATATTAACAGCTAATGTGAGAAGACCTAAAGAATACTTCATTGATAATGAAATGTCTACATAAAATTTTACTGGTTGAGTCCTGTCTAACTCATTTAATGGATCGGGAATATTTTCAGAAATAAAATGTTTACTTGCTCCTTCAAAAGAATCGTCTAGGGAGTCTCCGCTTTTTATATTATCAAAGCTTTGAGTCTTATCAAAAATAGTTTCAGTGACAGTTTCATTTACTCCCGGCGTTGAATAATTGATATGCGAATATTCCATATGTAATACAATTCTTATTGTAAGATCTTCTATATCAAAAAAACCTACGTTTTTTATAGTAAAAGGTAAAGTTAAATTTAACTCATCGGGTTTAGTAATATCGAATTCACCTTCAAGATTTTCACCATTTACATCAATGTTATCTGGATTGGATAGTATTAGGATAGCTGACATTGCTCCTAAAAATGAAACAACTGACATCGATATCGTACATACCATTAGAAAGATTCGCATAATTAATCTAAAAACTCGTGAAGTTCTCATTATAATCAGTTTCTACATTTATTAAATTTTTATTAGATTTATTAGATAATTTATGTTAACTTTTATTAAAGCTGTTATTCTTTTAAACTTTTTATTTTTAAAACATAAAGACTATGGGATTTTTGGTAGAAATAAGAGTAGGATTGTTTATTTTGAAGGAATATTCTATTAATTATTTTTTTCTACTTTTATTAGTTTCCAAAACTTAGCCTCAGATGCTAAGACCGATAATAAACCTATTTCACTTATAGCAAGTATTAGAGTATAGTCCCAGATTATGGGTTGCAAAAAGAACCAAGCTAAAAATACTAGAAATAACAGCGGCCCTAAAATTATAACTCTTTGAAATAATTTCTTTCCTGCTTGCTTCCGATCTTCTTTTCGTCTCGAATCGTCAAGAGGCGACATATAATATGTCCATGCCGCCAAAGGAATTGCTAACGCAAACATTCCCAAAATAAGAAATATAACCTCATAAGTCATAAACATCGGGAAAATGTCGCCATAGAAAAATGCTGTTCCAGTCCATCCAATTAAAATTGCTTTTAATAATCCAACAGGATATAAAGTTTCTTTATCATTAAAAATTAAAACCACTTCTTCCAATCTCCAATCTGGCATAGAACCCCCCCCATTACGATTTAAAGTAAGTATTTCGCCAGAGTTTTGATACACCTCCACATTTTTTTCCCATCCTTGTTTAAGCGCACCTTTGTCAGGATCTCGCACTAAAACATACCAATGAAAAGGTGTTTCAACCACCCAGACATATTTAAAATCGAGATTAAGCAGTAATGAAGCCATAGTTACGGCTTGCCCTTGACAATCGTCAGTTCCTCTATTAATACACTCTGTTGGAGTTGCAACATGTCCTGACATCCCATATGTTTCAAAATCCAATCGCCAAACTATATTTTCAGTAGTAAAATTGCTGACTGCGAGTGCTTTCTCCTTAAAAGTTAGTGAATTAAAATCTGAATATTCGTCAAGGAATTCTGAAGCAAAATCTTCTACAGCTGGCGCGTTTGGTGTGATTAATTCTGCTTGTCTGTGAGTTCTTACATAAATCTGTTGGGGTATTAGCCAAAATGTGGGGAATAGTATGAGTATAAGAAAACCTAATGCCCAACATGACGCTTTAACTCGTCTTATAATTATATTTTTATCCTTTCTAATAAGTCCGATGAATATTAAAGGTAAAACTATAATAAGGCCTAAAAGTAATATCGTAGTTATAAATACTGTATATGTAAATAACATTATAATATAAAGACTTAGGGACAAAACTGCTAAAGAAGTTCCAATAAACCTTTTAGAATTCAAATCGCTCTTATGCATATTACATACAACTTGAAAATTATTATAGTAAATAGATACTTGAGGTATATGACCGGTTGCAGCCGTTAATCGCTATTCTTCTAATATTTTTAAGAACAGGTCATATTTTTAACCATATACATCTCCTTGTTTTTTAATGAATAAAATACCAATTTTTTCCCCATGAACTTCTCCAATTATGACATCAATAATTATTAATTCTTTTTGTTCTAAATCTGGTAAAACCATGCTCTCAATATAGACCTCAACATTAGGGTTGTTTTCAATATTGGTCCACTTAATAAACTCTGCTTTATCTTCCAGAATTTTGTATTTCTCAACTAATTCAAGTACATCTCCGCAAAACATCATTGTTCATGAGCTCGATGAATAATAAAAAAATGCTACAACATATTTTTCTAAATCGTTATCATCAAAAAATTTATTTTTTTCATTAATAAAGTCCATTGCAGTTTGAGAAAATATTAATCTAAACGAAAATCACCATATTTTTTTCTTTTACTTATATTATAATATGATTTAATCAAAATAATTATTATTATCAAAATTTTCGAACTTAATTGCAAATGTGAAGAATTAACTTACATCAAATCTGCATTAATGAAAACATTAACACAAATGACATTAGATAGATGGAAATGAAAAGTATTCCTGCCTTTTTATCCATCTTTTGCCTAGTTGAAACTACAATAATCACTATTAGAGAAGCTACAATAGTGTATAAGATTGTTGGAATCGCGAGTTCGGCAGATACTTTTTGGGGAAAAAGGAATTGTCCAATTGCTATGGATAATGTCGAATCAACAATGCAACTGCCAATTATATCTCCAATTGCGATATCATATTGCTTTCTTTTTAGAGCGCTTATATCAACTGCCAATTCTGGGAGAGAAGTTCCGATGGAGAGTAGAAAGAAACTGATAATGTATTCATGAACATTAAATAGGCTTGAAATTGTAATTACCGCTTGGATTATAATAAATGAACAAAATGCAACTCCAATGAAAGCTAAACTAGCAATTAGAGCGTGATATTTCTTACTTCTATGTTTATGACCTATTTTCTCCATCATTAAATCTACATGCTCCAACATATCGCTCTTAGTTATGTTATATATTATCATTATGTAAATCGCCAAGCTTGAAATCATAAAAAATGCATTTAGCCGCGTAAAATATCCTTTTTCAATAACGGAATAAACTACTATAAGAGCAAGTATCAAACATGAACCTATAATAACGAATTCCTTTCTTTTAACGACGAATGAACCGCAAATAATAGGTAAAAGCCCAAAAATAAGAGTTATTTGAGTAAAACTTGAACCCACAGAATCCCCTACATCTATATCTCCATGACCCATGCTACATGATATAATTGAGTTAAATATTTCAGAAATATCAGTACCTATAGATACTATTGTTATGCCGATTACTAAGCTTGATATACCCAGCATGGATGCGAGGGTAGCAGAATGTTTGACAGCTAAATCGCTAAAAATCGCTATAAGTAATAATCCCCCAATAAGCATTAAAATCGCTATTATAACTTCAGACATTTTTTATAATTCAATTATTTCTATTAGGAGATATTCTTTTATTGCCATTGATTTAAAATATCTCTTAAATATATAATTATCCCTTTTTGATCCAAAAAAACTTCAAAATTAATACATAATAATTCCAATTTATATCCCATATTGGGGTAATTAAAAAATTTATTAAAGAAAAAGTATTTTAAAATACCTAATGTCTTCAGATAAAAATAAAAATTTGCACGATTTGCATGTTACTCTCGAAATGGAAATATTTGATAAATTAGAAGCCATTAAAGAGTATCATGGAATAAAGAATCTCACTGAAATCGTTCGATTTTTAATAACAAAGGAATATAGAAAAATAAATAAACTTGAATAATTTCGGTCTATTATTTTATTTTTTATTTTAATATTTTAATATAAAGTTTCCTCTTTTTAATCCGACGTGTTATTTAGTTCAAACTCTTAGATCTGAAAAAAAAGTAGTTTTAACAAAACATAAAACCCATAATAACTTATTAATAAGGCAGCTTCCCATTTTTTAAGAGTTTTTTCTGTCCATAAAAAGTAATAGGTTAAAGATATTGCGAGAAAAAGCATGGGTATATCAAACAAAATTAAAATAAGATCTACGTTAAATTCAGCTATTACTGCCCCCGCACCAGTTGCAAAAAGAATATCGCATATATTAGAGCCTAATATATCGCCTACAGCGATTCCATGTGATTCTCGACGTAATGCAGTTAAATCGGCAACTAATTCGGGTAAGCTAGTTCCTAATCCTACGATTAAAAGACCAATTACGCTTGCTGGAACGTTTAATTCATTTGCTAAGTTATGAGCCCCGAGTATTGTTATGTCGGCTCCAATTAATAAAATTAAAAATCCAACAATTAATATACCAATATCTTTTTTGGGAGTGGATGCTTCAAAAGGCATATCAATGGTTTCAAAACTATGAGGGTCCAATCTTTCTTTATCAGAAGTTAAAGTTTCTATTTTAACCTTTTCTAATCTCTTTTCGCTTTTGATAATTAAAAATAAGTATAATATATATGCGACTATCATTAAGATAGCCTCTAAGCGGGTTATTACTAAGTCAATGGCACATAAAAGAAAAATAAATAAAGATACAAACAACATGGTTCCTTCCCTTCTTAACTCCCATTTACTAACAAAAATCGATTGACTTAAACCTAATATCCCTAAAATAAGCGTAATTTGAGTGAAAAATGAACCAATTTTATTTCCAATAACAATTCCATCTATATTTGGGTCTATTCCATATAATTTATCTAAACCACCCATAATTGATACAGCAATTTCTGGCAAACTGGTTCCAATTGCAAGAATTGTCAAACCAACCATTAAGTGACTTATACCTAATCGATGGGCGATATTTTCTAAGCTAATAATTAAAAGCTTAGCGCCAAAAAATAAACCAATGAAACCCAGTCCAATAAAAAAAATCGAATATAGAATCACTATATTTTAATTAGGTGATAAAATAAAAAGATTTACAAATGCTAGATTTTAACGATCTTTTCCAAAATTAAAATCATTAAGTGACTTATCCCTAATCGATGGGCAATAATTAAAAAATTATAGTATATTTTAGAAGTTAATACTTAATATTATATTTTAAGAATCTAAAAAAAAAGATTTTGAGAGAACATGGAAAAAATTAATGCTCATTCTATAAGTGTAGATGAAGTAATAAAAGCAATGGATACTTCAATAGAAAATGGTTTAACGGAAACAGAAGTACAAGCAAGAATTGAAAAATTTGGCAAAAATGAACTAATAAAAGAAAAAGGCAAGACAGCCTTGCAAATATTTATTGGTCAATTCAAAGATTTTCTCATATACTTACTTATGTTTGCAATTGCTATTTCGGTGATTATAGGGATATACAAAACATCTCAATCAGGCGAACAATGGTCATCAGAATATACTGATGCCATTGTAATTGCAACCATTTTAATCGTTAATGCGATCTTAGGATTTTATCAAGAATATCAAGCCGAACGGTCGCTTGAAAGTTTAAAAAAGATGGCACCTCACTTTGCAAAAGTTAGAAGGGGTGGAATGGTTAGTGAAATTGGTGTCGAAGATCTTGTTCCAGGAGATATTGTATTAATAGAAGAAGGAAATAAATTTCCCGCAGATATAAGGCTCTATAAAGAATTTTCCCTCTATGTTGATGAGGCAATTTTGACTGGAGAATCGAAACCCGTCAAAAAGCGATTAAAACCCGTAGAAGAAGAAAAAATTCTAGCAGATCGAACCAATTTAGGGTATATGAATACAATAATCACAAGGGGAAATGGAGAGGGCATAGTAATTGGAACGGGTATGAACACAGAGATAGGAAAAATTGCTGAAAGCCTACAAGAAGAGGAAATAGAACCGAGTCCGTTTCAAGTAGAAGTGAATAAATTTGGAAAACTATTAGGTATAATAATTATAATAATCTGTGGCGCAGTTTTTGCTCTTGAATTAATATTAATCCTTTGGGAACATGGAGGAACCATTCCTGAGGAAAGTGTTGAGGAAATCATACTTGCATTCGAGATAGCAATAAGTTTAGCGGTTTCTGCCGTCCCCGAAGGGCTTGTTGTAGTAATAACAGTGGTTATGAGCATAGGGATGAGGAAAATGGCAGATCGAAATGCGCTAGTGAGAAAATTGACTGCTGTTGAAACTTTAGGAAGAGTAAACATAATTTGTTCGGATAAGACAGGAACCTTAACCAAAAATGAAATGACCGTCGTAAAGATATTCCTAAATGATAAAATTTTAGATGTAGAGGGTGTTGGATATAGTCTAGTTGGGAGTATTATCGAAAATGGAAAACCTGTTGTAATGAATAATGATCTAAAAAGATTTTTAGAAGCATGCCTATTTTGTAATAATTCTATTATAAATATAATTGACGAGAAAACTGGAGAAGTAACAGTTATAGGTGACCCTACAGAGATATCAATGAAGGTGTTAAGTTTAAAAGGAAAAATTGATCAATCTTTCGAAAAAATGGATGAGATTCCTTTCGATTCAGATAGAAAAATGATGAGTGTTATCGGAAAGAGAGAAGGAAAAATTATCGCGTTTATTAAAGGAGCTCCTGATGTTTTGTTAAGAAACGCCTCTCATGTATTACTAAATGGAGAAGTTAAACCAATCGCAACGATGAAAGATAAAATTGAAAATCAAAATGAGGATTTTGCAAAGAATGCTTTAAGAGTACTCGGTGTTGCATATAAAGAATTAAACGAAGGATATGATATTGATAAAGTAGAAAAAGATTATACTTATATTGGATTAGTAGGAATTATAGACCCTGCTAGAGACGAAGTAAAAGACGCAATTAAAAGTGCTCGAAGTGCTGGTATTCGGACAATTATGATTACAGGGGATCATAAAATCACAGCAATTGCAATTGCTCATCAAATTGGCTTAACTGAATCAGACGAAGCGATCACGGGAATAGAGTTAGAAGCAATGAATGACGATGAACTTCGAGAAAAAGTTAAAACGGTTGATGTTTATGCGCGTGTTAGTTCGGAGCACAAACTAAGAATTTTAAGGAGATTAAAAGAGTTAGATAACATAGTTGCGATGACCGGAGACGGTGTTAATGACGCCCCAGCGGTAAAAGGTGCTCATGTAGGAGTTGCGATGGGATTAAAAGGAACCGAGGTCACTCAGGAAGCGTCAGAAATGATATTAATTGATGATAATTACGCAACAATTATCAGTGCGATAGAAGAAGGTAGAGGTATCTTTGAAACAACTAAAGGATTCTTTCGATATATGTTGAGCACCAACTTCGATGAAATATTTCTCATTTTAACTGCTTACATTCTGATTAAATTTTTTGCGTGGGGATTAATTGATGTGTATTTTGGTCAACCAATCGAGCCAATTCAAATCTTGTGGCTTAATATTGCCACAGATGGTATACCCGCTATGGTTCTAGGATTAACACCGACAGATCCCGATGTAATGAAAGAGAAACCGCGTGAAGGTTTTACATTAATCCATGAAATCAAAGGTCCTGTGCTTCTTCTCGGGATTTATACTTCGATTACTGATATCACGCTGTATATACTTCTCTGGACGTGGCTAATTCCTGCGTGGGTCGGAGCTGGAATTGATCCGCAGCTGACAGCAATTGACTCAGCATATGCAGTTACATTAGGTCAAACAATATTATTCACGAATCTTGTAATATGTGAATTATTATTTGTATATGCTTGCACTTCTAATAAGAAGCCATTCTGGGAGTTTAATAATAAGCATTTATTCTGGGCAACAGGTTTGTCTCTTGCTTTACAATTTCTAATCTTATTTACCGCTTTAGGGGTGGCTTTTCATGTCGTACCGTTGTATCACTGGCAATACTGGGTTGCAGTTGTCCTTGGTGGTTTCAGTGTATTCCTCGTCGATGAACTAAGGAAAGCTCGTCTTCGAAAAAAAGATAAGGTGGAAGGAATAATATATAATTAAATATTTTGCTTTTATTTATTTTATTTTTTATTTAGATATATATCATGTTTGAAACTTAGTGCTATTTAATTTCAAGTATCTTTACTAAAATTTTTAATAAAAATATAATTATTTTCTTAACTAATAATAATTAATAATTATTCAAAATTGAAGTTGAGAAAAATAATGAGTATAGATATTGGCGAAATAGAAAGTGGTAAGGTTTTAATAAAAGTTTTAACAACGAATTCCGTTATATCAACCTTATTAACAGATAAGAAATTTCAAGGGAAAGTTATACAACCTCAGAGTAATGCTAGCAAACTTATCGCAGAACATGGTTTAGCAATTTTAATTGAAGTTGATCAAGGAGACATGAGAAAAGTCTTCTTATTAGATACAGGTGGACCAAAACAGACAGTTGTAGAAAATGCGAATGCGCTAGGAGTAAAACTCGAGGATGTTGACAAATTAATTTTGAGTCATGGACATATTGACCATTATGGAGGATTTATGGGGGTGCTCCCTAAATTAAAAAAAGGTTGTGAAATAATTCTAAGCCCCCATGCGTATGATCAAGCAATTATTTTAGTTTCTAAATCAGGTGGACAAATTTCTCCCGAAACTCTTTCAGAAAACTTCAGAGAATTACAAAAACAACAAGCGTTCAAATTTAATCTTAAATTACCTCCCCTTAGGAAACCATTGGTAGAAAAATTGGCAACTGAGAACGATTTAAAAATTATTGAGATTAGCACACCAATGAAATTAACAAATGGGGTAATTACTAGTGGTGAAATTGAAATCTTTAACGAAAATGAGCCAACAAAAGGATTTTATTTAATGAAAAGTAGGAAAGAATTTGCCAAAAACACATTTAGAGACGAAATTTCAATATATTTTAACATTAAAGATAAAGGCTTAATAGTTATTTCTGGATGTGGACATACTGGGATTGTTAATACTATAAAACACGCACAAAAATTAACGGGGATTGATAAAATTTATGCGATAATAGGGGGGTTTCATAAAGAATGGGAGGATCCCCAAGATATTGAAAAAACAGTTAAATACATTGAAAGTTTAAATCCCGAAATAACATGTGGAATGCATTGTACTGGTTTTGAATTTAATAAATTAATGTCTCGACACTCATCAAATGTGTTAGGCATAGCAGGAACAGAATTTCACTTATAGGACTTTAATTACACCATCATCGTCATTATCTTCAAAAACTTGAAAAAATAAACCAATACCTACAAGCTTAAATGTGTCTTGCACATTTATGTTTTCCAAGGCAGAAGTCTCAATAAAAAAACTTCTTAATTCTTGAGCTTTTTTTTGACCCTCTTCTTTTGTAACTTCTCGCTGATCTTCAAGGTCTAATTTATTTCCAATAAGAACAAAGGGAATATCCCCGAGCATTTTTTTGGCATCCGCAAACCAGAAATCTACGCCTTCATCAAACGTTTCTCTTCGGGTAATATCATAAACTACAAAAGCACAATTTGCCCCTGTATAATATTCATGGCGAACACGTTTGAAAAATTCTTGTCCAGCTAGATCATACACTAAAAATGAGATAATATCGTCTTTAAAACCTTGAATATAATATTTCTGTGTAGAGATTGATATTCCTAAGGTAGGGCGATAATCCGAAATCTGTTCTTTCCTTAAAAAACTATTTACTAACGTTGTTTTGCCTACAGCGGCAGATCCTAAAATAATTAATTTAAAAAGTTTTTTTATTTTCTCGGGTCTTTTAATATGGTGTGTTAAATATACACTATCATAAAGAGGTTCTTTTTTTTCCGAAGCATAATGTTGATCTAATTTTAAAGAGAACTCATCATGAACAGTTAAGTCGGGAATCTCTAACGAATTATATTTAAAATCAAAACTCTCTTCAAGCAATTGAGCAAGTTTTTCAACTACAAGATAAGCAACCGGAAAGAGCTTGTTTAAATTTGTTGCATAATCACAAACACAAAGCATTATTGCATCTTGACCTGCTTCAAGGAATATAATCCTATGGTCTGGAGTTTCAAAAGAGCCGGTGCCAAAATTCTCTGTCTTATATTCCATGTTGACTTTAGTAATTAAAGTTTCAACGAGACTAGTTATTGCACCATGAACTTGTTCAATTTCATCATCATTAGCACCTTCCAATTCTAACCGACCATACTTAGAAATAATCAATCCTTGTCGGGAGTAGAGAAAGACTATCTTTATATCTGTCTGAGATTCCACAAAATTTTTTAATAATTTTGAAATATTAATACTTTTTCTAATGGGCATCTATACTATATTCTTTTCCATTAATTTTAAATTTTTATTCTTATTTAATTAAATATTTGATAAGAACAAATTTGCATTTGGACAATTTAAGAGAGAATTTTGATGAATATCGCAGAAGTTTTAAGAAAAAAGATTGATTCTAACCAATATATTCTAACAGAGTTTGAATCTAAAGATTTAATAAAAGAAATTGGAATTTCAGTTCCAGAACAGAAGTTAACTTTAACAAAGGAAGAAACTTCAGTAGCATCTGAAGAAATTGGATATCCAGTAGTTTTAAAACTAATGGCAGAAGATATTGTACATAAATCAGATACTGGTGCTGTTAAATTAAACCTTCGAAGCAAGGAGGATGTGGAACAAGCTTATGATGACCTAATGAAGATTCCCTCTCAAACTGAAAAAAAGATTTCTGTTCAGAAAATGGTAGATGAACCGATTACTGAATTAATAATTGGAATGACTACCGATCAGCAATTTGGACCAGCCCTTATGTTTGGCATCGGAGGAATTTTAGTAGAAATTTTGGAGGATGTT
>Ga0114925_10001017_pt1 | contig 13423 bp, 10 predicted proteins | sample SumtaG_2_FD_87287 | JGI IMG/M metagenome (GOLD analysis project Ga0114925, IMG submission 87287) | Deep subsurface microbial communities from Indian Ocean to uncover new lineages of life (NeLLi) - Sumatra_00607 metaG | ecosystem: Environmental > Aquatic > Marine > Oceanic > Sediment | place... | reverse complement strand
CCCTCTGGGGTAGGAGGTGACTCGTCGCCCTCAAGGGCTGGCGTTTCGTCTGCTGACACAGCCGCTTCTTCCTCCTTCTCTGGCTTATCAGGGGCCACGTCCCCTTCTGCCAGCGGCGTTCCGGCAGGCTCTGGAGCTGGCACATCTGGCGGCGTTGGCATTGAAGCGGGCACAGTCACTGATGGCGTTGGGGATGGGGTGGGCTCCGTAGGCTCTGGTTCTTCACCCTCTACAGGCGTTGGTTCACTTTCAGGCGCACCCTCTGGCTGCGGTACTGGTGCCCCTTCAGGTTCGCCGGAGACGGGTTCTTTTTTATCAACTGGTAGCGACTCTTTTTCTACCACATCTTCTTCAATGTCTTCTTCTTCTACAATCTCTTCAGGCGGCGTGGTCGTGCCCATTATTTTTCTAATCGGCCACATAATCACATCCCAGATTGCGCGGAACACGGTACTGATTGGCATAACAATAAAGCGTGAAATAATGCCTGGTGGTGACTCTTCTTCTTTCCCCTCGTCCTCGTCTGCATCTTGTTCTGCTCGCTTAAGCTCAATCCCTTTTTCTTTTAACTGTTGCATCGCTGCATCAACTTTCTGTACCTGCTGCACCACCCGTTCAACAAGCTGATCAAAGCCTGTGCTGAATTTGCTTTCCACGTACTGTTTCAGTTCTTGAATATTGCGCCAGGCACCATCAACTTTGTAATACAGTTCTCGCGCTTTTTTATCATCCAGTACTCGTGCAATATTTTTAAAATCTTGCCATGCCTGCTGTTCATAATTGCGCATCTTATTCGCTTGTTCAACCAGCATCATAATTGCATTTTCAACCTCTTCGTCCTGTTTAACCACGGCGGCAACCTCCTTCTGGAGATCCTCCAACGTCAGCTTATCTGCCTCAAGTTTTTCAAGACGCTGTACATCGCTCTTATCTTCTATATCCTTCTCTAGCTGTGCAATCTGCTCTGCTAGCCGCTCTTTCAGCTCTCCCTGGCTAAACCCGGTTTTAATATAAAACGGATCAAGCGTCTTTTTATCAAGCTCCGCACGTTTGGCAAAGAATTTGGTTCGTATCTCTAAAACAGAAGTTACCGCTGCTCGAATTTTTTCATATTTTGCTTCAGCCCGTTCCCACCACACTCGTTTATAGAGCCAATTGCCTTGTGGATCTTCTAAGTCGACCGTATCAATTCCCATGATCTCATCCGGACCAAGCTCTGCTTTAGGTTCAGGCTCCTCCGTCTTCGCTACAGCTTCTTCGGACACGTCGGCTGGAGCTTCTGCGGGTTCCTCAGCACCCTCTACTGGTGGCTCGTCAGCAGGAACTTTTTCGGACACGTCAGCGGGCGCTTCTTCACCTTCAGCAACTTCCTCCGTTGGTGGCTCTCCCTCCTCTGCCAAGGCTTCCGTCTCCGCTACAGCTTCGCCGGACACGTCAGCCACTTCCTCTGCTGGTTCCTCCGCCACTTCTTCCGTTTTTTCTTCGTCGGACACGTCAGCAGGCTTCTCATCTTCTGCCGCGGCTTCCTCTGCAGGCTCTTCCACAGCCTCTTCCGGTTTCTCTTCTTCTAGAGCGACGTCAGGAGAACCTATTACTGCGGGCCCTGCAGGTTTTTTTTCTACTTTCTCCTTAGGCTCCTCCGCTTCTTCCTCTGGCTCGGATTCTTCTGCTGGTTCCTCTTCTTCGGCTTCCTCTGCAGGCGCCTCCCCCTCTTCCTTATCAGGTTCCTCTTTACCTTCTTCCTCTCCTTCTGCCTCCTCGTCAGCATCGAACTGCTCGTCGGTAATTTCCTCTACAACCAGTTCTTCCTCTTCCGGTTTTTTTTCATCTGCTTCTTTTTTTGCCGCTTCAGCCTTTTTTTGATTCGTTTTCGTTTTTTTTCTCTGCGCATAGAGATCACTACTCGTAACCATCACTCCCGCACAAAGAAGAAGAGAGAACCATATAAGAGGCACTTTTACCATGACATGTTCCTTATTATAAGGTTTGTGCAAGGCCCTTCAGCTCATCCATTAATGCGTTGGTAAGCTCTTCTGCTTCCCATGATGTGTAACTCCACTGAACACCTGCTTCAACCTTTGTCAATACAGATCGATCACTTTTGATGTCAATGATATCAATACGAACAATATTCATCAATGGATGCACTTCGGATGGTGCACGCACCACCCCAGCACGCCCCAACACACTGTAGGCAACGTTTCCTTCATCCATAAAGCACATCATCACTTTTTTCTGCCACACCATGTTGTGATAGCCAGTGTGATCTTTATGAATAGAAATCAAAATACTCTCCAACCCCTTGGGATACACACACTGAATGGGTGTAGTATGAGGAAGACCCTTTTCAGAAAAAGTAGCCAACACCCCTACAGTCTTACCTTTCTTCAACACATCAACCAAATCGTTTGGTAGTTTAACGCCAACATGTTTCGCCATATAAAAAACCCCGCCGTATTCGTTATAATTGGTTTATTTAAATTCACACTAATTAACAATTTTTTTACTACTACTCACTGCGCAAGCTGGGTGAGTATCTCATTTTCAACTACTAACCCGGCCCGCGTAAGAAACAGTCGATCACCATGCTCACGCAACAGCTCTCTTTCTTTCAGGGATGCCACCACCCCTTTAAACCGGTACTGTTTTGATTCGGAAAGATCTTCCAATGCCACAGCCCACCGCACACCAGATCTTCTACGCAACCCCAACATTAATTTCTCAAGATGCGCCTGCTCTGGCGTAACCGTTTCGCAAAAAGTCATCGTATCCGTTCCCTTTTCCACACACTCCAAGTACCGCATCAAACTTTTTTCATTTTGAAATCGATTCTTTCCATCAAATGAACTGGCACCAAGCCCGAATGCTTTATAGGGTTTGCGATCCCAATACACCATATTGTGCTTGGACTCGTACCCTGGCTTTGCGAAATTTGAAAGTTCATACTGCTCAAAGCCATGCTCCTGTAAATAATCAATTGTCCAATAATACAGATCGATCATCGTATCATCCGATGGCAACTCCATGCGGTTCGCTTGCACCTTAAAATAAAGTTGGGTATTCTCATGCACGGTCAAAAAATAAACCGATAGATGGGTAATCGGCCAAGTCACCACCGTGCGCACCAGCTGTTTCCATTCCTCGTCGCTCACGCCCGGAAGCCCCAAGATGATATCCACCGATATATTTGAAAATTGATCGGATGCATACGAAAGCAATCGATATACATCCGCAGCCGTTTGCTGCCGATTTAATTTCTGCAGAACGTGATCTTTCAAACTTTGAACACCAATACTCAATCTATTTATCCCTGCAGTACGCCACACCTTAAGCTGTTCTTTCTTGACTGTTCCTGGATTAATTTCAATCGTGAACTCCCCATCTTCCTTTAAAATGAGGGTCTTTCTCAGTGTACCAGACATGTCAAGTAGGAGATTATCCGGATAGGTACTCGGTGTTCCCCCTCCAAGGAAGATCGTATCGAGCTCACAAGACCCCTCATAGGTAGCTAGAAACCCCCCTATTTCTCGGCACAACGCCTTATTATACCGTTCCATAAATTGATCATGACCCGCTAACGCCACAAAGGGGCAAAAGTGGCACCTATACGGGCAAAATGGCCAATGAATATACACCGATTTTGTGTCGCTTTGTGGATTATAGAGCACGAAAACTACCCTTCAAAATAGGCCCTGAATGCTTCTTTTAGCGCAGTCAGCTTATCACAACCACTCAAAACCTCCTAATACAAAGGGTTTTTGACCCCAAACCCTTGAATTTTGCTCTCTATTTTTGGTAGGATAACGGTAGTAAAACTATTATAAAACACCTATTTGAGGAAGACAGTAATGAAGAAGCTATCACTCGCACTCGTTATCAGTGCACTCACCGTTTGCGCAGCACACGCAATCAGCATCACCGAATACATCGAAAAGTTCGGCCCCGTAAAAGAGAGAAATGGAGTTATTAATTTGGTCGACAAAGATCTGACTAGTCTGAACGGCATCGAATTGATCAAAGAACCAGAAACAATTAAAGCAATCGATCTTTCCAACAATAAGCTTATCAGCATCAGCGCGTCACAGATTGAGGTATTTCCCAACCTCGAACGGCTCAATCTCAGCGATAACCAGCTCACCTCATTTCCATCACTCAAATTGCCAAAGCTTAAAAAGTTGAAGATTAAGCAAAACAACATTGAAATTTTAAGCGACTTAGATCTTCCCGAGCTTAGAAAACTGAAAGCTGGCGACAACCCAATCCACACCCTTTCAGACCTTAATTTCCCAAAGCTCAAAAAGCTGAAAATGAAGGGGAACAAACTGAGCAAGATCTACAAGGTCAACGTTCCATCAGGTACCAAGATCAAAGTTGGTGGCCCCGCAAAAGCGTTGTTCGTGGAAATAGACGTTGCCACTGAGAACGTTAAATAAAGCTCCTACCTATTTTACTATAAAAGCCCGGATGCTATCCGGGCTTTTGCATTTACCCCTGCTCTATAATCTGCACCCGGCTACCATTCGCTCCTTTGTGCACCATAAAATGCACCGGGAACTGCTCTCGCATTGAAGGCAGATGGGAAACCACAATCACTTTTTCAAAATCATCCTGCACGCGATGGATCGCATCCATAATGCAGGAGAGCCCTTCCTCATCCTGTGAGCCAAACCCTTCATCAATGATCAACGTTTGCAATGAGGTTCCGGCACGGCGTGCAAGCAGTTTGGAGATTGCAATACGCAATGCAAAATCAATACGAAACGCTTCACCACCCGAAAACAGTTCATACGGCCTGATCCCCGATGGATCGGCAATGTTTACATCTAATGTTTCCTTGCTGCCTCCCCGTTTTAAATCACGCAACGATTCAATAAAGATTTGTGATTGATTGTTCGTGAGCTTTGAGAGCAGATAGTTTGCCTCCTGCTCAATCTCAGGAATGGCTTCTTCGATCAAGAGCGCCTGAATCCCATCCTTTCCCACGGCAGATGCAATCGTTTGATAATCGCTAATCTCCACATTCAATTTTTTAATCTGCGCTTGATGCTGCTCCATCTCTTTCTTGAGTTTTGCAAACTGCTCAGTCGAACTTTTTAAGCTTCCCTGCTTGCCCATGAGCTGCTCTTTTTGTGCACGCACTGCACGCGAGCGCTCATCCAACTGCTTTTCTTTTTGCACAATCAGTTCCCCCTCTTTTGAAAGAGATGCATATTGCTCAGTTTCTTTCTGATACTGAACCGCCTCTTTCTTCTGTTGTTTCAATACACTGGCCAACTGGCTGATCGTTTGGGATAATTCTTGCTGATTATGAACCTCATACTGAGTCTGCACATACTCCGCAATCTGCTGCTCCACATTCTGCAGTTTTTTCTGCACTGCTTTATGTGCCTGCTCATCATAACGAAGTTCACTGAACGCTTTTTCAAACGTTACCAACTCCCTGGAGAGCGCCTGACAGCCTACATCGTTTTTGACAGCAGAGGCAGCCTCCTCCTGTTTTTTTTGCAGCTCATGCTGCAAGGGAACTAGTTGTTCCTCCACTCCTTTCAACAGTGCTTGATATGCCATCAACTGTTTGGAAAGCTCTTTAAGCAGCTCCTGCCGCTGTGCCGATTCTTTCTCTACCGCTTCCCGCTTTGTGTGAAGCTCCTTTTGCGCAGCAAGCTCTTTGTGCTGATCAACGAGTAGTTGCTTGAGCATGGTGACCACCCGTGAAAGGCGGCTTAGCTGGTGCGTGATGAATGTTTGCTGCTTTTCAAATTTGTTTCGCAGAAATTTGCGCCGAGAGGCAGATAGATTTTGTTCGCACATCGGGCAGCTCGGATTATCATCATGCGCAAATTCATGTTTTTGTTTGAGCACATCACGCTCTGCGCGAAGCCAGCTCCCTTTTGCAACAAACTGCTGATACATATTTTTGCGCTTCTCAAACTGCGCCTCCTCTTTTTGCATCTTCTCAGATACCCAACAGTTCTTACTGAGTGCTTCAGCTTCTTTTAAAAGCAGCGCGCTTTGCTGATCAAGCTCCTGCGCGCGCTTCGCGTGCTCTATCTGCAACGCCACCACCGATCTCTTTTCATACGAAAGGCGCTCCTGCTTTAGCTGTAATGTTTGCAAATTTGCCGCATGCTGCTGCTCAAGCGCCACCTTTTTATTCTGAAACTCTGTTTTACATTTCAGCATCTTTTCTTGCAGCTTCAACCGATCATGAAGAACTTTTTGGAACTGCTCTAGCTGCGCACCACCCGCTTTTTTTTGTTTCTCAAGCTCTTGATAGTTTGGCATCGTGCGTTGCTTTTTATTCACCGTCCGCCAACGCGAAACCTGCACGCGGAACTGCTCCAGCTGCTTGCGCACTGCGCTCTCATGTTGCTGCTTTTTGAACATAAGAAGCTCATACGCTTTTTGCTTTTCAACAAATGCTGCTCGCTCTTTTGCAATCTGCTCCTGCTCTCGGCACTGCCCTTCTTCCTTTTTGCCAATCTCGCCCAACTCTTTGCCCACCGTTTGCAGCTGCTCTGCTACCTCTTTCTCATTACTGAGCTGCTGCGTCATGGTGTCATGAACCGCGCTAATCGCTTGGCGCTGTGCTACCGTCTCTTTTGCGCGATCCATTGCCCGCCGTTTAAGCAAATCAAACTGCTGCAATCCTAAAATGGTTCCCAGAATATCTTTGCGATCTTTGGGAGATTTTTGAGAAAACTCATTCGCGTGCCCCTGGCGCAAAAAGGCAGAGTTCACAAATGATTCATAATCGAGCCGAATCGTTTTTTCAAGCACCGCTTGCGTGAGCCGTATTGTTTTATCGGTCAACGAGGTGAGCTCATTGGTGCTTGGATTCAAAATGCCAAACTCAAGATGGGCAACCGGCTTGTTGTTCGTAATTTCAAACTCTCTGCGCACCCGATACATCTGCCCATTCAGTTCAAAATCAAAAATCACGATCATGTGCGTTTGGCCAAGGCGCAACAGTCCTTGATCCGGTTTAACGGCATTCGTTGTTTTGCGCGCTTGCCCCCAAAGGGCCCAGGTCATCGCATCGAGCAACGCGGATTTGCCATGCCCATTCTTGCCGGAAAGATAAATGAGGCGATACGGCGTGAAATCAATTGTTTGCAGCTCAGCGCCATAGCTTAAGAAATTTTTTAGCTGTATTTTGTGTGGAATCATTGATTCGTATCCTTGATAAAATAATAGACAAAAGTGTACCAGGTTTTGGGTGAGTGAGCGAGCGGGAGTGTCGGGGTTTTCTTCATTTGAGCTTTGCAAAAATTGATGGTAGGTTTGGGGCCATTAAAACCTAGTTCTATCTGTTAGGGGAGTTGTGAACGATACTATTTTTCGTGAGTATGATATACGAGGCAAGGTGGGGCAGGATCTTATTATTGATCGGGTTTATGATCTTGCGCGCGCTATTGCCCATTACTTTAAAAAACACAATCCAAACGTAAAAACAATTGTCATTGGCATGGATGGGCGCACTCATTCACCCGCTATCAAAGAAGAGATCTGCCGCGCACTAACTGATAGCGGCATCAATGTGCTCTTTCTCGGCATTTGCCCTTCTCCAGCCCTTTATTTTGCGCTGTACACCCAGCCGGTTGATGGCGGCCTTATGATCACCGCATCGCATAACACGAAAGAGTATAACGGCATTAAGGTTTGCTTAGGCACTGAATCTGTTTGGGGTAAAGAGCTTCAAATTATCAAGCAACTTTATAAAGAAAAGAAACATGTTGACGCTCCCCATATCGGCACCATTCGTAACTTTCCGATTATTCCCCTCTACCTGGATTATCTACGCGAACAGTTTGCCGATCTAAACAGTTTCGATCAGAAGGTAATCATCGATTGTGGCAATGGCGCTGCCGGAACGGTGCTTCCTCAGCTTATAGAACAAATGAACTGGAAAAATATCACGCTGCTCTATCCGGAAGTGGACGGAACCTACCCAAATCATGAAGCTGATCCAACGGTGGCAAAGAACATGCAGGAGGTAAAACGGTTGCTCCAAACCACTGATGCTGCATTTGGCGTGGGCCTCGATGGGGATTGCGATCGGATGGCAGTGATGAAAAAGGATGGCACACTCATTCCAGGGGATCAGCTACTTGCGGTGTTTGCGCAGTATCTCTTGAAAGAGCATCCAAATGCGGGAGTGGTATTTGATATTAAAAGCTCCTCAGGGCTTACCGAACTATTAGAGCAATGGGGTGCACAACCAATCATGTCTCCCTCGGGGCATTCGATTATTAAAGATATGATGCGCAAACACAATGCGCTATTGGGCGGAGAACTGAGCTGCCACTTTTTCTTTAAGGATCGCTCCTTTGGCTATGATGATGGCATCTATGCAATGCTCCGTTTTTTCGAAATAGTGCAACAAACCGGCAAATCGCCCGTGGAGCTTATTGCAATATTTCCCCCAAAATATAGCTCCCCAGAATTTAGGCTTGCGTGCCCTGAAGAGAAAAAGAATCTGATCGTGGAAAGGCTCAAGGAGTATTTTTTTCGCCAAAAGGATGGTAGGATCATAACCATTGATGGTATTCGCGTAACTTTCCCATTCGGATGGGGCATTGTGCGGGCATCAAATACACAAGCCGCATTGAGCATGCGCTTTGAATCAGATAGTAAAGAAGGTTTAAAAAAAGTAATGAATCGTTTTGAAACTGCTCTGGAGCCAGATCTACCGCACGAGGCTCTGCGAACATTGCAGCAATATAAGGAAACCATGTGAGGCATATTGGGTTACATCTACGACTCAATGATTCAATTATGGATGCCGCATCGGAGGCGGTACGCTTAGGCACTCCTATCTTTCAATGCTTTCTCATCAATCAACTTCATCGCAGATTAATTAAGGTGGATACACACACCATCGCCTCATTACAAGCATTGCGCCCAAAGCTTCACACGATATACATTCATGGCTCTTATTGGATTAATCTTGCCGGATTGCAGCAACAGGGCAATCGGGCTCTTTTTAGGGAAATCGCGCTCGCAAAACGATTAGAATGTTCCCACCTTATTCTTCATCCCGGATCGGCGGTGGGTATAAGCAATCATGCCGATCGAATCGATGCTCTTGCACACGTGTTGAACAAAATCACGAAGGATGAACCCGCTATGACCTTTATTCTTGAGAATACCTGTCATGGCAACTCATCGGTGGGGAGTAATTTAGAAGATTTTTATCATCTCAAACAAAAATTAGAACGGCCAGAGCAAATCACCTTTTGCGTTGACACGGCACATGCCCATGCGTATGGATATGATCTGGTTGATCCGGATAAACAAAATGATTTTATTGAACTTATCGATCAAACCATGGGGCTTGAGAATGTGGAACTTATTCATTTGAATGATGCAGCCCACGAACAAGGATCCCGCATTGATAAACATGCCGCAATCGGCAATGGATGTATTGGGGAGAATGCCTTAAAAACATTTGCGTTGGATCCTCGCCTTTCCTCCATCCCCCTTATCTTAGAGCTCCCCATTTTACCGGATGGGGACGAAGATGCTATGCTACATAAAGTGCAATGTTGGCATAAATAATGAAAATGAAAAAGGATTCGTATGATAACCGTCGCCATTAATGGATTTGGGCGTATTGGAAGAAATTTCCTCCGCGCCGTAATGCAAGATGAAACAGCACAAAAGCAGCTCACCATAGCCGTGATTAATATCGGGCCAGCCAATCCTGAAAACGTAGCCCATATGTTTAAATATGATTCACTCATGGGTACTTTTCCCGGATCAGTTGAAATGGACGGTAACATACTCGTAGTAAACAACACATCAATAAAAATCATTGCCGAACCAGACCCCTCAAAAATAGATTGGGGCTCGTACAATATCGGTTGGGTAGTAGAATCGTCTGGTCGTTTTACCAAACGAGATCAAGCCCAACTCCACCTTGACGCTGGTGCACCCTATGTGCTTATTACTGCGCCCGCCAAAGAAGAAGATATTGCCATTATTCCTGGGGTAAACGAAGACAAATTTAATCCTGCAACTGATCACATCATTTCCTTAGGAAGCTGCTCCACTAATGCATTTATTCCCACGCTCAAGGTGCTCAATGATGCATTTGGCATTGAGAGTGGTTTTATGACCAGCGTACATGCCTACACAAATGCTCAAGTGCTCCTTGATGTGGAAGATTCTGATCTACGCCGCTCTCGAGCTGCCGCTCTTAATATTATTCCCACCACCACGGGCGCCAGCAAAATGCTTGATAAGGTGATGCCGGAACTAAAAGGCAAAGTAAAGGCCACCGCCATAAGAGTGCCGGTAGCAAAAGTTTCAATTATGGATCTTATATTCAGCACAAGCAAACCGATCACCCCTGAAACAATTAATAATCAGTTTCAAAAAGCTGCTACATCAAACATGGCTGGCATTGTAAGCTTGAGCATGGAACCTTTAGTTTCCAGTGATTACTCCTGTTCACCCTTCTCCGTGATCATCGATGGATTACTCACCAAAACCGTTGGCAACAACATGGGGCAAGTTTTTGGCTGGTATGATAATGAGTGGGGATACAGTGTGCGACTCATGGACTTCTTGCTGTATGTAGATAGGAAATAGTCTTTACAATCCAGCATAATTACCATACACTACCTAAAATTTCATCGCGTCTAATCACGAATAGAGTAAATATGGTTACACGGTTCAAGTATGCAATTCTCATCACCCTTCTTTTGGCACCATTCTCATCACCTGCAATGAAAGAAAGCCATGCAGAATACATGATTGTTATGACGAATGGACTTGCTGAAGATTATGAAACATTAGCGCGTGAGTTTTCGCAAGGAGAAGCTCCTAGCCTTCAAGCTCTTGAAAGATATCCTTCTGATAAGCTTGACCGAGGGGAAGAAGTATTTGCACCATTTGTATTGATTAGAGAGCTCCTTCAAAGGAGGCGCGGGCATGAAGAACGGCTCAATCTGCCAACCTCAAGCGCTTCAAATACACTTCTCGGCGTAAAACTGACATTCGTCATGCCAGTGCCGGTCAGTGCATTTCCAGAGCAACAGTTTGATGGACCAGATGAAGGACAATCACGGCTACCTACTATCATTGCGGGAAAAACGGCCATAACAGCGTATCAGCTAAAACTAACCCACCAATACCGTGAAGATTTTCAACCAGGCAGTAGTCCTCCTTATCCAAATGATCCCCACGGCTTAAAACCATGGCATCGTGTCCCATAATAAGAATCCAGTCTCCCCTTCACATGCCGCCATTTTTAGACTAAACTAACTCATGTATCGATCTTTTAAATAAACCTATGTCATGAGCGGGCCCATAGCTCAGTTGGTCAGAGCAATCGGCTCATAACCGAGAGGTCCCAGGTTCAAATCCTGGTGGGCCCACCAACCTGCGCTCAGAGAGCTTCGGTTGGCAGGCCATGTTCAGGCCATGTCCGACGTAGCTGAAAGCGTAGACGGATCGGCAAGCTTCGACTGGCTGGCGCCATCCTTTTTAATGAATTTTCATTAGATAGAAATAACTATGCACGGCGTCTGGAACAAGGAATGACATCATAATATTCTTATAGCGATTGATGGGGAATTGCCTATGTTAGTACAAACAGAAAAGAGGACATCGATGAGTGATAATCCATTTCAGGCCTTTATTGAGCTTATCTCACTTGATCAAGATATTCGCACCGTTCATCGAGAAATCATTCAGATTCAACAAAGCACCGAGAAATATCTTGCTGAAAAACAAGAGGTAGTTGGTCGGTTGGACCAGTTCAAACAACATGTGCATGAGTTGCGTAAAATGGTGGATACACAAGAACTGGAAATGAAGGAGCTGGATCAACAGGAAAAAGCACAAAAAGATCGCCTTGATAGCGTCAGCAACGCCAAAGAACATCAAGCCCTCAAAAAGGAAATTGAGCGATTTAAGCGAGCACAACATGAGGCAGAAGTAACACTCATGAGCATTTGGAATAAGCTAGAAATTGCACAAAAAGAACTCACCGAACAACAAACTGCCTATGACGCAAAGATCGAAGAGTTGCACAAACTCATTCATGACCAGCAAGAAAAAATCACCGCCTTGCAACAACAACTTGTAGAAAAGAAAGATGAGCGGCCCTCCAAAGAATCTGGTATTCCTCAAGATTGGTTTGATAAATACAGCCATATGCGCATGCAAGTAGAAAACCCTGTCGTTCCCGTAGAGCGAGGTGGGTGTAGTGCCTGTTTTTATACTATCCCTGATCAGGAACTTCTGCGTTTGAATCGACGCGCACTCGTACAATGTAAGGGTTGTTTCCGCTTACTGTACGCACGAGAAGCAATGCAAGATAAACAGGCAGAAGATGAATCGGCAAAGTGACGATCGAGCACAACAAAGCATTTTCACGAAGAAAGAGCCGCATAGTTGGGTAATTCATATAGATGGCGCTTCTCGAAATAATCCCGGCAAAGCGGGAGCAGGTATCGTCATGAAAAAGGATGGAGAGGTAGTAAGCAGTGAAGGATTTTATCTTGGTATCAAAACCAACAACCAAGCTGAGTATTACGCTCTGCTTCTCAGCCTCTTTTTTGTGCACCGGTATGCACAACCAGACGATCTTATTCGTATCGCCTCCGATTCTGAGTTACTCGTAAAACAAATGGCCGGCACGTATAAAATTAAGAATGAGGGATTAAAACCTCTCTTTGCTCTAGCACAATCACTTCTGAGCGCCTATACTATCAAAATCATGCACGTGATGCGTGAAGATAACGTTGAAGCAGATGCAATGGCAAATAAAGGAATCGATAGTAAAAAATCTGTCCCTCGCACTTTTATGGCCACGCTGCAGAAACATGGAATTTCATTATAGGTAGTAAAAAGGATATGCGTAGTGACCATTCGCGCTGTAGTGATAGGAGCATCATTACTCGTTTCAATCCCACTTCACCCAGCACCTACTCTTGCTAAAGACAGCCAGCCTTCCACTGGTTACACCGTTCGCGTACTCATTGATGAAAAAATAGGGGATGATTCCTCATCATGGCAGATGAAAAGCGGTACCGGATTTGTGTTATATGAACCACAAAAATCAGATCTCAAATGGCGTAGCGAAAAAGATACCTTAACGATCCAATATCAAAACAATCAACTACTCCTGAATGAAAAAGAGTGCCCTACCACTAATCTGCATATACTCCCCTTAGATGGATATGCCACTATTAACGAGCAGCAATATCATGGCACTTTTAGCATCATCTGCCATGAACAGCGGCTTCTACTAATTAATCATGTTGACTTAGAAGAGTACGTACATGCAGTACTTCGTACCGAAAGCTGGCCCGGCTGGCCGGTTGAAGTAAATAAAGTGTTTTCCATCGTATCGCGCAGCTATGTGATGGCCATGATTTATCAGGCACAAACAAATCCCCCTATCAACCCT
>Ga0114925_10001016_pt1 | contig 13426 bp, 11 predicted proteins | sample SumtaG_2_FD_87287 | JGI IMG/M metagenome (GOLD analysis project Ga0114925, IMG submission 87287) | Deep subsurface microbial communities from Indian Ocean to uncover new lineages of life (NeLLi) - Sumatra_00607 metaG | ecosystem: Environmental > Aquatic > Marine > Oceanic > Sediment | place... | reverse complement strand
TGTTATGCAAACCTAAAGGAGCTTCAGGAGGATTAGGAAATCCAATACATTTCTTGCTCTTTTTCACCAGATCTTCGATACCCTGGTGTATATGGGTGAAGCGGTTAATCTTTTTTCCAGTAATGTGAGATGTGGCAGTCATGATATCTTCATGCTCCGGAAGATGTGCCAGCTCATAGGTCTTGGCCACGGCCTTCATAGGCGGTCGAATGATGGGGTCATCCACCACGTTTTCCACACGCTTTCCAAACATATACACCACCAGATTCAAGCGCCTCAGGCTTTCCTCATATTGTTCAGCTGTTATCATAAATGTCTCCCACTTTAATCTCCCGTTCTGTATTTATTGGCCGAATAGATCTTGATAGGATATTAGGATCCTATTCCAAAAACGCCAAAATAGCATGATCTCTTTTCTTGTTAGGTTGCAGGACGATCGAGTAGTGATTGGCACCTTGGAGGTTTACGCATTTTGCGTCCGGGATTTCCTGTAACATCATTTTCAACGCTTCCTCAGGAAGTAAAATGTCATCTTGGGCCACCATGCCTTCAGTGGCTCTAAGGATGAGCACAGGGCATTCAACTTTTGAGTTTTCTTCGCCCTACCGCTCAGCGTAGCAATTTTAGAAATTAACTTTATCCAGACCCTTCAAACCGAGTATTTCCCTGGCCTCATTTGGGGTTGCCGGTTCGATACCAAGTTCCCGGGCAATCCGTATGATTTTGGCCACCGGCTCTGCGTTACTTTTGGCCAACACCCCTTTTTCAAGATAAAGGTTGTCCTCTAACCCAACCCGCGCGTTTCCGCCCATAATCAGCGATTGCGTGCAGAGATGGAGTTGAGTCCTACCCGCGACACATGTAGAAAACTCGAAATCACCTATTAACTTCCTGGCGGTATCAAGCAGGAATATAAGATTTTCTGGTGTGGGAAAAATACCTCCTAATACACCCATGACAAACTGTAGGGATACGGGCTTCTGGACATAGTCGGCGTTGATTAAAAATGCCACGTTGTTGATCATACCAACATCGTAAATCTCAAATTCCGGTTTGGTTCCCGTTTCATTAAAGATAGTCAGGTATTGACGCATGGTTTTGAATGTATTCGGGAAAATAAAATCTTCTGTGCCTTCAAGGTATTGCTTTTCCCATTCGTATTTCCAGTCTTTGAATTTGCCCACAACGTGAAAAAGGGCGAAGTTTAGCGAACCAGCGTTTAGTGACGCCAATTCCGGCTTTAAATTAGAAACAGCTTTTACCCTATTCTCCACCGGCTCGTCGAATTTCCCGCCCGTTGTTGGGCACAGAATTATATCGCAACGTTTCTTCACCTCAGTAGCAATCTCCCTATATACATCCTGGTCTGCTGTTGGAATGCCATTCTTCGGGTCCCTGACATGGAGATGGGCAACTGCCCCGCCCGCTTCATGAACTGCAAGAATTTCATCAATCAGCTGCTGAGGTGTAATCGGTAGATAGGGAGACATTGTTGGTGTATGAATGGCCCCTGTGAGAGCAGCTGTAATGATTGCCTTATTCTTTAACTTCCTTTCCATTAGTCCAAATACCTCCTTTTATTTTATACGATCTATAAAGTCGTTTATTAGCTGGAAAGAGAATCGACTCATCTCGATCTTCATTCCAACTGAAATATTAAATTATTTTGGACAGCAATGAACTATTCCGATTTATAACCCCGCTATTTAGTGCGATCAATTTCTTTTCATTCAAGATCGAGGAAGCAGCATTTAGTACTTTCGCCAGATCGGTTATTTTGTGCTACCCACCCACCAAGAAGTACTTACTTTTCCATCTACCAAACCATACCAAATTGGAAATATTTCATAACTGATTTGTCCCGATGTGGATAGGTTAAATCAAATCATGAAATATCTCTTAAGTTTCTTTGTCTCTTCCTCGCAACGGATATCCTTTGACAAAATCAAGTTGGCTGTATTCTGGATCAGGGTATGTATAAAAACCTTTATTGGTCTTACTTCCAAGCTCTTTTCGATGCACCATAGTTTTAAGGGCCTCGGGAGGATGGTCTTTGGAGTCTTTGGATTCGTTGTAGTAGACCATCTCAATGTCATAGACTACATCGAGTCCAACATTATCCATTAGGCCGAAGGGTCCATAGGACATTCCAGTAAAAATCATCCAGGCTCGGTCGATATCCCTGAAATCGACAAACCCCTCTGCCCACATATAAAGTGCTTCCCGCTTGATTGCCCTCCAGATCCGGTTGAAGCAGAAGCCAAGGATTTCTTTTTTTACTGTAAGGGGCACACAGTCAATGGAGCGAACCCATGCCTTGGCAGTCTCGATGACTTCAGGTGTTGTCCTTGTTCCCCCCATGATATCGACCATGTTAAATCCGAGAGACGGAGTGTAGAAATGAATATTTAGACACTGTTCTGGCCTTGCAGTGGCGCTTTCGATCTTTGAAATCGGTATGGAGGAGCTGTTGGTTGCAAGGATGGCCCCTTGAGGGGCCAAAACATCGAACCTCTCGAAGACCTTCCGCTTCAGCTCCAGGTCTTCTGGGATAGCCTCGATCACGAGGTCGGTATCTCGAAGGGCTTCTGCAAGTTCCTTACAGAATGTTACCGAATTTGCAACCTTATCCACGTCCTCAGTGGTAAAGGCCGACTTCCTTCCGGCACTCTTCATTGAGGTCTTGAGTTTTTGCAGCCCCTTGGTGAACGAACCCTCATCGGTGTCAAATACAGAAACCTCATAGTCAAAGCAAGCTGCCAGGACAGCGATCTGAGTGCCCAATATGCCGGTACCGACAACGGCAACTTTATGGATCTTTTTTTCCATTTTTCACTTACTCCTTCCCGTTTTGATTACTGAAACTACTGCGCGGCTGAGGTCATGGGGTGTATATTGCTATAAGACATATGACCTCCTCCCCTCCAATTGGGATGCCTTGGTGAGTGATGCTCGAGTCGAAGTAAATACAGTCCCCTTTCTCCAGAAAGAATTCGTTCCCCCCATGTACAAAGTTCAAGGTGCCTTTAAGTACGAGTAACATTTCCTCGCCTTCGTGCTGAAATAGAGGGCTCTTGCTAATATTGGACGGGATGGTGAGTATATAGGGTTCAATGTGTTTATGAGGATAATTGTGAGCCAGTGTCTCATAAGAATACCCGAAAACAGTGCCATCACGTGCTATGACCTGACGTTCATTTTTCTTCACTAATGAAAAGGTTTTAATTTCCCCACTCTCGCCCAAAATATCGGAAATACTTACCCCCAGACTCTTGGCAATATTAATCAGTGTAGAAACAGGGGGTGCCTTATCTGAATTCTCTACCTTGGATAGGTAACCCTTGGAAATCCCGCTCGTGCGAGCCAACCTGTCAAGGGTTAACCCCTTTGATTTCCGAATCTTACGAATATTTACCCCTATTTCCGATTCAGGGAGCATCTTGATCTCCTTAACTGGCCCGAAATTATGGCGATGCATTGGACTTATATCTCAACATGAATGGGTAAGTGTAGATTCTGTATCCAAATAGCAAACAAATATCTGTTTTTACGGGAAGTTTAGCATATAACAATATGGAATAATTGAGATAAAACTATTTTTGGTTGTTTCTATTTAGGAAACTATATATCTTATCCGGAATTTCCTTGTCAAGCGTTTTTAAAGGAGATTCATCATTCAACGTGATAGGTTCTTATACAGTCCTTACCAATCCCAAAAAATGGCTCTTCTAAAACTTGATGATTTTCCACAGCTTAATGCGGGATAGATTCCTGTGCTAAATAAAATTGTTTATAAGCAAATTTTGTGGTAAAAAAGGTAGAAATATTTAAATACTTTAGAACTTTAAAAAATAGTATATACATGGTCGTTGGGATCTCTAACGCCCCTGGGTCGTAACCACCTGTCGAGAGACTTGTCGGCGAGCCCTTCGGCTGTGAGCTCAGGGCCGAACGGCTCAAGTCGTTCCACCCCGCATTGGAAAGCGGTGTAACCTTGTATGTCTTATCAATAATGAATGGATCTTCTGGCCTTTTAGGCTGGACAACTAATTCAAAGGCAGGTGCAAGCTGTGCATGCTGTCAAACAATATTCAAGAAGGAACCATGGAAGGAAATAAAGTTATAAAACCTAATCTCTCCTTAATGAATCAAGAACAGATACAGCAGGTCCATGACTATTCCCTGCAGATTTTATCATCTGTTGGTGTCCGTGTTGACTCAAAACAAGCGCGGATGCTTTTTACCAAGGCCATTAGCTCTAAAGCCGTCGAGGATGAATTGGTACGGATCCCACCAAAGCTGGTTGAATGGGCTTTGCGAGCAGCCCCTTCAACCATTGATGTTTACGATCGAAGTAGCTTACTTGCGTTTCGCCTCCCTGATCGAGCACGTTTTGGTATCGGGGCAACCGACCTTTATTTTCAAGACCCCAAAACTGATAATATTGTTCCATTTGCACGGAAGCACATTGGGCTTTCAGCCCGGTTGGGGCATTCACTTCCGAATTTTGATGTCATCTCAACTATGGGCATCTTGCAAGATATTCCTCCAAAAGTATCAGACCTGTATGCGACTCTTGAGATGACGGCCAATACCACCAAGCCTATAATCATTCTGATTTCAAATGAACATGTATTTCCTATCGTGCTAGACCTTTTGGAATATCTTCACGGTGATCTGTCCGGGAGTCCTTTTGTCATTCCTTATCTAAACCCAATTACTCCTTTGGTAATCAACGAAGGCACGGTTGAAAAGATGTTTGCCGCCATCGAGCGAGGCCTGCCCATAATTTATTCCAATTACGGTATGGCTGGTGCGTCAACACCAATTACGCCTGCCGGAGAGCTTGCACTCCTGAATGCGGAGTTATTGGCCGGTCTAACCCTTAGCCAGTTGATAAAAGAAGGCGCACCCATGATTCTCGGCAGTTTGCCGGCCTACTTTGATATGAAAGGAACGGGGAGTTTGTATGATCCGAAAAGCTACCTGATAGACCTTGCCTGTGCAGATATGATGGACCACTACGGCCTGCCCCATGCGGGGACTTCGGGGAGCGGTCAGGGTTGGGGGGCAGACCTAATCGCCAGCGGACATCAGTGGATGAATCATCTCATCAGTTGTATGAGCAAAGTAGGATTGGCGCCCTTTGTTGGGGATAACCTGGGGTCCCTGGTTTTCTCTCCAACTGTCATTGTTTACGCCAACGACATCATCGAACAAACCCGTCTCTTTGCTAAAGGGTTCTTAATGAACGACGAAGCTGTAGGAATGGACGAAATCGCCCAAGCAGGACCGGGCGGTAATTTTTTGTTGTCGGAGCTGACTCTTAAGCTCTGTCGCAAGACCTATTATCAAAGCAGCATCTTTGAGAAGCTGAACTTGGAAAAATGGCGAGCAAGGGGCTGTCCTAAAGCTGATGATTCTTTAAGAGAATATACCCTGAAGTTGCTGGATGAAAGCGAGCCACCCGAAGATCATTCTGACTTGCTGGCGAAGGGTGAAGCGTTCATCAAGGGTTTCGTAAACAGTCAAGGAGACCGGGTATGAACAATTTCGGCAAGTTGAAGATCAAAATGACTCAGGAGGAACAAGATATTCTGCGAGGGTTGCAGGGGTCAACCATGCAGAAGATCATGAAAACGGTGGTGCTCTATGGCGAAGCCCTTGGTGCTGAAAGGTTAGTAGATATAGAAGGCGACGGGCATCTTGTCATTTGCATCGCCATCCCTGGGACAGGGCCGTCCTTGGACCTACTTGACGAATTGATTACAGCCGATCTTAAGACCAAATATCCTTTTACCCTTGATCCGAAAGCTCCATTAGATTTCGAGAATTTGAGTTTGAAACCAGAGCAGGAAAAGATATTGATGGAGATGTACAAAGAGCAGTCCCGTTATGATGAGAGTATGCTGAGGTTAGGTCTACGTGATACCGACGCTTACACCTGCAATCCTTACCTTCCTGAAGTAGGTAACATACCCAAAAGAGGCACTATCTTGGCTTGGTCAGAGTCGGCTTGTGCGATTTTCGCCAATTCAGTTTTAGGTGCAAGAACCAACCGAAATGGGGCGATCATGGATCTTTTGTTAAACATCATTGGCAAAACGCCTTTGGTCGGACTTTTGACCGACGAGGGACGACGAGCTACTTGGCTTGTGCAAGTGAAAACTTCAAAATTGCCTTACCCAGCCTTACTGGGAGCTGCCATAGGTAGGAAGGTAATGGCGGACGTGCCTTTCATTGTGGGATTAGACCGATTTCTGGGCTCAAAATTGAATGCGAACACCATTGATTACCTCCACGAGATGGGCGCAGCATGCGCTACTTTTGGTGCCGTTGGACTTTATCATGTTGAGAACATAACTCCCGAAGCGATCGATCATGGTACCGACCTATTATTACCTGACCATGAAACCTACGTTATTGATGGCCAGGCACTTCAAAAATTGCAGGCATCCTACCCTGTGCTATGGGCGGACAATCAGGCGAAACCCGAGAAGTGTTTCATTGGCTGCCCTCACCTTAGCATGGGACAATTGTATTGGTGGGCAAATAAGATCTATGAAGCCTTGAAAGTAAGGAGTAAGAGTCACCTCGAGGTTCAGACTATTATCTGTGCAGCCCCGCAAGTATTGGAAAAGTTCAAAGCCGACGAACTGGTCTACGAGCGACTAACGCGTGCAGGCGTTAATTTCAGTATCACCTGTCCTTTGGCACTCTTTGATAATGATCTTAGTGCTGGGGAAGCAATCATTACCAACTCAAACAAGCTAAGAGCGTATACAACAGCCAGATTCTTTCCTGACGAGGAACTGGTTGGAATTTTAGTCAATGGAGAGATAAAAGGAGGAAGGTGAAGTGAGCAGAGCATTCAAAGGAAGGGCAATTCTTCCAGGTAATGTCGAAGGTGAAGCCCTGGTTACCTCCATGGGGTTCAATACCTATGCCAGTTTCTACATGAGCATGCATACTCATACGGAAACTGCAGAATGCTCTGACAGTGGTAACCAGGATCTTTATGGAAAAAACATGACAAACAAGATAATTTGTCTTCCAAAAACGATCGGTTCAACTTCAGGTGGGGCTGTATGGCAAAGGGTGGCCCAAATGGGTATCGCCCCTAAAGCCATGTTATTTTCCCAAAAGATTGACTCCTTGGCTGCCGGCGGACTAATTGTAGCAGACGTGTGGATGGGCAAGCGAATTTATGCAGTAGACGAGCTGGGGAACAATTTTCTGGAGCATGTCAAGAACGGTGACTGGATTAGGGTACGGGAAGACGGCACGATTACAATACTTTAGACCATTAACGGCTCCCAATATTATCCGCTGAATCGAGATGGTCTCGGAAACAGGCTATCTTCCTGCACTAAAGTCACCTGTTTAGAAATTGGTCATCCAAGACTTATGCAATTGAGTGTATAGATCCTACCAAACACATTCCCTTACGACAGCAACTCACCATCTGAAAAAATTAATTGACAATATATCCATATAGGAATATCCTGTTTCCTATTAGTAAACTATAAAAACATTGTACAAATGATCAAGGAAAGGAGGTGAAAAATTTTTAATACTTCACTGTTATCTCCTGATAAAAACAAAAACTTAAACCTTGTGATTAAGAGATGGTCTTTTTTTACTTTTTAAATGTTAACTTTAACAAGGAGGTAATGCTATGTGGCAAAGAAGAAATTATTTTACTATAATAGTTGTATTCGTGTGCTTTTGCATGGGTCTTTTTGTGGCCAACCCAGCCTTTAGCGCTTCAAAGAAATTCGAAGGCCAGACAATTATTGTTGGTCTCTGGTCTGGACCCTGGGCAAAAAACTTCAAAAAAGTGATCGGTGATCCTTTTGAAAAGATGACAGGAGCAAAAATAGCCTATAAATTCGCCTGGGATTTCACACCTGAGATCCTGGCCGCTCCAGCAGATCAACCGCCCTTGGACCTAGCCGACACAGCGGATTCCGATTTTCTTGTGGGTGTAAAGAATAAGCTTTGGTTACCCATCAGGTGGAAAAACGTCCCCAACCATAAAAAGATCTTCCCTCATTTATGGAACGATATAGCCCTCGACACCACATATGGTGTCCCTTTCAGTTTGGGTGTGCATGTTCTATTATACCGGAAAGATCTGCTCAAAAAGCCTATCCTTCATTGGAAGGAGCTCCTCACTCGAGACGATGTAAAAGGTAAAATCGCCATTGAAAGATGGTTCCCTTACTGGGTCTATGTGGGAAGCTATTTGACGGACTATTCCCCTTCTACTAAGGCTATTTACAGCGAAGAAGGGAGGAACGCCATTTTGGAACAGATGGAGAAGCTTAGCAAAAGATGGCATTTCTGCTATGATGCGGGAGCGAAACTCGTGGCGGCGTTGGAATCGGGAGAAGTGGTTGTCGGGAACTATTGGAACGGGTCCTCCACGGTTCTGTATATGGAAAGTTTGAAAAAGGGAAAGGCCGGAAAGTTCGACCTGACTGTCCCTGAAGAAGGAAGTGTAAGTTACAGGGACCAATTCTGTGTGGTGAGGGGCACAAAGAAAAGAGATCTTGCCGAGGCTCTTCTGAATTATATGATCAGCACGGAAGCACAAACGGCTTTTTCGAATGCGCAATATGCCATCGTTGTTAACAAGGAGGCTGCCCAACATTGTCCGGACTTTCTTAAGGAAAAGAATCTCCAGCCATTAAAGGATGCGGACTGGGATAGGTTTGACACGATTGACGCTGAATACCTTGAACCTTATCGAAAGAAGTTAGAAGAACGGTTCATGAAGGAGGTATTAGCTAAATAGTTTTTTCCTTCTAAGGTCTTAGACACTGCCAAGGTTTGGTTCCGGTTTTGTTGAAAAATCGGAACCAAGTCTTATTTAACTATGGAAGGAATAAAATACAATTAAGCCCCGCCGTTATTGCCCTTTAAATAAGACAAGCTCGTAAAAAGCCGAAAAGAACATCATTGCGAGCAAAGCGAAACAATCCCATGCGATGTAAGTGCTCAAAATCAGGGGATTGCCTTTTAAATAAAAATTGCTTAAATTTTATAATATATAAACAGCAAGCTATTGTTTAACCGAAAAAACCAGCCTGCTTGCAGTGGAAAAAAGTAATAAAGGACTATACAATGAACAACATTGCAGTCAACTCAAAGAACCTCATAAAAAAATTTGGTGAAGTAATCGCATTAAATAATGTCAATCTGGAAGTGGAAACAGGTGACTTTTATTTCCTTCTCGGGCCCAGTGGGTGTGGTAAGACCACATTGCTGAAAATAATCGGAGGATTGGAAACACCGACAGAAGGGTCAATTATTATCGCTGGCAAAGATATGACATGGGTGCCTGCAAATAAAAGAAATACTGCCATGATTTTTCAGGAATGGGCCCTCTTTCCCCATATGAATGTTTATGACAATATTGCATTTGGGCTTCGGATGAAGAAGGTTTCAAGTGTTGAAATAAAAAAGAAAGTTGAGGAGTTATTAATCCTTTTGCGTATGTCCGGATATGAGAGCCGTATGCCATTTGAGTTAAGTGGAGGCCAGCAACAAAGAATCGCAATGGCCAGAGCACTGGCCATCGAGCCAGATGTCCTCCTCCTGGATGAACCCTTATCTAACCTCGATCTAAAATTACGTCAGCAGATGAGGGTTGAACTGGTGAAGTTACACAAGGAGATCGGGAAGACATTTATCTATGTCACTCACGACCAGACTGAGGCATTGAGTATGGCTACTAAGATTGCCGTAATGAATATGGGAGAAATTGAACAAGTCGGTACACCCAAAGAGATTTATGAATCTCCAGTTAATGACTATGTGGCAAAATTTATTGGTGACGCCAACGAATTACATGGAATCATCTATAAAAAAGACTCCAAAATCATTTTTGAAACAGAATCTGGTTTAAGATTTCAGGTGGGCATAGAAAATCAGGAGGCCCTTAATTCCAATAAAGTCATCTGTATTATAAGACCTGAGCACATTAAAATTCTTTTAGAGTCAGACTCGAAGCCAACTAATTATTTTCAAGGCACAATCGATGATTTTAGTTATTTTGGAAAACAGATCAGATTACGGGTAAAAATTGACGAAAGCGATGATATCCTTTTTATGGACATTTTTTCTACAGAAATGGATGAGATTCGACACGGCAAACCAGTGACTGTCGGTTTTGATTCTATTCATACCATTATGTTTTAAGTGATATTAAGACAGTGCAATATAGGAGCGCGTGTTTTGGATAACCTGAGAAATATCAATTTCAATCGATTAAAATATCTTATACCTGCAGTTCCGCTTATACTCTTTCTTATTATTTTCTTTCTCTTACCGCAGATTGCGATGGTGGAATTCAGTTTTGGCGAAGCTCTTGCATTTGGAAAGATCAAGCATGTATTTACACTGAAAAACTATGTCAATTTTTTTACGGACCCATTTTACCTAAGGGTACTCCTCAACAGTTTCTTTCTCGGCGTTGCGGTTATGGTTGTCACAATACCATCTGGATATGTTTTAGCCTATGCGCTTTGGAAATCCGAAGGTACAAAAAGAAAAATCTTGTATATTTGCATTTTATTTCCACTATTCACCAATCTCGTAGTGAGACTTTATGGATGGCGCATTATGCTCTCATCTGCAGGGCCGATCAGCTGGTTTTTTCAGGCCGTAGGGATAACGGATCACCCTGTAAACATGCTCTTCAACTGGCCCGCAGTCGTACTCGGTCTATTTACCGAATGTATGCCATATTACGTACTCATTCTATTCAGTGTACTAACCCTCATCAATCCACGCTATATCGATGTGGCACACGATCTCGGTGCATCAAAAATAAAGGCTTTCTTAAAAGTGACTTGGCCCTTAAGTCTTCCTGGTGTTATTGCCGGGAGTATACTCACCTATATCTGGTCTTTCGGGGCCTATGCCACTCCTACCATTCTTGGGCAGCCGAAACAATGGACCTTAGCCGTTCATGCCGAAAGACAGATCCTTTCGATAAGGGATTGGCCATACGGCTCCGCTATGGGTATCATTATTTTGTTTTTTACCCTGCTGATTATGTATATTCAGAGCCGCCTCTTCAAAGGCGTACAGACTTATAGGTAAGATGATTGAATCTTTGAATGGATGATCAAAAGATGAGGCAAGAATACATTGAGAAAAATTGACATTAAAAGCCTGAGCTTCCACGTGGCGTTAGTCATTATCTTGATAATCTTATTATCTCCGATTTTGATTCTTTTTATTACTTCATTTTTGGATAAGACTTACCTAAGCTGGCCTTTCGATGATTTCACGTTCAACTGGTATATTGAAGTCTTTAAACGCCCCCTATTGGTACGAGCTTTTATAAACAGCCTGATTGTTGCCGGCTTGACCACGGTCATGACTTTGGTTTTATGTACGCCAGCGGCTTATGTCATGAGTAAACGAAAAAGCAGAACAGTAGACACACTTCGAGCCTTTATCGTCAGTCCGATTATGATCCCACCAGTCATGATAGGGATTTCCCTTTTAATATTTTTAAGTCGAGCTGGCCTGAGAAATTCCTATTTTGCCATAGCCTTCGGGCACACCCTGTGGGCAAGCCCCATCGTGTTTATAACCATGACGGCCGTCTTTGAAAGGCTTAATCCAGTATATGCTCAAGTGGCCAAGGACTTAGGAGCCAGTGATTTTAAGGCTTTTTGGAAAATAACTCTGCCAATGGCTAAATCAGGATTGGTAGCATCCATTTTCCTTGCTTTTGTCCTGTCTACTCAAGAGTTCATTATCGCATTATTTTTATATGTGCCGAGCACCATTATTCTTCCTGTAGAGATATATACCTGTATCCGCTATGAATTAAGTCCTGTTATATCTGCAATTTCAGTATATTTGGTTGGAATTGTCATTGTAGGCCTGATCGTGATAGATAGGACAATCGGGATTGAAAATATCGGTTTTGCAGGTAAAGGATAACTAAAATCGCAATCAAAGTTTACCTTGTTCTGGGGTAAGGTCTTATCAAAATGATAAAAGAGGAAGAAGTAGGAAAAAAAATCAGAGAATTTCGTTTAAATGCAGGGCTAACACTCAATCAATTGGCAGAAAAAACAGGGATATCCCAAGGGTACGTGTCAAAAATTGAAAATAGTCAAAATGCACCCCCTGTTTCCACACTACTCACGTTAGCGAGGGCCTTAAATGTAAGCATGTCGGAAATTTTTGGTGAAGATGAGAATAAGAAGCCCATATCTCTGGTTAAAAAAAACGAGAGACCATTCGTTGCAAAAAACGGATCAATATTCGGGTACAGTTACCAGGCCCTGGCTCACAAGATTCACAATAAGCATTTAAATCCCTATATATTGACGATTCCAGCAAACCAAAAAAGAGAAACCGATTTTCATTTTGAGCATAAGGGTGAAGAAATGCTCTTTGTGCTTAAGGGAAAGATGAAGTTTTTATATGGTGATGAGGAGTTCATCCTCGGAAAGGGGGATTGCGTTTTCTTTGATTCAAGTATTCCACACAATGGATTTAGTTGCGACAATAAAAAAGTTGAATGCCTGATAGTTATTTATACTCCGGAATAAATTTAGAAGGGAACCGAAGAAAAGACCTTAACGACACGCCCGTGGTCCTCTGCCTGTTTTTGATAGACTTTGCAGGTTTCTGTAGGTAAGAGATTAAAGGTAACATTTAATTGGTTTTTCCAAGGGGGCATGCCAATTCACAAGCTCGACAGTATTTGACCAGCTTTCCCTGCTTATCCACATTTTCAATTTTTATTTCTTCGTAACTTTTCTCATCCAATTCCATCTGCTCATTGCAGAGATATTTGCTGTAAAGACCAGTCCTGGCCGGTAGATGGTCAAGCCCGAATTCTTCCTCTGAATAGATCTTTTTATGAAAGGCCTTCTTGGGGCATATATTTCTACAGGGCATAGAACAATCTTCACAAGGATCAAAATCGATAGGATCAGTGCACGTCAAAAGTTCAGCCGTGAGTATAACGCGGAATCTGACCCGGGGGCCGTATTCCGGAGTCACTAGCATATTGTTTTTTCCTATGCATCCCAGCCCCGCCATAACAGCGGTATCTTTAAGAAATATACCCCCATTCTCGATATGATAGGGAAGTGGGTTTGCTTCTATACCTTTTTCTTTTTTCAGCCACTCTAATAGTTTGGAATTGATGAAAATGAGAATATGGTTGCCGGGTGTGCCCCCACTGTATCCCTCCTTCCACCAGTCCATTTCCGGTTTTTCTACCGGATGTTCAACTGCAATGATTATTGCTGATTTGGAATTATCGGGCCACGCAACCTCTCCCAGTCTGATTTTGTTGGATTCCTTGTTTCCAACGGTATTATAATCATTAAGTTTTCCATATATTAAATGAGAAGGGGATTTCTTGAGTGCTTCGACACTTGCG
>Ga0114925_10001015_pt1 | contig 13432 bp, 13 predicted proteins | sample SumtaG_2_FD_87287 | JGI IMG/M metagenome (GOLD analysis project Ga0114925, IMG submission 87287) | Deep subsurface microbial communities from Indian Ocean to uncover new lineages of life (NeLLi) - Sumatra_00607 metaG | ecosystem: Environmental > Aquatic > Marine > Oceanic > Sediment | place... | reverse complement strand
GTGGTCAACGCCTTCCAGGATGCTTTTGAGTTGATTGGTGGTGTCCCCCGGCTTGCTCACTGGGCTGACCAGTCGCCGTCAGCCTTCTACAAGTTATACGCAAGACTTCTGCCCACCACTGCTCAACAGCAGTTGGAGCACAGTGGCGAGGTGATCGTTAAACACGTTCTCCCTCGTGGTCCGTTAGATCAAGATGAGGGTCATTCAGATGCCCAAAGATTACCAGATGAAAAAGCCCGAGAGCGGGGGTAAGCCGAAACGTATCGGGGAGGGGATGGGTTCACCAGGAGGTCCATATACTCCTGGCGCTGGCGGAGTACCAGCAGGAGGCATCCCTGAACACAAAACCAAGATGCGACCGACGCCAGCCAAGATGAAGGCATACGCGAAAGGTATGCGACAGCATATCATGAACTCCGGCAAGTACAAGAAGAGCTACTCTACCGGCGGAACGAGCGGTGGCGGCTCAGTGGGGAGTATGTAATGGCTGACGAAGACACAGGCAACTGGTTCACAGAGTTATTCTTTGATGACGATGACGCGCCGAGCGCCAAAGAGCGTGAAATGGTCATGTCCCCTCCCCCTGCCGAGCCTGACCTTAAGAGGCTAGAAGGGGAGTCTCCGCTAGACCACTCGCTGCGAATCCGCAAGCTCAAGTTTGACTATAAGAAGTTGATGGAGGATCGAGAGATGAACCCGTCAAATTACATGGTCAGCCCAGCGGCGGCGGAAGCAGAGCCAACCCCTGAGGTGAGCAGGTACAACAGAGCTCGCCAATTGGAAGAGTCTGAGAAACAAGTCGGGACTCAGTAATGGGACGACCGGGACCGCCAATCCCGACTGACAACCAGTACCTCGTTAGGACGGCAGCTGATCTGCCAGACGTACTGAGCCAGTGGGTGATCTACAACTGTGAGTACGATCCTGGTAGCGGGATCGGCCTCTATTTCAGTTCGGACGGTGTGACCCTATCTCCGGTTGCTCCTATTGGTGGCGTCGGTGCTGTAACTTCCGTATTTGGCCGAACAGGTGTAATCACAGCCCTCTGCTCTGATTACTCAGCCTGCTATGGTCTGAAGGCATCCCCTGATACTATCACGGGCGCGTGGGCGTTCACAGGGGGTGTCAATGTCAACACGCTTCCGCTTACTCATGGCGCTTTTACTCTGCCTCTTGTGGATGGCGCTCCTGGTTTTTCCCTTACTACTAACGGAGCCGGGGTAGTCACATGGCAGCCGACAGCTGCGACGTCAGTCGTTGTTGTAGGAACAGTCCAAGGTAGCACCCTCTACTGGGATACTGGTGGCGTCGCCTGGACAGAGAACGTTGATGTCAAATGGTCCGGCACAGCCCTAGAGCTCAATAACGCTATTCCAGTTGACTGGCAGGATCAAGGCGGGTCGCCGCAGGAGATGCTCATCCTGGATGAGACTGGCGTCGCTGGCGGCACAGTTGAGTTCCTTAGCGCAGGCCCCTCAACGACTCAAACTGCGGCAGGTCCTGTTTACGAAGACCTTACGGGAGTAGTTCTAACTCCTACAACTGTATCTGATGAGTATCTTGTCTTTGCTTCAGCGTTCGGCGTATGTAGTTCTAACGCCGCACAAGACAATGCCTTCCGGCTAACCTTGGATGATGTGGAGCTTACAAGCTCTGAACAGTTCTGGGAGGGCGGCGGAGCAGGAACGGTCAACGGGTATCAGTGGCAATACATGAACTGGTTCACGTATGTTGCAGGTGATCTCCAAGTAGAATTCAGGGAGAACCTAGCAAGTGTAGGAGCGACCGTTGGAAATCAGGGGCGCGTTTCTTACATCAACCTTACTGATCTTGGCCCTAGCGAGCATAGCAAGAGTAGAGACACAGGTTCCACAGGTTTGTCTACGACGCCAGCAGCGACCGCCGCAAGTGTCACAGTAGGCAACGGTTCCGATGACTACCTTATTCTCGTGTGCGCGCGTGTCGACAATCCTAGCGCAGCGAACCTTAACTTAGTCATTAGCCTGTTTGATGGCAGCGTTGATCTTGACCTATACCGTTGGGAGTTTGAGGGTACGGGTGAGAAAATATGTGTCATGGGGAGCTTTTTACATTCGGGGTTGGCCAATACGACATACACGGTTCGCGGCCGCACTCTTGTCAGCGGTACAGCAACGATTGACTTTGCTACCATCGTAGCTATACGTCTAGACGCCTTTGCTCAACATGTCACAGGATTTGCGGCTGGTCCCTTCACTCCCCCAACTGGACTGGACCAAACTGTTGTTTCAGGGAGCTTTACTGTCACAGCCCCCACAGGGAACTGGATATGGTTCGGCGGCTTAAATGAAGCCTTCCCTGCTTCTGGTTTCTCTGGTGGTACTCAGGTAGGGCTAGATATAAATTCAGGAGGGTTTAACCCAGTCACGTGGGATGACGAGGCATCGTTCCTTGAGTCTAATGACGCCACAAATGACGATCAGTATAAGATGCTCTTCCCTGATGGAGGAGTAACTCTTACACTGTCCGACAGCGTCGACTTCAGGATGCTGCATAATCCAGCGCCAAGTTCTGGCACCAATGTTCTTAACAATATGACAGTTGTTGGGTTCAGCCTTGGTAAAGTGAACACACTGGCTGAGACCTTCATTGTAGGGGACCCAGCCTTCAAAACAGTAATTGATGGCAGCACTGTCAATCCGCACGACGCCTATGCCCTCCCCACAGCGGATGGAACATCAGGACAGCTTGTTTCAACGGATGGTGGGGGAGTACTGAGTTTTATTGATCCGCCCGTGACTGGCCCAACAGTGGATCCAGGAACGGTGCAGGGGTCGCACCTTTACTGGGACACGAGTGCGGTAGCGTGGACTGAAAATGACCAATTCCTGTGGGATGATACCCTAAAGATACTCACCTTAGCAACGGATTTAGTCACTCAACCGATATTTGAGGTTGAAAACCTTGCCGGAACAGGTGTGGTATCCATAGATTTCCGTACTAATTTCAACCCACGCATCAATATGTCTTCTCCTCCGGGGTCGGCAGCGGAAATCTTTACTTTAGGGCAGATGCACTTCCATACGACGACTGGGCCACATCAATTATTCGTCTATTCTGGCCCAAATAATCTATCAGACTACGTTTCTATCTTAGCTGATCAGATTAACGGTAGAATTATCACTACAGTAGGTGATCTACAACTATTCGCGTCTAATGGGTCTGGAGATATTGTTCTTCGGTTTGATAGTGACCTACAAGTCGGTGATTCTACGGGTCAGAGCGTCATTTACATCCGCGAAGGGGCTGCTGACAAGACTAGCATCTCCGGTTCTGGACAAATTTGGGTCGATTCAGCCGACGGTTTACCCTACTACACTACCGATGCGGACGTAATTCATCCGCTGGTCGGTGGCCCCGGCGGAACTCTGCCAGCCAGCACTGTGACCGGGAGCTTCCTCGTGGGTACGCCGACCACTTGGGCCGAAGAGATAGAAATAATTTGGGATGATGTTGGTAAGACTCTTGAAGTGCCAAATATCATTGGTGGGACAATTGCTGCTGACATTTTGGGGATTAGAGGGTCCTCAAATGCAGATCTTGGCGTTATTGACCTTCAGTCTCCAATGACCATTGGGTTTGATTATACTGTCACTCCTACGGTCAACATAATTCACTATAATCCAACGATACCTTCGTCCGGTGCTGCTGTCACAGCGTTCATGCTTATTGAGCCTGATATTACGGTGGATGCTGGTACGTTCATACCCTCTACGGTTAGGGAGCTCGGAATATACAGACAAGCAGTCACTCCGGGCTTTGCAGTTCATACAGTATTCCTCGGTCAACCAACGCTAGAGACGACAACTGCTACGGTCCAGCCTAATCAGAACTTTATGTTCGCAGCACAGGCGCTCTATGAAAACGTAGGTGCGGGAGCAGTAGCAACTCCAGTCGCTAACATCATCGGTATGACTATGCTTCCCCGCATAGGCACGAGAGTTTCAGGTGATGTACTGAGCGTGACTAATATCACAGGCATGAGTGTCAGTGCAGCTTTCGCCACGGTCGCGGGTACGACAGTGAACCTCGGAACTATCCGGGGCATTCACATGACGAACCCTGCTGTCGGCCTATTCCAGCCTCAAGCTGGGGTGGAGACGATGACTGCCTACTATGGGATGGATGTGAATGCTATCCCGTTTGGAGGTACTGTACCGAAGGCAGCGGTGAGATCAGCTTTGGTTGCAGCTACGAATACATGGTTCCTCCAAAATATCGGTACTGCTCACAGCACATTCAACGATAGCCACTTGTTTGAGGTAGGCATCATCCAACATCTGGGTGATGGCATCTTATTTAGTGATTCCTATGGTGCTGCCGGTGGAGATTTAATCTCATACTGGGACGGCACTGGCTTCCTCTGGAACCCACTGTCTGGTGCTGACCATAGATGGGAGTTTGATGTTGATGGCATCATTGCTACCTCTCCTACGCCTTCAACTACGCAGTTCAGGGTAGCACATGAGCAGTTTGCATTCGGCCAATCAGGAATAGTCGGTAACCAAGTTGGTCTATTCGTAGCCAATACTCGTACAGCAGGGGTCCCCGGTGGCTGGGCAGACTTCTTACTCACACAAGCGGGGAGTCTATCTCTAGGCGCGTTCGGCATGTCAGATGTTTCGGCTTGGGTGATTAACTCAATCTCCTTCGCTGCCAGCACCGCAACAATCAGCGAATTAGCAACTCTGAGAATTGGAGGGATGACAACCTCAGCTCCGGGGGCTACTGTTACTGAACGTGCTGCCATTATGAGCCAAGGACGCTTCAGACAGAGAGGTTCAGTACAGTATTCTCCGATTAATCCGACGGTACTGGCGACAGGGAACAATAACAACTGGGCTGGACTACTCACAGGTAGTCCGAACAATAATACTCGCCATTGGGCTCGTATTACGAGTAATGCTGACGGCACCTCCATTATTACGGGCATTGACGCCACAGCAGTCCAAGATGGTGACACCTTTAAGTTCACTAACGTCGGAGCCTTCAATGCGAGCTTCGGTAACCAAGATGTAGCGAGCACGGCAGCGAATCGTATCATCTCCCCCACTGGAGCGACGTATATCATAGGCCCAGATGAGAGTTGTGAGGTTATATACGACACTACGACTGCTAGGTGGCGAATACTCTACGGGTCAGGCGCATGAGGAGACTAGACACAGTATATCGTAACGTGCGGCTCTTTGAGGTAGACTTCGACTACCCGAATGTCGTTGCTAACGGCACAGTGAGTCAGGATTTTAGTACGACGGCTTCTTTCCCCGTTGGAACACACATTATTCAGTGGGGGTTTGGCGAAGCCGCAGGGGTGCTTGAGGATTTAATCATACAATTCAAGTTTGTCGACACTGATACCCTCCGTATGGTCTTAGAAAACCCAACTGGAGGAGCCATTGATGGCGGCACCATCTTAACACAGTTCGTAACGGGCGAGTTTAACACTGATTTAATTGAAACCATATAGGTGCTATCCTATGCTGCATCTCACGTGGGTCATGGCCGGGCCTGAGATGTCAACTTACCGAGGCCAGGAGACAATCTAATGACAAAACGAGTAGTAGGAGAAACCATCCAAGAAGATACGACTACGACCCATACACGGGAAGAGTCTGTCGCCCATCTGACGAATGCCAAGCGGAAACGTGATCGGCTCAATCAGCAACTTCAGAACCATCGCGATGTGATCGCACAACTGGACACAGAAATTGCAGAATGGGAAACGGCGATCGCTGCCTTACCTCCTCTGCCAGCTCCGCCGCCGCCTCCGCCTAACCCGGAAGTTCCGCCGACGTAATGTCCAAGCAGATCGAGGTCTATTACGAGCCTCGCCCTGCTTTCTTGCCCTTTCATGCAAGACAGGAGCGATGGGCTTGCATCGTCTTCCACCGTCGTGGTGGAAAGACGGTGGGCTGTATCAACGATCTGCACACTCGTGCGCTGTACACGCCGAAAAAGAACGCTCGCTATGCGTACATAGCTCCGTACTACCGTCAGGCCAAGGATGTTGCGTGGATGTACTTGAAAGAGGCCACGCAAGATTCAGCGGTCAAGGTGAAAGAAAGTGAACTCTCAGTTGAATTATTCAATGGCGCAAAGATTACGCTCTATGGAGCTGACAATCCTGATGCGCTGCGTGGACTTTATCTGGACGGCGTTATTCTGGATGAGTTCGGTGATTGCCGACCTTCAATGTGGGGCGAGGTTGTACTCCCAACGCTTGCAGATAGAAAAGGCTGGGCTGTCTTCATTGGGACTCCTAAAGGTAAGAATCACTTCTGGCAGGTCAGGGAGAGGGCGAAGAAAGAAAAGGGCTGGTTCTACCTAGAAGTTAAGGCGAGCGACCCCGGCTGTGTCCTTCCCCAAGAAGAGCTTGACGAAATGCGGGCTCAAATGTCAGAGGCCCAGTATGAACAGGAACTGGAGTGCTCGTTTGAAGCTGCGGTTATTGGAACATACTACGCGAAGCAAATATCTCTTATGGAGGCGGGTCGAATTGATGGCAAGCCGGGCGAACCCCAAATCGGCGTCTACAAACATGACCCTGATTTTCCTGTACAGGCTGCTCAAGATATTGGGTACAGTGACTCAAATGCTATCTGGTTCTGGCAGCACCGACCAGACGGCATCGCAGTCATTGACTACGAAGAACACCACGGAGAGGCCCTCCCGTTCTACTACGCGCTCTTAAGGAGTAAACCTTATGAATACGAAACTATCTGGCTACCTCACGACGCTAAGGCAAAGAGTCTTCAAACTGGTCGCACCACTGTTGAACAGTACGCCAGTCAGTTGGATGACAACGGGGACACAGAGTTCCCAATTAGGATTGCTCCTCGTGTTGACGTACAGCACGGTATTGACGCTGTTCGCTTTATACTGCCTCATTGCTACATAGATCAGGCAGCTTGCGGGGAGGGCATTGAGGCCCTCCGGGCATACCGACGTCGTTACGACGAGGTAACTAAAGCCTTCAGTCCCAAGCCTCTACATGACTGGGCTTCTAACGGGTCTGATGCCTTTAGATACTTTGCACTGGTAGCGAAGGAAAAGATAGAGACACGGACTGTCCGTCAGATTGTGAATGATCAGATTTACCATCCTCCGGGAATGAAGCTGGAGACACTCTTTCAGGAACGGGAAATGCGAAAACCCCGATACAATAGGCAACGAGTATGAGCGACGACGCGCGGACTTATGCAGCTCGTGAGGGCATCAAAACCTCCAGAGAGTTTAAGAACACTCCTACCGGCTGGTATAAGAGGTGGGACTCAGAAATGGTTGCCGCCAACAAGAGGGTCAGAAAATGGCACAAGCAGGGCGACAAAATACAAGCTCGCTATGCGGACCGTCGGGGAATGCAAGGTTCGCGAGGGTATTCCACGGACGAGGTAGGTTCGGGTGGGAATGCGTTCAGGGTAAATCTCTTCAATGCCAATGTGAACACCCAACGCTCGATGCTCTACGGTTCGACCCCGAAGGTAGACGTTTCCAGGAGATATGCCGACGCAGACGACGATGCGGCCCGAGTTGGTTCGCTGATTTTGAACCGCCTGTTGAACACAAGCGTAGAGGCATCCGGAGACGACTATAAGTCTAGCCTCCAGTATACGCTCGATGACAGGCTGCTCCCCGGCCTTGGTATCGCACGTGTCCGTTACGAAGTGGATACGGAGACCATTGACCACGAGGAGATTGTAGGGGAGGACAACTATGTCAAGGCGGAGGCTTACACTGAGGAGAAACTAATCAGTGAAAAGGCTCCGGTTGACTATGTACACTGGGATGACTTCAGATGGGGCTATGCCCGAACATGGCGTGAAGTGCCGTGGATTGGCTTCCGCAGTTTCCTGACCAAAGACGAGGCTATCCGACGATTTGGTAAGGAGTTTGCCAAACAGCTCCAGTACAAGAACAAGAGCATCCATGCTCTAGTTGACAAGCGGCTCACAGCAGAGGAAACGGCTGACGCTTGGGACAGGGCTGAAGTGTGGGAGATTTGGGACAAGAAAACCAAGTCTGTCTATTGGTGGTCAAAAGGTTTTGAACGCATTCTGGACAAGAAGAAAGACCCACTGAAACTATTTGGGTTCTGGCCTGTGCCGGAACCAATGCTCGCCAACTGCGTCTCGAATTTACTCTTGCCGCAGCCTGATTTTGCCATAGCGCAAGACTTATACAACGAAATTGATGAACTTGAAACGCGAATCGGCATTATCACGACTGCGGTGAGGGTAGTCGGCGTATACGACGAAGCTAACGACGGTGTCAAGCGAATGCTCGAAGAGGGCTTTGAGAACGACTTGATACCAATGAAGAATTGGGCGCAATTTGCTGAAAAAGGGGGTATGACAGGTCAGGTTGACTGGCTCCCCATTCAGGATATTGTTGTGGCCCTCGAGAAACTCGTACAACAGCGGTCTGATGCGATGGCATTGCTGTACGAAGTCACGGGGATGGCGGACATTGTCCGGGGGGCAGCAGGGCCATCGCGGGAGACCGCTTCCGCTGCTGAGGGCAAGAAGCAATTTGCCTCCATTCGTATACAGGCGCTCCAGGAGGACTTTGCCCGGTTCGCTAGTGACTTGATGAAGCTCAAGGCAGAGGTCATCTGCAAGCACTTTGAGCCTAAGTCAATTATCGAAGATTCCAACATCATGCGAACGCCTGATGGTAAGGATAAGAAGTTAATTGATGCGGCTATGGAGTTGCTGAAAGACCCGGAGGAGGCCGCATGGCGTATTGAAGTGCGACCAGAGTCAGTGGCAATGGTGGACTACGATAAGATGAGGCAGGAGCGTGGTGAGTTCATCACTTCTGTATCTACCTTTATGCAGTCCGCCGCGCCACTGGCTGAATTCTCCCCCGAGGCTGTGCCAACGATGGTCGAGCTCCTCAAGTGGGCTGTCGCAGGGTTCAAGGGTAGCCGTGAGATTGAGGGCGTACTTGACCGGGCTATTGAGGAGATGATGAAGCAAGCTCAACAGCCGCAGGAAGAGGAAGGCCCAAGCGAAGCCGAACTGGCTGCTGAGCTCAGTAAGCAAGAGCATGCTCAGGATATGGAGCTTGAACAGACCAAGGCACAGAACAAGTTGCAGGAGCTCCAGGCCAAGCATGAGTCTGATATGAAGGAGCTCATGGAAGAGTTTAGGAATACCATGAAGACCATACAGGCTGAGATGCTGGCAGCGATACAAGAGGAGATCGCACAGGGTCAGGCAGCGATGGTGCAGGATGACTCCCAAACGGCAAATAAGATTAAAGTTAAAAAGACCCCAGGAGCAGGAAATGGCGAAGCGAACGTGGCGTCAGATTAACGGGAAGATGGTAGAGGTCACCCCCTCTACTAGCCCCATCGGGGATGACCTGCGGTTTGACGGCAACTTCATCTCCCCCGTTGATGGTACGGAGATAAGGAATAAACGTGAGTTGCACGAGCACAATCGTCGCCACAATGTTATTCAAACACAGGAAGGTCACAACCAGGATTGGGACCGTGACAGGAAGAAGCGAGAACGCTTTTTCAACGGTAATCCTGACGGTAAGAACGAACGTATCGAAGCGATCAAACACACGATAGACAGAATGTCACAATAATTAGGAGAATGGAAAATGGGTGATTCAATGCGTGAGGCGATGGAAAGCGCCTTTGATACTGCGGCGGAGGCAGCTGATGAACAAGAAGAAGAAACAGGGGGACCCGAAGCGGGTGCCGAGGAGTCCGTGGGGGCTTCCGAAGCCGAAGCCGAAGCCGGAGGACAAGAAGAGCCGGTCGGCGAAGAACCAGCTGACGGTGGCGGACCTGCTGATGAACCAGCAAGCCCGGAACCTGAACCAGTTCTTGCTGAAGCCGATGCCGAAGGGGATGCTCCTCTACTTGGAGACGCTGAGAAAGCGCCAGTTTCCTGGACGCCTGCTGCACGTGAGCATTGGGGAGCCATCCCTCCAGCAGCCCAAGCCGAAATCAACAAGCGGGAGTCAGATATCTCCCGAGGACTTCAACAGGCTGCCGGGCATAAGCGCGTCGCAGATGAATACTATCAAACGGTAGCTCCTTTCCAGAACTTTATCCAAGCGGAAGGGTCTACGCCGGCTCAGGCCATTACTGAGTTGATGACTACTGCGGCTCAGTTGACGATGGGTTCCCCCGCTAAGAAGGCGGAAGTCGTAAAGAACATTATTGCTCAGTACAACGTGGATATCGGTGTGCTGGACCAAATTCTTTCGGACCAGCCAGTTGCTGATGATCCTAATGCTCCCTTGTTGGATGCTATTGATCAAAGGCTAGCTCCGATCAACACTTTCATGGGGCAGGTAAACTCAGGCCGGGAGGAGGCTGCTCATGCGGTCAATACCGAGGCTACTACAGAGCTTGCAGAGTTCCAGCAAACTCATGCTGAGTTTTACGAAGACCTACGGGAAGACATGGCTGACCTTATGGATATGGCTGCCAACCGAGGGCGCAGCATGACATTGGAGCAGGCTTATGAACGTGCGTCTAGTGTTCACCCTGAGATCGGGCCTATCCTAACTCAGCGGGCAGCAGCCGAGGCAGGAAAGGTCAGTGCTGATGCTTTAGCAGCGAAGAGGGCCGCAGCGTCCAGCATACGTGGCAGTGCGAACGCAGGGGGTCAGGCTATCCCTGAAGGGAATGATATGCGGGCTACAATGACTGAATTATGGGATGATGCATCGGGTGATGTAGGCCACGGATAACTTGCACTTCACACCCTTTATATGTTACCCTGAACGGGAACTAGGAACTCCCAGCCATTAGCGCAGATTCCCCAAGTTGGCAGAAAATATCTTTTAACCTCTTACTTGGAGAATTATAAATGCCATTCCCCAATGTTAGCGACATCATTGCGACAACGATTGAGAGTCGTACTCGCAAGATTGCTGACAACGTAACCGCGAACAATGCCCTGCTGAGTAAGCTCAGCTTGAAGGGCAAGATCAAACCCGCCTCTGGTGGTACAAAGATCTTGCAGGAGCTCAGCTTTGCTGAGAACTCTAACCAAGGCTGGTATTCGGGTTACGACCTTCTGCCTGTGGGTGTATCGGACGTACTCAGTGCTGCTGAGTACGATTGGAAGCAGGCGGCGGTTCCCGTTGTCATTTCCGGCCTGGAGATGTTGCAAAACTCCGGCCGTGAACGCATGATCGACCTGATGGAAGGTCGGTTAGGTGTCGCAGAATCAACCATTGCTAACCTGATCTCCGGAGGCTTATACTCCGACGGAACCGGCTCCGCCGGTAAAGAGATCACCGGTCTTGACGCCGCTGTACCAGTTGACCCGACTACGGGGACATACGGTGGCATCGATCGTGCAACGTTCACCTTCTGGCGCTCGCAAGTGCAGACCGTTACGGTCACTGCCGCGAACGTACAACAGACGATGAATGCTCTTTGGGCATCCCAGGTTCGCGGATCAGATCGCCCAGACTTACTCCTGATGGATAACCTCTTCTGGCAAATCTATGTAGCCTCTTTGCAGGCTCAACAGCGATTTAACAGCCCGGAAGTTGGCAACCTCGGGTTCCCTACCCTGAAGTTCATGGACGCAGATGTGTGTCTGGATGGTGGTATCGGCGGCTTCGTTCCGGCGAGCACAATGTTCTCACTTAACTGTGATTACATTTTCTACCGTCCGCACAGCGACCGGAACATGGTCCCGCTTTCCCCGAATCGTCGGTACAGCACGAACCAGGATGCAGAAGTTCAAATCCTGGCGTGGGCTGGCAACCTGACGACTAGTGGCGCGCGGTATCAGGGTCGTATCAACGGCGCGTAAGGGCTAACGCTTCAGTCGCCCTCCGGGGCGGCTCTTTTTGAGGAGAAACGCAATCATGACAGGCGTAGCAAGTCCTGAAGGCCGAATTGGTGCAATTGACCCGGATTCCCGAAAACTGGTGAACGGAGACGGAGGCACGGATGGTTTCCCCCATCCTGACTTTGCTCTGAACACTCAGGTCAAGGGGGTTGACGGGTTCATGTATCGGTTTGTCCAGGCAAACGGTGCGATCGCCGCATCCCAGACTGACGTAGCGGTTGACGCCGCAGGTCAGGCTTCGGATGGTCTTGGTGCTTACGTCAACACACTCGCATTCGCTGACAACGAGTACGGGTGGGTTCGTAACGCTGTGATCACCGCGGACGCAACCTAAGAACGGAGTGGGGGAGGTCACCCCTCCCCCTACTCTTTTATGGCGAGCAACGGCACACGAGTAGCAGATGATGGTAGAGTCCGTACCAATGCGGTCGCGAATACTTACGTCCCCATTGGTACTGATGTCTACATCAACGGTACTCTGCATGATAGTGTCGGTAATATGTACATCACCGTTGGAGCGAATCAAGGCTCTGATATTCTCATCAATGGAATTCGTCACACAGTCAATGGTGTTCGTGTGACTCAGGATGCCGCTGGGTCTATTATAGCATGGCCCGAGGGATTCAATGTTGAGACTGATGGCCGTCAAGGAACGGTCACTGGCGTACAAGCTAATTTCATACGTGGCATCGGCAGGTCTACGAGTACTGCTAGGATGTCTATTTTGGCTGCATAATTAGGAGAATGGAATGTTACAAGAAGCCGACTACGATATTACAGAGCAGGCTATGCTCGGCGAGGAGCAAAACGCTCGCTTCGCTGGGGATGAGAAACTGTTCGTGGTATTCTTTAATCACCCTCGCAAGGACGAAGAGAAGACCTTAGCTGAGGGTCGCCCCCAGTTCAAGGACGAGGCTTACGTCCGCATCATGGTCCCCGGTGACAAGGATAGTGTCGTCATCCGGCCAGCCCGCGATATGGACAAGCAGAGGTTCCACAAGCAGTGGGCGTCGTTTGAACGTGGCGAAGGCGAGATACACGAGGGTACGCCGCTGAAAGCGTGGCCGATGGTCACTCGCTCCCAAGTGGAGGAGCTGAAGTTTTTCGGCATTTACACTGTAGAGCAATTGGCTGACCTAGCCGATGTGCATGTGCAGAAATTCATGGGTGTGGGTGTGCTCAAGCAGCAGGCTCAGGCTTTCATCCAGGCTTCCAGGGAAGCTGCGCCACTGGTTCAGCTGAACGCTGCCCTTGAGGATAAGGATAACGAGATCGCTGCTCTGAATCAAGCGCTCACGGAGCTCCAGGACGCAGTGGCGGACTTGAAGAAGGACAAGAAAGGGAAGAAATAAATGGCAGTCAGCAGGTACATCACAGCGGCGGATATAATCAATCGGGCAGCAGTTGAAGTTGGCCTAGAACCTTCCGCTGATGTGTTTGCTGACGAGAACCCTTCCTTTGTTCAGTTACGCAACCTGATCACAACGTGTGGCCAGGATCTTAATGAGTCTTATCCGTGGGAGATCCTGCGGCGTGAGCACCAGATTATTACTTCGGTC
>Ga0114925_10001013_pt1 | contig 13445 bp, 12 predicted proteins | sample SumtaG_2_FD_87287 | JGI IMG/M metagenome (GOLD analysis project Ga0114925, IMG submission 87287) | Deep subsurface microbial communities from Indian Ocean to uncover new lineages of life (NeLLi) - Sumatra_00607 metaG | ecosystem: Environmental > Aquatic > Marine > Oceanic > Sediment | place... | reverse complement strand
GCCTTGGTGGACAAGGCACTGGTCAGCCTGACCTACCGGCTCGAGGTCAACTCCAGTGTTGAGGCGCTGCATCTCAACACCCGGGAAGGGGCCAACATCTACAGACGATCTCTGTGCTTCCTTCTTACCATTGCTGCCAAACAGCTGTTTCTGGACAGACGACTGGTAGTTGGTCATTCACTGGGACGGGGATACTTTTACTATTTCGATGGCTTTGCCGAGGTGTCCGGAGAGGATCTGCAGGCCCTTAGGAGTAGAATGCTGGATATCGTAGAGCAAGGCTGCCCGATTCTGCGCAAAGTCATCTCCTATCCCGAAGCGATAAGTTACTTCCAACAGAACAACCAGCCGGATTCGGTCCTTCTTCTCAAGAACCGCAACGATCAGAAGGTTCCTGTGTTCAGCTGCGGCAAGTTTATGGATCTGGCCCACGCCCCACTGGTTCCCAACACGAAGCTGCTGAAAGTCTTCGACATCATGGCCTATCCCCCTGGATTTCTCCTTCGCTATCCTCCATGGGATCAACCCGACTCCTTAGCGCCTTTTCAGGAGAATCCTGTGCTATTCTCCATCTACAGGGAGTATAAGGATTGGGGAAAGATCCTGAACGTCAGATGTGTCGGCCATCTCAACGACCTGATCAGCAACCGTAATGTACGGAGGTTCATCCAGGTGGCCGAAGCCCTGCACGACAAGAAAATAGCCATGATCGCCGACAAGATCTGCGAGCATCGAGATGAAGTAAAACTGGTACTGATTGCCGGTCCCTCCTCTTCAGGAAAAACGACCTTCGCCAAAAAACTGGCCGTACAACTCCAGGTGTTGGGAAGAAATCCCTTTCCGATCTCCCTGGACAACTACTTCCTTCCCCGAGAAAGCACACCCCGGGACGAGGAGGGCAACTATGATTTTGAGAGCCTCCAGGCGATTGATATTGGGTTCATGAATGAAAGCCTCCTACGCCTCATGCGTGGAGAGGAAACCGTATTGCCCCGCTTCAACTTCCATACCGGCCAACGCCAAATGGGCTCATCGCCTCAGCGGCTTCCGGACAGGGCGATCATCATCCTCGAAGGAATCCATGGGCTGAACGACGAGCTCACCCCGCTGATTCCCCGAGAGCAAAAATACAAGATCTATGTATCCGCCCTCACCCAACTCAACCTGGACGACCACAACCGGATTTCAACCACCGACAACCGTCTGCTGCGTAGAATTGTGCGAGATTCCCAGTTCAGAGGACACAGTGCTTTTGAAACCCTTTCCATGTGGGAGTCTGTACGACGTGGCGAGAACAGAAACATATTTCCCTTTCAAAACTCCGCCGATTCGGCGTTCAATTCGGCCCTGGACTACGAGCTCTCCGTACTGAAGGTGTATGTCGAACCTCTCCTGAAGAGCATCAAGCCCGCCCAGGAGGGATTTCACGAAGTTCTCCGGTTGCTGTCCTTCTTGAACAACTTCGCCCCAATTCCCCCCAACTGGGTACCCGAATACTCCATCCTGAGAGAGTTCACCGGCGAGAGCGCCTTCAAATATTGAATCCGTTGATGCACCTGGAAAACTGTAGTATACTGGAGACGTATAACTACAGGAGGTACAGGATGAAAAAGTTGTTCCCGCTACTCGTACTCCTTGTTTTCGTAGCCACCGGTCTGTGGGCTCAGTTCTATACAACCCTTCCCAGGGATGTACGAAAGAGCTTGGCCGAAGCCTACTACCTTGTAGGCCGGCAATATGAACAAAAAGGGGATAGCCAAAAAGCCCGTGATTTTCAGGACATGGCCTATAACATCGATCCCGGACTCGATCCAGCCAACGTCCAGTTCCAGGATCTTCCGAGTGCAGTCGCCCTGATCCTGGAAGGAAAAGCAAAATTAGCCGCAATTCCACGGACACGGGAGGAGGCCACTCAAGAGCTGCTCAAGTCAAAGTTCCTGCGACTCGTTTCCGCATTCTTGAGCAAAGACACGGCTGGAATGCTTGAACTCATGGACGGTTCGCTCTATTTCGGTGACCTCGGTGTCGAGATGACTCAGGCTCAGATCGAAGAACAGCTAAGCAGTTTTTTTGCCGGCACCGACCTGACCGGTTTGGCACCCTCGGCAGTGTATGATCTGAACAGTTTGAGTGTTGCCCCTGTTACCAGCGCATGGGGAGAGACCTACGCCATCCAGATTCGGGCAAAAATGGATTTTTCCAAGCAGGTAGCTTTCTGGTCAACGCAGCAGAAATACCTGATGCACCAATCAGCCGGGCGTTGGCTGTTGTTCAGCGTAGGGCAGAAGCTTCCCCCTTCAAACTGGAGGCCAAAGCCGGCTCCGCGAGTCACGGCAGCCCCTGGACTCGAATCCGGACCGCAGCCGGAGATCAAGGCAGCACTACTCGCCTGTTTAGACGCCTTCATGGACAAGGATGTGGACACCGCTTCCCGCTATTTCGCCAACGAAGTGACAATCATCCGGCTCAACACGACCCTGACCCGCAGAGAGATAGCCGAAACCTTCCAGGGCTACTTCGACGATGCTGATTTTTCGGCAGTATCCGGCGAGGATATCGTGGATCCAAAGAGTATCTTCGTGTCGCCGTCGGATCGTTTTCCGGATCAATCTAGGGGGGAAGAATATCTGCTTACCGTAAAGACGCGCCTCGATCTGTCCGATACGATTCCTTTCTGGACTCGTTTTCAGGACTACTACTTTGCCGAGGAGAGGGGCGCCTGGAGGATCTTCGCCATATTCTAAACGCCTGGACATAGCCGCAGGAATCCGGCAGAGAAGGATCGAACAGAGCGGTCAACATCGTCACCTTTCTGCACTCGGAGCAGAGTTGGAAACGTCTGTCGTATACGGTACAGCTTTGAGTTCGTGTATCCAGATAACGGCACGGTGCATTAAAGTTGATCACCAAACCACGAAACCCGGTCCGCCTTTTGTAGCAACACTGCCCGCAGCGATTGCAGATCGCCTCCCAGCGTTTCTTTCTTTTACGCATCCCGTCTGCCCTGATTTGATTCGGAGGACTCGATTATTCGATTATTCGGAAAGGGGAGCAAAATAACCGCTCTGTATACGGCCGCTCTTTCTATGGAAAACAACTTCGGCCCGAAGATCGATGAAGTTCTTCCCGAATCCGGACTCCGATCGAGAGGTGTAGGTGAGCAGGTATTTCGATCCCAGACGCCGGCGGACGTCGGTTAGGAGGGTTCCTACGCCTTTCGGGGCGAAATAGGAGATCACCGCGCCTCCGGTCTCCGAGCACATGTACTCCAGTTCACGGTCCGCCTCCGGACCAAAGTGCACCACGTACAGGGGGATTGAGTTGTTCCGGAGGTAATCGGTAACCTCGGCGAGACTGAACTCGGAGAAGGAATACTGATTCAGACTTCCCGTTGTGAGCAGTACGACCGCTTTACGGGCTGTGGAGGGAATGGTCCGGGATGTGGCCATACGCACCGCTCTGTCCAGGCGCCAGCGGAGACTCGAGGGTCCGGCCAGAGCAGCTTGGACCGATTCCAGACGGGTCGCACCGAGATCGGTTTCCACGACCGCCTCTTCCCCCGCGCTGAGCACCCGCCATCTTCCGGGAGAATCAGGGCCGGCAGAGGTCAGCTGTTGGTATAGGGACTCAACGGCTGCGGAAATATTCTGGGCGTACTTCCGCATCTCGGGTGATTTTTCGACCACAAGGGATATGTCCAGGGCGGCAGGCCGGCCGGGAGATCGGAGCAGGCGGGCAGGAGGAACCTCCCGAAAATCCTCACTGAATATGAAGTTTTCCGCCTGCAGTCCCACAACAGGGGCGCCCCTTCGATCTTCCACAGTAACCTCGACAAGAATCTCCGGAAAATCGATTGAGTTAACCCGATCGACCTGGACAAACAGGCTGGTGTACAGGGCGGTCATCTCGGAGAGAATATATACCTTGTCACTGTCGAAATCGACGACATACACCTCTCCGTTGGGGCTCAAGGCGAGGTGAGTCAGGTGACCTGCGACGGAACCCATATCATTTAGGGTGGTCCAGGTCTCCTGTGGAAGGTTATACTCCAGCAATCTACTCCCATCCACCACCAAAAGGCTGTCCTGATCGCGAAAGATGAGGCCCTCGGGTCCGGACAGGAACCCTTCACCGACGGTGTAGAGGAAGTTACCACTGTCATCGTAGACCGTGATCCTCTTCCCGCTGCGATCAGCGACGAATAACTCGCCATCCTGATAGGCGATCCCCGTTGGCCCGCTCAACCTGGCGGTCGATCCTCCGCCGATGGAAAGAATGAAATTCCCATTGAAATCATATTTATTTACCCTGGCATTGCCCCAGTCGCTTACAAATAGATATCCCTTTCCGTCCGTGGCTAAGTATTGCGGTCCAAGAAGCATGCCCGGGGCACTGCCCTTGCCGCCGATCACGAGAATCCTCTCACCCTGAAGATTCGTCTTCAAGATCTGGTTTCCCCCGTACTCGGCGATAAACAGGACTTTCTCCCCCGTTTCCGGATCCTCCGCTTCCAGACAGTCGAAGGGGCGGTCAAAACGCCGAAATCCACCCTGAAGCACTTTCTGCACCGCGTTGTTCACATCGAGAAGAAGAATTTCGTTGGAGGCGAAGGCAACCACGTATGCGGAGCCGTCCCTGCGAATCCATACCGAGGAGGGTCGCTGCAGGGGATAGTAATCCTTTTCGTTGCCGTCGATCACACCGGCGACGACCAGCTGACTCCTCTCTTCCAACTGCTCACCCAATCCGCGCCTGTAGGTGAGCACCTGTACGGTATTCTCGACAGCCGTGTTGCTCGGATCCTCTTCGAGGAGATATCGCCACTCCCCGAGGGCTGCCTGCTCGAACCCGGCACGATATAGGGCGTTGGCAAGCCAGAAGCGGGTGCGGAGATCCTGGGGCTTGGTGCTCAGGGATTTTTCCAGTGAGAGAATCGAATCTTCGAAGTTGCCCGAGTGAAAGGCCCGCAACCCCCAGCGGAAATCATCGAATGCCCGGACAGCTTCCATGTCGATCTCTTGAGCCGCTGTCAGGGCGCAGACCAGCACAAACAGGAGGACGAGGTTTTTCACCATCAAGGTACTATACACAAATCAGGCGAAGGTATCTACGCGGTGGGTTTCACCTGCCGGTACGGTGAGCTTTCCTTTCACACCGAGGAAGAGGATACTCTTTATCTGCCGCAGATCAATAACCTCTTGTTCGCCGCCGGCACCCTGGGGGTGTGTCTCAGGGGATGGCTGGTTGGATGAAATATGCTCGATATTCATCTCAGTACTCCATGCACTCTCGTGCAATCCAATTCTAGTATCGACCTGTTCGGATGTCACCTTTATCCGGCAAAATCAGTCGTTCTTCCAGATAAAGGCGGCTTCCCGGTAGCGTTCTTCCACTTCGTGATTGGCCGGATGAATCAATAGCGGGGAAAGCGAGGCGTATCCCGCCTCTACGGCTCCGAAATCTGAACCTTCCTCCTTCATGCCACCGGGAATTTGCCCCCCGATAAAACTGTACAAGTCTCCCTGGGGGGAGGTAAATCGGACCAGCTCATCTTCGTAGATCCGCCGGGTGGGGATGGTTATCACGGGTTCCGCTGCTTCTGTCTTGTTGGGGAAGTTGATATTGAGGAAATGGTCCTCGGACCATAGCGCCCGGATCGTGGCTAGATTCCTGGTCATGAAGTCCACGGCGAAATCGAGATGGTACGGCGGCTGAAAGGCGTTGAGAGAACAGGCGACTGCGGGTTTACCCATAAATGCCCCTTGCCGGGCAGCGGCGGCTGTTCCCGAATACACGATATCCGTGCCCAGGTTCGGGCCCAGATTTATCCCGGCAACCACCATTTCAATGTCCACGGGCACGAGCCCCAGGCAGGCGTGGAGCACACAGTCTGCCGGAGTCCCTCCGGAGGCGTACTCCCTCTCGGTAATCTTTCTGAACTTAGTCGGATTGCCCAATGTGATGGAATGGGAACTACCGCTGCGATTGGAATCCGGAGCTACGACCCAGACCTCGTGCTCCATCTGTAGTGCCTTCTGCAGAAGCCGCAGGCCAGGACTTTCAATTCCGTCGTCGTTGGATAGTAAAATTTTCAAGACCCATCCTGCTGGAAAACGATCCGCGCACCGTCGGCGGGATGACACAGGAAGGTCTCGGGTTTGAAACTGAATATTTTTTCATAGGCTTCCAATCGAGCTTCGTATTTGGGGATTGCCTCTTCCTCGATCAAGGTCACTGTGCAGCCGCCGAACCCGGCTCCGGTCATTCGGGACCCATAGACACCCTCGGTCTCCCAGGCGCGCTTGACCAACCAGTCCAGCTCGGGACAGGAAACTTCGTACTGATCCCTCAGGCTCTCGTGGGAACGGTTCATCAGCTTTCCAAAGCTTACGATATCGTTCTTTTTCAGGGCTCCTTCCGCCTCCCGCACCCGTTCGTTTTCTTCGACCACGTGCAGGCAGCGTTTGCGAGTGGTCTCCGGGATCAGGCCCATGCTGTCCCGAAGATCCGCCGCACTATAGTCCCGCAGGGAACGTCCGGATTTGCGCGCGCTCAACAGACTGACACATTTCTCACACTCTGCACGGCGCTGGTTGTACTCCGAATCCACCAGGCTTCGAGGTACGCTGGAGTTGGTTATCAGAATCTTCACGGTTAGAAGGTTTATCGGGATGTGACGGTACTCCATGTTACGGGTATCGATAAACATGGCGGAGCCCGCCTGGGCCATCCGGGAGACGAACTGATCCATGATACCGCACTGGACGCCCACAAAGCTGTTCTCCGCCTCTTGGGCCAGACGGGCAAGCTCAGGCCCGGAGATCTCGATCCCGAGCAGTTTCTGAACCGCATAGGCAGTTGCCACTTCCAAGGCGGCGGAAGAGGAAAGGCCTACTCCGATGGGAACATTCCCCATGACCGTGAAACTCAAACCCCCGATATCGTAGCCCCGATTCAGCAGTACACTGATGATTCCCTTTGGGTAGTTCGCCCAGCGGTCCTCCTTTTTGAAGCGCAGATTGCTCAGGCTGGTACGCTTCCGGTCCTGTAAATCCGAAGAAAAGAAGCGCAGGTGCTGATCCTTCCTTCTGGACAGCGCTACCCTGACGTAGTAGTCGATGGCCATCGGGAGTACGAAACCTTCATTGTAATCTGTATGTTCGCCAATCAGATTGACCCGCCCCGGCGCTTGTGCGATGATGTCAGGATCCTGGCCATACTCTTCCAGATGGCTGCGAATTAGATCGTCCATGAATGACTCCGCTGGAATGAAGTTTAAAACGGTGCTATATTCTATGGGAAAAAGAAAAAGAATTCAATAAAATGCGTATCGGGACGCCGGAGGATAGGGAACCTTCATGACGGAAGCCGACCTACAGTATGGGGAAAAAGTGCGGATCGAACCGGGAACGCGGATATACTCGGCCGGCGATCCCCTTTCGGATCACCCCATTTGCTACATTATAGCCGGTCTCATTCGGATGGAAATAGCTCTTGCCAATGGAGCGATGATTCCGATGTATCTCCATCCTGATTCGGTGTTCGGGACTGTGGAGACTCTTCTCGATTGTCCCCGTCTAACCACAGCCTATTGTATGGAAAACTCTATTCTCTACAGATGGGACAATGAGGGGTTCGACATAGCTTCGAGCGTATCATGGGAGCTGGCCCTCGAAACAATCACCGGGCTGACCCGAACACTGAGAATCCTGAATGCCGAGTTCGGAGATCGTCTTGAATCGGGTTGAGGATAGGGGCTTATAGGATGTCCGATCAGAATTATACAGAAATCATGAAGATCGCCTTCCAGGCTGAAGAGGCGATCAACGATGAAGTAATCGCCAAGTTCGGCAGGAAGTACGGAGACAAGACGGTTCTCATCAAGGAAGGGGATATCCAGCAGGAGATCTACTGGATCCTCTCGGGGGAGGTCTACATCACCCGCAAGCTGGGGGACAAGTACAAAGTCATGGCCACTCTTGGCAAGGGGGAGCTGATCGGAGAGATGAGCTTCTTCGACAAATCAGTGCGATCGGCAACCGTGATCACGAAGGGTCCGGTGGAGGCCCTGGTGTTCTCAAAAGAGAATTTTCAGGAGATCTTTTCAGCCAGCCCGCAGTGGACCAAACGCCTGCTGATATCCCTGTCCAGTCGGATTCGGCAGATGATCGAAAAATTCACGGATCTATAGTTCAAGACAGATCAACTACTAGATAAACTGCAGCGAATACCGATCATCCTCGAAGGTCAAGCGACAGCGATGACCGAATAAATTCGAGATCGCTTCCGCGGTCAGGGTCTGCTCCCGGAGACCGCAGGCCAAGACCCGACCGCCATCGAAAATCAATACGCCCTCATAGGCGGAGGTAATCTCCTCCACGTGATGAGTCACGGTAATGACGGTCATTGCAGATTTTTCAGCGAATAGGTTATAAAGAGAGTCGAGGAATTCCTCTCTGGACAGGGGATCCAGACCCATACAGGGTTCATCGAGGAGCAGGATGTCCGGCTCCGCCATCAGAGCGCGGGCGATCAACACCCTCTGTCGCTCTCCGGTGGACAAAGTGGAGAAACCTCGGGAGATCAGATGATCGGCGTGGATATGGCTTAGAGATTCGTGAGCCCGCCGCCGCTCGGCCGGTGTGTATTCTTCGTAGAAGGCCAAAGCCCCCTTCTGCCCGGCCAGTACGACGTCAAGCACGCTCATGAACTCCGGAATCATCGTCCGCAAATCGAGGTGAACCCAGCGCTGTCCCGCGAAGACCTGCCAATCGATGCCTCTTAAGATTACCGAGCCCCGCAGCTCGAACCATATATCCTGTAGGAGGATCGAAAAATCCCTCTCTGCCCGCATCAACCTTTCCTTCCCCTCATTTGATTTCCAGGACAGAGTAGCTGAAACTCTTTATCATGGATACACGTAAATGGCTGCAAAATCCGGAGAAGTAACCCTCCGCTTCTACGAAGAGCTCAACGATTTCCTTCCAAAGGAGAGAAGGAAGAGACCTTTCCGCATTCGTTTTCACGACGGTGATACCGTAAAAGCCGTAATTGAGTCCCTCGGCGTCCCTCACACCGAGGTGGATCTTGTTCTGGTGGACGGTCAATCCGTGCCCTTCGACAGGCAAGTGGTGGAGGGAAACCAAATCAGTGTATATCCGGTATTCGAGTCTCTGGAGATCGGCGGCCTGACCAAGGTGCGCCCTATGGGTTTGCGGAAAAGCAGCTTTGTTCTGGACGTTCACCTCGGCAGATTGGCCAAACTTCTGCGTATGCTTGGTTTCGACAGCCTGTACTCCAATGCTCTCGACGACGGGGATTTATCCCGCATCTCCCATGAACACAGAAGAATCGTTCTGACCCGCGACCGGGAGCTTCTAAAGCGCACCATCATCAGCCATGGGTATTGCGTCCGCTCCGATCAACCTCTGGAGCAGCTGGTCGAAATTCTTCAACGATTCGATCTCAGGACAAAGATCCGACCGTTTACACGCTGTCTGCGCTGCAATGCCCTCTTGGAGGATGTCGAAACAGCAAAGGTCGCGTCCTCGGTTCCCCCATATGTTGCCCGGACCTACGATCGCTTCAGAACCTGCCCCGAATGCGGCCGCGTGTACTGGCAGGGCTCGCACTGGGAGAGCATGAGAAGGTTTTTAGAGGCTAAAATCAGTCTTTGATGTTGTATCTTTTCTTGAACCGCTCCACCCGACCGGCGGTGTCCACCAGCTTCTGCTTCCCCGTAAAGAAGGGGTGGCAGTGCGAACAAATCTCCACCTTGATATCCTTCGCGGTCGAGCGGATCTCTAAGACATTGCCACAAGCACAGGTGACCGTGGTGGGTTCGTACAACGGATGAATATCTTTCTTCATACTACTCCTCACATCTCGTCGACCGTTGGGGTGTTCATCGAATTCAAAAACGCCTCATTATTCTTGGATTTTTTCATCCTGTCAATAAGCAGCTCGATGATCTCCTGGTCGTCCATCGGCCCAATAACCTTGCGCAGGACCCACAGTTTGCTCAACACATCTTCCGGCAGCAACAGCTCTTCCTTCCGGGTGCCGGATCTCTTGATATTGATCGCGGGAAAGAGGCGCCGGTCGGCAAGCTTGCGATCCAGATTGATCTCCATATTCCCCGTTCCTTTGAATTCCTCGAAGATCACCTCGTCCATTCGACTTCCTGTTTCGATCAAAGCTGTGGCGACAATCGTCAGGCTGCCCCCCTGCTCGATATTCCTGGCGGCGCCGAAGAAACGCTTCGGCTTGTGCAGAGCGTTGGAATCGACTCCTCCAGAGAGAATTTTTCCCGAGGTGGGTACGGTTTGGTTGTAGGCCCGAGCCAGCCTGGTGATCGAGTCGAGAAGGATTATCACATCCCTCTTGTGCTCCACCAGCCGCTTTGCCTTTTCGATAACCATCTCCGCCACTTGGACATGCCGGGTAGCCTGTTCGTCGAAGGTCGATGACACGACTTCCCCCTCGACATTCCGCTGCATATCCGTTACCTCTTCTGGGCGTTCGTCGATCAGGAGCACGATAACGAATATTTCGGGATGATTGTGGGTGATTGCGTTGGCGATCTTCTGCATGATGATCGTCTTGCCCGCCCGAGGGGGTGAAACGATCAGTGCCCTCTGCCCCTTGCCGATGGGGCAGAACAGGTTAATCAGCCGGGTAGAAATTTCCTCTCCATTCGTTTCCATGTTGATGATCTCATCGGGGTAAAGAGGGGTGAGATTCTCGAAAGGAATCCTGCTCTGGGCCTCTTCCGGTCGGTCGAAGTTCACACTCTCCACCCGCAGCATGGCGAAGAAACGCTCGCCCTCTTTAGGCGGCCGGATCTGCCCCGAAACCGTATCTCCGGTCTTCAGGTTGAACAGCCGGATCTGCGAGGGAGAGATGTAGATATCGTCAGGTCCGGGCAGATAACTGTAGTGGGGCGAACGGAGGAATCCGTAACCGTCGGGCAGGATCTCCAAGGCTCCCTGGGCGTGAATCTGTCCGTTGCGCTCGGTATGCATCTTGAGAATGCTGAAGATGATTTCCTGCTTCTTCATCGAGATCAGGGTCTCGTGATTGACCCCCATCCCCGTTGCCATCTGCCGGAGCTCCCGCATGTTCATGACTGTTAAGTCATTGATGTTGAGCTTCTCCCGGCCCTCACCCTGGGCTCTTTTGTGTCCTTCCCTGCCGCCGTGCTTGTGGCTTGACTGTTCACTCCCCTTCACCGGCGGCGGAGCCGGGGCTTTCACTTCAGCGGGAGGAGAGCCCTCAGCAGGCTCTTGCACCTCGACCTCCGGATTCTGATCTTCCGGCTGATCCATCTCTTTGATCAGTTCAACCCGTATTTTCTTCTTTTTGGTCCGTCTCGGGGCGTGTGTTCTATTGGCCGGGCTTTCCTTTTCCGCCACATCGGGTTGCCCGGAAGGATCCGCCGGCGAATCTTGCGATGAGCTCACGGAGTCGACCAGTTGAGCATCCGTGCCGGGATTCCTGGAACCATTTCCGTCCTCCGAAGAAGGTGCCGCGGAAACAGATTTGCCCGTAGAGGATTCTAGTGTGTTTACTTCGTCAGTCTCACTATCTTTCTTGTTCTTTCGAATTATAGCCATGTGTCGCTCCAGTTAGAATTTTTGAGCTAGAGATGAGATCCTATACATTCTGCTGATAGCCGGATCCATGGAAGTCAGTTACAGATTATTCTTGAACGCCTTTTTTTGCTCGTCTAGGGTAGTGCATCTGTCATGCTATTGCATACTTATTGGTTAGCCTTACTTCAGAAGGCAAGAACATTTTCAGGCTGTAAAAAAAAGAAACGCTGAATACACTATCAATATAGCCACAATACAACAGAGTGTCAATACTCCAGATCCGCTTCCAGACCGAGCAGTGCGCACTCGGCAAGAAGGAGGGCGGCCACGGCGCTGCGTCGACGGATAGAATCCCGATTGCCGTGAAAGTGGAAACCACGGCGAAGCTCCCCGCCGCGGCGATAGCGTGCGGAGATCCATACGGTCCCGACCGGTTTCTTCTCTGATCCTCCCTCCGGACCCGCGATTCCTGTAACCGCCACGCCCAGATCCACGGGGGTACGCTGCAGCAGCCCCTCCGACATGCCTGAGACGGCCTCCGCAGACACGGCACCCGAGTCGTTCAGGACATTTTCGGAAACCCCCAGCAAACTCTGCTTGGCTTCATTCGAGTAGGCAACCAGGGTTCCCCAGAACACCTGCGAGCTTCCGGGGATATCCGTAAGCAGCTTCGATACTAAGCCGCCGGTACAGGATTCTGCCAGGGCAATACGCTCTTCCCTCTGCAGCAAGGCATCATACAGTAGACGGCTCGGTTGAACGTCGCCCCGGCGGATCCGAACAGAACCGAAACGATCGAGAAGTCCTGACAAGATCCGCTGCCGCTCCCGTGGCTGCGATCCCCGCAGGGTCAGAACGATCCGGTCGTGGGCTACACGGGTGCTCCACAGCATCCCCCCTTCGGTTCCGCTGATCTGCTGAAGAGCTTGCTCCAAGACGGACTCCGGTATCATGAGGGACGTAGCAATGATTTCACTCGATTGGAGATTCTGTGCGCCGAAGAACCTATTCCTTATCAGTGGTACAGCCTGGTTAAGAAACATCTCCTCCAGCTCCGCAGGAGGGCCCGGTAAAGCCAAAACCATGCACTCCCCCATTTGGCCGCAGAACCCGGGAGCTGTGCCTACCGCATTCGGCATTATCTGGAAACCCGACGGTATTTGGGCCTGCTTTCGGTTGGTCGAAGCGATTGTGCGGCCTTGGGTAGAATAGCGGAGGACCAGGTCTTCCCAGATCGACGATTCAAAGCGCAAAGTTGTACCGGCCACCTCGGCGACGATTCCCCGGGTCAAATCATCGCTGGTAGGACCCAAGCCCCCTGTAATAATCACCAGGACACTGCTTTGCGCAGCTTCCCGAAGCTCCCGACGGAAAATGTCGGGATCATCGGGTATCTGGACGCACCGGCGGGTATAGAAACCCATGCCCTTGATCTCGGCTCCGAGAAAACGAAAATGGGTATTGAGAATGCTTCCTTCGGTCAGCTCCGTACCTACGGAGAGGATGATTGAGGCGGGGGGATCTCCCATGGGGAAGTCAGATACTTTGGGTTGCCTTTTTTATATTTCCCACAGGGGCTGAAAAGATATCCAGCTTGTCAGGATTCTTTATCATCTCGCACTTGCCTTCGAATACAACTCCGTCGGCGATATTCAGCTTTGCGGTTCGGATATTCCCGAATACTCTACCCGTAGTGAGCATCTCCAGCCGTTCGCTGGCCTCGATGTTGCCTCGCACCACACCACCAACGACAACAGAGCCAACCTTGATATCCGCCTTTACCGTCGCCCCGTTCTCGATGTAGAGAAAACCGGGAGATTCGATCTGCCCCTCGAAGGTGCCGTCGATTTT
>Ga0114925_10001012_pt1 | contig 13450 bp, 28 predicted proteins | sample SumtaG_2_FD_87287 | JGI IMG/M metagenome (GOLD analysis project Ga0114925, IMG submission 87287) | Deep subsurface microbial communities from Indian Ocean to uncover new lineages of life (NeLLi) - Sumatra_00607 metaG | ecosystem: Environmental > Aquatic > Marine > Oceanic > Sediment | place... | reverse complement strand
GATCACATTTCCGTTTACTACACTTATTGCACTGGTTCATTTTATCTCCTATCCATACCAAGAGTGAGTCTCTGTGACAGTGTCAACAGTCTTGCCGCAGAGAACACACTTGATGTTGTGAGTTGTTTTGGCTTTGTCCAAATAGCTGCCACTGAAATATGTCTCATTATCCTCTGTGACCTCATGAGAACATAACTCCCTTGCCTCTGCCTCTTTCTTAGCGGCTCTCTTTAAAGCCTTTTTGGATTTCTTCCTAAGAAGTTTAGCAGCCTTCATTTTCTCTCTGACGACTTGGTCATTTACGATGTTCACTTCGGCCTCCTGTATGGTTTGGTTTCAAGTAACCAATCTTCAGGGATGGTAAGCTCTGCCCACAGATACCCATTCTTCTCAGCCCAATCAGCGTACGTGGTTTTCGAACCTTTGTACGATGGCTTGTTGGCCTTCATGAAGACAAACCGGATATCTAAATCAGGGTACTGCTTTCTGATTGCTGCCATTTTTGTTTTGTCCGTAGGTCGTAAGTACCCTTTGAACTCCACAAAAAAGAAGCTACCGTCTTTGCGCATCACCTTAAAGTCAGGCGTGTACTTCCGCTTAGGCGGCACCCAATCAAGTTTCTCAGGCTCATACATCCAATTCAATTGCTTCGCATCCATCCATTCAGCAAACGTGACCTCTGCTTTAGAAGCCATTTTGCAACCGGCGTATGGATGCACACGCCGTTTCGGTTTACGTTTATGCCATGCCATTAGCGTGTTGCCTTTATGTGCGCTGCAACAGCCTCTTTGTTCTCTGCTACCCACTTCTGATGCTGATTGCAGTATGGCGCTGCGTTACAGTAGTCAAGGCACTTGGTATTTAAACCGGGCCGACACTCTATAGTAAAGGTGTCTTTGTCTTCCTGCTTCGCATCCTTAATGTAGTCCTGTGCTTTCTTTTTGGAAGTCAATCCTTTAGAAGCAACAGCACGGGGCTGGCCGGGGCGCATAACTGCATAGGCCGTAGGTTTAGCCCATCGGTCTTTCTCTGTGCATAATTCAAGTTCATCGTCCGGTAACTTCTCATTCCTTTTCATATGGTCGATGCGCTCGAAGAGATAGGATTTCTGATCAGCAGTAGTCCACAAATCAGAGTAAACAATTTGTTCTATCTCAGCACGGGGATATTCGGGATCGTTCCAGATTTTCATCTTATCCCAATCAAGGTACCATGCAATGATAGATATCATCTTGACTTCTATACCGCATATTCCTAAGAGATAAGCATACAGATTTAACTGCTTTTCAAAATCCGTCCAATCACCAAATATTCTTTTCCAGACTGACGTTGTCTTCCAATCATAGAGACAACCGTTCAGGAAGGCATCAAACTTACCAGAGATTTTACGACCGTTGATCCGATCCCAAATCCTCCGCTCAATTATGTAGCCTTTCTTTTGGTTCTTGCCCATGAACCGGCGAAGCATATACTCAAAGTGATTATGTATCGCCGTACCCTTGAAGGACTTAAGACTCTTCAATAGCTTGTCATGCGTGAATGGCTGCGCATCTATGTCTTTCTTATGCCTGTCAGACAGCATGATTTCCCGTGCCGGTCGCAGCAATCCAGTGACTGAGTAGTCCGATCCCCAATTGTCATAGGAGCGGGTGTACTCAAAGATTGCGTCACGCAACGGCGGGATGGTTGTATAATTTATATCGTTTTCATTTGGCATACACTACCTCCCGATATATTCGCACAGACTCGCAGGACTGCGCAGTTGGTTATGATAAATATTCCAACAGGTACGTTTACAGATCATCCCATTGGAAGGGTCTTTGTCACCTTTCTCTTTCAGATAGCAGGTTTTAAAGAAGACATCTGAAAACTCCCATCCGATTGCCCAACCTTTTCTGGTGTCCTTATGGACTCGACAAAAGAAATAGATGTGTGTCTTCTGTTGCTTCGGCATCTTAGTTACGGATGCTTCATATTCAGGCAACGGTTTGTAGGAAGTCATTTTGGTTTTAACATCGACCTTTATATCTTGGTCGTAGCGGTTGATCACGAAGTCATGCTCGTAATCATTAACCCGCTGGCAGTCAAACAGCTTTTGGAAAATTGCTTCTCCAAGATAACCATAAATGTTTCCTTGACCAAACCTGATTGAACCTTTTAACGCCCCCTGCGCATCTGCAAGTTCCTTGGCCTCCGTATACATGGCCGTGGTTATGGGCACCGTGAGCATCAGAACTGCTCCGGTTTGGCAGTATTTTCCAGTGCCTTATACAGCATGAAGAGACTGTCGTCAATCTCTGTGCCATTGTCTAACCCCTGCTTCTCACAAAATTCTGTGATGTCACAGGTCGATGTACCACCCAAGAAATTGCGAATAATCTTGGCATCCTTTTTCTTTAGTTTGAATTTCATTAAGTTTCCTTTCGGTAGAGGTTACCCGCTAACGCTTACCATGCACTCGTTGATGGTCTGTCACGTTAACGGATAACCCCGGTTAATTACGCTTCGTCACCGGGCAATGACGGCTCTTCAGCATCCACTCCGTCCTTATCCAGATCAGCATCGTCCGATTTGACAGCTTTGCCACCGTTCTTAATAAACGACTCAAATTTCGAGGCGTTCTCAAGGGTCATTTGACTCACGATTTCCACGTTGGTCTTGGTTGCGGCCAACAGTTTTTTAAACCGTTCATCAGACGACAGGATAGCATCCGTCAGGCTAACCGCAGCCTTCAGTGCCTCTATCCGCATGGCTTCGTCAGAGGCTGCAAGGATTACAGTCTCAGACGGTGCAGCAGCCGTTTTGGGCTGCGCTGTGGCGGGGCCGTCCGGGGTTTGCGTGGCGGGTTCCTTAGTGGCGGGGGTGGAACTCTGGCCGGTGCCCTCTTCCATAATCTCAACACTGTCAAGATTCCAGAAGTTACCGTCCTTCACCGACCGCATGTTGACGGTTGCACCGATACCGGCTTCCTCAAGCACGGCGATTTCGTCAGCATTTTTCCAATCCATGAGAAACTTATCGTACTCTTCCCCGGCGTTTCCGTCCCGGTCGATCTTGATACCTGTCAGCTTTAAGCCGGTCAGTGTTTTGTCCTGCTTAGACTGCATGGTACCTCTTTCCAATCCAGTGATTTCTAAAATCATAATGATAGTCTCCATTGAAAGTTAAAGGTTTATATTTCGTTTAGATTTCCATCTTCATCAATGATGCCCTCAATGGAATCCGTAAAGGCCATTTCGTTATAGCCATCCTCACCGGGCTTTAAGGCAACCGGATTTTCCATTGGATCATAAGACGTGCATCCGGTCACGGGCACTTTTGTCTTAATGATCATACCTTCTTGGTGAGCAAAGCACTCTTTGCCTTTGTTCAGATCAGCCAATGTTTTACCACATATAGGACACGCTCTTTTAGGCATCTTTTCTTTCCTCCTTCATGTAAGAGTATTTATGGTTATTGCAAAGGTAGTCAATCGCTCCCCACAGCTTGATACCACACCGCTTGACAACGATGTGGTTACCATCAAACTTAAGACCGTGGGCAATCAATAACGCCTTAGCCGTTTGCTCCGTGTACTTGTCTGCCATGTGAAGCCTCCTTACATTGAGTAGCGGCCATAACGGGTACCGTTAACCGCTTTTTTGGTTTCGCAGGAAATGTCATACCCCTGATCCCGCAGCGTGGCGATGATTACCGGAAGTCTGAATAGACTGTACTCTGCCTGAGCTTCAAGCTGAGTGATTGAACGTCCAGACAAAAGGTGGGCCAATACCATGTCAGTCTTCGTTGTGGTTTTTGTTTTCATTTTTTTCTCTCCAATTCTATGCTGCGAGTTTAAGTTTTTTAAGATCACCCCAACTTGTCCCATAGTCAGCGTCACCGTCCATAGGAAGGTCGAAGTTTATCTCTGGCCATAACTGCATGACATACTCTGGCAGCTTTCTGAATACGTCTCTGCACAATAATGCAATGGCCTCCATTTCCTCTTTGTAAACATCGAAGATCAAAGCGTCATGAACCTGACCAACCATAAGGGATTTGAATCCAGCTTTCACAAACCTCTTATAAATGATGGTCATTGCCAACGGCATAATATCAGCCGTAGCGAACGCCTGTACCGGGAAGTTTTTTATCTGTTGCGGTCTGTATCCTTTCGGCCCCTTGAAAAATCTAAACTTGCGGCCGGTAGGAATCCGTAGCACGCCGTTGTTTCTGTAAACCAACCTGACATTCTCTGCTTGCCACTTCGCCAAACCTTTGTACTTCGCATAAAACTCTTCCACGATCTGTTCCCACCGCTTCTTGGATAGGTTAGGCATTTTTTGATCCATGTAAAACGAGTATGCCGAACCACCGTATATCAAACGGAAGGTCATGATCTTGGCAACAGTCCTTAGCTCTGAATCCTTTTTGGTTAACGGCTCACCGTTCTTATCGAACTTGGCCCCAAAGAAATTCTTAGCATTCTCTGTATGCGGATCAACACCAGCGTGTATCTCTGCCATCATTGCTGCATCCCTACAGAGGACTGCTACCGCTACCCATTCTGCTTTGGAGATATCACATTCAAGGATAAAGTCAAAGCGTGCAATGAAGGATAGTTTAACTGGACTCGTTCCTTCACGGGGCAGGTTCTGGCCATTAGGATCACTGGAAGTCAAACGCCCGGTCTTAGCTATGGTCATGTTATACTTCGGATGCACCAGACCGTTGACTACCTTGTTAATAATCCCTGTGCCTTCTTCACCCAATAAAGAAGAGAGTGCTTTAGCAGCGCCTGAGCGTTCGATCAACCACTTCTTTAAATTGCGCTGCGCTTTGGTTTTTGCTTTTAAAAACTTGATCGTGTTTTTGTCAGTTTTGAAAACCCCTTCCTTCTTAGTTTTCATTTTCTTATCCGCAACAAAGCCCATGCCTTTAACTTTTATTTCATCGTAGACTATCCGCATTTTATAAGTTGACTCAGGCTTAGACTTTAACTGCCGAATTACCCACTCTTCTCTTGGCCGTTTAACTATACCACCAAAAAGCATTGCAGATAATTCGTCTTTGCTTCTAAGATTAAAATCGCTTCCGACTGCCATTTTAATGTCGGTGTCCAGCACTTCCAGCTTAAGCCGTAATGCTTTCACATGCCGCATTGCTTCTTCCACGTTGAGTAACATACCGTTGCGTTCAATAGTTGATAGCACACGGGTATTTTCATTTTGGATTGCAGTCAATGTAGCAAGTCGATTCACTTTAACCAACGGTACCTGTAATTGATAAATGGCCAGTGCGTTAATACAATCCTGCTCCAGATAAGGCAGCAGAATACGCAATGGAATTTCTCTGGTTTCGTAGCCAGCGTCCCACATCGTCTTGACCCGGTCGATCTTATGAACATTCAAATACTTCTTAGATAGGTCGTCCAGTGAGAGGTCACCTATGCGCTGTGCATTCAGAAGGTACTCCACAACCTGCGTACACCACAGCTTAACGTGTCCTGACCGGACTCCAATCTCTCTGAGCCAGTTAAGATCAAACTTTAAATTATGCCCGACAATGCGTGAACAGTTTATAACTTCCCGCTGGATTTGGTCAATCTTTTCACGTTGAGTCTCAAGATCATCCAACTCGTCATGGTTAAACACCCATGTCTTGCGCCAGCCTGTCTCGTCTGCAAGCCCTACGGCAATTAGCTCAGCGCCTTCTTGCCACGGGTGCAGAATGGGTGCCTTACTTGTTTCAACGTCCAGCGCCAACGTCCTCATGCGCCACCCATGACATTCATTAGGCTACTCATAAGGTACTCAATCGGATACGGTGTCCCGGCCAGCCGATTCCACGGTCGGGGATACATGATACCAATACCACCGGCAGCCGTCCATTGATCAATGTTACTATTCCGATCATCAATCAAGATTTTACCCGGCCCCGCAATAGAGGCTTTGGCTTCATGACCGTTTGCGATAAGCACTCTGCGTTGACCGGCTTTCATCGTATCCGGGTATTCCCGGCCTAACCATTCCAGCTTTCCTGCAATCGTACCATCGGTAAATGCGGCCGATAGGATCGTGGGTTTGAACGGCTCCAGTATGGATTGAATCCGTTTCCCATCCTCTGTCCACGGCAGGTCTGCCCAAAAGGTCGAGTCCTCCATGTCTTTCCAGAACTCATTAAAGGTTACGCCCAATAATTTGTAAGGCAGTTTAAATTCAGTAGGGTACCACTCCACGTTGTAGCGTTGCCGTATCCCTTCATCGAAGTCCACAATGACTCCATCCATATCCAAAAAGATTTGGTAAAACATAATCTCCCTCCTAATCCATGAACCGGCATTTCTGTATATCAAAGGTAACCTCACCTTTTCCATACCGTCCGGTTAATTTGTTTTTGACATTGCTGAGATATCGTACCTCTTCAAAGCCCTCAGCGTCCACCCGGCCGATCCCTAAGCACCAATCTAACTCGCCTTGAATGGCGACTTTGGATGCGTCCAGATTGTTGAGGCTCAAGTACTTTCGATTCTCAGCGTTATTGTCAGCCTGTCCTAATGTGATGATAGAACAGTCATGCTCATTGGCCAGATCACGATAGGTGTTGTAAAGAATTTGAAGCCGGGCCACACCCTCAAGGTTCCCGTAGGTGTCAACCTTCGGCCCTTGATCAATAATGATAACCCGTGGGTGGAAACGTTCCAGCTACTGAACCACCTTGCTGATATGATTAATACCACCAATGAATTTGAGCTTTTCACCGTTGCCCTTTCTCCACATTTCTTCTGCTTGATCAAAGTTTGCCATGATCCACTCAGGCTTGACTGACAGCATGGCTGACATAGCTCTTGCCTTAATGCGCTCAATACCTTCCTCATTATTAAGGTAGAGGCCCGGTCGATCATCCAGTTGATTTGCGAAGTTCACAAGTTCATTCAAAGCCAGAGACGTTTTACCAGCATCTGGCCGGGCAAAGATATGACCCAATGTACCGGGCCGTAAGAAACCATAGGTGTTTTGCAGCCACTTCAATCTGAATACCAGCCCTTCGCCAGTGACCTTTGAAAATAGCTCTCTGATGGATAGGCTACAAACATCGTTTTCAATCTCGTCAATCAGGCCGGTGATTTCATCATACTTCCGAACCAGCCCCCGGATATCTTCGATGCCGCTACTTCGGGACTCCTGCATCACAGCCGTTGCCACATCAGCGATATCGACCGATAGGTATTGCTCCACCGTTTGGTTAAGCAAGTCCTGCAAAAGTTCCGTGTTGGCGATTTCAGCGGCCCTCATGCCTGAAAAGATAAGCCCAATCGAACCTAAATCCTTCTTTAACGGATTCAGGTACTGATAGAAGGCTTCCAGTTCATCATGCGTGATAGTCTTTTTATCAGGATATTTCTGATAATACTTCTGAATAGCCAGCAGGACAGACTTCGCATCTTGCTCAAGATTAGGTATCTTCAACAGCACTCGTGAATATTTTGAGAATGCTTGAAAATCCTGCATGGCCTTTAGAATAGTAACCTCCTGCATAATTTACCTCCCCTTATTCCGTTTGGACTTCTGTTGGCCGACACGGACAAACGCTTTCTTCTCTTCGACCACGGGTTTATTGTGAGGGCAAATACCAAATACCCGAATGCTATGAACCTTGTGAGGCTCTGCATATACCGGGCATATGTACCCTGTTGCTGTCCAGCCCGTGGCTTTCTCGCAGCCTACACAAGCATGAACTGGATTCCGTTTGTCGTTTAACAAATCCTCCAAAAGTTTTTTCGCCATTTTTTTATCTCCTATGCTTTGACATTAATTAATGGTTGAATTTTGTCGATCACTTGGATGCAGTCGCTTTGATTCTGCATAACAGTGTCGAAGTGCTTATAAGCCAAAGGGTTCTCGTCCAGCGTAGCCAGAGAGATTTTTCCTTTGATACCCGACATGCTCTCTTCAAACGCTTGAAGAGTTGTCGCCTCTTTAGCTTCTCTGCGTGAGCCAACTCTACCTGCCCCATGTGATGCCGAAAACAGAGAATCAACGTTGCCTCTTCCATTGACAATATAGCATCCGTCCCGCATGTTGCCCGGAATAATGCCTTTAGTGGACTCAGTTGCATCAGTCGCTCCCTTCCTGTGAATAAAACCTTTACCGTGCGGTGTAAGTGCCAGTTCCGCACTGTTGTGGTTTTTGTTAATCAGCGTGATGGGCTGCATACAACCGTCAGCACCGGCTGATTGAATAGCTGTCTCGACTCGCTCCATTATGGCCCGGCGATTCAGCATTGCAAATTCCTGACAGAAGTTTAAATCAGTCAGGTAGTCATTGCCAACGTCCGTGCCAACAACCAGCGGGTAACTTCCTTCCTTACACTTATACTCGCCAGTAGCATGACCGCACGCTTCCTTTATATAACGAGTGGCAGTCCGGTGGCCAATGTTTCTTGAGCCAGAATGCACCACTATCCAAACAGCATCAAACATGTCGATACCGATTTCAATGAAGTGATTACCTGAACCCAAGGTACCAACCTGTTGAGAAGCCTGACCCAACTCAAGTTCATCACCCATCCACGTTGACACGGGCACGCCTTCCAGATATGCCATACGTTGGGTTTCTTTATTCCAGTTGCGACCGGTCGGTACCAGCTTATAAATGTTGTCAAAGATTTCATCTGACCGACTCCGTATATCGAAGTCTCTAAAGGTTGTACGGATACCACTAACTCCGCAGCCAATGTCGTAGCCCACCCACGAAGGTACCAAGGTGAATGAATCTGTCTGCACCACACCACCAATCGGCATAGTATAACCAAGGTGCATGTCGGGCATACAGGAACCAGCTAAGACAAAGTCCGGTGCCATGCAGTCTCTAAACTGCGCCAGTGCTTTATGTTCGATAAAATCAAAACCATAAATGCTGACCGGCTTTTTACAGTATTGTGTCTTGAACATCTTGCGCCTCCATGATTTCTTTTACCTCATTAAAAGAGAATGGTCGATAGCTTCCAAAAATTTTAAAAGCATTGTCGATCCCGATATCCAATTGGTTAAAGAACGGTGCTAACGTTCCGTGCGAATGGCCATGCAGTTGCCAAGCCCCGTGATTACTATTCTGCCACGTACGCATGGGATAGTGACAGACAGAGACGTGTACGCCTTCGATCCGCTTATTGTAAATGTAACGTTTTTCCTTCATCCAGTGATCATGGTTCCCACGAAGGAAAACCTTATTGCCCATCAGCCGGTTAAGGAATTTCTTATGAATAAGATCAGCCTTCGGCAGCATCGAAATATCACCAGCCATGACGACAACATCATCCGGGGTGACCGTCAGGTTCCACGCATTGACAATGTTCTCATTCATTTCATCAACCGTCCTGAAAGGCCGGTGACAGTGCTTAATGATATTGATGTGGTCAAAGTGTTGGTCGCTTGTGAAATAATACATTATTTTAACCTCCTATTCGTTTCGGGCCAATAGACGACTTTACATGCCACTTCAAAAGCAGTCTCCCAATCGGCCCCACCCGCCCAATACTTAATGGCGTACCAGTATGCAGTTAACGTTTGCATTGATATTTCCCCTTTCCATATTTCCAATAGTAGTCCTGCCACTGCCAGTACAGACAGATCAGCCCACAGCCGATCCCTCCGATGAACATTAAAATCAAAGCCGGTCGGATTACCATATCCCACAGCCATTCCATGTTTAATCTCCTTTGCGAATAATATAATTATCTAAAAAAGATTGCGGTGATTTAGAGTGATACCATTTACCGGCGCTGTCAGGGTCTTGGTTCTGCCAGCGGCCACCTGTGGAGTTATACATGATGCCGTAGTCGCCACCTGTCTCCATTAAAAAGAAGTTGGCACCTAAATATTTAAACTCCACTCCATTGTCAGTAAAACATTCAATGGCAGCAAGCTGTTTAATTTTCTTAGCTCTGCTGCGCTCACTCATTTCAAGCATCAGCCCTCCTTTAAAATTTCATGTGAGTTGGAATTTCCTCACGTTTAAATTCCCACGGGTCTTGACCATCATATGGCCGATCCCTGTTCGTGCCCGTTTCAACACCTTTGATTTCCATTTCCTGATGAATCTTGGTGCCCTTTTCCGCTGCCTTATTCAGTCCGACAAAGTCCAGATAGGCCAGCGCCATTAGATTCTCTTCCAGATCAGCCTGTTGTTTGCCGGGGCATTGCTTACACTTTTTCGTTTTCATTCTGAACCTCCCGTTTGGAGTATGGGTTCAAGGGTTATTTCAACTACGCCATAGCCCATTTTCTTGGCCACCAGCGTACGTAAGCGGCCTCTGATGATCACCTTATCCTTGCTGGATAACAAAATCTCAGCCCAATCCTTTGCACGCATACGCTGCTGCACAAGGCTTTCATCAGCAATCTGCCAGAACCTGTTATCTATTGATACCATTTTAAACCTCCATTAAAGTTTGACCGATTTCATTATCGGTATAGAATTTCGGGTCTTGATTTACCCGTACCATCTTAACGTTCAATCCCAATGATCGAAAGCGCCGGGTACGTTTCAGCATCCTGTCCCACTTATCGGGGTCTAACCAAAGTACGATTAGCGGGTATACCTTAGCAAGCCTGTAAATGAGATCGTCCGGTATATAAGCATTCAGGAGGGCCATAACATCATTCTGGTGGCCTACCCTAATGGCTGAGAGGATATCCTCAACCACCACAACCCGATTACACTCAAAGCAGGGGTTACAGATTTCAAAATAGATGTCCTGACGGCCTCTGGCTTTGACGTTCATATACTTTGGACTCTTCTCTGTCACTTCTCCAAGGTTCCTTGCTTGATAGTAGACCAGCTTTCCTAATTCATCATACACCGGCAGCACCACCCGGTTAAGCGTATTGCTGTAGCCAATCTGATATGTCTCTATATCAGCGTCCTCAATACCATACTTATAGAGCCATGCCAGCCCAACGGCCGGGATATTCTTTGTCATGCCGTGCGGCAGGGTGACCTTTGAGACGGTCGTATTCTCTTTTACTTCACGGGCCTGATTGAACTTAAGCCATTCCTTCGGACTCAAACCTTTGGCCCACTTGACACCCTTCTCTCCACAGCGGTGACAAAACCACTTCCACCCGGTTGCTATGCGAGTGACCACCAGCGGCCGATCCCGGCCAGCACCAGTGGGGCACGCATGTTCAAAGCGGTAGCCACGGTGCATCTGCATGTCGTTTGTAAAATGAATGTCATCAATCATATTTCCTCCACATGACCCCGGTTAAATTTTTCTAACCGCTCCTTTAGGTGTTCCGTTTCGGACTCCAGACTTTCAATCTTAATAGCCTGACGCTCCAGTTGGGTTTCTTGTTCGCTCACCCGGTCATACAGATCATCAAATTCTCGTGACATTTTAGACCCTCCTGTTTAATTGTTTTAGTTGATCAATGATATCCTCCGCTAAGCAAACTACCAGTACCGAAGCGAAGACTACCATAATGGTGTACGCCTTTTGGTGAAAGGTAATGGCGATCACCGTGATAAACGTGAACAGCACAAGGTATCGCATTTAGTCCTCCTGTGATCTGTCTTTAAGGTTAGCATCACATTTAAACGGGTCAGTGACATGTAGTTTATCATGGGTATAGATCAAATCACGGCATAAGGTTTTCTCCGCATTCATGTAGGTTCTATAGATGCCACCCCATATAAACCCACCACCATAACGCATTCCGGTGGGTTGATGTTTATACTTCTCATTCTCATGGGCTACTGCCAAGCCATTAAGCGATAACAGAATCATCGCCAGACTCACTATCATCCTGAGATTCATCCTTTCTCTCCTTCCAGATGCGCTCAATAACACCAAGAGCCATCTTTTGTTTGTGACCCCGTAAGAAATGTTTATAGTCAACTTCCAAACCGATTAAAAACCAGTCCTCAGCGTCCTTTAAACTAAGGTACAGCATGTCAGGGTCATTGGTGGTTACCCGGTACTGCAATACCCGTTGCGCTCTATGCTCAGCCAGTTTCGTTTCCGCATCCTTGATAATCTCTGATGGATAATTCCGTTTGTTTGTCTGGTGATCATAAAACAGGGTAAAGCCGGTGCCAGCCTCAAGGTCATTCTTGCTGATGTATTTCTTATACACACTTTGCGTAGTCGGCCAGTTAGCAAGCAGCCGCACGCAGAGCTTGTCAAAATCTTCATCAGAAATGACGCTCTCATTTAACTGATAATACAGATAGCAATGAATCAGGTAATTTTTGATATCCATTACAGCATCCTTTCAAGGTACGGTTGTAAGCGGTCTTTAACCATGACCCATCCCCGCTTATATGTTTTGTATTGCTTATCAAGGACTACCTCTGCCATGTCCACGTCACCGTGCAATCCAAGCATAGTGATCGTGCCAACCTTCCATGTAATGGCCTCTGTAACGTCCGTCCGGGCACGGTACTGGTTAGATTGGTGCTTTGCTATGCCGGGCTGAACAAGGCTCTGCGTAAATTTAACCATCACCCGGTCACCTTCTTTAAAGTTGTATTCTGGTATTGCGTTCATTCGCCTAATCCCTCCATTAAAATTTTAAGTGCTTCTTTACGTGACTCCGCTTCAAACGGGCCTTTAACCAAGGCCACAAAGTCAGATTCAATAGCTTCATCAATATCACCACGGTCGCCAAAGTACCGTCTTAAATGGATGCTGCCTTGAACGTGGAGATAACCATACCACTCTGCCAGAGGCAGCTTGCGGGGTTTAGGCTTATCATCCCATGCGATACCGTCATAGCCTTTGTCAAACGCTTTGCTGTTGGCCTTCTGCGCTGAGTTCATCATGTTCATTTTTTCATTTCTCCCTTCGGCCTCCCGGCCACGTTGTATGTCTTCATTCGTTATTTGCATTACGTAACTCCTCCCATATTTTATGGTCGGCCTTAAAGGGTAGCTGCACAACGATCCGCAGCGTATTCTCAAAGACTTCCCGTGCTACAGCGTAGACCTCCAGCCGGTAACTCTTCCCATCTTGATCCCGGCCGAAGGCCATAATCTTTCCTGTTTCACCATGACCTATTTCCACGGTAACCCTCCTTCCACGGTAGACCGGCTTGCCCGGAACCGAAACTCTCCACGGGTTATCAGTTCTTCGTGAAACGAGAACTTGAAATTCGAACGATCCCAACCGTCAGGATCAATTATAACGAGTGCCGGGTAATCTTTGGCCCAATCGTTTGAGGTCTTCAACCCACCATTTGGTTCTTTCCCCTGCTGAGACTTTGCCACCCCATCATTTTCCAGAGTGACCTTAAAAAGTCTACGGGCCTGTGTCATGTAGATCACGATGCCTTCTGGCTTCATAAAGCCCGGTGCTGCTCGACTCCCTTTGTCCCTGAGATTAGCGAGACAGATTGATATATAATCATCACTAAAATCATTGGTAGACAGTATAACAGGTACCACGCTGCAACACTCCGGTGGCGTTC
>Ga0114925_10001011_pt1 | contig 13455 bp, 13 predicted proteins | sample SumtaG_2_FD_87287 | JGI IMG/M metagenome (GOLD analysis project Ga0114925, IMG submission 87287) | Deep subsurface microbial communities from Indian Ocean to uncover new lineages of life (NeLLi) - Sumatra_00607 metaG | ecosystem: Environmental > Aquatic > Marine > Oceanic > Sediment | place... | reverse complement strand
TTTAATGTTATTTCTTTTGTTAACAACAAATCTAAACCATCCCTAGTAAACTGAGTATTATTTATTACCTTAATAAACAATTTTACATCTCCGATATTATTCTCACTCAACATATTACCTCTATTTCTTAGAATTATAATTTCGTTATCATCAATTCCAGGTTTAATTTCTACATAAATCGTTTCTTGTTCTATTTTTTTAACATTTCCTTCCATCACCCATTTTTCTATTTTTAATGGATGATTTACTCCTGTATAAGCTTGTTCTAATGTTATTTCGATTGATTTAACAATTGGCGCAGGTTTATTCATACCTGGCATGTTTACTGGTCTACCATTATGAAAAATGCGTACCTGTGGCATACCCATACCTCCCATACCACCCATTGCACCAAATGGAAACGGCATTCCTGCACCACCAAACATCATATTAAATAAGTCTTCAGGATTACCAGGTACTCCTTCTCCCATTGCTCCAAAAAGTGGATTATTTTGCTGCATATCATACATTTTTTTCTTTTCAGGAGAACCTAATGTTTGATAAGCCTCATTGATTTTTTTAAATTCACTTTCATCACCACCACGATCTGGATGATGTTTTAATGATAATTTTCTATATGCTTTTTTTATATCATCAGGATTACTATTCGATTGAACTCCAAGAATTTTGTAATAGTCTTCCATTTCTATAATCTTTTAATATAAACTTAAATAGTTATTAACGAATTATAATAAGATGAATTTACCATTTTTAAAAAAATATCAACCCAAAAGATATAATGAATTTGTAATTGATAAAGAATATATTCAATTACTAAAAACGTTAATTGATATGAATAATTTAAATATTCTTTTAATTGGTGATTCGGGAACAGGAAAAACATCTTTAATAGAAGCAACTATAAGAGAGTATTACCAAGTTGATAAAATTCCTAAAAATAATGTTCTTTACATTAACAGTTTGCAAGAACAAGGTATTTCTTACTACAGAAATGAAGTGAAAACATTTTGTCAAACGTCATCAAGTATTCATGGAAAAAAGAAATTTATTATTTTAGATGACATTGATGTTATTAATGAACAAAGTCAACAAGTGTTTCGAAATTGTATAGATAAATATAGTCATAAAGTTCATTTTTTAGCATCGTGTTCCAATATTCAAAAAACTATTGAAAGTATACAATCTAGATGTACATTAATTAATTTAAAACAAAATGAAACACAACTTCTTAAAAAAATTATTAAACGTATCAAAACGGCAGAAAAACTTAAGATTACCAAACAAGCTGAAAACTTTATTATGAATATATGTAATAACTCAATTAGATTGTTAATCAATTATCTAGAAAAATTCAGTTTGTTAAATGAAAAAATCACACTAGATATTGCCAAAAAAATATGTACAAATATAAGTTTTTATGACTTCGAAAGATACACTAATTCATGGTATAAAGATAAATCTATTTCAGATGCCGTATCTGTTATTTTTAATATTTACGATAAAGGCTATTCAGTGATGGATATTTTAGATAGTTATTTCCAATTTATCAAAATATGCGACATTATCAGCGAAACAAACAAATATAAAATTATACACTATATTTGTAAATATATTTCTTATTTTCATACCTTACATGAAGACGAAATCGAACTTGTTTTTTTCACTGACGAACTAATTCGTACTGTAAATACCAATTAAAATATTATTGCATTATATATGCCAAGTCAAATTTTCAAAGAAGCACCGCCACAAAAAATTTTATTTGATTTTTTAGAGGCAATATGCGAAAAAACAAGTAATAAATATGTTTTTTCAAAGGCTAATTTTAAGAAAGCACAAATGGAGGAAAAAATTATACCTTTTTGTAATAATCTTCAACAATACTATTTCAAATCAAAATTGTTTTACATAACAAGAAATATGAATTACAAAAACTTCATAACTATTATTAGACAACTATGTAAGTACCATCATATTGCATTTACATCTGTAATGAAATATAATAAATCAAAATACGAAATTATTTATACAATATTTATCCCTGCGCAACTAACAACTGTTTAGCTGCAATAGTATCACAATTACGCAATTGTTGTTGTGATAACCTAGCAAACCATTCATATTTGGTTCTTTTCAATATTTCGTCACCAGGAAGATAAATTGCATGCATAATTGGAGAGAATTTAATATATGTGTTTCCCATTAATCTTTCAATATTGACTATTCTGCCCTCATGATCTTCTGCTCCAAATATTTTTCCACAAATAATATTCATTCTGTTATTTAAATGTTGTTGATATAACCATCGATTCGCCTGACCTAGAAAGTCACTCTCATTAGTATAATCGGTACTTGCTAAAGCCTCTAAATAATTGCAAAAATTACCCATTACTTCACTTCCTTTTTTACAACCCAAAATTTTAGTCGTAGGAAACATAGATGCTACATCAGCTGTAACTCCTTTATTAGGCATATTTACACTGAAACAACACTTGGATTTCAAAGCACTATCATATATTGGTTTTAAATCTTTGCACACAATGGTTGAATTAGGTACCAACAAACCACCGAAATCACGCAACAGTTTTGACAAAGCTAACATTCTAATATGTTCCTTTACTGGATTGGCTAATTTATCCATATCTATATTCCATCCCTTAATTAACTTTTCAAATGAATAATCGTCAATTAAAACAATATTAAATGATTTTGAACAATGTTTTACGATTGTTTCAACGCATGATATCTTATAAGGCTGATTCAATAATCGACTTGTTCTCGAACCAAAGCTTAACCAATATCTGTGATTTACAGGATGTGATGAATGAATCCATAAAATAGGTTTAGTTCCCAATCCTGATCCACCATTTAACAAAAACTTACGAACTAAATCATATTTCTCTAATTCTTCGTCAGGTACGTATTTTAACTTGTATTTTTCGTATAAATAACCGATTGCAGTTAAAACTATGAAAAGTGTGAAATAACGAAACATTATATATATATAGACAACTTAAATATTTTTACCACTATTGCTTTAATCTTTGTAAATTTGACCACCATTTTTGATTACTCTTTTCTATTTCTTCATCCCGTTTTAATATTTTAAATGCACGGCGCGCATGTAATTCGTTTTCATTTTTATCTCTTTCTGCTAAATACCGCCGTGACTGTTGTAAAGATGGTGGTGCTGTATTTTGAGAATCTCTGTGTCTTTTATACATTTCAAGACTCGAAAATTTCTCTTTTTTCTCATAGTCTTCTCTAGTAACAGGTACCACTGTTTCTGTATGAGCTTTTTTAAAATCTTCGTAAGATAATTTACTAAATAATCCTGATGAATAATTCTCCACTTTGTCTCTTACTAGATTATATCCCCCACTATCAACTGTGTCTTGAACACCATCGTATTTTACTAAAGCTTTACATTCAGTTTTCTTTTTTTCAAAAACACGACCAAATTCACTCAATGATACTTTTTCATTAGTTTCCGAAACCTCATTCTCCTTTATCCATTTTCCATATCCACTATCGTTCTCATCATCATTTACTTTCACCTTTTCAAACTGTTCGTTAAACCACTTATTAAATTCCTTTATACTTTTTCCATTTAATGAATGTAATAAAACCGCTTTATCTTCACTTATATCTGTCTCCCTTGCATTGTAAACTGCATCATAAGCACATTTTTTCTTCCTATTTCTAAAGTTAAATATATTCTCTACTATCTTATACGCCTTCATATAAAATCGGAAATACTCTGCATCTAAACCTGATTTATCAGGATGTAACTTTAATGCCATTCTATATGCTCTTTTCAAATCTGCTTCCACGAAATTATACTGTAACTTAAATAAATTCAATATATCTTCCAATTCATAATTTTCTATATCTAAATCAACTTCACTCATATAAAAAATTATAATAAATTATTACTTCTAAGATGACGCTCTTGCTAGTGTTTTCCTAAAAAACGAAGTTATATGATCACTACTAGCTCCTACTACACTATCCATAGGTGCACCATTTATAAAATTATACATTGTAGGCACAGAACGGACCTTCAAAGCACTAGCAATGTCTTTGCCCTTATCTATATCAACAATTATCATTGAAACATTATTAGGCATTTTACTATATAACTCATTTACTAAAGGCGTAGAGCGTTTACAAGGACCACACCAAGTCGCAGTGAATTTTACTATCACTACAGAGTGCGTATTTAAAAATTTGGAAAGTTCGTCCCTTGTGGTTAGATAAACTACTTCTCCTGGCATTTTATTATACTATATATTCATTATTATCTTTATTTATCTTTCTCATTAAAAAGTATCTTTAATTCATCTAAATCTATAGGAGGCAAATCTACATGACTCTCCCAAAAATATTTGCAAAATGCCCAATATATCCTACAGTTTGTAGGATAATTTTCACTATTATTGTTTAATAATAATTCATGAAACTTATTTGGCAATAATTTTAAACTAGGTCTTGGTAATACATAAGCCAACTGTACTTCTGGTAAAATCGGTACCGAATTATTCTTTTCAATCATTGTCGTTTCCCAAGATGGTATATATTTTAACAAATCCTTCCACAAAGGCGGATAATTATAATGATAACACCAATCCCAACTTACACAACCACTAGAATAATACTTCATAGTCCACTCCAAACCTTCCAAATAATTCATACAAATTTTCTTTTTCCAATATTTATTAATGTCAATACCAAACAACACTTTATAATATCTATTTTCCCAACCACTATTAAATGGATCAATAAATTTTTCAATCTCTCTGTTCTTTGTTGGTATATTATCTAATTTTATCATTTTTTCTTCTAACGTTTCCGAAGAATATCTTCTTTTCTCCCATTTACTTCTTAAATTATACTCATTTACCAAATTTTGATACTCAGCTTCTGCCAATTGTTCCACCAATTTTTTAACATTATGCCAATAAATTATTTTACCATTTGTTAAATTATTATTTGATTTTCTAAAGAGATTTTTATATACAGCCAAAATTATATGTATCCCACCAGTTCTAATATTCAATGAAGGAAAATGTGGCATGAAATCATTCCCTAAGAAAAAACAAAGCAAAATGTAATCGTATAACCTATTACTTTCCTGTTTTTTTGATATTGTTTCTGTTCCCGTCATATCAAGTCGAATGGTTTGAGCTAGTTTTGGAATATCTAAAAAATACGCCTCTCCCGGTTCTAAATCTCTGTTTATCGACTTAATAAATTCTGGAGTTTCCCTATATAAATATATTTGCTTTGATATCGGCAAATGATTTAATGCCAACATTATTAAATCTGCGTCTAAACCATAAACCATAGAAACCTCCTTGTTATGACTTATCTTGTGATCTCTTATGTAACTAAATATCTTATGTTCACCTTCTCCTGGGTCATCACTAGTTGAAACTATGAATTTATTAATATCATATTGTTTCTCTTTATTTTTATAGTAAAATGTTGTATAACTCGCCAAATTACTCATAAAATTTGTACCAGGAGTAATCGCAGTTTTATCCCATTTTTTCGGCTGATTCTCAAAATTGTTTTTCAGCTTTTCTAATAAATAAGATTTGTATCTTCTATTTCGCTGTTGTTCTAATTTTGCAACTGGCGCAACACCATCAAAGGCTATAAAAACCCGATTTTTTGGTTTTATGATCGAAATATATTCATCTATTTTGTGACATACTGATTCAACCAACAATCGCTCAAACTCTTCGTCATTTTCCTTATATTCTTTGTCTAATGCACGTAAACAATCGTACACTATTGAATTACTGTCTAAATAAAAATTATCTACATTTTTATTCAGTCTATGAAGTTTCCTTACAATGTTGCCGTGGTTTTTAACTATAAACGAAAAATAACTTGGTATTCCCATTATTACATATAGTTCGCGATAACTATTTAAATTCTATTTGATATTCTTTTTTCAAATGTTGTTTATATCTCCGCCTTTTGGTAATTATATCTCTTTGCCTCACACTAAATCTATTAAAGGAAGCTATACATTAGAACCAAGAAGTGGTTTATTTTCACAAATACTTAAAACATTTCGTTATTCTTTTAAGCATAACGGATGGGTAAACAAAATAGGTTTACGTAATAAAGGTTTGGAATATGGTATAAAACATTATAACTGCAAAAATGATATCATCAGTATTGCAATTTTAAATGAAAATGAAATACCCAAAATTTTAAAAATATTGCCAGAAAATACCAATATCGAATTAAATATAAGTTGTCCAAATGTAAACAAATCACTCGCTCATAATCAATTATCTCTTTTTGTAAATCCTCTAAGAGAATGGTGTATTATTAAACTATCACCAACAGCCGATATGAAATTAGTAAATAATTACTATAAACAAGGCTTCCGACAATTTCATTGTTCAAATACTATTCCTGTAAAAGAAGGCGGATTGAGTGGTACTGCTATTATTCCTTACACCTCAAACTTAATTCGATTAATTAAACAGCAGTATAACGATGTTGAAATTATTAGTGGGGGTGGAATTTATGACTGGAACAAATTAAATGATTATAAAAAAATAGGAGCAGACCATTTTAGCATCTCAACTATTTTTTTAAAACCAATAAATTTATCTGTGTTTTTTTTTGATTTTTATTGTAATTTATAAAGAATCTATATTTTTAAAAATTAAAATTAATCTTTAAAAATAAAATCGTGATATTATTTAGCAATAACTTATGAAAAACGAAAAAATTAAGCCCTCGTCTACGCAATCTTTCAAAAGATTCGATAAATTGGATTTTTGTCGCAAGAAAATTAAAACTTTTCAAGACATGATCACAAATACTATACTAGCAGTGCAGCAATATAAAGTAAAAGATATTATTGGTGCTAGTGAATTAAACGTTTGTATACAAGGTTTGGAAAGTTTATTTGAAGAATTAAATACGATTAAATCAATGATAGAAAAAAATGATAAACATTTGGATTTTGATGATATTATTACGCGACTTCAAAAAATAAATAATGAACTTTCTAGTATTTTTCGCAATTTTGGTACCATGAATATTAGTGATTTAATTACTGTTGCATTTGCAAGTGATTTCATTCAAAAAACAATTACAGACGAAAACAGAGCCAAATATGATATTATTAAAAAATATGTACATCCAATTAGTTATAAAGCTATGGCATGGAAAGAAAAAGATGGTAAAAATAAAAAAAAACTAGCAAAAAATAGAATTGTTGAAGATTTTATGATTGTGGAAAGTGCTAAAAATTTTGAATGTTTTGACTTGGCCAGAACCAGTAGAAAATTTAATACAAAGGTTTATGGTATTAAAGTTGCAATTAAAAATGAAGCAGAGAAAAAAACATTGATTATATCTGGTTTAGTTGATGATATGATTGTTAGCTGTAATAATTACCAATTTATTAAAGATAAAATAGCGTCTTTGTACGATGAAAAACCAAAAGATCCAGAGTTTTTAACATCCGATTTTGAACGTTTCGTAAATACTCTTACGATTAAAGAATTGCTGATTTATGGAAATGAAGAATTGTATCAACGATTCGTTGGTTACCTAACTCAAGTTAACTTAATTAAACAAAAACCTATATCGCAAAACGTTAAGGAATTCATAAGTTGTGAATTATATGGCCAACGTCGTACATTAATTCAACTATTAATGAAAAATAGCGACCCGGAATTTCAGTATCTAGCCTATCTTTTATATGATTTGTTAACGAATGACGGCAATGGAAATGGACCCGACACTATTGAACAAACTATTTTATTTGACAGTTTACCATGGAATATTAAAAAGTTTTTCCGTGATGCCATGAAAACCACACTTAAGTATACAAAAGATTTATCAAACTTTGATAGCAGCAAAATCCCTATAGAACAACAAATATGTTTATTGAAAGCACCTGATAATGTAAAAGAAAAAGCGATGGTAAAACTAAAAGAAGTCAAAGCAAAATCAGAAGATTCTGGTTCTAAGGCTAGGCAATATCTAGATGGTCTTTTGAAAATACCTTTTGGTATTTATAGAAATGAACCTATGCTTTCTATTATGAAAGATATCAAAACTGATTTCAGCAACATTGCAGCTATTATTGAAAAGGATAGTCCACAGTTTTTGTGTTCAAAACAAAAATATACATGTGTTGAAATTAACAAGCATCTTACTTCTATTCACAAAACCTTTATTCCAAAATTAGAAAAAAAGCAACACAAAAAATTAAATGAACTTTTTACTAAGGGTAAACGCGATACACTTGTTGCGAATATATGTTATATTAATGGTGTTATCAAAAAGTATAGTTTGAAATATCCGAAATTATGCCATTCTGGTAAAAAAAATTCATATATGAAAGAAAATATCAAAAAATTTCTAGACGAAATAAAAACTCAACCAGCTATCTTTACAGAAATGCAAAAAAGGTTCCCAACAGAATTCCAAATGAATATTAAAAAAAACATAGATACACATATCAAATCAATTAATACGAAATGGAAAGACATTAATAATAACATGTTACGAATTAATGATGTCCTTGATACTGCTATTCATGGGCATAAAACAGCCAAACGTCAACTAAAAAGAATTATTGGACAGTGGATTAATGGTAAACAAACCGGTTACTGTTTTGGATTTGAGGGTCCGCCTGGAGTTGGGAAAACATCACTCGCCAAAAAAGGCTTGGCACATTGTTTATTAAATGAAACTGATAAAACACATAGACCATTTGCATTTATACCAATTGGTGGTTCATCGAATGGAAGTACCTTATCAGGGCATAATTATACTTATGTGGGTTCTACTTGGGGAAGAATTGTTGATATATTGATGGAAAAGAAATGCATGAATCCCATCATCTTTATTGATGAATTAGATAAGGTTAGTAGATCAGAGCATGGAAAGGAAATTATTGGTATTTTAACACATCTTGTGGATTCTACGCAAAACGAATCATTCCAAGATAAATACTTTAATGGAGTTGATTTAGATTTAAGCAAAGCATTATTTATTTTTTCTTATAATGATCCTGACTGTATTGATAGAATTTTGTTAGATAGAATTCATAGAATCAAGTTTGATCATTTATCTTTGGAAGATAAACTAGTTATCGCAAAAGATTATTTACTACCAGAAATATACAAAAATGTTGGATTATCAAATATTATAGAGTTAACTGATGAAGTCTTAACATTCATCATTGATTCCTATACTTATGAACCGGGTGTGAGAAAGTTAAAAGAAATACTATTCGAGATTATCAGTGAAATTAACTTATCTATTTTACAAAACAAAGATGATGATGTATCTATTCCTATATTAGTTACAAAAGATGATGTTAAAAATCATTATTTGAAAGAAAGAAATGAAGTTAGACATACCAAAGTTCCTGAACATTCGCAAGTAGGAGTTATGAATGGATTATGGGCTAATGCTTTAGGGAAAGGAGGTATTATTCCTATTGAATGTTATAAATTTCCTGCACAGAATTTTATGGATCTTAAATTAACAGGACTCCAAGGAGAAGTTATGAAAGAATCTATGAATGTTGCCAAAACCTTAGCTTGGAAACTTACCAATACAACAAATAAAACGAAATTTATTGAATTAACTCAAAAAACAAAAATGCAAGGAATACATATCCATTGTCCAGAAGGCGCAACACCAAAAGATGGCCCATCAGCCGGTACCGCGATTACCACCGCTATTTACAGCATGTTAAATCATAGGAAAATTAAAAATACTGTTGCAATTACAGGTGAAATTACTTTGCAAGGAAGAGTGACTGCCATTGGCGGATTAACTCTTAAAATTCTAGGGGGAATACGAGCCGGGGTAAAAGAATTTATTTTTCCAAAAGAAAACAAAAAAGCTTTTAATAAATTTATGGAAAAATATAAAGATAAAGATGTCGTGCAAGGTATAACCTTCCATCCAGTAAGTAATATTAGCGAAGTATTAGATTTGGTATTTGTATAAAAAAAATGTAGAATAATTATATATGGCAATTCTCAATTTTAATCCAATGGCATATCTTAAATATTTTACCTTAAATTCACCAATGATTATTGGAGCTTTTATTGTTTTATCATCAGCTTTTAACCAAGATATCAAAGGTATTTTATTCATGGCAGGGGCTGCTATTATAATGTTTTTAGGTAAATTCTTTTCTTCATCATTAGGTAGAAAAGTCCCTAAAAATGCTGACCTAGCTGCATGCAATATGTTCTCTGATTCTGGATGGGGTTATGAATACAGTGCTCCAGCACCAAACGCATTATTTTTATCTTTTACAGCTTGTTATCTAATTTTTGGCATGGCTGCACATAACAATTTTAACTGGGTGTTATTAGGTTCGCTTCTTGTAATAGTAATGGTTAATGCATTTTTTCGTGTTAAGCTATTGAATTGTGGTATGCCTATTGATATATTATTTGGATGGGCATTTGGTATTATTGGTGGAGTTATTTGGTATGGCATAATGACAGCAATAGAATCTAAATATGATGGTGCTGTATCATTAACATACTTTGGAGATAGTGATGGAGGGAATAAATGCAAAATTACTAACAAAAAATTTCGATGCAAAAAACTTTGAATTTATTGAAAAAATCTCCAATGTTGTTTCATCCATTTTTCTATTGCTTTTGCAATACTTTTTCGTTTTCCTAAAGTTGATATCATACCTGACATTAAAGACCCATACTTAGCCGGATATCCATTCATAAAATTTATGTATGCGACATCCATTCTATAATTTTGATATGAGTTTAAAATTTCTCGTGTTGCTGGTTTTTTGTACGTTCTAATATTAACTTCATTATGAAATGTATACAACATATCAATTAAATCTTGTTTTGTTCTTACAGTATTGCTATTAACCCGTGTCATGAATCGAATTGCGTGTTTAGTACATTCAGGACAAGGCAAACACTCGCATATCATTTTTATTACCCTTAAACACTGATCTCTATTTTGTTCAAAAAAATTCTTATTAATTTTTGCAGCGTATGTATGAAAAAATATCCATGTTGGAGGAGCCCATCTTGTAATACCTGACATTTATATATAAGAGATATAAAGAGTTTTTTGTTATTTAATATAACACAATGAACCAAGTTATGAGCAATAATTTTAATGTGGAATTAATGAAACTTCTAGAAGAAGATGATGACGATGATGTTTGTTTGATAGATGGTACGCCTCTTGATGATCATTGTGTAGAACTTGTTTGTAAACATAAATTCAACTATTTAAGTTTATTACAAGAAGTCAAGGTGCAGAAAAAATATAATAATTTAGAGGTACAAAAACTTAGTAGCTATCAGCTAAAATGTCCATATTGTCGCAAAATTAACAATGGTGTTTTGCCATATATCGAAAGTTTATGTAAAACAAAAATGAAAGGTATTAATTGGCCAGTATCTAAGGTTCTGAAAACTAAAAAATGTTGTGCTATTATTAAATCTGGAAAAAGAAAAGGAGAAATTTGTGGAAAATTGTGTGCAGGAAAATTATGTCCAAGACATGCTAAGTTAGCTGAAAAAGCAAAAGCAAAGGCAAAGGCAAATGTAAGTGTAAACAAAAAAATCAAAAACGTCTCCGGTAAAACATGTATTGCAGTTATTAAATCAGGAAAAAGAAAAGGCGAAATCTGTGGTTGTAAATGTAAAAATAATGAAAATATGTGTGGAAGACATATTTCTAAAAAAAAAGTATTAAATACGATTATATCTATATAAATAAATGGACAAAGAAGTATTGATCAAAAATATCAAAGATTGGATACATTTAGACGAAGAAATTAAAAGTTTACAACGACAAATCAAAGAAAAACGTAATGAGAAAAAAGAAAGTACTGAAACATTAGTTAAAATTATGAGGGAAAATGAGATTGATTGTTTTGATTTAGACTCGAATGGTGGAAAACTTATTTATACAAAGCAAAAAGTCAAAAAATCCTTATCTAAAAAACATCTTATGAAATGTCTTATGCAGTACTTCAAAGAAGACTCTGCGCAAGCAAAAGAAGTTAGTAATTTTATCTTGAACAATAGAGAAGAAAAAATAAAGGAAAATATTAGAAGAAAAATTAAAAAATAAATATTAGATACAGTATATATATGAATCCTTCATCTATATACAAAAAAGACATAGTAAATAAAAATTCAGCATCAAAGAGTAATGTACCAACTATTCAAATAAAAGACATATCTAAGCTTACTCCAATACCAACTGCTATTAAATTAAAATCTCCTGAAATAGTTAAATCAGATGAAAGATGCTCCGATTTTGATTACCCTATATTAGATATAGTAAACAACAATTTTAACTTTATAACTCAGACTTTTTCAAGAATAGCCATATGTCCTTACTTTATAACTACATGCAGAAATAGATACGGTGTTTATAAACCATATATACAATATTTATTGTATAAATATCCAGAAAGTAAAAATAAAACCAGCAACTTACTTGTTTTTCCATTTGTGAAAACTAGTTCATCTGCTTCAGTAGAGACAACTGCAAACAAACTACTCAAACGTATAATTAAAATCAAAATTAAGGCCACAGGTTTTTTACAAAGTGGTAACACTGTGTATGTTTTTTATAATTTATCTTCAGTTGACGAGTATTCTTCTATTCCTAGAGCAGAACAACAATGGTTGAAATTAATTAAAAAATCAAGTGAATTATGGTGGGTTCTTATGGATGAAATTTGTAATCATAAAAAAAGTCTTAATTTTCCAATTCACCATTCCGTAACATCTTTATTTTTGAAAAACCCTATTCTTATTTATATTAGACAAGATTCCAAAAATATAGACTTGCCTATTGTAGGCTATTATGGAAATTATTATAAATTTTTACCAATTATAGCATCATTAGGTCAAAAACCCACAACATGGCCCAATCTGGAATTCGGACCATTTTTTTACTTCACCAATTACACAGGTGCATTTAGATATGCTGGCTGGACTAAAAACTACAAACAACGCAAAGTTTATGGCAGAGAAATCGCCGATGAAAATGGTAAAATTTTAAAAGGTGGTATTATTCGATTTGCTTTATTTATGGAAAAAACAAAGGTTTTACTAGATACTAAATCTAGTAAGGTAGATAAATATATAAATAACAGTGATTGGCAAAAAAAATATAATAGTTTGTATCTTGGTAGAGTTCCAAGAGTTAATGGAAGTGTATGGCATATGAACCCACGTTACGTAGTTCACCGATTCGAACAACAGTTACCATTATCTATTCATTTAGTAGATATGAAAAGTTTAAAAGATACATGGGATCCAGTATATACCGGATATCAGATTGAATAAATTTATTAATCATCATCAATTGCTGTTAAATATTCCATACAATATTTAATAAAATCAAAATAATAATACACATTTCCTGCTGGTTGAGTAACTA
>Ga0114925_10001010_pt1 | contig 13457 bp, 15 predicted proteins | sample SumtaG_2_FD_87287 | JGI IMG/M metagenome (GOLD analysis project Ga0114925, IMG submission 87287) | Deep subsurface microbial communities from Indian Ocean to uncover new lineages of life (NeLLi) - Sumatra_00607 metaG | ecosystem: Environmental > Aquatic > Marine > Oceanic > Sediment | place... | reverse complement strand
TGCTTGGGCATGTCGGACAGAGCAGCATGATGTCAGGGAAGACACCAAACCACACAAATCATATTGTGCACTTTAGCAGCAGTCACGTTGGTGGCGTTGTATTTCTTCTGTGTGATGGATCAACACACTTTATTCAGGACGATATTGACTATCCATTATTTAAAGCACTCGGTACGAGAGATGGAGGAGAAGTCGTAAACTTATAAGGGGCCTGACGGAAACCACCACGTTCTCCACCATGCACTATTGGGAGCTCCGGCTTAGGCTGGCGGCTACGATGATAATTCGGCGGGTTGTATCGATTTCTGGAGTTGCAAATCGTACGCAAACAGTACGGATGAAGCGGAATGTCAGTATATGGAGGATTTATATGGAGAATTTTGGATTTTTTGTACACCTGTTGCGGTACGAATCGTCAAAAATGCAGATCAGTTGTCAGCTATGGAATACTCAAAGCAAGAGCGAGACAATCGAAAAAATGCTGGTTTGTCCACTTCATCTTGTCACTATTTTTAGGCACATCTGGAATATTTCTTTGCAATGGCGGGAGTTTTTTCATAACGTAAGATACGTCGGGAGTAGGGTGAGCCATGGAAAGATTTTCTCACATTTGGAAAGCTGCAGTTTCAGTCCTTCTTGGGCTGTCGCTGATTGTTTCCAGCATGGTGGTAGGCATACGACATGAACATCAGGTGTCTGCACCAAGTGTTCATATGCACGAAGACCATAGCCATGGTGTCCATTGCCATAGCGACCACATCCATGGCGAACATTCCTCGCATGGTAGGCCTCATCACAGTCACCAGCATCTGCATTTCGCTGGTCAGGCCGTAGCCGGTGATCATCACCGAAATCAAACAGATGGTTCTATTTCAATTTTTGAAACGTCTGAAACATCGATCAATGCACATCAATCATCACATTGGTCAGTGGTAACATTCCAGATTTCGTCTCCGCTTCCTGGTGTGATGCGAGTGGTTGATTCCTCACTGGGTCTACAACGGAATTACGACTGGATAGTAACACTCTCTAGTAGTGAAAGACCGGCTCCTCCGGTTCCTCCGCCTCGATCTGTCTGTTAACTCGACTTCGCTGAGTATCGCTTGGTGCTAGTCAACACTTTTTGAAGTGTTTCATCCCTTGCACGCTTCAGAGTGGCTTCAATAGAAAGTCAGTGTACCGGCTTTCATCCGCCTGAAACGTATTGGGATTTCATGATCATGATTTGTGTGCGCCTTCGTTTGTGTATTACGGGGAGGCACGCAACAAAATATAAAGACAGACATTCATTTAGGTATTTGGAGAATCTCATGAAAAATCAACTACAAAAAGCATTTACGCTAATAGAACTACTGGTTGTGATAGCAATTATCGGCGTCCTTGTTGGTCTGCTTCTTCCTGCTGTACAACAGGCTAGAGAAGCAGCTCGACGTAGTTCTTGTAAAAACAACCTTAAGCAAATCGGTGTTGGACTTCATAGCTTTGAATCCTCTAACCGTGTGTTGCCACCCGGTTATCTGTATATGAGTGGAACGAAGTATGACGCTCAAGCTAGTGATATCGCTGGTGAGGATGATGCCGCAAACCATTTAGGCTTTGCGTGGGGATTAAAAATCCTTCCAGTCATGGAGCAAACGGGTTTATACGATGCCTTTGAACTTGATGTTCCCTGTTTTGTGCCAGCAAATAAAGCAGCTCGTGAGACATCTGTTGCAACATACCTTTGTCCTTCTGATACATATTCTGCGAATATGCTGGTAGCTCGCGACTCTGGGGGAGCATCACCTACGCCTTCTTACTATGCTGGCTCAAGCTACTGTGCTAACTGGGGCCCGGCAGAAGGACAAGCAAGCAACCCGCAACCAGCCCAGAGTCAATGGGTCAATCTCGATGCTACACCAGGCCCAGAATCGATAGAATCGAACCAGAACTACGATCCTTGTCAGGGAGTTTTCTATCGTAATAGTGAGATAAAATTTCGTGATATCACTGATGGCTTGTCAAAAACACTCGCTATCGGTGAACGCCATAATGGTCCAATCGAAGATGAAAATGGTGATTTGATTACCTCGGGAGCCGGCCACTTGATCTTTGAAAATGCGTGGGCTGCTGCCTGTCGTGATGAGGGTGAACCTGACGATGATCACGGACATATGGTGTTGTTCGACACGGAATTTGCTCCAAACCGTGCTCGTCAGTCTACTGATCCTGGAGTCAACTATGGTCCCGACCGCGGTGTTGTAGCACCTCATCTCGGGACTTCCAATTTCACGCTTTGTGATGGTTCTGTACTGACAATTACTGATAGTATCGACATCGATGTGTATCGTGCCTTGAGCTCTCGTGGTCGTGGGGAAGTTATTAGTAAATTTTAGGGTGCATAATCAGTTTGTTGACTGCCAATCAACAAACTGATTGCTGTGGTATCAAGCATCGAACATTTTCTGGCCATTGCCCCGTGCTGGTGATGTCCAGGCGTACTTTTTATACGTGCTTCTTCTTTCTCACGGAGCTGCATGAAGTATGTATTCGTAGCGTGATCAGCCATTACTTGATGCACTTGTGGAGGGAGAACTGTTTGAGAAGTCATAAAGTTATGAGAGTTCTCACAGGTGACACGTACTCTTAGCCAGAATTCTCAGCTAAAATCTTTAGCAAGTGTTTCTGCATTGCCCGGCAATAACTGCAGCTGCGATAGCAGCAGTTTCGATGCGCAGAATATTTTGACAAAGAGACATTTGTGCGAAGCCAGAAGCATTCGCGGTTCTAATCTCCTCGTCTGTAAAACCACCCTCAGGTCCGATGGCAATGAGTATGTTGTCAATAGGTTTCAAAAGTATTGACTGCATCGGTGTTCCATCTGGACATGCCAGGATACGCAAACTGGCAGATGAGGTTGTGAGAAGATTGTGCAAGGATTGCGGCTGGGTAATTTCGAGAAGTCGGTTGCGTCCTGATTGCTTACAAGACTCAATGACTCCGCGTTGGAGGCGGCTTATTGCTGCAGCAGTCGGTTCGGCAACCGATCGTGTTGTTGTCAGGGGTACGAGGGAATCTGTGCCAAGTTCTGTAATCTTTTCAATTAGCCATTTCTGTCGATCACCCTTCGGTAGGGCTACGGCAAGTGTGATTGTTGGCTTGTTAGAGATAGTTTCCGATTGCTTCTGATCAAGACGTAGCAAGACATGGTTGCGTTGGATAGCTTGAACGGTAGCAGTCCATGATGTGCCTTGTCCGTCAAATAATTCGACAGTATCACCGGTTTTTGCTCGCATAACACGTGCAAGATGACGAGCTTCGTCACCCTCAAGCCGGGCGGTGTCCTCCGTGGGAGTTTGGGAAAGAAAGAAGCGGTGGCTCATAAAACACAATCTCTATGAAGAAAAAATAAAAATAAGTGTCAATTCATCATGACGTAGTCACGTCAAGTTCGTACAACTTGCTCTTATGGTACGTGACAAATGGAACTTTAACGCGAATCCTTTTGAAGCCACTCTTACCCCGGCTTCTTTTTATTGCGGGCAGCCTCAGGAAGAGGTTCTTGCTCGTCTGGAATGGATCTGCAAGGAACGTCAACGTTTTACAATTGTTGTAGGTGTCGAGGGTGTTGGGAAGAGCCATCTATCTACAACGGCACTACGTCGTGTTAGTGGATTAGGCGCTGAAACAGTCTTACTCTCAATGCGGGGTATGCCTGAAGGAGATTGGCTCTCACTTCTCCTCGAAAGGTTTCCATTGGATTATGCGAGTCGTTGTGAGTCGATACCGGATTGGCAAAAATTAGAGAATAGACTGCGTGAAAATAGACTTATGGAACGGGCAACGGTCATTCTTGTAGACGATATTGATCATGCTCCGGCTGATGCTATCGCGGGGCTCGAGCGTCTCGTAACGAGTGCAGAACCGCGGTTTAGTTGGACAACAGTTGTGGGGACTGCAACAACATCTTCGGTAGAAAATATTCCTCCTACACTTCGTAATCAGGCCGCTATGCGTGTCCATCTTGATCCGTGGGACATCGAGGATGTTTCCAGTTTTTTATCGACAGCTATCACACGAGTCGGCGGCGATCCAGCCATTATTCCATCGGCCACGGCAAATACCATCGCTCGGTTTGCTGGAGGACTTCCCCGTCTTGTAAGCCGCTTAACGCATCTCTCCTTAGCTGCAGCTGCCGGGGAAGGTCTTTCGCATGTCGATGCTTCTACAGTTGAGCGAGTCTGGAGAGAACTTTACCCAGAGAACACACCGTACGATTCATTTAACAGAACTGATAGTGCTCATGATGCTGGGTTGGGGCCGACTAGGAGTCGTGTCCGAGCTGTCCGTAAATTATTTGAATAAATAGCGATATTTGCGGGTGCTACTCAAGTCTGTTGTCATTTGGTGAAGATGCACAACAATGAAGAAATTCGTCTTGTTTGTCTTGGAATTTATTTGTGGCAAAACGTGTCTCACCTTCCATGCAGCCACCATCACGCCGCCGCATTGTTGCGGTCTCTCCTGATGATGGTTCAGCAATCGACCTGAAGCAGCCCGAATTTGCTGCACTCCTCGCGTGGTTTATTCCTGGTCTAGGACATTTCTATCAAGGCCGTACCAGAAAAGGTGCGGTTTATATGTCGGTCATTCTGACACTTTTTATCGCTGGCCTGTGGCTGGGTGATGGAAGAGTGGTGTATGCATCATGGCGACCAAACGACACGCGTTGGTGGTTTGTCTGCCAGGCAGGTATTGGAGTTGTTGCAGCGCCGGCTATCATCCAGTCGTTCTCCATAACGGGTGCAGCTCATGAACCATTTTGGCTGGCTGGCTGGATGACGCCGCCGCTTACAGAAGGACAGCTTGTTTCACGTGAATTTGCAGATCGCCTTGCAACAAATGATCCGTACATTTTCGAACAAGACTTTTGGGATCGCCCGCCGTACAAACAGTTTCGAGCTGACCAGATTTCTATGTGGCATCATAAGCTGGGACGTTTTTTTGAACTCGGTACGCTGTATACGGTTCTTGCCGGCATGCTCAATATGCTTGTTATTTATGATGCGTGGGCAGGACCGATGCATCCATTCGTGAAGGAAGAAAAATCACGAGTGAATCTTGATAAAGAGAATAAGGACGATACAGCAGCATGAGTAATGATGGGGTGGATGTAGAAAGTGCCCCAACGATGGTTTTTTCAGGGAGACGAACAATGGATCTAAATAGCAGTATCATGTTTGCTCTCTTTTTGGAAAACATCCCAATGCTCTTTTTCAGCCTGCCACTGATTGTGGCTGCCAGTGTGGTGTTTGCGGCCACGCACCACGAGTCACCGCCGGTGATCTGGAGGGCAACTATTGAATGGGTAATGTGGTTGGTTGGTATTCTCGGCGCTGTGCTTGTCGTGGTCTTCATTTTAAGTCGCTTAGCGTGAAGTCACGTTTGGGGCTTTGTGGCTACGGCATTCTCTTGGATTGCTAGGCGACGTAATTGTCCACAGGCAGCATCAATTCTGGATCCTTTTCGCCTTCGTGTTTGAACGTTGACACCGGCATTACGAAGGATGTCGAGAAAACGCTCGCGAGATTCAGCAGTGGGCTCTTCCCATGGAAGGCCAGCAACAGCGTTGTATGGAATGACATTTACCAGGGCTGCTCGTTTGCCCAGAAAGTGAGCCAATGCTCGAGCATTGTCAGGAGAGTCATTGAGATTCCCGAGTAAGACATATTCAAAAGTAAGACGACGGCCAGACGTTTCCCAATATCGATCTGCTGCCGCGAGTATTGCATCAATACCAATTGATTTATTTACGGGAACAAGCTTTGTGCGTAGGAGATCATCGGCAGCATGGAGAGATACTGCAAGATGATAACCAGGGTTCTCGTGGCAGAGACGGTCTATCGCTGATGGGAGTCCAACAGTTGAAATAGTGATTCTCCGCTGTGAAATCCCAAGCCCATCAGGATTTTGTGCAACTGCAAGAGCAGGTAGGAGGCGATCAAGGTTTGCGAGTGGTTCGCCCATCCCCATGACAACAATATGACTTAACCGTTCGTCTTGTGGTAGTAGACGTGAGAGCCGTAGTAATTGTTCAATGATCTCTCCAGTGGTCAGATTACGGATCACTCCATCGAGACCACTTGCACAAAAGACGCAACCCATGGCGCAGCCCACCTGCGAGGAGATACAAACGGTACGTCGAATTCCATCGCGCAAGAGAACACACTCGATCTGTTGCTTGTCATGCAGTTGCAATAATAACTTTTCTGTTCCATCTTCAGCGACTTGATGACGAGTTACATCAGTCGTCCAAATTTTCATTTCAGACTGTAGTTGCGACCTGAGATCACTCGGTAGATCGGTCATATCTGAGAAAGACTCTGCTCGACGTGCATGGAGCCAGCGATAAATGGCTTTTGCCCTCCATGCTGGCTGGCCAGCATGGGAAAGCCATGCCGGAAGATCGAACTGTGGATCAAGCACATGAGGTTGGCTGTCCGGCTGGGATGGTACCGTTGTGGGTAGGGTGGTTTTGAGTGGCATGAGTCATTTCCGGTGAAAGACCGACTGGCGTGAGGTCGGATAAGCATGTAAAGTGCTATTCAAAGGGAGTACATTCTCCGTCGTTTTCTATCCATTTAAAGAATACTAATCGTCGCTAATGAGCCAGCAGCAATTTGAAGAACGAACCAAGTGGGTTTATGACAAACAGGCTTTTCCAGTCTGGAATGAGTCGTTTGACAAAGATGACCGTACTGAGATGATTCGAGAAGATCTTTGGGCGGGTCGTAGTATTGCAATTCTGCTGGCCTCTCTGGTCGCAATTGGTCTGATTCTAGCTGGCGTTACTATTAATTTTGTAATGAACTGGCAATAGTCGTATTTCAGAATTGGAAGGAAATCTTCTTTTTCTTCCTGCCAGACTCTTGATGTCCTATCATGTTGCCGCTCTGGAACAGGGATATATTCATTATTTATCCTACATGACAATTCAAACTTATTGATAAAATTGTGAAGGTGCACAAACAGAGAAGCAGAGAAGTTATTGCAATTTTTCTGGTGCGCGTCGGTGAATACTATGGAGCATCAGAAAATACAGGCAGGCTCAGTAAATGAATTGGTGCTTCATGCGCCTGCTAAGTTAAATCTCTCGTTGGCGGTTCTTGATCGTCGTCAGGATGGTTTCCATGAGATCGAGAGTCTTATGGTCCCGGTTTCTGTTTCTGATCAGCTCCATGTGTGTCGAGCACCAGCCGGTGTGTTTTCGCTTGAAGTTACTTTTGCTGGAAAACTCGGATGCGATCCCGGTCAGTCTCTTGCTCGTGATGTTCCTGACGATGGAAGCAACCTGGTGCTCCGTGCAGCTCGTCTGCTTGCTGAGCGAACAAATTGTGACGCGGGTCTTACGATTCGTCTCAGTAAGCACATTCCATCTGGTGCTGGTCTCGGTGGGGGATCGAGTGACGCTGCAGCAACTTTTGTTGCGGCAGCAAAACTTTGGAATCTCGATTGGTCGTTGGATCAGCTTGCTACGTTGTCTGCAGAGCTAGGCAGTGACATTCCCTGGTTTTTTGCAGGAATGGCGGGTGTTGTTGGTGGACGAGGTGAGCAGGTTGTGCCGGTCGAAGGTATTCCTGCATATGATGTTGTGATTGCATGTCCATCAGAAGGCCTCTCTACAGCGCATGTATATGCGGCGTGTAAGCCCGAGGCTCATCGTCGCGATGAAGCCTCATCTCTAGCTACAGTCTTGCAGTCGGGCTTACTCCGCCAGGCTCTTCCGCTTATGCATAACAGTCTTCAGCAACCAGCCCAACAACTTGCACCAGCGGTGGATCAATTGCTTTCTGATATGGTGGCGGCAGATGCGTTTCATCCAATCCTTACCGGGAGTGGGAGTGCCTGTTTTAGTTTGTGCCGAACAACACATGAAGCGAAGCAGTTGGCTACGAGTCTCGAAGCTGCTGGATGGCCTTATGTAGTTGCCACTCGGCTCGTGCCTGGGTGACTTGGTTATCACTCTTGGTAATTTTGGAATAACATGATGTAATACTGAGGCGGGGATGGTGGTGATATGGCCAATGGGGAAATGCCATGGAAATCACTGAGGTCAGAATCAAGCTTGTTGAGAAGACAGCTGAAAGGCTCATGGCTTTCTGCTCTATCACCATTGATGGTGCATTCGTCATTCGTGATTTGAAGTTGATTGGTGGTCCCCATGGTCTGTTTGTGGCAATGCCGAGTCGGAAGTTATGTGCCCATTGCAGGAAATGTAGTTCTAAGAATCCGCTGAAAGCCAGTTTTTGTAACACCTGTGGACACCAGATGCAGAGCCAATATCTTCCTTGTGATAAAGATGGTCGTGTGCGCCTTTATGCGGATATTGCACATCCAATCAATACAGAATGCCGTGAACTGATTCAGGATCGAGTGATGGCTGAATATGAAGCCGAATTAATCAGGGCACAAAAGCCTGGGTATGCGTCACGGTATGAAGACTTTGGAGACGAGTAGCAAATAATAAAGTTCGTGTTCAATCGTCTTGCCTGACAAGGGCATGGAAACGATCCTTAAGCTTTCGTGTGATAGAACCGGGAGTGCCTTCGCCAACTGTGCGTCCATCAATCTCTACAACAGGCATGACTTCAGCTGCTGTTCCAGTTAGAAAACATTCTTCAGCCGTATACAGATCGTGTCGTGTCAGCGTGGTCTCTCGGCAATCAATACCTTCTTTTTCTGCTAACTCAATAACAGCTGCCCGAGTGATACCCTCAAGAATACCTGCGTCGGGAGGTGGAGTAAGTAATCGCTCGCTTCTAACAACGAACACATTATCTCCAGTGCATTCAGCAACTTCTCCCTTGTGATTCAGCATGAGCGCCTCGACACAGCCAGCCTGCAGCCCCTCAAGCTTGGCCATGATATTATTCAAGTAATTCAGAGATTTGATTCGAGGAGAGAGTGCCGCTGTTTGAATCCTTTGTGTTGCAGCGGTTACGATTCGAAGCCCGTGTTCATAGTATTCCTTTGGATACAAACTAATTGTATCGGCAATAACAATTATCTGTGGATTGCTACATTTGTTCGGATCGAGCCCAAGCGTCCCAGCACCACGAGTGACAACCAGTCGGATGTAGCCGTCTTCCAGATCGTTTGCGGCGAGTGTATCGAGTACTGCTCGTGCCATGCGATCTTTGCTCATTGGAATCTCGAGACAGATTGCTCGGGCACTCGCCCATAGTCGATCAAGGTGAGCGTTCAAACGAAAGACCCGACCCGAGTAGCTACGGAGTCCTTCAAAAACACCATCTCCGTAAAGAAGTCCATGATCAAAAACACTGACACGAGCTTGCTCTTCAGGGACGAGACAATCATTCATGAAGATGGTTCGAGACATTTGTTTCAGGTCCTTTTGGAAGATTTTCGAGTCAATCAGGCTGCTGATCCGGTTGCTCCGTGATTCATCATATCAACGGTCCCGGCAGCAAGCCGAACAATGCCGCGAGCCTGGCTGGCGATATCAGCATCATGTGTGACGAGCACTATAGAGAGCCCATTGTCACGGTTCAACTCTGCAAGCGCTTCAATGATACCAGCACCACTTTCTTCATCGAGGTTGCCTGTGGGTTCGTCAGCAAGCAAGACCCGTGGCTTAGTTATTAAAGCTCGGGCAATGGCGACTCGTTGCATCTCGCCACCAGACAGCTGCCGTGGTCGATGATGAAGCCTGTCGCTTAGGCCAAATCGATCGAGAAGCTCTTCGGCCTCCTTTTGTGCTTCTTGCTTGTGCGAGAACCAATCGAATATGCCATGCCGAATAAGTAGCGGCGCGAGCACATTTTCCAAAGCGGTTAATTCAGGAAGTAAATGGTATGCCTGAAAGACCATGCCAATTGAGTTGTTTCGGAGTCGGTCTTTCTCCCAAACCGAAAGATTGTCTATTCGCTGCCCATCGAGCCACACCTCACCGCGATCAGGAGCATCAAGGAGTCCCATGACGTGCAGAAGCGTGCTTTTTCCAGATCCGCTTTGGCCGACCACGGCGAGAAAGCCACCCTGCTCGAGTAGAAAGTCAACACCTCGAAGAACCTCGAGGGTGGTTGTTCCGGACTGATACTGCTTATATATCTGCCGAGTTTCCAGCATCGGAGTGATATTCGATGGTATTTCTAAATCAGTCATGTCGTAAAGCCTCAACTGCATGGAGGCGAGCTGCTCGTACAGCAGGTAGAACGCTTGAACCAATAGCAATAGTCACGGCGCCGACAATAATCCAGCTTATCGTCACGGGGTCAATGATCGTTGGTATCTGAAAAAAATAGTAAATGGATGGGTCAAATACCCTTGATCCAGTACACCACTCGACCGCTTGTCGTATTTGATTGATGTTCTGAGTGATCCCAACACCAAGAACAAGACCAGCACCGGCACCAACAAGACCGAGGAAAAGCCCGTACCCCAGAAAAATGCCAGCAATTCCGGAAGACCTTGCTCCAAGGGCTTTCAGGATTCCAATATCACGTGTTTTTTCAACAACAATCATAAAAAAGATTGCAAGAATACCGAATCCTGCAACGGCGATAATAAGAAAGAGCAGGATGTTGAGAACAGCCATCTCCATATCAACTGCTGATAAAAGTGGCCCTTGTTTATCTTTCCATGTTGCAATTGCATAAAGATCTGCAGGGAAAACGTCTCGTAGCCGATCTCGGACCTCATTCAATTGTGCACCTGGTTTCAGCCGAATCTGAATGGAATTCACGCTAGGAATGCCAGTTTGCGGATCAATCATTCCTCGCATGCGCTGAAGTGCATCAATGGGTACAAAAACAAAGTTTGAGTCGTATTCACTCATTTTACTTTCGTAAAAATCAACAATTGTGAAATTATCACTGACAGCTTTCGGTGGTGTGCCAGCCGTTGGGAACGTTATCTTGACATCATCACCTGGCAGAGAAAGGAATTGATCAACTCCTTGACGGTTCCGGAAGCTTGCCAAGCCAATACCCGGTACAATACCGGTGAACTGTTCTTTTGTCAGATCCATAACATGACCTTGGTTGGGCCGAGCTTTCTGAAATGGATTTGTTCGCTTTTCGTTCGTGTCGACTGTCTCAGAAGATATTTCAGAAGAGTTGCCATCAGGACTGGTTGCGGCAAGCACGGCGTCAACCTGCTGATCGACAGATCGTGCGGCAGAGTTCTCTGTCGATTTTTTTGAATCAAGCCGCTCTTTCCAGAGACGTTCCCGATTCACTCGCATCCGACGGTGTGGCCAGCCGGCATGCTCAAGAGCAGGTCTTGTTGGAGTCTCGGTTGGATTCTGGCTATCAATCGTGTCGTAACCACCTTCTCGTAGATCGAAAGAAAGCTGTTGTCGGTTCGCTGGGTGCTGAAGATATCTACTAAAGTCACTCACTTGCGCGTGGGTATTCGGGTCGATTCCTATAAACATGACTTGCCGTGTAACCCATTGGCCACGGACCTGAAAATTGAGCATGGCTGGTACAGCTACCGTTGGAGTCATGCCGGCTATCTGATCACCAGCAGCTCGTTTGATTTCATCAATGTGCCATTGTGGATCCTGAAAGCCAGAGAGAGAGTGGCTTTCAAAAATAATGTCAGAAAGAATTCCGTGGATACGAGTTTGCATCTCATTGGAAAAACCTGCCATGACGGCATTGACTACGATCATTGTTGCTACACCAAGCGTCACGCTTATGACGCTTGCCAGTGCAATCCATCGCGTACGAAGATATCGCCAACAAAGAAGGAGTTTGTACATATCGTCAATCGCAGCATTAGCTGCCAGTGTGGGGACGATGAATTGGGAATAGGATGACATCACGGATTGAACTGGCCTGTGTCAAGAACATCACAAGACGATCAATTCCGATACCGAGGCCACCGGCTGGCGGCATGCCGTGTCGAAGTGATTTAATGAAGTCGTGGTCCATTCGGGCCATCGATTCATCATCAGAAAGGCCGGCTAATTGTGTCCGGAAGAGCTCTTCCTGAAGATCAGGATCATTGAGCTCTGTGTATGCATTTGCCAACTCCATGCCAGCAACATAGAGCTCAAATCGTTCAGCAATCTCCGGGGCATCACTTTTTCTCTTGGTCAGTGGGCAGACAGCAGCTGGATAATCAATGACGAAGATTGGACCAGAGAGCGTCTTTTCTACAGTTTCTTCAAACAGTTCACTCTTGATGACATCTGGGTGTCTGCCTGCTGTTTCAATCTCGTGCTTTGATGCCGCACTTGCCACGCTTGCTGGATCGTCAGGGTCACAGCCAGTGACCTCAGCGAGCAGGTCATCGTATCGCTTTCGAGGGAACGGTGGCTTTAGGCTGACGTCGTGCCCCATCCAGGTGAATGTCTCTGGCGTGCCTGCTGCCTTAGCAGCAGAAATGAGTATCGCTTCTGTGAGATCCATCATCGAGGCGTAATCTCCATACGCTTCATATGCCTCCATCATGGTGAATTCAGGATTGTGACGAGGACTTATTCCTTCATTGCGATAGACACGACCGAGCTCAAAGACTCGCTCCATACCACCAACAAGCAATCGTTTGAGGTGGAGTTCCAAAGCGATTCGCATCACCAGTGGCATGTCGAGCGCATTGTGATGAGTTTTGAAAGGACGAGCTGCAGCGCCACCAGCGGTTTCTTGAAGGGTCGGCCCTTCTACTTCCAAGTAACCACGGTCAGTAAGGACCCGCCGTATTGACTCGATGATTCGGCTTCGAGCAACAAATCTGTCGCGTACACCCTCTCCATGAATAAGATCGAGATAACGCATCCGTTGACGCAGTTCTGGATCAACAAGGCCATGGTATTTATCTGGAGGTGTTTCCAGTGACTTTGTAAGGAATGTCAGACTACTGGCAAAGATTGTCATTTCACCAGAGTTTGAATAACCAAGTCTGCCCTCGACTCCGATAATATCACCAAGATCAAGGCAGCTCACGACTGGCCAGATCTCTGGGCCGACCTGCTTTTTACCAATCATGACCTGTAAGCGGCCAGTGCGATCAACCAGATCAAGAAATACCAAGCGACCAGCATTACGGAGCAACATGATTCGACCCGCAACGCGAACGGTTGGTCCATCATCAGCATCCTGAGCAATGGATTCTCCCTCTTTTCGGACTGATGCCACAGCTTGGGAATGGTCAAATCGACTCCCCCATGGATCTATTCCAAGCTCCTGAAGTTTTGCCAGTTTATCTCGACGTGCCTGAAGAAGAGCAGTGACAGTGGACGAAGGCTGATCGGTTTCAATTGGTGACGGAGAAGACATCTGTCGGTTCTAGGGTTTAAGAGGAGACGAAAGACTTTCAAAATTGGAAAAACTCATTGTCTGCTTTTCTGAGAAATTTCGAAAGGGCAGGCATTCTAGAGAGAAGCGATAGCCGGTCTCTAGTCGAATACAAGGCATTCAGGGTACAACCCAGACCGTTAAACCAGACCG
>Ga0114925_10001009_pt1 | contig 13460 bp, 12 predicted proteins | sample SumtaG_2_FD_87287 | JGI IMG/M metagenome (GOLD analysis project Ga0114925, IMG submission 87287) | Deep subsurface microbial communities from Indian Ocean to uncover new lineages of life (NeLLi) - Sumatra_00607 metaG | ecosystem: Environmental > Aquatic > Marine > Oceanic > Sediment | place... | reverse complement strand
TCCCTAACGTAATATCTAGGACATCTCCTGGTTCCTATTGGAATAACGGCAGTATTATTTTTTATACACTTAGGTGGACATGGTCCTATAGTAATACATCTTTTCATCTTTATCAATAGTAACATTTTATTTTGCATTGATTATACTCTCTAAATCTACCTTAATATCCATCATTCCAGTACCAAAACCACCGCGGTTGCCGCACACTATCGCCGAAGAAACAGACTTTATATTATCGGTTTCGCCGTTTGTAGCTGATCGAACAAATTGATCAACTGTCTCTTCAAATGAGCTCTTTGAAATAGTTCCTATCTTTTCTTTTCTCATTGTATACCTGGAAATTGAAGCAATTGTACCACCGAAGGTCATTCGACTCACCAGTACAGAAATATGACATTTACTGACTTCCACTATATTAGCAAATTCCTCCATTAAGTATTCCTTAGTTGCTTCTATTCCAAGAACAGTATTTATCTCCCATATATTGTTTGATATGGTGTTAACTTTATCCACAAATGGTAGTAACAGCACATCGATAAAGTTGCTTCCGTCTGTATCTACTAGCCATCTGCCTTCACTTTTGTAGAAGTACATGTTAGTTATTTCGTTTATACCCGCCACAACGGTTTTTTTAAGAACGGGTTCAACTGTCTCCTCTAAATAAATTTGACAACAGTTATCCTCGTTTATATATAACAAACTAGTGTCCATCTTAATTTCAGTGCAGTCGAAGTAAATGAGTAACTCACCAATGGTCTCAGGAGAGAAGACGCAGTATGAATCAGAGAATTCTTCGTGTATTCTTGATACAACGTCTTCGACTTTTAGCCTGTACTTGAAGAGTTTATCCATATCCAAATATATTTTAACACAATTGTCATATGGTCCAAAGTCCTTGTACCAAAGCTCATTTTCATACAGAACCTTGAAACTTTCAAACCACTTTTCATCTTTGTGATCAAGCAATACTTGAATGTCTGTACTTATATCATCAACTGTTAACTGTACTAAGCTAGAGCCTATTGTTGCTTTAGTCTCTTCAAGTGAGTCAGGATTTCCTTCCAAGTATATTTTGCAGCTTGGTCCCTTCGGTTCCTTCGTTGCATTAAGTAGCTCCTGAAATCTAGGAACGCCGGTAAGAACCTGTGATTCAGCCTGACCTGCCCTATGGAACGTATTCAAAGTGGACTGTGTATTTTTCTGTCCTATGCTTTGAGCGCATATAATACCTACACTTTCACCTGGGGTTACTAAAGAATCAAAGAAATTTTTCTTTAAACACTTCTTCAATTCTGGTATCATTTCGGGATAAATTTTCTGTGATTTCAACTGCTTTTTTAACTTGTCTCTGTGTATTTTATGCAGTGAGTCGGCACAACCTTTAGGTATCAGCTTGTTAGGCTGTAAAAAATCTAGTATGTCATTAATATCATCTGTAGTCAACTTAATCATTTCCATATAGAAAACGAAAAAGGGGCAAATTTTTCAATTTTATTTTTACTTAAAAACTTGTATAAGATGATAAACAGATGTCGTACGCAAAATATAAAGATCTTGGTTCAAAAAATGACACCAAGCCTGTCTCTTCCAAGAAAAGACCTTCTATTTCAGAAAACTACAAACCTAGACAGCAATCAACCAACTCTCAAATGGCTTCTACTCCGGCAAACCGATCACAACTTGGACTTCAATCTGGTCAGACTATGATGGGTGCGCCACAAATGATGTCTTCTCCACAGCAGCAAATGTCGCAGCCAATGATGATGGGATCTCCGCAACCAATGATGACTCAGCCAATGACCCAGCCAATGATGATGGGTTCCCCACAACCTGTTATGAACCACCAACCCGTACAGCCAATGATGGTTCCACAGCAACCCATTCCACAGCAGCCTATTCCGCAACAGCCTATTCCGCAGCAGCCTATTCCGCAGCAACAGTTAGTATCTGGTACTGGCGGCTCATACAAAATTTCAAGCGACGCTGATAAGAACAATCTCATAGCGTCAAATAAACTGGCAGTAGTTTATGTTTGGGGAACTTTTTGTGGTCCATGTAAACAAATTGCTCCGGTATATGAAGAGCTTGCCAACAAACACAACAACCCAGGAAGCGTTATTCTTGCGAAAGAAGATGTGGCTTTGAAAATAACTCCAAACATTAGGGGAGTCCCTACTTTCCAGTTCTTCTTAAATGGCAAACTAGTGGATCAAATTGTCGGAGCTGACACTGTTTCTCTATCCAACAAGATTGTACAATATAGCAACTGATTCCATTCTATTTTATAATTAAAATAGAATTAAATTAAATGTACATTAAATTGAAATTACGCTCTCTTTCCAGTTTTTTTCCATTGGCTTTGAATTTCACTTTTTTTTTCATGTCTTCTGGTTTATTGTAATACGTAGCAGGTCCGTTTTCAAAATTTTCGCAAACAGCTTGGGAGTATACCATATTGTCATAATGAGTATCAGCCGAAAAAGAATAATCAGTGTTTGCACCTCCAACTCCAGCGACGTTGTTGTAGTTTACTACCTCAATAGTAGATTGTATAGGTACTTGAGGTACCATATTAGCGTAGAGTGTCTCGCCTGGAAAGGTATAATTAGTGTTCGCACCACCAACTCCAGCAACAGTAGTGTAGTCAACAGGAGGTGACAAATTAAGAACTCGATTGCTATCATATACCATGTTTTCGTAATGGTTATCTCCAGAAAAACGGTGAATATCAGTTGTATCCCCAACACCAGCTAAAGCAGCTTGAGTTCTAAATCTGCTTTGTAGAGCTCTCAAACCAGGCTGGGTGTAAAGATAACTAATTGATTCAGATGGGTTACAATTACCCATACTTTGATTGTAAGAATTGAATTGAATTTGCTTACTCACTCCTATATCATATTGTCTGTCAAAATTTGGCATCATTTTATTTATACGCATTTATTTTATTTTTAATTAAACTTCTTGGTCTTTGTTCTAGAAGAACTGGTTTAGATCTATATTGTTTTTCATATAGACTATAAAGTCCTGTGTTCTTGTCCCACTCGTGTATGTACTGAACTTTGTTTTTGGTTTCGAACAAAGTAGTTTTGTTGCTTTTGTCACATGGCAATCTTCCATATAAGTACACATCCCTGAAAATATACCCTTTGTTATTAGGCATTTTGTTTAGTTTTTGTAACAAGTATCCGGGTATGCTTTTCTCAACTTTGAAGAAATATTTCTGATAATAGTTTTTATTTTTCTCTTCATACCTTTCTTCTCGTTGGATGCTTCTTGTTTTGTTGTAATAGTCCATAGACTTTTTCTTACGCTCCGCCTTGTCTTTTTCAATGAGTTCCTTCTTTTTTTTCTTCAAAGCTTTCTTTTCTTCCACCAATTCGTTATTCTTTCTAGCACTTTCGGATATTTCTTCGTCCAACTTACCAGCATTTATCAGGTCTACTCTTTCATACAAGGATCGTATATCTTCTTCTAGTTTTTCCGCTTCTTCCTTAAGCACCGGAATCTTGGATAGGTTCTTTTCACTCTGACTAAAACGCAAAATGGCCTGTTTCTTGTTTTTTAGGTAGCTCTTCATTTCAATAAGCTTAGCGTGTATGCTATTCTTTTCGGAAATTCGTAGTTGTCTAATATTTGATTTACTCATTTTGTTTATATGTTAAGAAACGAATAAAAAATCATTTTTTAAAAACGATTTTAAACGATGCAAAAGAAGAGGATAACATATGTCAGAAGTAAAAACGCTGCAAAAAATTTGCTATGAGAGTTTAGGGATTAGTATCACAAAGGCTCCACCTCTAATACAGGAAAATATATTCAAGTTGTCAAAAGCAGCTTACCTGAAACAGGTTAGAAAAGAAATAAAGGAAGAAATCAAGGAAGACCTTCGAACTGAACTATTGGAAGAGATGTTAGAAGATTACTTAAATGTAATTCCTGAGCTAGTCGAGAAAGCAAGTTCTTGGATGATAGAGTATGACTATAAGTTTGAAGATTCACGAGCATTACTAGAGTACTTCTACAAAGTTGACCCAGAAATCGCACATTTGGCAGCAAAATGTGCCGAGTCTGCTTGTGAAAAACTCAAAGAAAAAAAATACTGTTGTTCGCGAAACTCTGTTTATGATACCTATTCGTATGATTATGATTATGATTATTACGACGACGAAGAATAATTATAAATAAAAAAAATACTTAATATAAAATGGGAAATGTTTTAGCAATTGTTTCTTTCGTAGTAGCTACGATTTGTATTGCTCTTGGTGGCTTTATGTTATACAGATACTGGAAGTTTGTGGATAAGGCCACCGGTACGATTACGATTGGTAGCAACGGAACGTATACATACGTAAGTAACGGTAACACGTATATTGTAGAGAAGAATCTTGGTTTTCTAAATTTGGAGGAGAACAAGAGTTATACCATAATGTTAAATAAGGAAGATAAGACGGCGTATGTATTACCGTTTGATATCCTCGATTATAGATACATAGCTTGGGGGTTGATACTAATAGGAGTAATTGCGTTGCTTCTAGGTATCATTGCTTTAGTTACGAAATCAGAAAAAGATAAGAAAGAGAAAGAAAAACAAAATCAAGAAGCTGCTAAATATGTAGTCGTAAACCCCGCTACAAATCCAAATGTTAATCTTGTGGCACCGGTCGTTCCAATGGACGGTTCTTCTTGTGGTATGGACGGACACTCGTATAATGAATACGTTTATAACGGTGATGGATCGTGCGGAGGAGACCATGGAATAGACTATTCTATTTACGGAATTTAATATTTTTCATTTATATATAAATGAAAAACTCCAATACAAACAAATATATTGTGGTGATTGTTCTCGTCATTCTTGTTGCTGCTGTCATATATACTGCAAGCACAATGAAAAACAATAATAAAACTTCACTCTCCTCTGTTAATAATCAAACGTGTAACTCATTAATTTCTGTAGAAGATTTTGAGGACTTGAAAGTATATTGGAACAACAAAGTCATACCGGGTTTCTTCACTGTGTACTACGATGGTTACGATTATACAATCGGATTTGTTAGCAGTTACACGGACACATTCAGATTTGAATTGAGGCATTCAAAAGATGACAATACTTTCACTTTTACTAGTGTCAGCGGCGATTGGTTGGAATACGTCTTCGGCAGAGTCATAAAATACCAACCCATAGATTTGCCAAACTTCGGACAAAAAGGAGAAAAGCTCGAGTATATAGATGGTGTGTACAAATCAAAAGACAAGAACTCTATTCAGCTTTTCCTCCCCGATAAATGCCAACCCCAGAAAACTGCAGTTGGAAAAGTGAGATATAAAGCAAACTATAATCTTTCTACAACCGCTGAAAAGGATAATACTCTTACTTACTGCCTAACTTCAGTAATCCCAACTTTTTTCAATTCCGATAGTATATCAAGAGTAGTTTCTATAGGAAAAGGATTCACCGATGCAAGTTGTATAACTGAGTGGACAGTTGACAACATGGTAAAAACGATCGATTCCGGATACCCTCAAAATCAGTTATGGTCTTTCAGGAAGTGGAATGCAGAATCTAATACTTTCGTTGAAAGTACTGATAGTGTAAAATATGGGGACACGATAAGAATCAAAACATCTACTTTGTCTAGAGACAGTAAGTGCAAAGACAAATATCTCACAGGGGGTAGGGGCGTTCCGGCATGTAGTTTTGTCACTTTGGATGAGGTAGACAGTGCAGTGTCATATTTTACTGTTACTTCACCTCTTGGTGATTTCAGCGGAGAACCAGTAGCTTTGGGCGAGCCATTGAAGTTTCTCTTCAAAGAAGACCTTGCTCTATACGGGTCTATGCCTACCTCCACATCTATAGATATCAAAGGAAATATTAGTACATTTGACGGAAACTTTGACGTCTATACATGGGAAAACGATAGATGGTTCAGCCCAGAGCACACTTGGCTCGTAAAAACTCCCCAGTAATAGATATTCAATTTTATAACTAATTCAGTTATAAAAAGAAACTAAGTCGGATCAATATGCACGAACGGGGAATCGAACCCCGGACAAATCCTTGGAAGGGATTTATGTTACCACTACACCACTCGTGCTAAATAACAATTTCAAGTCTTTAAGTAGATATTTCTCTCAGTACTTAATATCAAAAACCTCGTATATTTTACGATTCAAGTAATCATATGTCCTTGGTGCTTTTATGTGTAACTTAGCTAGACCATTTCCAAAGCCAGTTTCAGGCAAAATTATAGCGTCGTAACTTTTTGAAGCTGTCATTATGTTAAGGATTGCTACATCGATTTTCTCTTGGTTAAGAGCATATTCTTTATCAGTGTAGAAAGATCCTGGTCTGTTGTTAGGGAACTTCTTAGTTGGTATACCCATACTGTTACTACAATTCCTTATGACTGCTTGACCACCGATTCCTCTTTTGGCGTCATTATCTCCAAAAATAAACAGGAAATTTTTATTTTCGTTTGCTGTTGTTCTATTCCAGAAACCCTTATGAATCAATACCCTTATTCTGCGCATTTGAAATGGTTTTTCTTCTTATCAAAAATATCATTTTTTCCTAAAAAGAAAAACTTATTAAATAAAATGCCCTTCGATTTAAAATCGCCCGGAACTACAAGTTCGTGTACAATGAATACAGTCAATAGGAGCAAATACATAAAGAGCTTAAACAGTATTGATAAGCAACTAGTTAAATTACAAGTAGAAATACTTCAGCAGACAGACAAGCTCAATGACCTCTTGGAAGACTTGAAGAAAGGAGTCTTCATACAATTGATTGGGACTTACCCCCTAGGTACTCCCGTGTTACCAGAACCTTCAAGTTTATCACCAGGTTCTTTTTTCTTAATTACGTCGCAGGTTTCTATTGAAGGAGTGACATACGAAGCTGGAGATTTGGCACTAGCTGTTCCAGAAGAAAATCGTTATGTTAAAGTAGACAGACAAGCACTGGTAGTAGGTACAGACTTATCTCTTCCCTCCAGCGGGCAAACTAACAATTCTCTTTTTCTTAATTCTAATACAGGTCAAGGTGTAACCTTTACCTCTGCCACTGAGGAAGTTGCAGGACTAATGAGTGGATCTAGTTTCTCGAAGCTGCTATCAATAGAAGAAGGAGCAGAAGTAAATGAAAACACAAATTTGGGAATAGAAATCCTACCCAATAGGGTGAATATTAGTAGCTCCACTGGAACAGGTGTAACACTCCCTGAATCGAACTTAACAAATTCTGGAGTGATGTCTAACGTCGACAAAGCAAAATTAAATTCAATTGAAGAAGGAGCGACAAAAGAAACGAACATAAGCATTGACCAAACAGCAGAACGAGTTTACGTTAACAGTAGCAATGGTGAAGACGGAGAAATTCTGGCTGCATTGACTAACAGAGCTGGAATAATGACAGGTCAAGATAAATCTCAACTGGAAACTGTGATTGCAGACGTTACGACTATTCAAAACTTGAGAGGACAACCATCAGGTTATGCAAGTCTAAACGAAAACGGAAAAATACCGTTAGATGAGTTACAAATAACTGAATTAAATTTTAGAGGTGAGTATAATGTTCCCACAAATTCACCAGTGGATTTGGTGACATCGGTTCCTGTTGGTACAACAAAAGGTGACTTTTGGCTAATTACACAAGGAGGAAACGCTCAACTTTTTGGAATGGCTAGTTCTGTAGAGTGGCTTATTGGGTATCACGCAGTATATGATGGAACAAAAATACTAAGACTGCAAACAGAAACAGTGGGTACTAACTTGTCCATTTCCGACAATACTCCTAGTAGTCTCAGTATTAAGTCAAGCACAGGTAATGACGTAACCATTAGTGGAACAACTGATACAAATGCCGGCTTGTTTACCTCTAGCTATAAAATAAAGCTAGACGGGATTTCCGATGATGCGACTAAGGAAACTAATCTCTCTACGACGTTGAACACCGTGGAGGTTGTAATTAACTCTGATACTGGCACTAATGCCACGGTTCCTTCGGCAACTGTCACAGACGCTGGAGTATTATCTGCTAACGACAAGATCAAACTTGATAGTATTCAACAGGGAGCTGAGGTAAATGTGAACACCGACTTGGGAATAACAACTTCGGCTTCGGATGCTACTATTACAAGCTCGACCGGAAACAACGTTACAATACCAGCAGCTAACACTTCTCAAGCTGGACTGTTGACTTCTTCCGATAAATCAAAACTTAACAGTGTAGCCAACGGAGCACAGGTGAATGTAAATACCAACCTAGCGATAACGACCAGCAATACCACAGCAACTATAAGCAGTTCGACAGGCAACAATGCTATTATGCCCGCTGCAACGACTTCAGACGCTGGGTTGCTTACCTCATCTGACAAAACAAAACTTAATGGTATAGCAAACGGTGCAGAGGTCAACCTTCCAACTAATCTCGGAGTCACTACGACGACTACAACAGCAACAGTAAGTAGTTCTACTGGCGACGATGCCATAATACCAGCAGCAACTACATCAGATGCGGGCTTGCTTAGCTCATCTGACAAAGGAAAACTTAATGGTATCGCCAGCGGAGCACAGGTGAATCTTCCAACAAATCTAGGAATCACAACGACGACTACCACAGCAACAGTAACTAGTTCTACAGGTAATGACGTAGTTATACCCGGTGCTACTACTAGCAAAGCTGGCTTATTAAGTTCGGCTGATAAAACCACCCTTAACGGTTTATCTGGATCGTCTATACCAGTTGGAGTGATATTACCTTATGGGGGGTCGAGTACTCCATCCGGCTGGCTATTGTGCAATGGTAGTTCTATCTCGTCATCGTATAGTGTTCTTCGAAGCATATACGGAAACAACACACCTGATTTGAGAGGAAGGTTTTTGGGAGGAGCCGGAGGTACGGGTCTGAATGTACTGAGAACAATGTATGGACAGTTAACAGCTAGACCTACTGTTCCTTTCAAGTCTACAAGATCTATTCCTAATGGAGGCACCAGAACTTTTGGAGCTGCTGGAAGCAAAAATGCTTATAGTGATGCAGCATCGCAAGTAACTATAGATCTCGGTGGAGATGCTTACACACGACCACCTACTTATGCCATTAACTGGATAGTCAAGCACGATTAGGTGCCCTAAGTTTATATAAAATATATTTTATATAAAAACATTAAATTGTGTAATCTATTACTTTAAGCATTCCCTGATTGGATTATATCTCTTATTATTCAACGCATTACGCATTATGTGCAAAGAGTCTATTTTTTCTCCACTTGTCAAACTCTCCAAAATAGCCGGGCTGAAACCACTTACTAAACAGGTACCGTCGTGTCTTGTTGTAGCTGGAAAGTCATCTGTTTCACCTGCCACATTCCAAAACACAAGTTCTGGTCTTTTGTATTTCTTGTTTTCCTCTTCTTCGTACATTTTTACAATAGCTTCCAAATTGGTCATGTTACGATCGGCCTTATCAAACTGCATATCTGATACTATAATAACTTTTTCTGGAGCTTCCTCAGGAGGTAATTCGCAGTCTTTACATTTGTTCAGTATCAACTTGAACACCTCCAGCAAATTGGTTGTACCACCCCAAGCAATATCTTTAATGTAATTATATTTATCATAAATATCACCATCTGGAATTTCAAAAAAAGCTGGTTCAGTGCTGAAAGATATCACTAAGTTATGGAAGTCTCCTTCAACTGCATTAGAAATAATCAACCCTAACGCTATTGAATTATGTAAGGGCAAGCAGTTGTTCATATTCATACTAGTGGAAACATCAGCAACAACTACTGTTTTATTCAATTTTCCCAATTTCTTAGCATCAGCCTCAAGTACTTTCCATTGAGCTACGGCAAGCTCGTCTTTAATCCATAGATTTTCGCTTATATTTCTTATAATTTCGTAAGGGTACAATTGCCTCGCGTTCACTTTAGTTTCACCAGATTCCAACCCTTCCTTCCACTTATTGTAACTTTCAGGAACATTTCTTTCGAAAGCCGCTTTCAGTTTATTCATAGCACAAGAAGGAACTGTATTAAAGTCTATTTCATCCCATCTTCCGCTACACATGAGAGTCTCTACAACTTTCAAGTATGAACGCAACGGTGATATGTATTTCTTTCTGTAGGTACTCTTCTTGATGTCCATGAAGCTACATATCTTTTCCACTAAATTATACTTTTTATCCATTGAATCGCCCTCTGTAGGCATCCATTTTGAAAGCAAACTTACTGTCTTTCCTTCATTCATCTTGTCGAAGTCTTCCAAAGTCTGTTTCTTAATTATTTCTAAAATCAAAATTTCGGCTTCACGTGGTATACCCGCAGTTAGTAAATATAACAAGTCGTCATATCTTCCATAATCTGGTATCAAATGTAACACCTTAGAAAATGTATCCGGGTACTCAACAGCTAAGTAACTAAATAAGAGTCTTCCATTATGTCTCTCACCTTTCCCTCCTCGACAATCCCTGACATGAAATGATAGTACCACCAATTCTTCAATTTTTTCCTTTGGCACTTTTCTGAACCAATTTTTTAAAGTAGAAGCATCAGCATTTCTGTTGGATTTATAAAATAAGCAAAGTAGTTGCTCCATCTTCTGCTTCTCGTCTGGTTCGTCTTCCTTACATACCTTTGGAACTGGAGTTGCATACGACTTGGCTCCATTCCACGTGGTAACATTATTAATGGTTTTCATTGCTGCTGCGAACATCTTTTATTCATCGAACAATGTTTTAAATCTTAATTCAATTTTAACTTAAGTGAATCAAATGTAGCCACATTTTCTTATTAGTGGTTTAGAATTTTTCATAATAATTTCAAATGGTTTGCCGCAGCCGTATATAAGCCCGTTTTCTTTTAGATATTTACAGTCTTTCTCCGGCATATGAGGATCGATTTGCTTCAACGTATTCTTATATATTCCGTGTCTGAATATACGACAGTTCAGTTCGTGTCTGAATACTTGTAGTGTGAGAGAGCAATGTGGGCATTCTAAAATATAGTATTCCATAGTTATTTATATTATTATTTTAAACCTTTTGTTTTTTTTGTATAATAATAAAATGGTTATAGTATATATTTTAATAGGTTTGATGTTAGTTCTGCTCATTGGGGCGTTCGCATACATCGTAATGTCGTACAAACCCAATAAACCTGATGATCCGAAACCAACGCCAACTTCTGCTTTACCGCCGTACGTTAGCCTAAACGTAAACGGTTACAATGGTATACCAATTACATTTTTAGCTCAAAGTGAAGAGTTCTACAAAAATACGGAAAACGTCACAATGAACTATCTACTTGGTGTTCATCCAACAGCTAAAGAAAGTTTTGAAAAGCTTAATCACATGCAACTTGCCAGTTTCTATAACTCACTTTGGTTCTACTATAACTGCAAGGGCAACTACAAAGACAATGATTTAGAAGATTTGCCAGGAACTAAAAACGACAACACTACATGGGATGCACTCCCTTGTTCAGAGGATTATCCGTTGCCATACACTCCTCAAGGTTGGTTATACAACTTTTACACCTATCAAAAGTTCAATGTTCCCACAATATATTCTGATTCAGATGAGAATAAAATTTACCTACAACTGGAAAACGCTACTTCCACTAGACCTGGAATAATGGGGGGATACGGAGGTAGATACGCCCGATCTTCGGGAATAATGTGGTTTATGCAGAGGACAATACACAGAGATGTCTGGCATCCTAAAGGCTTGATAAATGACAAACCTTTAGACAACTCTAGTAATGACAATTGGAAAGTAGTTCTCGACATCCCACCTAGCTTCAATTTTCCCAATTTGTGGTACGGCGGCCTGAAAGACAACATGTACATTGAAGTTACACACAGTCCAACAGATACAGGTGATGCATTGAACCAGTCACCATGGTGGTGGTATAACGCAACTGTTGGTTCCGGTTTATTCTTAAATTTAGGAAAGACATTAGCAGTAAAGAACAAAATAACAGGGATTTTCACACCTGCTAAAATGCTGTCCGAAACAGACTCAGGAAAACAAGTATTACAGACACACTTCAACACAACAGACCCTTATGTAATAACTTGGGGAATAGTAGGATTATGCGGTTATGATGCAGTCAATAATATACAGTACTGCAACTTTGGTGTAGAGGCTTGTGGACCCGCGTGTGATCCTGCACCAATTGGCTATAGTCGAGCAGCAAAATACACATTCCAAAAGTTTTTTGATGAAACTGTGAATCTTCAACTGCAACAAACGGGAACCAAGCCAGATTATCCAAGTGACGAATATATACGATTAGCTATAGACCTAGCAATAGATAACCAAAACTACAATCTCGCTCACGTAGCTGAACACGTTTTGGCTGACGAAACCATATTCTTTCTTGCTGTTAACTTAGATCTAGACACCGTCCAAATTTACGAAGATCCAAATGCAAACGACAACTATGTTTTTGAAATTATAGACTGTCGAATACCTGAGAAATATAAGGCTGCTGCAAAGAACCGGGACTACACCGGATTCATGAACATTTCTCAACCAGATGCTGCACCCATAGTAAACGATGACAAAACCTGGTCTGATCCTGGAGCTACAAAAGGAAATAGCTACAAGAAAGAAGCTATTAACGAATACCTGAAAAACGTTTACGACAACAATTGGTTGACACTAAGAGATCCTCTAGATGTTTACAATGAAAACAAAGTAAAAAAATGCGAAGGCGTTTTGCTTTCAAATGTTTGTGATGGGAAATACGCAAGAAACATGTACTGCTCTGCCAGTCCACTTCTTAACGCCTACAAATGCATAAGTCCAGGTAACGAATTCTCAGATATGAACTGCGTTATGAAGGGCAAAAATATAAACTGCTAATTATTATTTTTAAATTCAAATATTTAAAAATAGAACTTTCTGAATTACTTTAATTTTCTTACTTCTTCGCGAAGTGAGTCTATTTCGGCTTTTTGATTCCACAGCTGTTTCACTAAAACTGCTAAAACATTATTCGTATTTATACCGACATGTTCACCACCACTCATCACAGTAAAAGTGGGATCGACTTCTCCCAAGTCGTCAGCTATAAAACCCAGATGTTTCACTTTCGGTTCATTTTTATCATCAATCAAATTGAATTCAACTAAATGGTCATTTAATATTTCAAGTTGGGTATCCACATCTTGAGAGAAGGGTAATATATTTTCCTTGTACTTTCTTTGCGAAGTCGCTGCGAGTAGCTCACCCGAACCAGTATCATAAGAGAGATTCACACCACCACCACTTACACGTATAGGTTTTATGTAACATGCATCTGCTTGTGCTGGATTCAAAGCACTACCAATTGCACTTATAGTAATTGTATTTTGGAAGTCACCTCCATCACGTGCTGCATTGTAACCAATGGCTATGGAGTTACTTCCTTGATTATCACGCCCGGCTTCATAACCTATCGCGATAC
>Ga0114925_10001008_pt1 | contig 13473 bp, 9 predicted proteins | sample SumtaG_2_FD_87287 | JGI IMG/M metagenome (GOLD analysis project Ga0114925, IMG submission 87287) | Deep subsurface microbial communities from Indian Ocean to uncover new lineages of life (NeLLi) - Sumatra_00607 metaG | ecosystem: Environmental > Aquatic > Marine > Oceanic > Sediment | place... | reverse complement strand
CGTGTAGTCGATATGGTATTCAGGAGCCATTGGTGGCGTATCCGCTTTGGGTGGTGGTCTGGCTTTCTGATCCCAAAGTCCCAGGTGTTTGAGGATCTTCTCTATTACCTGCTCGTCCTCTATCTCAGTTCCCCATGGCTTTCGAAATCACCATGGGCAAAATTGAGCCATGCCACATTCATGCCATTCATGATCATCTGCTCTAAGGCTTTCCTGGACTGGCAAGCGGGTCCGATGGTGCATACGATCTTCGTCTTTTTCGAAGGGAAAGTCATGATTCTATCTCCTAAAAGGAAGTCGGGGTGCCAACCTTCAACCGAAGCGGCGAATATCTCTTTTGGGTTCCCCGAGCATCCTTTACAATGTATGCCCGCTGGGGTGCAGGGGTTGGTTGACGGTCTTCAGGTATCTCTGCCTGTGTTTGGCGCGGTCTTCTATCATGTGATACACGCCCACTTTGATGAAATCCTGAATGAACATCCATACGATGTTGTAGGCCCAGACCAGGCCGATCAGCCCCCACGGGAGTGCCGGAACCAACCACCCAAAAGCACACATGAGCACCGCAAAGAGCTGAGTGCCCACGATGGCACAAAACAGTGCCAGGGAAGGAAACGGCGGCATGAAAAACAGTCTCTTTGTACGTGTTAAAAACAGCATGAGGTGGCCACCCGCGACTAGTTGTAAGAAGAGCATGGTCTGCAGATGGGGCTTATCCAGCTGCATGCATTGCTGCCATTGGGGATTTTTCATCCACTCCCATCCGATGAGGAGCAGGCCAAAGGTCTCGGCCACTGCAAGCAGTCCAAGGACCGAAGATACCGACAGCACCTTGTTCATCTGCCAGCGCACCGGTTCGGGATCTATACGGGTGTTGTCATAGGCAATGGTCATGATGGGAATATCGTCCAGCAAAGCCAGGACAATGATCATCACCGCCGTTAGGGGGGTAAAGTCGAAGGCCAGTATCGCCAGCACCACAAAGAACATGATATCGATAGTCATGGCAATACGGTATATAGTGTAGCTCATCATCCGTTCGAAGATTTGCCGCGCCTCTTCGATCGCCTTGATGATTACCGAAAGCCCCGGCGCGGTCAATATCAGGGCCGCAGCAGCACGGGCCGCGTCAGTAGCCCCGGATACGGCAACCCCTGTATCCGCCTGCTTAAGGGCAGGGGCATCGTTGACTCCATCTCCTGTCATACCAACCAGGTGCCCCCTTTCCTGAAGCGCCTTGATAATGCCATACTTATGCTCAGGAAATACCTGCGCAAAACCATCGGCCTTTTCTATCTTTTCTGCCACCTCCGGTCTCAAATGACTGGGGTCCACACCATCTTTGAACAGGGCTGTGGCCGGTTGAATGCTTGTCCCCATTCCAAGCTGGCCCGATATCTCCGAGGCAATGGCAACATTGTCACCAGTGACCATGTGCACCTTGATCCCGTGCTTCTTGGCCTGGGCAATGGTATCAGCAGAGTCGTCCCGGGGAGGATCAAACAGGGGCAAGATACCCATATACTGCCAGGCTCCATCTTGGACAGACCTTGCAACGCCCAGAGTTCGATAACCCTTGGACGCCATCTCGGTGACCATCTTGTCGGCTTTTTCCCGGGTTTCATCATCCACATCACACATTTCCAGAATCACCTGGGGGGCGCCTTTTGTGTATTTGACTATCTGACCCTTGGGGTCTTTGACGGTGCTCTCGGTACGCTTGCCTACAGGGTCAAATGGCATGAATTTGGTCTGTTCGTAATTATCCAGTATGGACTTATCCTTTAGCCCGTTGATAACGGCCAGATCGATGGCGTCCTGGTCCTCCGCCTTGGAGGCAAGGGCCCCCGCAAGGATCAGTTCATCGACATCTTGGGCCTCAAATGTCACTGGGTCACCTAAGGTCAGCTCGTTTTTCGTAAGCGTACCGGTCTTGTCGCAGCATAAGATGTCGATTCCGGCCATTTCTTCAATCGACTGAAGCCGGGAGACAATGGCCTTCTCCCTGGAAAGCGAAAGGGCCCCCAGCGCCATGGTGACCGAAAGAACCGCAGGCATGGCCACCGGGATTGAGGCAATCACCAGGATCAGAACGAACTGCACAAGCTCAAGGACCGGTTCCCCGCGATACAGTTCCACAGCGATCAGTATGATGCTCAACCCGACGGCAACAAAAATGAGAAAGTCACCAATGCGCATTACCGCCTTCTGAAAATGGGACACGGCCCCGGCCTCACCCACCAGCTTGGCCGTGCGGCCGAAAAAGGTATTACTGCCGGTGCCGGTCACCAAGGCCACCATCTCCCCCTGCTTGGCCACAGAGCCCGAGTAGGCTATGTCCCCTTCTCTTTTGTTCACCGGAAGAGATTCTCCGGTGAGGGCCGACTGGTCCACACTGATAAAGTCTCCCTCAATCAGTTTGACATCCGCCGGAATGATGTCACCCAGTCGTAGACGAACAATATCACCCGGCACCAGACCCACGGCCTCCAACTCTTGCCATTTGTCTCCGCGCAGGGCCCGGGCCTTCAGGGCAAGGCCCTTTTTGAGCGCAGCCAGGGCGTTGGAGGCCTTGTGCTCCTCCCAAAAACCGATGAGGGCGTTAAATACCAAGAGTACTGCGATAATCATGGCGTCCAGCCAGTGACTCACCACGAGCGAGAGGATGAAGGCCACCTCGATCATCCATGGAATGGGTCCCCAGAAGTAACCCAGAAACTTGAGCAAGAGGCTCTCCTTTTTTTCCTCCAGAGCGTTGGGGCCATACTGCTCCAGGCGCTTGCTCGCCTCCTCGTACGATAGCCCTTGACTGCTTGATCCGAGTGTCTCAAAAAGCTCTTCCGGTCTAGCCTTTTCGGCCCATTCACTGCTCACCTGTTGCTCTTTCATTGACTGGCCTCCTTAACTTTAGCTTTAGCGATTCGGATATTGTGACTTGTGATGTGTCCCACAAGAATTCTGTGGCATTGCCACCTCAATTAGGCAGCCCGCTATATCTTTCATGCCCCCTCCGAGCCTACTATTATCGTCACCTTTTTTAAGATATGGCAATCAATTCAGAAGGATAGAAAAATAGGCCTTATTGGCACAGAAAATGCGGAGCATGCTTAGGGTTTATATCTTGATTTTTCTTTTTATAATTTATATAAGGATGGATGTCACCTGATTTATATCTATAACGATCCATTAGACAGGGGTTTTTCATGCACTGGATCATCTTCCTGATTCTATTTCCTCTCCTACCAGCCGTCCTGCTTTTGGTATTCAAGTCTGCTTCGGTTCAGAAATGGATCGTGCTTATCTCTTCCGTTTTCATCTGCACCGGAGCGATCGGTCTGGCCATTACGAACACTCAAGGCCAGGCACAATACTTTCAAATCGGATCGGACTTTTTCAACTGGCTCATTGTTGCAGGTGATATCGCCCTTGCACTCGTCTTCCTGTACATATGCAGGCGTCTGCCGCTGAAGTTGTACTGGATTCCCCTTCTCGTCATTGTCCAGTATGGGGCCGTGGTCTGGTATGACTTGACGGGCAGGGTGCCCGAGACTCAAGTTTGTCTGTTCATTGACAATCTTTCCCTTATCATGGCCTTAATCATCGGGATTGTGGGTTCCCTCATTACGATATACACCGTCGGCTACATGCAGCATTATCACGAGGAGCACCCTGAAGTCCCGGACCGCCGCGGGGAATTCCTTGCCGCCATCTTCCTCTTTTTCTTTGCAATGTACGGCATCATCTTTTCCAACAGTATAACATGGATCTACTTCTTCTGGAAAATCACCACGCTGTGTTCTTTTATCATGATCCGATATTCCCTTTCCGAAGAGGCGATCCACAACGCCTTCAGGGCCTTGTGGATGCTTCTGATCGGGGGCCTGGCGTTTTCCGCCTCCATTTTGTATGTGTCAAACCATTGCGGGACCGTGGAACTCCATCGACTGGTTGCCATGGACAAGACCATTGTGCTGCTCCCGATACTGCTCATCAGCTTTGCCGGACTGAACAAGGCGGCACAGTTCCCATTCGCAAAATGGCTGTTAGGCGCCATGGTCGCGCCTACACCCTCCTCGGCACTGCTCCATTCCAGCACAATGGTAAAGGCAGGCGTGTACATCACACTGCGTTGTTCGCCTGTGCTGGAGAATACATGGGCTGGAATGATGGTTGCGTTCATCGGCGGCTTGAGTTTTCTTGCAGGATCTGCACTGGCCATTTCCCAGCGTGACGGCAAGAAGGTTCTGGCTTATTCGACCATCGGTAACCTGGGACTCATCATCCTTTGTGCTGGCATCGGTTCACACAGGGTCCTGTGGGCCGCAGTACTGCTTATCATCTTTCATGCATTGGCAAAGGCCCTGATGTTCCTCTGCGTAGGCACGGTGGAACAGCAGACCGGAAGCCGGGACATTGAAGAGATGCACGGCCTGATATCGAGGATGCCTGTTTTGACCATTATCATGCTCGTGGGTATCGCCGGAATGTTCTTAGCGCCTTTTGGCATGCTGATCAGCAAATGGGCCGTAATAGAGGCCTTGGCAAACAAGAATCCGGTATTCGCACCTGTCGTTATCTTCGGCGGTTCCCTTATGCTGTTCTTCTGGGCGAAATGGATGGGCAAGTTGGTCTCGGTGATCGGCCCGCAGCCCAGTCAGGAAAAAGGCATCGGCATCGAATGGATCGCATTTTACGGATTGGGCCTGCTTACAGTGCTTATATGCGCCCTCTACCCCCTTGTGGGGCGGTACATGATTGAACCCCTGTATGGGTATGATCCGATGCTGAGCTGGCGCGTGGAGTTGACGGTAGGCATCATGCTGGGGCTCATGATATTGCTCCCTCTGGGCTTCTTTGTCCACTGGAAGAACCTTGTCCACGTGAAACCATACCTATCGGGCGCCAATGTGACGGATCCGCACCAGTTTATGGGTTCCTTTGGCTCGGCCCGGGACTGGTCCTTTAAGAACTATTATATTCACAAATACTTCGGTGAAGAACGACTGTTTCGCGGTGCCATTGTCGGGTCAATTGTACTGGCCCTCCTCATGTTCTTTATGGTGAAGCCATGACCGACCTCTACGCGCCAATCGGCCATATCCTACTTTATATCTTCCTGGCTCCTCTCTTCGGGGGCGTGCTCGTAGGCCTGGACCGCATCGTCACCGCAAGGATGCAGAGTCGGTACGGCCCGCCGCTGCTCCAACCCTTCTATGACGTACTCAAGCTGCTGAGGAAACAGAACCTGACCGTGAACCGGTTCCACAGCTATTTTCTTTGCTGGTTTCTCGTCTTCATGCTGGTGAGCGGATCGATGTTTTTTGTAGGCAGTGACCTTCTTATGGTCATTTTTGCCTTTATCGTTGCAGACATGTTTCTAGTACTCAGTGCCTACTCGACGAACTCTCCTTATAGTTCAATCGGAGCGGAGCGGGAACTCTTGCAGATGTTGTCCGCCGAACCGATGATGCTGATCGCCGCGGTAGGTCTCTACATGGTAACCGGAAGCTTTGATGTTTCTGTGATTGCCTCGAGCGGCGACCTCCTTATCCTTTACCTGCCCGGGGTTTTCCTCGGCCTGGTCTATGTATTGACCATAAAACTCCGGAAGTCTCCCTTTGATCTCTCCACATCACATCATGCCCACCAGGAACTCGTGAAAGGCGTGACCACGGAATTCGCCGGGCCTTCACTGGCTCTAATCGAGATAGAACACTGGTACGAGATGATCCTGCTTTTGGGGATGGTTTACCTCTTCTTCGCATTCAACACGATTCTTGCCGTTGTGGTGACCCTGCTCGTCTATTTTCTTGAAGTGCTCATTGACAACACCAATGCGCGGGTCAAATGGGAACTCATGCTCAAATCCGCGTGGTTAGTAACCTTGGTTCTCGGTATCGGAAACCTCTTTGTACTCTACTTTGTATTCCATAGGTGAAGGGGGAAGATATGGCGTTCATCAAAAGGTCTCCTTGGATCTTCCATTACGACGGCTCCAGCTGCAATGGCTGCGACATCGAGATCCTTGCCTGCCTGACGCCGATGTACGATGTGGAGCGCTTCGGCGTTATCAACACCGGGAATCCCAAGCATTCGGACATCCTCCTCATCACTGGTTCCATCAACACGCAGAACCAGCAGGTGGTCAAAACGATTTATGAACAGATGGGTTATCCAAAGGCGGTTATCGCAGTCGGCACCTGTGCCACGAGTGGCCATTTCTTTGCCGAGTGTTACAACACCCTTGGTGGTGTGGACACAACCATACCGGTCGATCTCTACATTCCTGGATGTGCGGTTCGACCTGAGGCAATCATTGACAGCGTTGTGCAGAGCCTTGGAATTCTGGAAGAGAAGCACAAACGCCGCCAAGGCGCTCAGAAGATGGGGGCTGTTTAGAAAAGAGAAGAGGGACAAAGATGAGGGTCAACCATGTTTGAGGAACAAGAGATTATTTGCATTGACAAACAGGGCCTACTCGACAAGATTCGCAGCGTTTACATGGAAGGATACCGGATCGTACAGATTAGCTGCACAAAAGAAAATACATATCAGATCGATTACACCTTTGACAAGGAGTATAAGTTCCTGGACATTCGTGTGAATATTCCGATTGAGGATGCCAAACTGCCAAGCATCACGGGCATCTACGAATGCGCCTTTGCCTATGAGAATGAAATACATGACCTGTTCGGTATCCAGATAGACGGAATCAACCTCAACTACCAGGGAAAGTTTTACCGAATCAATGTTCATGCGCCCTTCAACATTCCGGTGGCTCAACAAGGTAAGCCCCCGGGCGATAAGGAATAGATTATGCCGAGACGAACGATAATACCCTTCGGCCCACAGCATCCGGTCCTGCCGGAACCGATTCATCTGGACCTGGTTCTGGACGATGAAAAAGTGGTTGAGGCGATTCCGTCCTTTGGCTTTATTCACCGTGGGCTCGAGCTCCTGTGCACGAAGAAGTCTTTCCAGGACCTTGTCCTCGTTGCGGAGCGAATCTGCGGGATATGCAGCTTTATCCACGGGTTGGGATATTCCCAGGGCATTGAGAAGATCATGGATATCCCTGTGACGGAGCGCGCCCACTACCTGCGGGTTTTCTGGAGTGAGCTTTCACGGATTCACAGTCACCTGCTTTGGTTGGGCCTGGCCGCAGATGCGGCCGGATTCGAGAGTTTGTTCAATCACTGCTGGCGTATCCGCGAAAAGATCTTAGACATAATCGAAGAAACCACGGGTGGACGCGTAATATTCGGTGTCTGCAAAGTTGGGGGCGTCCGGCGGGACGTGGACGACGACACGCTAAAGAGGATCCTTGGGCAGTTGAAAGAAATCGAAGCGGACTACAACAACATTTCAGAGATCTTCATAAGGGATTACACGATCAGGCACAGGTTTTCCGGAGTGGGCGTTCTTTCCAGGGATGACGCGCACAGGCTGGGAGCCGTCGGCCCCACCTGCAGGGGCAGCGGGGTGAATCAGGACCAGCGGAAGCTGGGATACGCGGTTTACAATGACCTCGATTTTGAACCGATAACGGAAAGCGAGGGCGACTCTTACGCAAGGTGCATGGTGCGGGTCCGTGAGGTGAGTCTGTCCTTCGAGCTTATCAGGCAGGCCGTGAACAAGATTCCCGATGGTCCTGTGGACATCAAGGTGAAGGGATTCCCCGAGGGAGAGTTTTTCTCCAGGCTGGAGCAGCCCCGCGGTGAAGTCGTGTATTATGTAAAGGGAAACGGCACCAAGTTTCTCTCACGTTTCCGAATCCGAACCCCTACATTTGCGAACATTCCGGCGCTGGTACACATGCTGGCGGGCTGCGATCTTGCCGATGTACCGGTTATCGTCTTATCAATCGACCCTTGTATAAGCTGCGCGGAGAGATAGGAACATGCAAGATACCATACTGCCCATGTGGAAAACCGTAACCCGGAGCCTATTCAGCAAATCGGCCTGCAAGATGTACCCGGCACAGGAACCGGTCTTCTTCGAAAGGACACGCGGCCGTATCGAAATGGAGCCTTCCAAATGCATAGTGTGCACCCTTTGTGCCAAGAGGTGCCCCACAGGGGCCATCGTGGTTGACAAAGAGAAGAACATCTGGCAACTGGATCGTTTCAAATGCATTCTCTGTGGTGTCTGCGTCGAAGGCTGCAAGCCAAAAACTCTCACTATGGCCAATCACTACACCGGACCTGCGGTCAAGAACCAAATCGAAAGATTTACTGTCACCCCGCCAAAACCACGTTATAAAGAACCTCACAAATTGCCTCCAACCACAGCCGAACACTGACGCGAGCAACCTGCTTGTTAGAACTGTACCGGGAAAGGTCGATGTCCATGGAAGGAAGGCCCTTCATAATAACTAAAAGGCTCTTACAATATATGCAAGGCGTCCAGCAATACTGCGATTATGGCCAATGGGCAGATATAGCGGATAAAGAACTGCCAGACCCGCGCGGTCTTAATCGGAAGGCCCAGGAACCTCCTTTGGAAAAAAACGCTTCCCCTTTGTAATTCTTCAACGGCCTTATCAGCCCCCCAACCCCACCCGACAAATAGACATAAGGCGAGAGAGCTCAAGAGTATGCCGATAGTCCCTGAGGTAAAGTCCATCATGTCTAAAAAACTCTTGCCACCAAAAAAACTAAGACTGCTCAGGCGGGCTGACGCCCCCTCCGAAAGCAAAGATGGTATACCCAGGATAAAGATAAGCGCTGCTGCGACCCAGACCGCATATTTCCGTTTCTTGTGCGCATCGTCGATCAGATATGCGACTGCCACCTCCAGGAAAGATATTATAGTCGTGAATGCAGCGACCGAGATAAGGAGGAAGAAAGCCGAGCCCAGGATATTCCCAAGAAACATCTTACTGAAAAGCTCCGGCAGGATGATAAAGACGAGCGCAGGCCCGCAAACAGGATCTTCTTTAAAAGCAAAGAGGGCAGAGAAGACTATCATCCCCATCATAAGGGCGATAAGGGTGGTAAATAATGCCACATAAGCGCCGGATGAGACCATATCTTCATCGTCGGAAAGATATGAGGCATAAGTGATCATTACCCCCATGCCCAGGCTCAATGAAAAGAAGGCCTGCCCAATGCGGCAAGCACCACAGCCCCGTTTATCTTGGAGAAGTCGGGTTCCAGATAAAACTGCAGCCCCTTAGCCGCGCCCTGGAGTGTGACGCTGCGGACGAGTAAGACGAGCATCAATATAAAGAGCATCGGCATGAGCACCTTGGCCCAGCGCTCAATGCCCTTCTCTATCCCCTTATAGACTATAAGCACATTCAATATAAGAAAGACGGCAAATAAAGGGATCATCGTCTGCGGAGCGGCGACAAACTCCTTAAACTGCGTTGCCTGGTTCACGAACATCTTAAAGATGTAACCTAAGGCCCAGCTCCCGATCACTGCATAGTAACTGCAGATAAGAACAGGGACGAGCACGCTCAATACGCCGCCCGTTATCCAGAAGCTCTTCGGGCGGATCTGCCGAACGGCGCCGATAGGGTTCTTCTTGGTGCTGCGGCCTAAGGCGAACTCGCAGAACATATATGGTATGGCAATAATGATAAGAAAGCCTAAATAAAGCAGGACGAACGCGGCCCCGCCGCTCTGGCCCGTTATATATGGAAAGCGCCATACCGCGCCCAGGCCGACTGCCGAGCCTGATGCTGCCAGGATAAAACCTATCCTGGAATTCCATTGACCGCGGTGATGAGCTTTTTTATCCATCTTTTTTTTATAAACGGTGCCGTATTTTTTGCATTTAAGCTTGATGAACTCGTAAAAAGTCGTCACTCCGGTAGATCCCGGATCCGAGTAAATGGTATCACATCTTGATTAGGGCATTAATGTACCAAGCTTATCTTTAGCCAGTTTATCCTGGCGGTCCTGTTAAAACAAAAGAAAAATGGGACCAGGCAAATAATGTTCTTTTTGTCTCTTAAGGGGATTCAACCGGGATGATTTTCTACCTCTGTTTTTTACCATTTCCATTGACTTACGGAAAAAGGATGTGTGAACGATAACAGGCAGTATTACTGAACCGATTTTCTTCTTTCACCCCCTGGCCCAGACCGATCCGAACCAATGCTCTACACTGAAAAAGTTGGGCCTGGAATAGTTCATAGCCTAATCTCAACAGGTAAGAGTCGCACCAGACCGTTCTTTACTTAATTCCCCAAAACGTGTCAGTCTCAATGGATTTCCTCCTTCAATGAATGCTTTTTCTTTTTGTAATTATGGGCATGGACTGGAAAAACAAAGTCCATATATCATGACTAATAATCATAATTCCAGTTAAAGCCCAGCCCCGCGCCCGACTTGGTGCCGGCTTTGCTCTCAACAGTGAAATTGGGGGCAACGTTGACCTCCACGACAACATCCTGTTTGGCATCCGTAAGATCCTGTTCAACCCCCACATAGACCCGGTCGGTGACATATTTCCCAAGGGTGACGCTGGGTCCGCTTCCGCTGTCGCTGTTACTTTTCCCATCCCCATCGCCGCCGCTGAAACCCAGGCGATCCAGTCCCAGGAGATTTCGCGTTTTGCCGATCACGTCCGGCCCATAACCACCGGCCAGCTCGTTCACGGAATAGGCCAGTTGAAGGGCCTGAAAAGTGTTCAACTTGGCCACCGATTGCCCGAAAAGGATTTGCGCCATGATCTCATCCTGGGGCAGCGGCGGCTGGGAAGACAGCTTCAGGGTAAAAGCGTCGGCCGGACCGGAAACATCCACCCGGGCGGTAATCTCCCCGGCGTTCACGCGAGTGTTGATGTTCAGGTAGGGAACGGGGGGCGTGGCGCCGTCAAAGGCAATTTGCCCGCTGGTGATGTTAAAGGTTCGGGAAAGGCATTGAAAGGTGCCCCGAACAACATTCAAAGTCCCTCGAACCACCGGGTTGTTGGCGGGCCCCTGAACTTTCAGCCGGCCCTTGAATTCCGCATCCATCCCGCGACCTCGAACAAAAAATTTGTCGGGGATATTGACGCCCAGATCCATTTGAATCATATCCCCGCCCTCTCCCGGCTTTGGCTTTTCCGATGACGCGGCAGCGGGATCATTAATGGTTGAGACGGGAATAACTGTCACATCCGGCGGGAAACGTTTGGGAATGGTAATTTCCGTGCGGTTCAGATTGATTTCCCCGGTCAGATCCATCCGGTCTTTGTTCCCTTTGACATCCAGATTCCCGCCGGCGGTAACGGTTAGGGTTTCCTTTCTGAGCAGGGTGGCCTGTTTTATGGTCAGTGCAATTTCCGTCTGGAAAGGGGGATCAACCTCGGTCTGGCCCCTTAGAGCGATAGTCCCTGAGCCCCCATCGGTGGCCGTCAAATCGGTCAGTTTCAGAACTCTTCCTTCAACACTCAAACGCCCCTGAATGCGATCCAGGAGCACCCCCTGTTCCACATTTTCATAACGGCCGTCACTTACGGTCACCCCGCCGTTCAAATCCCATTTTTCCAGTGACCCGCCTACTCCCATGTCGACGTCAACCCTGCCTCGCAGGCTCTGGCCGGTCATGACCGGCAATGTCTGCAGGACGGCCAGGTTGAATCTTCCCTGAAGCTTTCCCTCCAGCTTGCCGGTCTTGTTCACGTCAAAGGCGAAGGGTTTGAGGGAAATATGTGCCGGGATGCTGCCGCTGGCCGTAAACGGGGTTTTACCCAGACCCGACAGTTCCAGATCAGCCAAAAAGCGGTCCCCATCCCGTTTGGAATGGAGTTTCAGATTCATGAGCAGGGGTTTGGTTTTGTCTCGGCCCAGGACTTTGTATTCCTGGATATGCACGGCCACATTCACGCCCGGATCCGCCAGGGGGCCGGAAAGATCCAGGCTGACCTCGGCTCTGCCGCTTAAATCCTGCCCCACAAAGGGTTCCAGAAGGGACAACGGCAGATCGGTAATGCGAACCGAAGCTTCTACATTTTCCCGTTCCAGTTTGCCTTTCACCTGGAGTTGCCCCTTGTCCGTTTTCAATTCAAGGTTGTCCAGAGCAATCCGCCCGTCTCCCAGGGTCACGGTGGCGGGTTTCCGTAAGGTGATTTTCAGATCCTCATAGCCCGCCTTCAGCGCATCCAGTCGAAACTGCCAAAGGTCAGTGCGCTTCACAAATATTTTCGTGGTAAGAAAGAAGGGCGCCTCAGTAGCTGTTTTGGCCATTCCTTTGGTTTCAAGGGTTACCTCGGCGCCTGCCAAGGCGCCCGTTGCCCCCAGTTTGAATGTTTCGATTCGTGAGTTCCCGAAAAGCATATCCGTTGCTTTCAAGCTCGCCCGCCCCCGTATTGCCTTAATATCGTCAACCCGGGCTCTGACCTCTAAAGTGGACGCCCCATAGTCCTGATATCTCAGGTCTTTGAAGTCAGCATCCAGCGTAATGGGCGCCTGTTTCACCTCTTTTTCACCCGGCTCGCCCGCTTTTATCCGGAAACGGCCTGTCCCCCGAACATCCACGCCGGCCAGGTCCTGAAGGATGTCCATGGAGGTGATCTTACCCTCGACTGTGCCGGAAAAATGGTTGGGTCCGGGGGTCAAGGAAAGGGATGCCCGCAGATCAATACCCGGAAGGTGGGCTCTGGCCTTTCTGATGGACAGGATTTTCCCCGACCACGCAAAGTTCGTATCCACTTTCAGGGGCTGATCCATGATCGCCCCCTTCACCCGGATTGAGCCGGCGGGCTTTTGAGGCATCCCTTTGGCTTCCAGTTGCACTTTCAGCCCCTTAACATCAAGGGTTTTGAGCTGAAGGTTCTGAGAGGACAGATTCACTTGAGCGGAAAAGTCCTGAAAGTCACCCGAAATTTTCCCCCGGATCTCCATGTCGCCCACAGGCAGGTTCTCCTCGGGGGACAGCGGGTTTCCGGTAAGGTTCAGGGACATGTCATAGGCCACATCAAAGGTGCTTTTTGACAGGTTCAACCAACCATCCGCATTTAGCTGGACATTCTCCCCTTTTAGATGAACACCTTCCAGGGTCACAATATGATCCATCATGGCGGCGTGCGCGGCGAGGGTCATCTTCGTCCCTATGAGGCCCGACGCCTCGGGCGGCAGACCACTGAGCCGGGATACCGCCATATCCAGGTTTGCCTTAACCGGGCTTTTGCCATCGCCCTCCGCATGACCGTGAATCTCCAGTTGACCATCGATGGGCGGAGCTTGGTAAGGCAGGAGGGCGGCAATACGATCCATGTTCAACTGAAAATCTGTCGAAAAGCGCCCCAGGGCCGTATCCACATCGGCATCTTCCAAACGGACGCTCATGCCCGGCATGGTTATGTGAAGATTCTTCACCCGCCACACCGCAAAATTGGGGCTTTGGGCCTGAACGTCCACCTTGAGCGGCCCCCTGAGGTCTGGAGCTTGTGGTACGTGAACTTCCCGTGTTTTCAGTCCCACAACAATATTTTTCAAACCGCTGAAACCCTGTTCAAACTGGGCTCGGGTCTCGAGGG
>Ga0114925_10001007_pt1 | contig 13477 bp, 34 predicted proteins | sample SumtaG_2_FD_87287 | JGI IMG/M metagenome (GOLD analysis project Ga0114925, IMG submission 87287) | Deep subsurface microbial communities from Indian Ocean to uncover new lineages of life (NeLLi) - Sumatra_00607 metaG | ecosystem: Environmental > Aquatic > Marine > Oceanic > Sediment | place... | reverse complement strand
TTTCCATTTTCATTTTAAAAAGCACCCGACCGTTTCTTTTAAACCTTGCTTAAGACTGTGTTTTGGGTCCCAACCAAGTTCTTTAACAGCCAAAGATGTATCAAGCACTATATCTCTTACTTCACCCTGAATTGCCCTAATATTCTTTATTTTTCCTTGGAAGCCGGTTAATTCTTTAAGTTTTTCCACAATTTCATTAACACTCACCTGATTTCCGTTTGCTAAATGAAACAACTTATGTTTTGTCTTTTTATCTAAACTTTCCACGATAAACTCTGCCAAATCACAAACATAAATAAAATCCCTGGTTTGTTTTCCATCTCCAAATATAATTGGGTCTTTCCCATTGACCATGTTATTTGCAAAGATAGAAATAAGTCTTTTATTTAAGGGGTCATCTCTTGGTCCATAAACATTCCCAAAACAAAAAATAAGATAATCAAGGCCATATAATTTACTATACATCCAAACATAATGCTCTGCCGTATGTTTTGAAATCCCATAAGGTGAACAAGGAGCCAAGGGGTGCTTTTCATCAACAGGAAGATATTCTGGTTCTCCAACTCTTGCTCCGCCAGTGGAAGTATAGACTATTTTCTTTACATTATTTTTCCTACATTCTTCTAGAATATTAATTGTGCCAAGGATATTCAATTTGGCATCAAACAAGGGATTTTCCAAAGAATCTCTTAACTGAACTTGGGCGGCTGTATGAATAACAATTTCTGGTTTCTCTTTTTCAAAAATAGAACTCACGCTTTTTGTTATGTCTTCTCTATAAAATTTGGCTTTTTCGTTTAAATACTCCTTTTTACCAGTACTTAAGTCATCTATAATCACAACTTCATAACCTTTTTTTATTAAAGAATCAACTATGTGACTTCCAATAAATCCTGCACCACCAGTTACCAATACTTTCATTTTATTCTTGTTATATCTCCACGTCCGGAATATTTAATTATTCCTATTGCTTCCATAACCTTTACAGGATAATAATATGTCGCGAAGTAAATTTTTCTTTCTCGCCACAAATCTTTCCATGAATTATATCCAAGTTTTTCAGAAAAATCGTAACATGTATGTTCTTCTCCAATTTTCCATGTTTTAATCCAAAATAATAGCCTGTTAATATGCTCTTTAGCTACAGAGTGTTTTACTGATTTTACTTTGTTAGTTTCTTTATCCTTTATATGTTCTATGATGATGAAATCTTCTTCAAATCCCTTGTAAATTTCGGTAGCACCCTTTCCTTTCCATCCTTCGAGGAGTTCAATTTCATATTTGACAATCTTTTGAGGATAGCACTCATTAAAAAAATCTAAAATATCTTCTATATAGAAGCCCATCTCAGCATTTTTATCGTTCCTAGCCTTTTGCAAATCTCCCCTCAATCTTCCTCTGAATGTTGCTGCCTGGCTCTTTCTCTTTGCGAATTCCACATTAACTCTTGGCTCCGAATGCTCTTCTGTTTGCGTGTTTCTTTCAAATATTTCTTTCATTTTAATAGGTTCTTAACTTCCTTTAGGCCTTTTTCTATTTTTTCCAAACATTTATCACAACCGATTTCAAAAGGTAAAATCATTTTAATTTTATTAACTTTCGCGACCCTTTTCTTACATATAGAACATTTTAAACTAATTTCTTTTCCCATTTTATTCTCTAACTACTTTTCAAAGTATTCACAATTGTGCCAATGAACTTGCTTCATCTTATGGTCTTCTTTTAAATTTGGTAAGATTTGCGTAATGAAGTGTTCTGTATGTTCATTATCTTCCATTATCAATTCAATTTTTATTGCTTTCATTTTTTAAACCTCCTTTTAACTTTATTTTACTATTTATCATTTTTATTAAACTAAAATTAATCTATCTTTATTAAATTTTTCCATTAGTTCTAAGACTTTTGTGTCTTTTCCGTATCTTTCGATAAGGCTGTTTATTATGGCCTTAACATCCTTAACTTTTCCTGCAATCACTAAGGTTTTCATTTTATCGTGTTTTCCTCTTGGTTCTCAGTGCTTTAGCCGTCCTGTCAATAGCAATCATATAGGCAATAGTCCTCATATCTGTGTTTTGTTTTCTTGCCAGATTACTAATTGTTTTGTAAGCAGGAATCATCTTGTCTTCTAATTTTGAAACAACTTTCTCATATGACCACTTTTCTTTCTGGGTGTTTTGTACCCATTCAAAGTAGCTAACAGTTACTCCACCAGCATTAGCAAGAATGTCAGGAACAACAACCACCCCCTTATCATAAAGAATCTTGTCCCCCTTTGGTGTGGTTGGGTTATTTGCCCCTTCAACAATAAGTTTAGCTTTGATATACTCGGCATTCTTTGATGTTATTTGGTTCTCTAATGCCGAAGGCACCAAAATATCTGTTTTCATTTCAAGAATTTTTTCTTTTGGTGAAATCTCTTCCGCATTATTGTATCCTTTAAGAAGTTTGTTTGTGCTAACATAATTATCAATCTCTTTCAAATTTAACCCCTTTGGATTATATATCGCTTTAGATATGTCACTTATTCCAATAATTTTAACTCCTTTTTCATTAAGAAGTCTTGTAACATTACTCCCCACATTACCATAACCTTGAACTATTGCAGTTAAACCCTTCGGATTTAGTCTCATATCTTTAATGGCTTCCACGGTAGTTATCATCACTCCCCTACCTGTTGCCTCGCTCCTTCCATAGATTCCACCAAGGGCTAAGGGTTTTCCTGTAACAACCCCAAGGGCATATTCCTTTTTGCCCACATTATAAGCATCTACCATCCATGCCATTATTTGTTCATTGGTGTTGACGTCTGGTGCAGGAATATCGGTATTAGGACCAATTATATCACTAATTTCATAAGTAAACCTTCTTGTAAGTCTTTCAATTTCTCCTAAAGACATTTTGGAAGGATTACAAATTACCCCCCCTTTTGCCCCACCAAAAGGAACATTTACAACTGCAGACTTCCAAGTCATCAATGATGCTAATGCTTTTACTTCGTCAAGATTCACTTTTGGGCTATATCTTATGCCTCCTTTATAAGGACCTCTTGAATTATTATGCTGAACACGATAACCTGTAAATATTTTAACTTCTCCATTATCCATTTTTACTGGAAAGTTTACAGACACATGTCTTTTCGGTGTTCTCAAAACACCCCTAATCCATGGTTCAATATCTAACTTATTTGCTATATCATCAAATCGTGTTTGAATTATTTTATAGGAATTTATTTTTTCCATTTTTTAAGCCACCCAGAAGGGTCAAGTTGTATTGATTTATTATAGAGAACAAATTGGGGAGGACGTATGACAACTTTACTTACATATTTTTTCATTGGTGTGTTATCGGAAATTTCTTTAGAAGCGATAAACACCTTTTCCTTAGCAATGTCCAAAAGAGATGAGACAAATCTCTCAAGATTCCGGCCTCTGAATTTAAATCGCCTTTCTTCAAGGTCAACCCATTTTATATTTTCTCCAGAACGGCAAATATCAGGATGGAGCGCAATAACATAGTCAAAACTATCAGGTGGAATAATAAGAGAATGATAATCACCATGTATTATCTTTCTCCCCTTACTTGCGTACTTCTTTATAACTTCTATATCTTTATCGACCATAGTTACATCCTTAAAATGATTGCTCAGGCTAAAATCCTTAGGACCTAGTTCAAGAAATGAACCATCTGGGTCCATTGTTTCCTTAATTACCTTTAGATAAAAATTAAATTCAAATTCTACTGATTTTGGCTTCTTTGTTTTTTTCATTTATTTTTCTCCCGTTCTTTTTTAAATCATAAATAAGAGCTGAAATAAGAAATAAGAACTGAAAAATCACAAAAATATAACTCTTAAAAATAAATATTGGAATGGCCATTAAAATAATCAATATAACACAAACTCCAGAGTAATCTATTTTCATTTTATTCATCAAGATTTTCAAATTTATCTTTTGATAGGACTTTATAGCCAAGGCAGTCTGTGGTTCCTTTTTTTTCAATATCCCTTATCCTTTGTTGCAGTTTCTTAATTTCTATTCCCTTATGAAATAAATTTGTTTTTAATTCCCTTAATAAATGATGTTTTGGGCACAATAATCGCACATTTTCTTTTCTGTGCGGGTTTTCCCCGCTACTTTTTCTTTTTATGTGGTCTAAAGTAAGGTTTTCTGTTTCCTTACAGTCAGGGTGAGAACAAATCCTTTCTTTCCCTTTTAATATTTGTTTTTTCCTTCCTGGACTAATTCCTCGCTTAATTTTACCAAATTTTGCGAACTTAAAGTGAATTCTTTTCGATAAACTAGTATCTAACTTAGAATCATATGCCCTTTCAAATACCCTATCATACATAGAAGCACATCTTCTGATATGCTTTATTTCTTCTACTCTTAACCTGAAATTTATTGGGTTGCCTCTGCTATCTTCTCCAATAACTTCCGCCATATAATCTCCATACTTTTTTCCTTTTACCATTTTATTTATTGTTAATTATCAAAGTTCTTCTGTTTCTAATACCATCGTCCCTTCTTCATTCCTATGCCCTCTAACGCGAAATTCACAGGCATCATCAACAATTATTGCTAAAATCTCATCTGTTTCTAAATTTATTTTTACCATTTTAATTTAAGTAATAATCTCTTTTTAATCCTCTTTTATTTGCTTTTCTCCTTAATCTTTCCTTTCTTCTACAAGCATGACAACTTTTAAAATTTTTCCCCATTGGTTTGCCACATTTTAAACATCTTCCTTTAAGTATCCTTTCTTGTTCTTTTTTAGGTTCTTTTTTCTTTTTTGCCATTTTTCTTTAATTTATTTTTCTCTCTCCATCTTCTTTGATATTCCCTAAATTTTTCTTTATTTTTCTCCCTGTATTCCTTATATTTTTTAGTTTTCCTATAAGTTTTCATATAATTTCTCCAATAAGTATTTATTTTTTCCCTATTTTTCTTATAATATTCTTTACTTTGTTTTCTTCCCTTTTCCGATACACGATACTCCCTCATTTTATTCCTTATATATTCCCTACCTCTTTCGGACTTATGCCATCTCCTAACTTTTTGCTGCTCTAACTTTTTAGAACATTTTTTACTACAAGTCTTTTTATTATAGTGGGTGGTCTTGGCTTTTCTCCCGCAAATCACACAATTAAGTTCTCTAATAGGGGTTTTCCTATGTTTTCTCTTATTCAACTTACCAATTCTTCTACATTTTTCACACATTCTCCATCTCTTTTCTATTTTAATTCCCCCACAAAGAGAGCATCTCTTACTTAATTTTTTATCTTTCATTTCCTTTTCTTCTTTTTCATTTATCTAATGCCCCAAGAGAGGCTATTCCACCAACCACTCCCCCCCATATTAAGGGTTTTGGGTTAAATTTATTTTTGACTATTTCCTTCTTTTCCTTGTCTTCAAACTTATATCCACATTCCTCACAGTATCTCTTTATTTTGCCCATATTTTTAATATTTGAGCTTCCACATTCTGGACATCTAAGTATTTTCATTTTTTCTTCTCCCTTGGTTTAATCACTTCTCTTATTGAGATAACTGTCGTTCCCTTATCAATAGCATCGGAAACCGCTTTCAATAATCTTTCTTTATTCAAGAACATCCTGTATATTCTCGACTTGTGTTCTGGTGGTTTGAATCCAGCAATATCAAATAATTTCTCTTTTATCATTTAATTCCTCCTGTGACTATTATCCCCCAAACAAGAGCTATAGCTATTAACGAAGCAATAATAATAAGTATTTTATTATAATATACCCTTTTTCTATCCCACTCCTCAAAATTAAATTCTTTTTCTGTCATTTTTTCTTCCCCTTTTTATATAATTTACTTTTTCTCTCCCTCTTACTCCAATGAGGGGAAACACACTTATCACAGAATTTTGAGTGCCGATATGGAGTCTCATAAATCCTGCTACATCTTTTACATACTCTTCTATATTGTTTTGATTTGGGTCTTAAATAAGGGAATTTCTTAATCATTTTCATTTCCCTCCCTCCTTTTTCTTTAATTTATTTTTTCTCTTCCACCACCCACCACTTTCTTCAATACATTCAGGGCAAATATAATTATATTTTGATTTCGGCAGGAACATTTCTCCGCATCTTTTACACAATCTTCTGAGAAATTTATGTTTTGGGTCTGTTGTTCTTGTCATTTTATTTTATTGGCTTTTTTACCTTACCTTTTTTAAAGCGACATTCTCGTTTTTTTCTTCTACAATTTTCACACTGACGCAATTTTTTATCCCTTCTTTTTTTACCACATGTAGAACATAAACCAAGTTTTACCCACTTCCTCCTTCTTTTTTCAAAGCTTCTTTTGACTATATCAAGAAAACCCCTTCTGAATTCTGAATCGTTATTGTATCTTTCTTTCATATATTTTTTCATGCGTGGTGCTGCTTTCTTAATTTTTTCTAGTTTTTGTTTTTTTGTCATTTTACTTAGAAATTTATATGCCCTCTTTTTAGACATAATCTTTTCTCTTGGACTTAAATGATAATGAGCCGTAGACATATGTACACCAAATTCTCCCCCTATTTGCTTATAAGACAGTCCTTGCTCTCTTAACTCTTTCATAACCACAATATCCTCTGGTTTTATTTTTCTATACCTATATCTTTCCATTTTTTGTTTTAGATTTTTTAGTTAGATGCTTTTTCCTGCACACTTCCCGACATTTTTCACAATAACTATATTCTTTATTTATTCTTTTTCCACCACACCGAGAACATAAACCAACTTTTATCCAATTCTTCCTTCTTTTTTTAAAGCTTCTTCTAACCATGCTAATAAAATCTTTTCTGAATTCTTCATCCTCGTGGTACCTTTCTTTGTAGTATTTTCGGGCTTTTTTATATTGTTTTTTATTCCTTTTGGCTATTTCCTCTTTTGTTAATTTTGCATAGGATTTCTTACCCCTTTTTATTGATTTTTCTCTTTGTTGTGGGCTAAGCCAATACTGTACGCTACTACCAGCTATACTAACCTTCTCTGCTATCAATTTGCAAGTAAGTCCGCTTTCTCTTAGTTTTTTCATCTTTTCAAGGATTTCTGGGGTAACTTTGCGATATTTGTATTTTTTATATTTTTTCATTTTTTTTGGTTCTCTGCCGACCTTGAATAGAGGGTTTCCTTTGAGTTAGTTCTATCTTAATTCCTAGTTCTGTTTGTAAAATCTTTCTTTCAAGAAAGGCTGTTTGTTTTAACCTAAAATATTGGAGCCTTCCATTGTGTTTGATTATTTTTTTAGTATCAGCATTTATCAAGGCATAAGTTTGTTTTTCATTTACCATTTTTAGGGTCACCACCAAGTCTTTTTAGATTTTTTTTGTAATTGGTAATGAGTCTCTGTTTCAAAATTTCTATATTAGTTATTAGCATTGCTACTTCTGCTTGTGATACATTTTCCATCTTGTAGCTGAGGGTAATTTTTCCATCCTTCAATATAATTCCTATCATTCCTTTAGACAAGTTTTGCTACCTCCACATTTAAACCCTTCCCTGTTCAAATTTAATAACAATTTCTCTTGCACCCCTTTCCGTTATACACTTTATTTCAGCAATTTTCTTAACTTTTTCACTCCTTTTAATTTCACTATTGAGAACCTTCCAGATGTCATCTACTTCCTCAAAATATTCAATTAAATCTAAATTTCCCATTAAGGATAATGAAAAAGAGGCAATTTTTGTTAATCTCCAAAAATCTCGCATAGATTTCGGCTCTTTATTTTCAATAAGCGTATATAGTTTGTTCTTTTCTTTTTTTACTTCCGAAACTTCCGTTTTTGTATCTAATCTTTCTTTTATTTCTGCCCATATTTTTAAATTTGGGCGATAAAATTTACCACTCATTATTTTTTGTTTAAGTTGTTCACTTGTTAGACTGATTTCATTTGTAAAAACTCTATCTTTCAATGCTTTCATTAGAGGGGTATTTGAAGACGCATTTGTATTAAAAATAATCAAGCCTTGAAAATTATGTTGTAGACTTTTCTTATTATTTGTCCATTCAACATTTCCATTCCATAGGGCATTTAATAATAGGTTTATGACAGTATTATTTGATAAAAGGTCTGCTCCCTCATCAACGATAATGATGCCATCTTTTTCTAAGATTTCAAAAAAAGCCATTGGGGAAACATGTCCTGCCACCAGAGTATGGGGGATTTTTAATAATTTTAGTAATTCCGCTGTTGCTCTTGTTTTTCCATGACCGCTCGGGCTTATATTTAAAATATGGATTTTTTGATTAATCGCCATTAAAGTAGATAAAACCAATCTTTCGGTGTGGGGACTATATTTTTGTATTTCTTCTAAAATATCTTCTTTTGTCAATAATTTTTTCATTTCTTTTTCCTTTTAATTAATTCATATCCCTTATCATAAAGTCTTTTCATTAATTCAACATAGTTTTCTGCTTCTTTCATAATCGTAGGTATACATTCTACTTTTTTTATAGAGAAAATTTTATCTTTTTCTTTAATTGCTTGTTCTAAGTTCATTTTCCCTTGATTTTACTCCACATATTTATATATTCGCAAATATCATCATCTTTTGTATATCTCAAGCTGACTTTTCTCTCTTCTACATCATATAATGCCCTTTTATCGTCTTTTTGCCAGATTTGAAAACCTTTGAATTCTGCGATTAGTTCTAATCCTTGTCCTATAAGTTCTCTCTCTAAAGCTGATGTTTTTGTTGTCATTTACTTTTCTCCTGTTTGTTGTATTCCTCAATTTTCCTTGCTATTATTCTATGGTAATGTACACAATCAATATAATTCCTCCGACAGATTGGAAAAGCACCATAATTGCTTGTAACACATTCATCAGCAAGGGTGCAGATTTCTTCTAACATTTTATTTTTCATTTTAGTTTTTGTTTTAGTTCTTCTTTAAATTTATCAATCTTATTACATTCTTCACAACCTTTATTATAATTACATTGATTATCAACCCAATCTTCACAATAAATCTTTTTTAACAATTCAAAATCTTTATCAATCACCTTGCTTACTTCTGCGAGTTTGTCCTGTTCACCAAGTTCATATGCATCAAAGATATTGCTATCACTATAAACCTTAGTTTCTCCAAAATACTCTCTACTCTTGGCGTCTTTCAAAACCCTTTTTTCCTTTTCTTTTATTTTCTCTTCCATTCTTCTATTTTATCCTTCTGTTCATCTCTTTTTCTTTTCAAATCCTTGAAATATATCCCATCTTCAAACTTTTCATCGCATTTTGAACATCTATCTTTTCCTTTCCAGTAAATAAGTGTCCTTGACTCTTTCCCACAATCTCCACATACCCTTTCTTCTGTCATTTGAATTGCCCCTTTCTCGTATCAGTGCTATACAATTTTTCATCACAATCAGGGCAATATCCAGTTTGTTCAATTATTACTATTTCCACCATTTCCCTACATTTCGAGCAATATTTTATTTTATTTACCCTTTTTAGTTTACATCTTTCATTTTATTTTTCTCTTACCTACCACCCCCCCGTATTAAGGGTACTAAGGGATTTATATCTCCAATATTGATGCTTCCTAACTGGGAATTTATTACAGGGTATGTCCCATTTTTCGTCAAATTTTTATTGAGCGCATCTAATTTACCTTTGGCATACCCTTTTTTATAGGCATCATTCATGAGGAAAACTCCACCCAAAATTACCAAAACAATAATTACTGCCATTATTTTCGCTCTTAAAGATGGCCACAGGGGTTCCACTATTGTTTGTCTTTTCTCTCCACAAAATTTGTAGAGTGTTCTACCTATGTCTTCTTCTAATTTCTTGTTTCTTCTCATTTTCTTTTCCTTTCTAAATGAAAAAATAAAAAATAAAAAATAAAAAATAAAAATTTATTTTTTCTTTCTCCTTTTTACAGATTTTTTCTTGGCTCCGCTTCTTGGATATTTCACAAAATTCCTTGCTGGTGCCTTGAAAGTGTTTCCAATCCAATCTTTTTGCTCTTCAAAATCCTTGTGGTTTACCAAAACAAGCTTCATCTGACCTTTTTCATCAATTGAGACGACTCTACAAACACATCCTTCATCTAAGTGGTTGTAATCATCTGGGTTTCCTCTAATGCCTGTTATTAGTTCACCTGACTTGAATTTTTGGCTAATCACCGGAATTGTGCTATAGCTTCTATCTTCAAGTGTTCTATTGATTCTCTGTTCCATTTCTTGTAAATCTCTCTTTCTTGCAGCAGTGAATGGCAATCCTATGAGTCTCACAACCCATACAAGGATAGCTATAACCCATGCTATAGGCCAGAAAACCCATACCCAGACATAATTCTCTTTCTGGTCTTTATTCAAGTCTTGGTATTTGTTCTTTCCTTGGAAAGCTAAATAAACAAGTGCTGTTAGATAACCAATAAAAGCCCAAATTGCTAAGGCAAGAACGGTTCCACCAAAGTAAGCAAGGCCTTTTGCCCATCCAGGACAATTTGCCAAAGATGTTATACAGTTCATTTTATTTTACCTTTTTACCTCCTTTCAACTTTTTAAAAAATGGAAATCCCTCTTTTTCCTCTATTTCCCCTACTTCTTTTATAGGATTTCTTAAACTTGATTCTATAGTGTATATAACATTTTCTTTCGTATTAATCATTCTTCTTTTTCTATTCATATAGATATATTGTAAATTCTTTTTGTGTGTTGAACCAAATAAGGTCTTTTTCACTACGCAAAAAGTGAATTTTGTCCCCCAACTCCTAAAATAGAACATCTTTTTTAGTTTTTTATCATAAAGCACCACGCTATAAGTTCCCTCAATAATCTCTGCTGTTTTTTTTATTGCTTCAATTATCTTATCTATTCTTTTTTCTTCTTTACTTCTAATAAAAAAGGAATGAATTAAACAAAGGATAATGTAACTATCTGTTTCTATTTCTGTTGTTATCTTATATTTCTTCCTTATTTTTTTATGGTTATGGATAATCCCATTATGAACCATTACGAATTCCCCTATTGTAAATGGGTGGTTATTGTAATTTTTTTCTAGAGACTGATACACTATAGGATTTTCCTCAAAAGGACTTGCTCCGGTTGGTCCCATTGGCATTTCCATATAACATTCCCCTTCTGTTATTAACCGATTATGACCAACTATAAAATCTTTTCTTAATAATTTCCTCTCTTTAATCATTCTATAGTTAAATCCCCCTGGAATTTTGAATAAATGTTTGTGATTGAAGAACCCAAAAGCATCATTATTTCCCAAATTTCCTAATGCCATCAATCTTATGAATTCATATAAATCTTCCTTTGAGATTTTTTCTTTCCCTAATTTCTTTATAATTTGGACTTGACACATCCTAATTTCTCCTATGTGATTTTGGTTTCATTTTAACCTCATCACATTTTTTACAAAAATATTCTCCTATTGCTCTAATCTTTCCATCCCCATTCACATAATCTTCTGTTACTTTTTCACAATTCATACAAGCAATTCTTCTTTTAATTATCTCTCTACATATTTCACAAGCCTTTACTTCAAATCCTGTTGAATGTGCCATCGCCCACCATTCTTCACACCAATTTGAAAGTTTTTTATGAGGACATTTCTTCCTAAGTTCTTCCACTTTTTTCTCAAATTCTTTTTGTAGTTTTTTGTAAGTTATCATTTTTTTGCACCTTTCTCGCATTTTAAATCCTCTTCTTTTCCTCTTGGAAACTTTTCCCATCTTAATTTAATATATTTCTTTATTCTTAGAGTGAATATTTTCAAGAAGTTTCCTTTTGTTGCATCCATCTTTACTATTTTATCCATTTTTGTTTTATCAAGGAAATTAATTATGCTTAAGTGGATTAATAACCAGTTTGCTATTTTTTCATGATTTATTGTCCCAGAATGGGCTCTTACCTCTAAAGTCCCCCTGTAAAATAAACTATGGAAATTTATCCAACAATATCTTTTATCAGCATATTTCTCTTCTGTACGGGATTGATAATAGTTTGTTTCATAATACAATTTTTTGAAATCTTCTAATGACCTTATTTTGCTTACATCCTCCCAGTCATAATCATCAAACTCTCTGAATCTTTCACAATATTTTGATTTCTGCCTTGACTTTGGGAGCATCTTAAAGAACAAATCTTCATACTTTGAATAGAAAATATACATTTTTTTAATCAAACCTAATTTTATAGGAACTTCAAGATGTATGTGTAATCCACAGCTCCTATCTATATAATACTTTTTTTCATTTAATTCATCTGTAAATCTTTTTATCATCTTTAGTAAGTTATCTCCTTGTGATGGCTGGCTTATAAATTCTATTCCAGAACTAGATAGAGAACCATCTCTTACTTGTGAAAAACAATGTTCTTTCAAATCCTCTTCATCAAAATACAATTCACCCCCTTTTTTTATACACTCTATCTCTACCCCACAATAGTTTCTAAACTTATTTTTATTGAAAGATTTGGAAGGTATTTTCCTTTTCTTAAAGATTATTGTGTGAAAAGAACAACCTTCCGAACTCCTATTCGAAAGATATTTACCTATACCATAAATTAGGCAAAGTCCTATGACAACTATACCAGCATAAAGCATCGTGTCAGATGACATGGGGAGCTGGACAGCTTCAGATATGGTCTCATTAACCATTCCTAATTACCTCCACTTTTCTGTTTTTTTTGTTTTCGTTCTTTTTTCATTTTTTAATCTCCTTTTTCTTTCCTTGAAAATTTACTAAATAATATTCTTCCGATAATCATTGTTCCTAGTCCAACAGAGATTTTCTGTTTATTTTCCCCATATAGGGGTTTAGCCATTAATTCCTCCTCTTCTTTAGTCATATCTAGTTCCATCCCTAATTTTTCCTTTTCTAAATCAAGTTTTTCCTGTTCCCTTTCAAGTTGTTCCCTTGTTCTCTTTTTTGTCATTTTATCTATTATATCCCCACTTCTTCAGAAATTTACCTATTTCCCAAATGGGCAGTTCTTCGATTATGTCATGGGCTAACTCTATTTTTCCTTCTTCGTCTAGTTTATCGGGGTGTTTGTTCGTGATTCTAACACAATCCAACAACCCACCTTCTTTTTCCGTTTTTTCTTCTTTTTGTTCCATTTTTTTAAAGTTTCCTTACCTAACAATACCTTGCCACACATAACCACGCCTTGCTTGACCACGCCTTAACAAACTCAACCTTGAATATGAAATCCTTGCCTTGCCTTACTTTACATCACATTACCGTGCCTGACGGCTCCAAACCTTACCTAACAGCGAATATGAAGTCCTTGCCTTACCTTACAAGACCAAACACCACACCACCGTACCCCACACAACCGCACAGGACATCGAACATGAAAGGGAGCGAGAAGAACTATTTAGATTCTTCCCACTTGGTAATTTTGAACTTTCCGAAAGTTCCTGTCTTTTGAGGTCTGAAATCAAGCAATCCAACCCTTTTTCCGGCATCTTCCAAGACTTCCTTTATTATTTCTGGATTTCC